>WNFV01008567.1_pt1 | contig 11504 bp, 11 predicted proteins | sample 5400101 | NCBI WGS metagenome assembly WNFV01 (sample SAMN13153361, study PRJNA577476) | soil metagenome | isolation source: 115 cm soil or saprolite under grassland replicate 1 | place: USA:California | collected 2016-06-15
CCTGCCCGACGGAACGCGGACCGTCATCGCGATCCAGCCGTTGCCGGCGTTGCCAATCAAGCTCCTCGATAGCTTCACCGGCCCGCACGTCCACGCGGTGGACGCTGCGTGGACGTCGAGGAAGCCCTCCGCCGCCAGTCTTGGCACAAAAGCACGGACTGAGCAGACGAAACGTCGAAGCCTCTGACGGACTCGACCGTCGATCCCCTCCTTACCATCCGACGGCAATGGATTTGGCTTGTGTCTGCGCTTTCATCGGCCGACCGATTTGCCGCTGATTGCCAGCAGTTGCGACCGCGGGGCTCCATCAACGGCTCCACCCAAACGCGCCGCTCCCGCCGCCGCAGATGCCGACGCGCAGCGGGCGATGGTGGACCGCATCAGCGCACTGGAAACTGCGCGAATCGAGATCCGCCCAATGCGGTGCTCCCCTAGGATTCCGCGTACGTCCCCCCGACCATCATGGACCGGCTGGGATCTCGCTCTGCCTTGTAGTGTCCGCGCATGCCTCTTGAGGCCACGCTCGCGGGCGAGGGATGTTCTCTAGTCCTTCGCGTCTTCTCGTATGAACGCCCGGCCGAAGAGAGCGGAGCCGATGCCAACTGGCTCTCAGCCGAAGCAGAACTGCGCGCCGCAACCACAGGCAGCTTTGAGGCCCGGCACCGCGTGTCCCTCCGGACCGAGGAGCTGACGGACTTCCGAGACCGGCTTGGTCTCCTGCTCGAGACGCTTACCGGAGAGGCGGTGTTGCACCACATGGAAGACCAGATCGGCTGCGCAGTCCGACTTAGGGATGGGGTCGGCGAGCTGGAAGCGTTCGTGCGCGAGCAGATCGGCGCCGAGCTTCGCGTTAGCGAGATCCGCACCGATCAGTCTTATCTCCGCGAAAGCTTGCGTCATCTCGATGCCATCGTCAGCGCCTTCCCGGTCAAGGGTGACGCGCTCGCCTAGGCGGGCGCCTGCGGCGGTTCGATGAAAGGCGACGCCGACAGAGGCCTCTACACCGGCCTGTGCGAGCGTCAGCTGCGAACCGAGCCGCGACCGGACAGTCGCGGCGGCCGACTAGTGTCTTTCGTCGATGACGCGGACGACCGGGTGGCGTCTCGCTTCACGGCGAACGCATAAGTGGAGCGTCGCCCGCAGGTGGACGCCATAGACTCAATGTCTGGGTCGGCGTCTGGGACTGAGGGGGTGCTCGATGGTCGGAGTGCCGTCCAATCCTCGGATGGGACGTTCAGGGACGAGCAGTGTTCATTACGTTGACAACGGATTTTGGAAAGCAGTCGCAGGGGATCGCGATGATGGAAGCCGTGATCGCGGAGATTGCACCCGAGGCACGGGTAAGCCAGTAGACCCATGGAACGTCTCAAGGCGACCGGCGGCAGCCGGTGGCAACCCGGATTTCGCTTGTTCTGGCGTGATTCGCGGCTTCGGCATTTGCCTCCAATTGCCACTGTTTGCGCCCGCTGGGGCTCCATAAAGGCTCCATCCTCGCGGCTCACCCGAACCCCCTCTGGTTCACGGGAGTGACGGAACAGACCGAGCCGTGGCGGTTCGCCATTTGCGGCAATCCCTCCCTCAGCAGCGCCTTGCGCCAGGCCTTCAAGGACTGCGGCCGGCCACGCGCAGAGTGACGTCGTTGTGTCGAGCGGACTCTCGTGTCGGCGCGCTAAAGCTCCGAGCCTCGCGCTGGTCTACGGGCACGGCGGATCGTGTTCGCGGGGGTCGCGCTCCTCGCGTTCTGACAGCACCAACTCGAGCCAGCTCTGCGCCTCGTGGTACAGGGTCGGGTTGTTCTCTGGGGTGTAGTAGGCAAGCGCCGCGACCGCCTGCGACAGGACCCAGCCACGGGCCCGCTCCCACGTCGCGTCGTCGGTCGGCAGGGCCTCGCGGAACGCGTCGCGTGCTTTGCGCGAATGCAGCTTCCACGCGACCATTACGTCGCAGGCCGGGTCGCCGACGCCCATTGAACCCCAATCGATGACGGCGCAGATGCGCCCGCCTCGTACGAGCCAGTTGCGCACGTCGAGGTCGCCGTGGTGCCAAACGGGCTGGCCCTCCCAAGGCGGCGCCGCAAGCGCACGCTCCCACTCCGCAGTCACCGCCGGGTCGCCGTCGAACCTGGCCAACCAGTAGCGGATCTCCTCGTCGCGCTCGGTCAACGGAATGCCGCGGCCCGGCGGCGCGCCCGCCGGATCCACCTGCTGCAGCGCAGCGACGAAGGCGGCCAGATCGCGCGCGGCTTCGATCGCGTCTATCTCCTCCACCGGCGCCGCATCGCCCTCGACCCACGTGTAGACATTCCAGAACCACGGGTATTCGCCGCTCGGGCGGCCCTGCGCGACCGGGACGGGGATCTCGAGGGGGAGTGAAGGCGCCAGCCTCGGTAGCCAGTCGAGCTCCTTACCGCCTGGCTCGGTTGGCCCCTCGCGCCGCCGGAGCCGCAGCGACAGCTCGTCGCCTAGGCGGAAGATTGCGTTGACCGTGCCCGCGGGCTCGACCCGGCTGAGCGGCAGGTCGGCCCACTCGGGGAACTGCTCGGCGAGCAGCCGTCGGACAAGCGCCTCGTCCATCTCGAGCTCGTCCGCGTGCATCCTCGCCATCAGCCGAACCGTAGACGCCGGCTTTATCTGCCGTGCGTTCACCGGCCTAACGGACTCGCCACGGCCACGCTCCGCGCGCGTTCTTGACCTGAGAGCTCCATAAATGGCTCCATACATGTAGCTTGCATTGCTCACTCGTACGGCGCCGGCGTGCCGCAGTGCCGCAGTGCGTGCTGGCCGCGCCGGTGCTCACAGCTCAGCGCCCTTTCGTTCGTCGACGAGTCATGCCGCGTCGCCGACGGCCTGCGCGGCGTCGAAGTCCCAGCGCAGCGGCCGGCTGGCGCCGACCCCGCGGATCTCGGCGCAGTCGAGGCACAGACCGGTGACGTTGTCGTGCTGCAGCCGCGCCTCGAGCGGCCGGTAGAAAGGATCTGCCGGGCGGCCTGGAGTGGGAACGCGCCGACGAGCGCGAGCAGCGTGGCGACGCCGAGGCTCGAGACGACGCCGTTGAAGGCGATGACCGCCGGCCGCGGGTCGTCCGTCACATAGCCGGGCGCGACCTCATCGCCGACGAGGATGCCGGCGCGGTGCAGGCACGGACCGTCGGGCAAGACGAGCGTGACACGGCCGGCCGCGGCGCGAAGCGTCCCGTCGTCTGCGCGCTCGAGGTCCATCCCGACGTCGATGAGCGGGACGCAGTACTGGAGCGCCAGGCGGTTCAGGAGCCGGCGCGAGCCGAGGTTGTCGGTGCAGCCGAAGACAACGTCGCAGCGGGCGAGTTTGAGAGCGACCTCTTGCTCGAGCGAGCCCTACCAATGGATGAAAAAGCGCCGTGGATCCATACGAGCTCGAGGACACGGCAGCGCCGGCTCGCCGAGCCGCTGCCCGGCGTTAGGACGCGCGCAGCGTCCGCAGGACCGCGTTCGCCGCCATGACTTGACCAGGTGATGGCGGCGCCGTGCCGAAGGCGACGCTCAGGTACAGCTTGTGCCCCTCGGCCAGCACGCTGTCGACGATCGCCGGGACGTAGTACCCCTCTTGCCCGGTTGCTTGCGATCCGTCGACGGTCAGCGGTGGCGTGATCGGCCTATAGGTATCGTCGCGCGGGTCGACACCCGTGTAATCGACGAGATTGATCAGCACGTCATCCGGCCCCATCGCCTCGCGTGCGATCTGGCCAACATCGTCGTCGGGCCTCTCTGGGAAGGCGAAGCTGCCGACTCGGAAGACGGACATACCCGAGGCGTTGACGAACGCCTCGCTGTCCCACCCGTCAGGGACGGTCAGGGTCAGATCGCGGAGCGAGAGGGTCGCGTGTCGGTCTGTCGCGGTCGCGTTCACCTCGCGTTCGGCGGCCGTCGATGGCCCGCCGCAGCCAGCGGCCACGGCGACGACGGCGGCAGTGACCGCGAAGCAGAGATTCAAGCGTCGGCGACGCGTACCAGCAATCGGCAAGGTCATCACTTCCAGATACGGATAGACATCGACGAAAGGTCCGGCGGCTGGGGCTCCGCGACGAAGCGAAAGGGCTATCGGAGCTGGTGGCGGGGAGCCGAAGAGGGGCGGGTGGGCAATGCTCCGCTGGTGCCGTGCTCGTCGGGCGCAGCCGCTCGACATGATGCGGCCGAGGCGCCCGCAGGTGCTCTACTGCTTCGGATGGATCCCGCAATCGAACTTCGCCGGCGCCGTGCGCTTGAGGCGGCGACGGCGATCGCACGCCTGTACGGCGTGACTCATCACGCGGCATACGTCCTGAAGGACTCCAACAACACCATTGTGCATCTAGCCCCCAGCACGATCGTGGCGAAGGTCGGGACGACGACGATCCGTGCTGACGCTGGGGAGGTCTTGGCCCGCGAGTTGGAGATTGGCGCGCATCTAGCGCGCCATGGCGCCCCAGTCGCGCCTCCTACGTCCGCCATCCCGCCAGGCCCGCACCGCTACGGCGCGATGACCGTCACCTGCTGGAGCTTTCGCCCCAAGAGCGGAGAGCGTCGCCTCTCGCACGGGACTCTCGCGGTCGCCCTGAGGCGTCTGCACGACGCCTTCGCGGACTACCCGGGTGCATTGCCGTCGTTGACGGATGTCCTTGACGGGGCAGGGAGGGTGATCGCCGATCCCTCCTCTACGCCCGAACTCCCCCCGGCGGATCGCTCGTTTCTTGAGGCTGCGTCTGCGCGCATCGCGCATCGGATCCGCGGCCTTCACCTTCCCGCCGCAACTCCGCTTCATGGTGACCCACACCTCGACGGAAACGTCCTGGTCACCGCCGCGGGCCCGATATTCGTCGACTTCGAGGGCGCCTGTACCGGCCCGCCGGAATGGGATTTGACCGCTCTGCCACGTGAGGTTGCGATGAACTACGGCGGCGCAGACATCGACCTTGCCGATCAGTTGCGGGAGGCGCGGAGTCTCGCCGTCACCGCCTGGTGCTGGATGCATCCCGACCGCTCGCCCGAGATCGAGGAGGCCGCCCACTTTCACCTGAACGTGCTGAAGGCTGCTGTCGGCGCCTGAGGGAGACAGCGGACTCTTCCACCTTCAAAAGAGGCGCGGCTAGGAGGTTGCGCAGCAAGGGCGGGCCTGCGTGCGCGCGAGGACATCCAGGACAGCTGGCCAGAACAGATCGTCTCGGTCGAAGCGCTCGCTGTGGAGCCGGATCCGGAACTCGAGTAGGCAGCGCGGCCGTGGCGCTGAAATCGAAGTGGCGCCTCCAACTTTCTTCAGGTCGGCTCAGCTCGGCAACGCATGGCTGCGACTGATCACCAGGATGAATTCCTGAGCGTTATCGTGCGGTCTGCCCCGTGACCCAGTACTGGCATTGTTGATGTGTGGCGCTTGCTGCGCGGCGCTCGGAGCCGAGGTCGCCGACAGGGCGTCAGCGATCGGCGGCGGCTCCGATGAATTCAGGCGCCGAGAGCATGTGCCTCGAGCAGGCTCGTCGCCTCGGCGCGGCTGGTCGACGGCCAGCGGCGCGGGTAGCCCGCCTCGGCAAGCGAAGCAGGGGCGAAGCGCGAGCGACGCAGTTCGACCTTCGGCCCGAGTAGCGCCCAGTAGGCGCCCGGCTCGTCCTCGTAGGCCATGCCGACGCTGCCCGCGTTGATCACGCGCTTGTCGCCGACGACGCGCTTGAACTGGAGATGGGAGTGGCCGCAGACGATCGTTGCGGCCGGGACGTCGGCAAACACGGGTGCGAGCCGCTCCTCGGGCGTGGCGTCGGTGAAGAAGTCGATGTCGTTGTGCGGGGTGGCGTGGCAGAAGAAGACCTCGCCCAGCCCGTCGACCGCGAGCGTGGCGGTCGCGGGCAGGTTGAGCAGAAACTCGATCTGCTCGCGGCTCAGCCGATCGCGAACCCAGTCCAGGACGTCGAGCGAGGCAGAGCCGGTACCAGGCTCGGACAGCTCGCGATCGCAGTTGCCACGCAGCCAGACCGCGCGCTCGCCGAGTCCGCGGAGACGCACCAGCGTCTCCGCCGGGAACGGGCCGTAGACGTGATCACCCCCTAGCAGGATCGTCGCGTCCTCCGGCACCTCCGCGAGTACCGCCTCGAGCGCAGGCAGGTTTGCGTGGACGTCGTAGAGCGCCGCGACTCTCATAGCGGCGATGATCTTGCCAACCTCAGATAGCCCATTGACCCGGAGGCTCGCTCCCTCGGCCGGTTTCTCGAATCGTAAGGATTCCCGGATGAGAGTGAGCAAGCAGCGTACGTACGCTGGCTTTACGACGGAAGAGCTACTCGACAAGGTCATCAAGTTCGAGCGCGGCGACGACCCGATCCCGTTCTTCGTCGGGCCGATCACGAGAGTTGTCGAAGAGGAGGACCACGCGAAGTTCACGGCGGAGAGCGCCGCCGTCTTCCTGCTCGACCGCCCACTTCCATTCGCGTTGCCGCTGAACGAGCGGATCAGCGCCGAAGACGCCGCCACCTTCTGGTGGAAACAGCTCGACTACGTGTTTGGCCTGCCCGATCCGCGTTCGTTCACGCGGTTCGGTCATCGGCTGCCGCAGACCGAGCGAGAAGCGGTGGAGCGTTTCGTCGAGACCGCTGGGGATCTAGCCGAGTCGGGGATGCTCAACTCTCTCGACCGAGGTTTCTCTGCTCGCAAGGACGACGAGACCGGCGAAGAGATCGTGCAGCGTGCCTTCGGACCGAAGGACTCGGAGGTCGGGATGAGCGCGTTGCTGCGGCACTGCGACTCGCGCGCGAAAAAGGACGGCGCCCGGTTCGAGCACGTGCATCAGCTGCTTGTTGCAGCAGCGGCACAGTCCAGCGATGAGCTGGTGCGCATCGAGCAACTGCGCCAGCTCGAGCTCTGGCGTGCGGCGATCGAGGCCCTGCACGCGCGCTCTCTCGATCAATGCGTTCGCGATCGCCTAGTCGCCGAGCGCGGCTGGAAAGTCTTCGACTACCACGAGCACTACCGGCCCGACTACCTAATCCGCGTCTACGACTACGGCGACACGCTCCACTGGCCGAAGAAGACGACCGAGCTCGCCGCGCTCGAGGCAGACGAGTTCCTTGCCGCAGCGAACCGTCACTCCTTCTTCGAGGCGATGGCGGGCCTCGCACATCTCTACGTCGGTTTCGGCGAACTCGCGCGCACGGCGCTCCGGTAGGCGGCGCGGGCGACGCTTCTCTGACGTCGTCCGCCCGCCGTGCTGGACTTCGTGCGAGACCTCTGACGAAGATTCGTTCGGTCGCGGCTAGGCGTGCGTTGCGATCAGTGAAACGAGCTGGTCTTCGACGGAGAGCGCCTCATGCTTCGACAAGCAGCGCGGGAGGATCGAGAACTCGCCCCATCGCTGCGACCTTTGCAGCCAGACCCAGCTGGAGAGGGAGGACACCTGCTTCAGGAGCGTCCCGGTCTTCGCCCTGATCCGCAGGCCGCGCAGGCGTCCGCTGAGAAGCCGGGGCGCGGCCACCTAGCCGCCGGGTGTGCGCCCTGCTCCCGCCGCTGCACTGGCACCCGGCTCAAGGTCTGCGTGGGGTGCACAAACTTGGTCAGGGCGCGCGCGCAGAAGGTCTGCTTGACGCTGGAAGCAATGCCTGTCAGAGTCGTCGCGTCAAGTCCTGTGGGCCTTCGGGTTCGCAGGACTTGGCGTTTTAAAGGGGGATCGACCTCCTCCCTCGCAGAGAGGGGACCTCCGCAAACGGTGGCAAGCGGTGCTACACACGCTCTTTGCCGTGCGCTCCGATACAACCGGTCGCAACCCACGGCAATGGTTTTGTCTTCATTTCGCGCTTCACGCGTCCCGTCGATTTGCAGCTGATTGTGCGCCGGTTGGGTCCACCGGGGGGTCCATAAAGGCTCCATTCCCCGGCGGCGAGCCGCGAAGAGCAATCGCCCGTCTGCCGGACCAGTCGCCGCTGCCGTCCCTGCGCCGTGGTGGCAGGATCGGCTGCCATGAGCAGCCTCTACGACGGCATCGGCGGCAGCTACGGCGTGACGCGAAGACCAGACTCCCGGATCGCGGCGCTGGTCAACGCCGCGCTCGGCGACGCGCGTTCGGTGGTCAACGTGGGCGCGGGGACGGGGGCGTACGAGCCGATGGATCGGGAGGTGCTCGCAGTCGAGCCGTCGGAGACGATGATTGCGCAGCGGCCGCGGGGGTCCGCGCCGGTAGTCCAGGCAAGCGCCGAGGAGCTGCCGCTCCACGACGACAGCTTCGACGCCGCGCTAGCTGTGAACACGGTCCAGCACTGGAGCGACCTGCGGGCCGGCCTGCGCGAGCTCCGCCGGGTGGCGCGGAAGCGGATCGTCATCTTCCTCCGCGACCCGCGGAGCGGCGTCGCGTTCTGGCTGGTCGAGGACTACCTCCCGAGTCTCGACCCGGCGGCGAGAATGGCCGCGATCGTCGAGACGATCGAGAACGAGCTCCGGCCGGTCACGGCGGTTCCGGTCCCGCTGCCCCGCGACTGCGTCGATGGCGTGTTCAGCGCCTACTGGGGGCGCCCCGAGATGTATCTCGACAGCGAGGTCCGCCGCAACATCTCGAACTTCGCCCTCGCGGAAGCGGAGGACCTCGCAGAAGGTATTGCGCGGCTGGAAGCCGACCTCGAGTTGGGCGCTTGGGATTGCCGGTACGGGCATCTGCGCTCGCTGCCAGAGCTGGACCTCGGTCACCGGCTACAAATCGCCGAACTCGCGTGACGCGCCGCGTCGAATGACCGCCTCGAGTTTGCCGCAACGCAGGAGGCGTGTCCTGCGCGTTCCGCGAGATCTCTGCGACGGGACCGACGTGGGCGGTGACGGGGAGGCGATAGACGGCGGAGCGGTTGCGTTCGCTCCCGCTCGACCGAACGCGTGCACCCACACCACCGTCTCTAATTGCTCGGCGGACCCGCGTCGTAGCGAGGCAGGCCATCGTCGGACAGCTGGTCCCAGGTGGCCGTCGAGCCGACCCACGAGTGGTACTCGAGCGTCACGCCGTGGTCGTCGAGGGCACCGAGCCGCACCGAGATCTCCTCGCCCTCCGGCCACTAGAACCTTGATGTGAATTCTGCTCCGCTTCCAGCTCTTCCTCCAATTCCCTGGATCAGCAGCGGATGGGCGCCGAGGCAGAAATAGACTCTGCGTCGTGAAGTGGCTTCCTGTAGCCGCAAGTGCGGCTCTTTACGTCGTCGGTTGTGGCGATTCCCAGCCGGCTTCCACTCAGAGCGCGTCGGACGCCATTCGTCCGACGCCGTGCCGTCCGTCCCAGCTCAGAATCGCCAACGGTGCACAGGTTTCTCCGGCGACGGGGCAGAACCCGCTCTCGATCGTGCTCACCAACCGAAGCGCGAAGCCGTGCGTGGTCAAGGGCTACCCGACGGTTGCCTTAGTCGATGCGAACGGGAAACGGCTCGCGTTTCGCGTCAGCCACAGCGGCGATCAGATGGTCACGTCACGTCCACCGGTCGCTGTGCGAGTCCTTCCACATCGGTCGGCGTTTTTCCTGCTGAACAAGTTCCGGTGCGATCTGGGCAACCTCAAAGTGGCGAAGAAGCTGCGCGTTGCCCTGCCCGGCGTCAGCACCTCGGCTCATCTCACCGTGGCGATCCCGACCTATCCGGTCATCGCGTACTGCGGTCGGAACGACCCTGGCTCCGTTATTACGGTCTCACCGATCGAGCCAACCCTCGGAGATGCGCGCGCGCACGGGTAAGTAGAGGTCTGCACGGTCGTGCTCGCCTCGTAGCAACCGTGAAACTCGGCGGACGCTTGGCCGATATCAAGGGCTTCGCCATCGGGCCTTGTGCCGGCGCCTTCTCGCCCCTGGAGGAGTCGGAAGCGCTCGCGCGCTTTCCGTGACTGCAGCAGGCCGGTCGATCCGAGTGACGGCGGCAGAGCGAGCAATGGCGGTGGTTGGTGCGGCGGAATGGCAGCGTCGGCTCGAAGCGCACGCCGCCGCAGAGACAGCCGCCACCGAGAACGTCCATGTCCAGATCGTACTGTGCGTCCTAAACTTGTCCCGATGCCGATCGCGTTCCGTCCCGAGCGACTGCTCGTCCCGGTGATCACTCCCTTCGACGAGGCCGGGCGCGTCGACGAGGACGCGCTCGAGCGGCATGCCGACGAGGTGCTCGCCGCGGGCGCGGCGGGCATCGTCGCCGAGGCGACGACCGGAGAGGCGACAGCGCTCGACACCGACGAGCGGGCGATCGTGATCTCCATCTGCGCGCGCGTCTGCGCCGCGCGCGATGCCGTTCTCATCGTTGGCGCTGGGACCTACAACACGCGGGAGACGATCGCCCGCCACGAGGCGCTCGCCGACGTGCCCGGCGTGCGGGCCTCGCTGGCCGTCGTGCCCTACTACGTTCGGCCGTCGGAGGCGGCGATCGTCGCGCACTTCGAAGCCGTCGCGGAACGCTCGCCGGTGCCGCTGATCATCTACAACATCCCCTACCGCACCGCGCGCGGCCTCGGCAGCGCCGCGCTGCTCGAGCTGGCCGAGACCGACAACATCGTCGGCGTTAAGCAGGCCGTTGGCGGCATCGACGCCGACACGCTGCAGGTTCTCGCCGGCGCGCCGCCGAGCTTCAGCGTTCTCGGCGGCGACGACGCCTTCCTGTTCCCGCTCGTCCTCATGGGTGGCACCGGCGCGATCGCGGCGTCGGCCAACGTCGCCACCGACCGCTACACGGCGATGCTCGACGCCGGCCTCGCCGGCCAGCTCACCGACGGCCGCCGACAAGCCGAGGCGCTGCTCCCGCTGACGCTAGGCCTGTTCGCCGAACCGAGCCCGGCGGTGATCAAGGGCGTCCTGCACGCCCAGGGCAAGATCCCGACGCCCCATGTACGCATGCCGCTTGCCGACGCCTCGCCGACGGCGGTCGAGCAGGCGCTGGCTGTGCTGGACTCCCTGGCAGTGGTTGTTTAGCCGCTAGGGTCCGGCCCGCGTGTTGGAGGCCCCTAAGAGGCAGCCTCTCCGCAGCGCCGTGAACGGTTCGCCGACCTGAAGTTCCAGCGTCGCTTCCAGCTACGGGTCGGTTTCGAGATGAAGAAGACGGAGGAGATGCAGCCGTTGCGGGCGCTCTAGTGGAGGCCTCATCACATCGGTCGGCCGGGCGCCTCGACCGCTCGCGAAACGGTGTGCGCAACCAGTGGCTCGGGTAAAGGTCGCTGCGGAAGTAGAGGATGACCTGCTCCGAGCGAAGTCACTCCTTGTTGAAGATCACTTCGACGCGTACGCGCGCCGCTGGTTGTGACCGCTTCACGACAATGACCGTCCACTCGCCGGGGCGCTGCGCTTCCAGCCTCGGGAAGGCCAGCGAGCAGGCAGAGCGCTCGCCTTGCACCTCGCAGGACGCCTGGTCGTGTGTCGTATCGAGCACCCGTAGCCGCTGCCCGTACCAGGTACGGATGCTGACGGCGACGTCCGCGGTCATTGGCGTGTCGACGTGTACGTCCCACGTGTGCTGGGGCGGCGGCAGCGCGGTGATCGTGAACCGGGTGGTCGAAGGCCCGGCCGACATCTCGA
>WNFV01017604.1_pt1 | contig 11504 bp, 8 predicted proteins | sample 5400101 | NCBI WGS metagenome assembly WNFV01 (sample SAMN13153361, study PRJNA577476) | soil metagenome | isolation source: 115 cm soil or saprolite under grassland replicate 1 | place: USA:California | collected 2016-06-15
GAGCGCCGTCCAGAGCACGTAACGCCCGTTGAGGAGCGCGTTCGCGACCGGGAGGCCCGCTCCCAGCGTCACGGGCTGCCCGACCAGTCGGTAGCTCGCGAACGCGAGCGCGACGAGCAGCACGCCGCCGAGCGCGGTCCGGATGAAGATGGGGGAGGGGATGCCCTCGAACTGGCGCCGCAGGCGCCCGAGCGTCCAGAGGAACGCGTGCGACGCAAGCCCCGCGACGATGCCCAGCGGGATCGCGATGAGAAGGTCGCGGGAGTCGAGCGTGTAGTGAAACTGGACCGGGAAGTACGGCGTCGCCGGCCGGAACCGGGTGAACGCCCAGAAGGACGTCGCGGACGCGACGAGCGCCGGGAGCAGCGCCTCGTGCGCGAGGTCGTGCTTGTACGGGGACTCGACGCCCATGATCGCGCCCGACAGCGGCGCGCGGAAGATGGCGGCGATGCCGGCAGAGCCGCCGGTAAGGAGCGTCGTCTTCGTGTTCCAGCGGAGCGCGGGCACCCCGAGCCGGTTCAGCGCCGACTGCACGAGGGACCCGATGGTGGCGCCGAGCCACTTGCTCGCGCCCTCCATCCCGGCGCTCCCACCGAGCCCGAGCGTCGCGAGCGACGCGACGAGCTTCCCGGGTGCGGTGCCGGTCGGCATGCCTTCGCCCGGCTCGTGGTACGCGCGCACCACCTCGTCCGCCATGGAGGGCGACGGGGTCCGGAACAGGCGCAGGGCGATCCCGGTGAGCAGCAACCCGACGAAGGGCGACAGGATCTGAAGGGTGACCGAGTGAGCGGTGACGTGCTTCCAGAGAAGCTCGTTCACTGTCCAGTCGTAGGCCGCGATGGCGACGCCCACGAGCAGGCCCACCGGCGCGGCCACGAGCACCATGTGCCGCGCGAGCGCCAGGCTCTCCGCGACCGAGTTGCCCAGGGGTGACAGACTTTCATCGATGGGGCGCTGCACGCACTCCTCCCAGGAGACGGAACGAACTCACGCTGTCCTAGGAGTCATCAGCCGGTCCGTGGTGCTGGCCCGGCGGTTAGAGGCGGAACCCCATCGCCTTGAAGCGAGCGGCACCGTAGAAGATCGGCGGTCAGCGCGTCAAGAGCGCGCAGAGCTGAAGAGAGGTGCCCACTCACCTGCCCCGCGAATCTGACGGCGCTTTGCGCGTTCAATCGGTCCACGTCTCTCGGGCGACCCGCGAACGGGCGCATTCGGACGCGGACGGAAACGGACGAGGATCCGATCACGGGAACGAGCAAGTGCAGCGGAGCGCCCCCGCGTCGATCCCGGCGCCGGCGTGCACGGGGAGGCCGCCCTGCTCCCACTCGGCCCACCCGGTGTTCAGCTCCTTCACGAAGAATCCGTGCTCCGCCAACTGCAGAGCGGCCTTTGCGCCGAGGTGTCAGTAGTCGTTCCAGCAGTACGTCACGAGTTCCCGATCGAGCGGGAGCCGCGGCAGGAGCGACGCGAGCTCCTCGTTGGGAACGCACCAGGCGCCCTGGATGTGCGCCTTGCGGAACGCCGCGCGCGACCGGACGTCGAGCAGCACGAAGTCCGGGCCGAGGCCGTCCTTGGCCTTCTTCAGCACCTCGACCTTTTGCTTCTCGGCGCGGAGCTTCGCGGCGAAGAACTCGCGGTTCGCGCGCACGTCCTCGGGGGTGAACGCCATGGCGCCTCGTCGATCGCGGGAGGTCCTCGCGCCGCCCGCCGGCGTGTTCGTAGCCGGGACGGTATCCGCGCGCCCGGAAACGCATTGCGAGCACCCCCCGGCGCGAAGCGGTCGCCGACGGCAAGCGTATCCGGGCGGGCTCACCGCGCCGTGACGGCACGCTCCTAATATTTCCGACGCGGAGGACGAACGATGGCGAGCCTCGACACGGGTAGAGCGGCGGGCGCCTGGCCGGCGCTCCGGTTCGCGGACTGGAAGCCGACGCTCGAGACGCTGCACCGGTACACGCAGGTCGTGGGTAAGATCCGGCTCGCGCTCGCGCCGCCGCTCAACCACTGGTGGCACGTGACGATGTACGTCTGCCCGCTGGGGCTCACGACGAGCGCCATCCCATACGGCGAGGGGTCGTTCGAGATCCTGTTCGACCTCGTCGACCACGACGTCGTCGTCACCACGAGCGACGGGCGCCGGAAGAAGCTCTCCCTCCTCGTGCGACGATCGGTTGCGGACTTCTACTCGGAGACGATGGCGCTCCTGCACGCCCTGGGGATCGACGTCCACATCTGGCCTACGCCGGTCGAAATCCCGAACGACGCGCTCCCGCTCGACGCGGACGAGCTCCACGCCACCTACGAGCCGGAGCCAGTGGGGCGGTTCTTCCGCGTGCTCGGCCACGCCGATCGGATCCTGAAGACCTTCGCGAGCAGGTTCCAGGGGAAGCAGAGCCCGGTTCACTTCTTCTGGGGAGGCTTCGATCTCGCGTCGACGCGGTTCTCCGGGCGGCGCGCTCCGCCGCGGCCGGACGCCGACAAGATCACGCGCGAGGGTTACTCCCACGAGGTGGCGAGCTTCGGGTTCTGGCCGGGGTGGGACGGCGTCACGGACGCGGCGTTCTATTCGTACGCAGCGCCGGAGCCGCTCGGGTTCGATCGGGCGGCGATACCCGCGCCCGCGCGCTACGAGCCGACCCTCAAGAACTTCCTCCTGCCGTACGAGGAGATCCGCGCCAACGACGATCCCGCGGACGCGATCCTGGGCTTCTACCAGGCGGTGTACGAGGCCGCCGCCACGCTGGGCGGCTGGGATCGGGCCGCGCTCGAGCGGAAGCCCGTGCCGGTCGCCGTGCCGGACGCGGACCTCTCGAAGGGCGCGCGGGAGCACCGGCCCGAGCAGCCGTCGCCGTAGCGAGCGTTAGGCAGGTCGTGGGCAGAGATGACGCGCACGGATCGGCGCGGGGCACGGCTTCCGCATGACCACGCTCTCCAAGGTGATCTCCGGTGGACAGACGGGCGTCGACCAGGCCGCGCTTCGAGCGGCGCGCGCGTGCGGCTTGGCGCGGGGAGGGTGGTGTCCTCCGGGTCGGGAATCCGAGACGGGTCCGATCCCAGCGGATCTGCCGCTGACGGAGACCGAGCTGGACCGAAGCCTCGACGCGCCCGAGGTGCCGCGCTCTCTCCGGACAGAGTGGAACGTACGGGACTCCGATGCGACGCTGGTGATCCGCCCACCAGTGGCGCGGGCGGATCCCGGGACGGAGTGGGCGCTGCGGTGCGCCGCCCGGTTCGGCCGCGCGATCCTCCTGTGCAATCCCGAGGACCCGGACGCCGCCATGTGCGTCAACGACTGGATCCGCGCGGTCGGCATCCGGACGCTCAACGTTGCGGGACCGGCCGAGAGCGCCCGCCCCGGCATCGGGGCGATGACGGAGCGAGTCCTGGCGCGGGCGTTCGCGTTGGCCCTCGACGATCACGACGGAGAACACGGGCGGTGACTCGTGACGATATGCGCCGATTCAAGTTCTGCACGGAAGGCGCGCGTACCCCACACAACTCTGAAGCTGGAGGGCGGAAGCAGGGGTCAGAACATCGCTCGATCCGCTCTCAGTCGAGTGATACGGATCCCCCAGCCCTCGGTGACCACTTCGGCTTGAGGGCTTTCGGGGTCAATCTCACACGGTTGGCCGCGGGAGATGTTTCGGCGCTCCACCACGGCCACAGCGTGCAGGACGAGTTCGTCTACGTCCTCGAGGGCCACCCGACACTCGTCACCGAGGGCGGCGAGGTGAAGCTCTCCCCCGGCATGTGCGCCGGCTTTCCGGCAAACGGACCGGCTCACCACCTCGAGAACCGCACCGAGCACGAGGTGCTCGTCCTGGAGGTCGGTGATCGTGCCCCCGGAGACCAGGTGGTCTACCCGGCCGACGACCTCATGCTGATCGTTCGCCCCGACGGGAAGCGACACTTCGCTCACAAGGACGGAACGCCGTACTGAGACCGCGCTCGCGAGTAGAGTCGTCCGCGAGACGACGGGCCGCTGGCACGACCTCGTCGGAGCGGCGTAAGACGCCGGGGAGCCGAGTCAAGCAGCGCGACCTCACACCGCGTGTAGGTCGCCGCTTGCGGCTGCTTTCGCAAGTGTCCGACGACGCGTTCGGAGAAGAGGCCGCTCGGTCGCTTGCTGTGCTCCGGTGAAGTTGCGTTCAGGACGTCGGGACTGCAGGCGTAAGGGATGCTGCGACCGCTCGCCGTCGCGATAGCCGTGCTCCCGATGCTCGCCCGAGGCGCTCCCCCGAGCGGCAGGTCGGCGGGCGCCGACCTGAACGTCATCATTCGAGAGTGGGATCTCCCCACGCCAGACTCGGGGCCGCATGACCCTGCGGTCGGTGCAGACGGGTCGCTGTGGTACACGGCGCAGAAGGTGAACAGGCTCGGGAGACTCGACCCAGTCACCGGGCGTATCCGGGAGTACCCCCTGAAGACCCGGGGCTCGGGCCCGCACGGCCTCACCGCCGACCGCGACGGGAACATCTGGTACACGGGCAACTACGCGGGAGTCATCGGCAAGCTGAACGTCAGGACGGGAGACGTGACCGAGTTCAGGCTGCCCGACGCTCGCGCGCGGGATCCGCACACGCTCGTCTTCGACAACGCGGGAACTCTGCTGCGGCAGGTGCCGACGGCCGACGCCGCGCCGTACGGGATTGCCATCGACAGCAAGGGGATCCCGTACTTCTGCGAGTTCGGGACGAACAAGCTCGCCAGCATCGACCCCCGAACGCTCGAGATCAGGGAGTACACGCTCCCTTCCGGCGCGCGCCCGAGGCGACTCGCCATCGCCGGCGACGACAGCGTCTACTACTCGGACTACGCGCGAGGGAACCTGGCTCGCCTAGACCCCGCAACGGGCAGCGTCGAGGAATGGGAGTCGCCCGGCGGACGCGGTGCCAAGCCCTACGGCATCGCGATCACGCCGGACGGAATGGTCTGGTTCAGCGAGTCAGGCGTTCAGCCGAACACGATCGTTCGGTTCGATCCCCGCAGTCGTGAGTTCGCACGGGCCTCGATCCCGTCCGGTGGCGGCGTCGTCCGCAACATGGCGGCCAGCCGGGATGGCCGCGTTTTCATCGCATGCAGCGGTGTCAACAAGGTCGGAGTGGTCGAGCCGCGCTCGTGACACCTCCCGCGGTGCCTCGTGCACGCCAGGCGCCGGTGACGAGCGCGCGCTTGCCCGCGAGCTCGCGGGCCGCGAAGCCGGACCCGTGCCGACTTCCGTCGTTCGGGACGACCCAACTGCCCACGGTTGACCCGTTCCGGCATGCGGCCGATGAGCGCAGAGTCCGTGTCGAAGGGTGGCCCAGTTGCAGGTATCGACCTTCAGGCCGCGCACATGCTGGCACCCTGCATTACCGGGGCGGCGCCACGAGCACGCGCCGCTTCGGCGCTTCGTGACACGCCGTCACTCGAGCTGAATGGCAAAGGTCTGTCGTTTGGGGGGAAGTCTCGTCGTTTGACACCATGAGACACACCCGCATCATCGTCACTCATTACGGCGGGCCCGACGCACTTCGGGTGGTCGAAGAAGAGTGCCCCGAGCCGAAGGATGGCGAAGTGCGGGTGAGAGTGCTGGCCGCAGGCGTCTCCTTGCCCGACATCATGGCGCGCGAGGGCGTTCATCCCGAGACGCCCCCAGTGCCCTTCACGCCGGGTTGGGATCTGGTTGGCGTGGTGGATCGGCTCGGCGCCGGGGTCCCTGGAGTCCAACCAGGCCAGATGGTTGCCGCGATGCCGATCCATGGCGCGTACGCGGGGTGCGTCTGCTTGCCGCAACGTGAACTGGTTCCGGTGCCACCTGGGCTGGACGCCGCCGAGGCTGTCTGCCTCGTGCTGAACTACATCACGGCGTACCAGATGATGCATCGTTCCGCGAAGGTCAGACCGGGCCAGCGCGCGCTGATTCACGGCGCGGCAGGCGGGGTCGGAACGGCGTTGTTGCAGCTCGGGCGCCTCGCCGGGCTGGAGATGTACGGAACCTGTTCATCGCGAGGGGCCCCGGTCGTCTCCGACCTGGGCGGTATCCCGATTGATTACCAGCATCAGGACTTCGTGAAAGAAGTTCACCGCCTCACGGATGAGGGCGTGGACGTCGTCTTCGACCCTATCGGTGGCGCTCACCTCTGGCATTCCCGCAAGGCTCTCCGTCATGGCGGGAGGGTGGTGGGCTATGGCCTCATCAGCTCGATTCGTGGGGAGGGATTGATTTCAAGTCGTCCAGGTCGTCGTCAACGCTTTCGTGGAACCGCCATCTTCGCGTTGTACATCGCCTCCGGCTGGCTTCTACCGAGCCGGAAACGGGTGGTCCCCTACAGCATCCAGACGCTCAAACGGCTGAAGCCGGCATGGTTTCGGCAGGATTTGATCGCTCTGCTCGATCTCCTTCAACGGCAAAAGATCAAGCCGCTCATCGCGCGGCGATTCCCTCTTGCCGAAGCAAGACAGGCGCAGGAGTTGCTCGGGAAGGGAGGTGTGGCGGGCAAGATCGTGCTCGTGCGCAACGAGTCATCGCTTGAGTCAGGAGCGGCGTAACAACGGCATGCATCGGACGGCGATTCGCGCCGCCGCTGATGCCGAGCGTTCACCGCGATCCCAACAAGGGACGGCCCGAAGCTCGTCTACCGGGCTTCTGGCCGTATTTCCTTCGACCTTGGCGCATCCCCTGAGGCCGAACAGGGCCTGCAGGGCAGGGCGGCCATCAAGCCACCTGGGAGCGGCGGGCCTACTTCATCCCTTACTTCGGGAGGGCGCGCGGCGCGGACGCACTCCGCGATGCCGGTCGCGCACACCGTGGCTGTAGTGGCCTCGTCGCTGAACATGAGCGTCGCGGTCGACTCCGTGATGGGGCCGTTGAGCGCGCAGGCGTCGAAGGGGTCCGCAGGGACGCGAACGCCGAGGTGAACCCGGAACTCCGGTGCGAACGTGAACAAGTGCAGGTGGAAGAACTCGACGTGATGGGCTCCGGGCTTCCTCGTCCAGAACGAGGGCTTCGTCCGGGTCCACTCGTCGGAGCGTCCACCCCGATACAGTAGGTCCGGTTCGGCCTTGTAGCGCGAAGCGTAGGGACGTTCCTACGGCCGGAGGCTCGTGCGCCCCGACAGTCCCGCCGTCTGCGGCCTTCCCCCGGGACGGAACCGCCGGCGGCCGCCGGTCGTCCATTCGGCCGGCTATGGGGGCAACGCGCTGAAGCCGAAGATCGCGGGGACGACGTCGGGCGCCGTCCGCTCGATCACGTACAGCTTCGTGAGATCCGAGCGGTAGAAGACGAAGCGGGCGCGCGGCGCGACGGCGACCCCGTCGAAGACGAATGGAGGCAGGGCCACCTCGTCCGCCGCGGAGTAGCCCGACCAGATCCAGTAGCGCCGGAGGCTCTGGTCGAGCCAGATTCCGTCGCGAAAGATTCCTATGGGGACGACGGTGATCTTGCCGAGCGCGTCGGACTCCGTGGCGTGCGCTACTGGAATCCGCTGGTCGACGGACTGGGGGATCCCGAGATACCCGTTCTCGCCCAGCCAACCGGCGCCCATGGGCTGGGAGTTATAGACGGCTCCATTCGAGCTCACGAAGCTGTTGCCTGCTTCGAAGAACCAGAGCCTCCCGGCGGGGCGGTCCTCCGCCGAGTTGATCAGCCGGGTCGGTCCCGTGGCGGCGCCGAGGGCGGTGTCGTAGAGGAGCGCCTGGTCGATCGGGGCGTCGTTCACGACGTAGAGCGTCGTCGTGCCGGGCCGGAGCGCCGCCATCTTCGGCGTGGCGGTCAGAGGACCGGCCGTTATCGTCGTCGCGCACGTCCCCAGGTTCACGCTGTGGGTGTTCTCGCCGCCGCCGGCCGACTCCCCCGCGACGGTGAAGGCGAAGCGGTTCCAGGCGGGGTTCTTGGCCGTCCCGAAGTTCACCGGCGCGCCCGCGGCGACGCTTGCCGCCTCGAGAGGCTGCGAGACACCCGTGCCGTCCAGCCACGTGACCGGGCAATCCTTGGTGACCGTCGCCGTGGCGAGGTCGACGGCCGTAACGGCTCCCCACCGGCCGACGACGGCGACGGCGCCGTCGGGGCTCACCGAGACCGAGAGCGGGGGGCCGCTGGGGAGCGCGACCTCGGCCTCGGCCTCCGTCGCGGGATCCAGGATCCAGAGCGAGTTGCGGGGCGACGTCGACAGCATGACGAGACGGTCGCCCACCTTCACGTAGGCCGCGTCCACGACGTCATGCGGCAGGCTGGCGACGCGGTGCGCCCCGTCTACCTGGAGCGAGGCCGAGTGGGCGTCGGCTCCGTCCGAGGCGCTCAGGGTGACCGTGTAAGGCCCCTCCAGGTCGGTGACGAAGGAGGTCGTCTCGCCCTCGGTCGAGGCGAGGGTGGTCCCCGAGCCGACTGGCGGCGACAGGCTCCACGTGAAGGTGAGCGGATCGCCGTTCGGATCGGTGCTCGTGGACGCGCTGAGGGTCACTGCCTCCCCTGAGTTGACCACGCTGAAGCCGGTGATGCGCGCGACCGGAGGGGTGTTGATCGCGGTGAGGGTCAGGCTCGTGGACGAGGAGAGGTCGCCGTCGGTCGCCACCAGCGTGATGACGTAGTCGCCGAGCAGGTCGGGCGTAAAGGTCGGCTTCGGGTCGGTCGTCGAGGAGAGCGCGGCCGTACTCGCCGCCGGGCCGGCGAGGGTCCAGGTGAAGGAGACGGGATCACCGTTGACGTCGCTGGAGCCCGTCGCGTCGAGCTGGGCCGGCTGGTTCCGCGCCACCGAGTGGTTGGCGCCGGCGAGTGCGACGGGGGCGGTGTTCACGGCCGAGAGGGTCGCCGAATCGCTTGCGCTCGTCAGGCCGTCGCTCACCGTTACCGAGACCGTGTAGGGGCCGGTGACATCGGGGACGAACGTGGGGTGGGAGGTCGTGGAGCTGCTGAGCGCGGACCCGCTGCCGGCAGGGGCCGTGAGCCTCCAGGTGAAGGTGAGGGGATCCCCGTCGGGATCGGAGGAGAGCCCTCCCAGCGTGACGCTCACGCCCCGGTCGATCGTTGCGTCGGAACCGGCCTCGGCCACTGGCGGGCGGTTCGCACCGCACGTGCGGTTACCCCGGCAGTTTCCACCGCAGCACTCGGCGTCAGCGGCGCAGACGTCGAGGTCCTGTCGGCAACTGGCCGTGGCGCAGATCCGATTGACGCAGAGGTACGGTTCTCCGCAGTCAACGGAGGTCGCGCACTTCCCGCCCTGGCTGCTGGGCACGCAGAAGCCGAAGGAGCAGGAGCCACAGCATTCTGTGGGGGAGGTGCACTCGGCGATCGTCGCCTTGCACGAGGTCGGCGGCGGAGGGGGCGGCGGCGGATCCACGCTTGTCCCGGTGCCGCCCGATCCGCCTCCCCCGCAGCCCCAGAGAACGAGGGCGACCGCAATCGATCCGAGAATGCGACGCATGGTGATCCCCCTGCGCGCACCATAACCTACGGTGACGTCGGATCGGGAGTTCGAGCCGGGTGCGCTTGACTACACCGGAGCACAGCGCCTCTGGGAACTCCTTGACGGGGTCGCCGAGGCCGGGGAGCCATTTCATGGGCCAGGCGCGCGCATGAAGAAAGCCCCGCCTCGCGGCGGGGCTTCCATTAAGTGGAGGCGCCGGGAATCGAACCGAGGAGAAGGGCGATCCCGAGACGTAGGTCGAGAGCGGTTGAGAGCGGATAGCGCAGGCGGGCTGCGGGCTTCGTGGAGGACCCCGGCCGTCTTCGTGTCTGTCGAGGACCAATGAGCGGCGCAAACATGTAACAAGTGTAAGAAGCGCCCGTTGGACTCCAACGGCAGCCGCAAGAGGCTGCCGCGATACCCGGTGCCGGTGCTCGGGCTCGCTCGCCTGGCGGCCGACGAGACCGCGCGCGGAGCCGGCGTCGGGGCGCAAGCACCGTATTCTACGGTTCGCCGGCACGACGCGTGTGCCATCCTTTCCGAATGTCGTTCCCTCGGATTCTCCTCGTGGCGCTGCTCGGCCAGGCGACCATCGCTGCGTCGCGTGCGGATGACGCGACTGACCTCGGAGGATCACCGCCAGGCTCGCCGGAGGCGCTCGTGAGGGTTACCGGGCTCTCGCAGGAATACTGCCCCGAAGCAGAGGCGATCTCGTTCCTCGCGGAGAACGTCTCGGGCGACGTGGTCTCGAGCTCGTTCGGAGCGGAGTGGCGCGACGACTCCGGACAGTGGCAGGAATATGCGACCGACGTTCTGGGGGCGGAGCCGTTTCCGAAGCAGGTCCTCGCTTTCCGGTTCTCGAGCGCCGGAACGCTCGCGCTCTCGTGGCGGCCGTGGGTTACCAACGATGCGCGTCGGCTCCGGGAGGGCGCGTACCGGATCGTCGCGACCGCGCTGGTGGATGATCGGCCTCCGGCCCGACGGACCGTCGTGGCGGAGTTTGCAGTGAGGCGCGGCGACGGCTGCCCGAACCCGAGCTCGACGCCGCAAGCTTGCGGGGCTGCGGTGTTTCATCCCTGGTCGTGGGAGGGCCGCGAGAACGCCGCGCGCCAGCTCAAAGCCTTCAGGAACGTGCTCGTCGTTCGGGTCGATTCGTTCCGGTCGGAACCGAGCGCGCCGGGTCGGCTGACGCCGTACCTCCTCGACGGGACCGTCGTGCGCTCGTATCAGGGGCGCTGGCGCGTGCAGGAACGGATTCACCTCGTGCAGCACGGCGACGCTCCTGCTGGTCCAGTCCCCGAGCGCGCCGGCGAGCTCGTGTTCGCATTCACGAACGAGCACACCGCCAAACAGATCCGGGTCGATGGAGGCGAGCCGGGGAACTTCACGAACGAGATGGTGCCTGCTCTGGAGTGCCTGTTTCCAAGGCACCGGCGCCCGCGGCCATGAACGCACGACGTACGACTACTGCTGCCGCTGCTGACGTTCCGTTCTCAGGCGGAAGCAGCGAGCGTGCTCGTCCCAGTGGATCCGCGCCTCGTAGGTTCTCCAGAAACCGAGCCAGCGCGCCTGGATCTCCGCGAGCGAGTGTTTCTCGCGGAACCGCACCCAGCACTCCGATGCGGGAGTTGCCGGGTCGCAGCGCCTGTCCGGGAACAGCTCGGGCATAGTTCGCTGCTGCCACGTGTCATCGAGGAACAGATCCTCGAGTATCAGCACCGCAAGCTCGCCCGCGCGGATCCGCGGCCAGTGGTCCAGCACGGTCTTCGGTACAACGCGCTCGTCCGTCATCTGCGAGATCAGCAGCGGGATCGCCCGTGGGCCGTCCGCGACGACTCGGTCGACGACGGACGACGTGCAGTACTCGCGATCCTGGAATCGTCCCTTGGCGCCGCAACGCCCCTGCCAATCCGTGAGCGGATACGCTCCTCTCGGCGGTCGTTGCTGCGTCGGCGCTTGCGCAGCCGCCGAGAGCAACACCGCTACGACGGCTGCGGAGGCGGCGGAGTCGCGGTTGTCATCGGGACCAAGACCGCCACCTTGAGTGGGTTCTGGCTGTTGCCGCGCTCCCAGGATGACGGTCCGGAGCCGGATCTCGCGCGAGCAGCGTGATGGAGAGTG
>WNFV01025092.1_pt1 | contig 11504 bp, 12 predicted proteins | sample 5400101 | NCBI WGS metagenome assembly WNFV01 (sample SAMN13153361, study PRJNA577476) | soil metagenome | isolation source: 115 cm soil or saprolite under grassland replicate 1 | place: USA:California | collected 2016-06-15
AATCGCCTGCCTTCAAGAGGAGAATCGCGTTCTCAAAGCCAAACTCGGCCCTCAGCGGCTGCGGCTCACCGACACCGAACGCCGGCGCCTCGCGGCGCTCGCTCATCCGCTCGGTCGCACACGCCTCAAAGCGGTCGCCACCATTGCCACCCCCGACACCCTGCTGCGCTGGTATCGTCGGCTGATCGCGCAGAAGCTTGACGGGAGCTGTGCTTTGGCACATAGATGGGGTGTCATACGGACCGCCTTTGCCGTAGACCATGAGGCGATACCCCTGCCAGTCCATCTGCTCCTTGGTGAGGCTAGCCAGCTCCGAGACGCCTAAGCCAGTGTCGAGTAGGGTCCAGACAATGAGGCACTCCTCGTGCGTCTCACTGTGGCATACGTGTGACACCGCACAGTGCCGCGATCACTTGGAGGAGAAATCCCACGATGAGCAAGAAGAAACCGTACATGGTCAACGGAAATGCTCTATAGGGAGGTGGCTGACTCTGAGCCTCAATCGTTCGAGCACCGAGTTTGGCACCCAGTAAGAGTATGGGCCTGACATACCAGGGTCGTTGCTGGACGTCATATTCAAAAGAATTGGCGTAGCTCTCCTTGAGAGATTGCAGGGAGGCGGCACCCTTCATCACTTCCCCCACACCCAGAATCACCACCCCGATGAGGTCGAGAAACAATCCAAGTACGGTGAGAATCTTCATGCCCCACCAACGTACAGAGGAGCATCATTCACTGTAGGGTTCCCTTATGCGTAGGTTTATCAGAGAAGACCATCCAGGCGAGGGGTGCACAAACAGCAACGGCCACCCCGAAGGATGGCTGTCTCTTGCTATCCGCTATCCGAGCCGATACAGCTCGTGTGTGCAGATCTCGTCCTCGCTGGCTTACCAGCGGGAGCGGCTAGAACGCTGATCAATTGCTTAGATAGCGGCTCGTAGCCAGTCGACAAGAGTGGCATGTCTGTGATCTGATAGGTGAAGGAGCACGGTACCCCTTCGACCTTGAGGAGCCCATGATGTGGAACCCACCCATCGTGTTGCTCGAACCGGTGGCAGCGGGGCTGTTGGCCCTCGCCACGCTCTTGCAGGCCTACTGTCACGTCGGCGACCGGGACGCCGTCGAGCTGACTGTGATGGACAAGCGCTGGCAGATGGTCCTGGACTGCCTCGGTGCCGAGCATCCCCCCTGCAGTCAGGGCACCCTGTTTCATTTCCGGATGCGACTCATCACCCACAACGTGGACAAGACCCTGCTGGATCGAACCGTCGCATTGGCGGAGCACACCGGAGGCTTCGGTGCCAGGCAACTGCGTGCGGTCCTGGACTCCACCCCCCTGTTCGGTGCCGGCCGGGTCGAAGACACGTTGCACCTGCGCGGCCATGCGCTGCGCAAGGCGGTGGGCCTTGCAGCCCAGGCACTGGACACATCCGCGGCGGCGCTCGTGGAGGACGCCGGGCTGACATTGGCGGGCCACAGTAGTCTCAAAGCGGCACTGGACCTGGATGGGGGGGAGCCCAGCGCGCGCTCCCGCGCGCTGGGCTTGGTCCTGGAGGAGGTGGCACGGTGGCAACGCTGGCTGGAGCAGCAGCAGACCCTGGCGGCCCAGCCACCTCCTCTGCAGGAGGTCATGGAGACCATCACGCAGATTCTCACGCAGGACACCGAGCCAGACCCGGAGGGTGGACCGGGCGGGCGACGTATCACGAAGCACGTCGCGCCTGACCGGCGTATCTCTATCGAGGATCACGACATGCGCCACGGTCGCAAACGCCGTGCCAAAACCTTCAACGGCTTTCAAGAGCACTTTGCCGTGGATTTGGAGAGCAACGTCACCCGGGAGGTGGTGGTCCGCCCAGCGCAGGAGCCGGAGCATGAGGCGGTAGAGCTGTTGGCCGAGGAGGTGGAGCAAGCCCCCGGCCTGCTGCAGCTTGATATCGACCTGGGAGACATGGCCAGCCCACGGATGGCCCAATGGGCGGCGCAGGGCGTGTACATCATCGCGCGCCCCTGGCCCCAAGGTGGTCCGCTGTTCACGAAGCAGGAGTTCCCCTTGGACTTTGCGGGTCTGCAGGTGCCCTGTCCGGGGGGCCAGAGCGTCCCCATGGTCCCCGGCAAGCATGCCCAGTTTCCGGCGACGGCATGTGACGCGTGTGGCTTGCGAGCCCAGTGCACCACAGCCACCTCTGGACAAGGCAGAAGCGTGAGTATCCGCGAGGACGAGCCGTTCCAGCAGAAGCTGCGAGCCAAGATGAAGACGCAGCGTGGACGGGCCTCGCTCCGGAAACGGACGGCGGTGGAGCACACGAGTGCGCATCAATTGGTACACCAAGGACGTCGCGCCCGATACAAAGGCTTGCGCAAGAACCAGTGTGATGGCCGGCGTCATGCGGCGGTCAGCAACCTCCAGGTAGCGGCACGTTATGAGGAGGAGCATCGACTTGCTTCCTGAGGTACTACCGAATTGATCAGTGTTCTAGGCTCACGGCGGGGTTCACGGGGCTTGGCTTCGTTGACCGTGAGGGCACGACCTTCGAGCTCTTTGCCGTTGAGCCCCTGAATAGCGGCTTTAGCCGCCTGGCTCTCGGGCATCTCGACAAATCCAAAGCCTTTGGAGCGCCCGGTGTCCCGGTCGGTAATCACATTGATCTTGTCCACAACTCCATACGGCTCAAAGAGCTGGCGGAGGTCATGATCCGTCGTACTATACGTAAGGTTCCCTACAAACTTGATGATCAAGTTTTTTGTTCTTGACGGTTTGCCCAGTTGAGTGGGAGCTGTGTCGACCGATTCAGCTCCCGATAGCGCCTTAGCCCCATCCTGCTTCGCTCGACCGTCCGGCCCGCTCCCGTCCGCCCATTCGAAGAGGCTCTGTGGGTCTCGTCAGGCTCAAATCGTCCATCACACCCTCTGGTCGTGCGGCCCCCGATGGCCTGGAGACGCCGAGGGTTATTGGAAAGCCAGCGCCCTGCGTACGCGCCTTGGTTGAAGCCGTTGATGACGCCATGCGTGCGCCTCATCCACGCCACACGCTGTCCGCCACGCCACGGGCCTGGCTGGCGTGTTGTGTCACCGCCGTGTTGGTCACCAACGCCAGGTGCTGGGCGCGCTTTGAGTGCGCCAGCCTCGGGACCTAGGCGCTGGCAGCCTTGTCCTGGATGGTTCGACAGAGCCAGATGCCGTGGGACACACGCCTCGTGGCCAGTGTGCGGGGCATCTTGCGGCACCCTCGCCTCCCCTCGGGCCCCCTCGTCATGGACGACACCGACAAGCCGCGCTCGCAATCGGCCAAGGCGCTCGCCGATCTTGATCCACTGCGCGACCAAGAAAGGGGCGGCTCTCTCTGGGGGCAAAGCCGGGTTTGTCTCTTCTTGGGGACCCCGATCATCTCTCTGCCCGTGGGCGGTGTCTTCTCTCAGCCCGCGCCTGAGCTCAGGGCGTGGGAGAGAACGGAAAAGGCTCGCAAGCAGCAGGGTGTCCCCACCAAACAGCGGCCGCGCCAGCCGGCTCCCCACCCGCAGTAGCCCACCAAAGAACCCCGCGCACGGCGCTGGCTGGAGACCTTCCAGGCCCAACCTCCCAAGGTCCGGCTTCAGGCTGTCATGGCGGAGGCGCTCTATGGCACGGCGACTGTTGTCGCTGGCGCCTCGGCCCTTGTGCGTGGCGGCCAAGTGCTCGCGCACATCCGCAGCCATCAGCATAGGCGGGTCGGCCAGCGTGCCCAGCCCGGCGCCGACTCCTTTGCCACCCATCCCGGGACGCCCTCCGCCATCCGCATCCGAGGCGGCGATGAGGGGGTGGCGATGGGGGGGAGGGCACGGGTGGATGTGTGCTCCCATACAACCAAACGATTCCTCGTCGCCATCACATAGGCCGCGGAAGAGGCCCAGTGAGAACGAAGCTGTCACCAGCGGCCAAGGAGCGCGCACCGCTTCGTGCACACCGCCGTACACGGGCGCTGGTCTTCGGCCGCTGCCAAGGGAAGTCGCGCCTGCCTCTCCAGGTTGCAGGTGCCATAGGGCGTCACAGGGGCATAAATCAGCGGGGGCAACGCCCGCAGGGCAGCGGGGGGCATCCGCGCCCACCACGTCGCGTCCGTCAAGACCTGCTGCATCAGCAAGGGGTTGATGTCCACCATCGCCATCTGGAGCAGGGGCAAGGCGAAGAGGGCCAGCTCCTGGTCGTCCTGCCGATTGGCGGCGATTGCGCCGCCCCGCCCATAGACCATGAAGCGATGGGCACTCTTCCAGGGCTCGAGGACCTGGCGCCCCTCATGGCTTGCCCGTCGGAAGGCCTCTGCATGGAGCGCGCGACCGAGCACCCCCGTTGTGACGGCGTGGCCTCCCTCCAGCAGCGCCTGCTCGGTGGGAGGCGGGCCATGCCGGCGGGGAAACCGGGTGAGAATGGTCTCCGCCTCGGCGCTCCCCCCACGGCAGGCCGTGGCATATTTGCTCATTTGCTCATCCTGTTGGCGGCTGAGCGCCCCCCGTATGGGGCGGGTCACAATCGCGTGCAGAGGCGGATAGGTGTCCGGCTGCCCGGGGGGCGGCCGGGAGCGGTGCTGGCGCTGGCGCCCCTGGAGACGAGGGAGCCATGGCACATGGAGGCGAGGGCACCAGGCAAAGGCGACCGCACTGGGGCCAGGGGGATCGCCCTACTGGTGCGCGACGCGCCTGGCGGTCCCATGACGCAGCCCCCCCTCCAGCATGGCTGCCACTTCGGAAGACGCCACGGTCTTCAGGGGCGAATCAATCCAGACCGCGCGTTTCTCCACGTGCCCCTACCCCCTCACCCCACGCCCGCCCTCCCGGAGATGCCATGCGGTGAGCCGCTGTTGATCCCAGGCGCCCAACTGTGTGGCATCTGCGGCACAGGCCGTGGTGCCCGCGCCCCCAATGTGGGTGGCGCGGCGACGAAAAAGCGCGTTGACGCCGTGCGCCATGGCGTTCCGCAACGCCTCGGGATGGAGGTCGCGCCGCCGCCCCTCGAAGAGATCATGATCCGGTGCCTCCGGGGGGGTCGCGCCGACCCGTTTGCGCCCCGTATGCGTCCCGAGGCCCAAGCGACACAGGAGCAGCCGACGTTGCCAGGTCGCCTCATCGAGTCCCACGCGGGGGCCCGTGTCCATGCCATGCGGGGGCAACCCCCCGCGCAGCTCCGGGTCCTGCCAGACATCCACCAGACGCGTCCTGGGCCACCGGCGCGTCCTCGCGGCTTTGAGGGGGGCGAGGTTGAGCGGCGCAGGGAGCCGGGCGCGCGGGGAGACGCGCCTCCCCCCTTTGGGGCGCCGCCAGCGCTTCACGCCAGGGTTCTGGGGCATGCCGGTGGCCAGGGGCTGTCACGCCTGGGGCCGCTGGTGGTGCCGCCGAGTCCTGAAGGTGTCCGGGGCCACGGGCTGTGCCAAGGCCTGGGCATCCGTGTCCCATGCCTCGGGACAGTCGCTGGGGAGGTCCTCTTCCGTCTGCCGCTCGCGCGGCGCCCCTGGCACCCCGCGCTCTTGACAGCGGAGGCGCTCGCGCAACGCCTGGAGGCCATGGAGCGCATCAGGAATGCGCTGGAGGCGCGCGTGGCCCTTCGCGTCGGGCGCCACCACGGTTGTCCGCGCGTCAGGGGGGACGACCCCAGCCAGGGGGACCGCGGCCTCTGCGCTCTCAGAGCGCTGCTGACTGCTGGCCTCCTGCCGCAACCCGTCCCAGGCCTTCATGACCGGTTGAGGCTGGGCGTTGTGGGATTGCAAGGCTACGACGTCGAGCAGGGCGGGGACCATGCGGCGATCATGGTGGCTCGACGAGCCTTGCATGCCCCGCTGGACTTTCGTCGTGCCAGGCCGACATCCCAGGGACTCCCGCCTCTGCTCTGTCTGCTAGCGCGCGGTGCGTCCTGCAAGGGCGGACGTGTTGATCTCGGCTGCCGGGAGAGCGAGGGGGGCCGCGATATGCGGCACGAGACGGCGCGGGACCTCCTGGCAGTGCGCGGGAAACCGCCCTTCCCCTTGGCAATCTTTGAAGAGGACGACGCATCCCAAGCGATGCCCCCCGCGCTTATGCGCGAGCAAACCGTGTGCTGGGGGGAGCATCGTGCAATGGTCCGTCAGCGCCTGGGGAGGAAAATACTGGCGCCTCGCTCTCTCCTCCTCGGGGGGGGGGTGCCAGAAACGGGGTGCTGGTGCACCGTCGCCTTGCCTCCTGATCTGGCCGCTTTGGTCGGGCCCGAGAGTGCCACCAGTCGTGCCTCTATCACCGTGCCAGCCCCCATCCTACGGTCGGGTTTCTGGCACAGGCCAGCCGGAGCATCGGCGGCGGATTGGCTAGGCGCGGGGGGCCACCCCGCGCTCCAGGGCGACGCGCTGGAGCAGAGCGGCTGTACCAAGGGGTTTCCAGAGGTCGCCCGCGGGGCGCCAGCCGCCCGCCCGGCGCGCCCGGCACCCCGCGCGTCTCGGCGTGCTGGCGCTACCCTCGTCGTGGGGCGCCTGGAGCGCTTAGGGCGGGCGCTTGGGCAGTGGCTGGCCGGGATACCGGTCGTACCGAGCCGGCAGGGAGGGTGCCAGAGTCTGGTGGCAGCCCTCGACACCACGACGGCCACCGGCCCATGCTTTTTTCAGATCACGGGGGCCTTGGCGGAACTCGCACGGCACCTCATACGGGAACGCACCCGCGCCGGGCTTGCGAGTGCACGCCAGCGTGGACCTCGTGGCGGCCGGCCGCAAGCGATGGCTGCCGAGACGTTTGCCCTAGCGGTCCAGCGCTCTCGGGCTCAGACGAACTCGGTGCAGAGTATCTGTCCGCGCCTCGGGATTGCCCGTCGCACGTTCTAGCGCTCCTGAGCGGCACAACCCCGCTCGAGGGGGGAGGAGCAACATGGTTGTGCATGACGCTGTTCCGGCTCCTGTGCCGCTGGTGACAGCTTCGTTCTCACTGGGCCCCCATCCGCCAAAGTGGGAGTCATGGCCTTTCCTCCTCGGCATCCTCTGGGATGCCGCATGCCTCACAGATCCCCATCTCGCCCCCTTTGGGGGCCGGCACGAGCCGTGTAGCCGGGGCGTCCAGGCAGACTTCACAGAGATAGCCGGGTAACACGGCGCCACGAGTCCGCCTGCGGGGCCGCGACCGCCTGACAGATCCATGCGATGTCACGCCCGCGCGCCTCCACGACCTGGGCTGTATCCTCGGCGGGCCCCCCCTTCTCGCACCATCCCATGGTCTGCTCCTCGCGCCATCGTCGAGATGAAGTTGCTGGCGTCTACATGGATGAACCTGCGTGCGTTCTGCGGCGTTGCAAACGCGCACCCAGTGCCATGACTGCCTCGCCCTCTCCCGGATGCTGAGCCCCTCCCCCTTGTCTCTGTTGCCTCGCCCGTTGCGCGGACGGTGCCGAGACGCATTGCCCTCTCCGCGCCAGGGCTTATACAGCCTTCTCCTCAAGGAGTGAGGATCGCTGCGCCACCGGCGACGCGCCCTCAATAAAGACGTCCTCCAGGTCGGTGGGCTCAAGGCCATCCCCGGCCTCAAGCGTCGCCGTGGCATAGGTGTGCTGCAGACGCGCATACCCCATCTGCCGCAGCTCTTCTGCCGTCTCATCCTCGGCCTTGAAGAAACACTCGGCCAGGATCTGCCCCTGCATGGTTTCGGCCACGATGCGCCTCTCCGCGGTCATCGAGACGATAATCTTCATTGCCGCATCCTTTCCTGCATGGTGGGGTATCGGGCGCCGGAGACCCCACGAGCGGTCTGCGCCTCGGGGATGGGGAGCCACTCTGGGGACCATGCACCCGTGCAGGCCCACGCGCCTTACGCCTGGACACGTGCAGTCCTCAGGCCCTCCTGTGCCACCTCCTTGCGGTCCAGAGCCAGATGGGCTTGGGGATGTCTGGGAGTCTAGGGCTCTGCGTGTGCGCGTGCCGTATCCTAGGCCGCATGAGGAGCGCGTGTCAACAGCAAAGATGGACCTTCAATTCAGGAGATTCTCCTGAGCTTGCTCAGGGGTTACCGTATAAAGGGAAGAGCATGAGAAACCGTGGTGTCTCATCTCCAATGCCCTTCCTTCTGATACCCCGCAGCTTGCTGCGGGGAGGTTTCATTATGAAGTTCAAATGAATGGAATGCCTGGGAAGATAAGCCATGCATACGTTTAAGATTCTTTAACAACTCACATTTTTTCCGCTTTCTGGATCGAAGAAATGGCTGTACCGCATGTCGAGCATAAAATCGTGTTCCACGCCATGTGCGACTGGAGCGTGGGCATCGAGGCGCCCGATCACGGTTTGGCCTGCGACGTCAACATGCACGATGATTTCGTTGCCCATGATCTCGATGAGCAATACCGTGCCTCTGACGACATTGTCAGCTTGGGTGTCCGTGCGCATGTCCAGCATGTGTTCAGGTCGTATGCCGAGATCGAGGTCTTTGTCCGTGTAGAGTTTCACTTTGTCAGCTTTGTTCGCTGGCAGGGTCAACGTCATCCCGCCTGAAACGAAGCAATACGTCTCGTGCTCTTTGGCCAGCCTCCCGCGGAGCATATTCATCGCAGGCGAACCGACAAAGGTCGCCACGAATCTATTCGCCGGGCGTTCATACAAGGCCAGCGGCGTATCCACCTGCATGATCCTGCCAGCGTCCAGCACACAGATCCGGTCGCCCATGGTCATGGCCTCCACCTGATCGTGCGTCACATACACCATGGTCGTCGCGAGCGTCTTTTGGAGCTTGATAATCTCCGCCCGCATGTGCACCCTGAGCTTGGCATCCAGATTGGACAGGGGTTCGTCAAACAGGAAGACCTCTGGCTCGCGGACGAGGGTGCGACCCACCGCCACCCGCTGTCTCTGGCCACCTGAAAGCGCTTTGGGTTTCTGCGCGAGGTGTTCTGCAAGCCCCAGAACATGCGCGGCGTTGGTGACCCGTTGGTGGATTGCATCCTTGCTCAGCTTCCGGATCCTGAGTCCGTACGCCATATTCTCATAGACGGTCATGTGCGGGTACAGGGCGTAATCCTGAAACACCATGGCGACGTTGCGTTTGCTCGGCGGCAGATCATTGACCTTGCGCTCACCAATGAAGAGGTCGCCGCTGGTAATGTCTTCTAGCCCAGCGATCATCCGGAGCGTGGTACTCTTCGCACAGCCGGACGGCCCAACCAGCACCATAAACTCCCCATCGTGGATATCGAGGTCGATGCTCTTCACCGCCTCATAGCCGTTTGCATAGACTTTTCTAACCTGCTGCAAAGTCACCTGTGCCATGATTGTGCCCCTCTGTTACTTCACCCCTCCGGCCAGCATGCCGGAGGTGATGTATCGCTGGAGGATAAACGTGAAAACAATGACTGGAAGCGTAATGATCGTCGCATAGGCCGCCGAGTTGAAGACCCCGCCGCGGTTTAAATAGTAATAAGTCTGCAGCGGCAGCGTATTTTCTGACACGGTCAGATACAAGGCATACGTAAACTCGTTCCACGATTCCAGCCAGACCAGCATGGCCGCGACCGCTATGCCTGGCAGCGACAGCGGGACAATCACTTTGCGTAAGGTGCGTATCTTGCTGGCGCCGTCGACAGAGGACGCCTCCTCCAGAGAGAGTGGGATCGCTTCGAACGTCCCGATCAGGATCCAGCCGACATAGGGCAAGACCTTGATGAGATGCGCCAGGATCAGCCCGAACGCCGTATCGAGAAGATTCCAGTGCAAGAATACGACACTGACAGGCAGGGCGATGGCCACTTCGGGGAAGGTGCGCGAGATAAACAACGAGATGATACACAGGTATTTCCACGGACTGCCTACTCTCGAAATGACGTAGGCCGCCGGAGCGGCGATCAGGATCGCCAGGAGCATCACCATCGTAGCCACTAGCAGGCTCTTGAAGAGCGACGGCAACAGCAGCCCGGAGGTGAAGACGTTGTGCCAGTGCTCCAGGGTTATCCCCGCCGGCCCCCAGAACAAATCTTTATGGGGCTTCATGATATCTGCCGGATGGCTCGCAGAAATCTTGACCATCAAAAATATTGGGTACAGAATGATGAGACTCACGACCGCAAGATACAGGTAAAAGGGAAGAGGTTGCAGCAGCTTTTTAGGCATTGGTTTCCCTTTCCCTTTCCACGATGTACAGATAGGTGAACACAAAGATGAGAATGATGCCTGTGAGTATCGTCCCGCTGGCTGCAGAAAGGTTGTAGTTTTGCCTGGCATACTCGCTATACGTAAATGTCGAAATCAGCGGTGTGGTCGCGGTGCCAGCCAGGATGAGCGGCAGTTCGAAGATGCGAAAGGCGTCAATGGCCCTGAGGATGAGGGCGATGGTGATATACGGCTTCATCAGCGGCAGGGTGACGGTGAAAAATTTGTATATTGGCGGTGAGCCGTCGATCTGGGACGCCTCGTGCACGCTTTGGGGTATCGCTTCCAGACCGGCGATGAACAGCAAGACCATTAAGGGCAGGACCTTCCAGGTATCCGCGAATACCACCATGCAGATGGATAGCCACCCTCCCTGCGCCCAGTCAATCGGCACCTCCCCGAGCAGCCCCAGCTTATAGAGGACTTCGTTCAGGTACCCAGAAGTATCAAAGATATAGGTCATGATCGTAGCCGACACGATGGTGGGGATACCAAGTGGCGTCAGCACAATGGTGCGGAAAAAGCCTTTGCCTCGAAACGGTTGGCTCAGCAAAAGGGCGATCGACATGGCAACCACCAACTGCAGAGCAAGACCCATCAGGGTAATCGCCAGCGTGTTGACAATGGCTTTGATAAAGCTCCGATCTGTGAACAGCTTGTGATAGTTGCTCAGACTCACGCCAGCGTACGGGGAATGTTGCAGACGTTCAAGTGCCAGGCTCGTTTCCGCAAGTTCTTTTTCATAATCTCTTTTTTCTTCGCTCTCTGGTGCATGTACTATATCGTATGTGATATCCGCTATTTTCGAGGCCAGAATGTCATATCGCCTCCCGAACCGCTGATCTATGAAACTCTCTTTGATATTCGAAAGTATTGGCAGCAGCGTGAAGCCTATGATATAGGCAAAGAGCGGGATGACCATCAGCATTTCCAGCCAGTACGTTTTGACAAACCGCATACCATGGCCTCACTTGAGCCAATCAAGCTCTTCCTGCAAGTCTCGGGCGTATGTATCCAGGGTTGCCTGCACGTCTCTGCCGTCCATGACGATATCTTTAAAGGCCAGGTTAACATACTTATCCACCGCCGACCACCCCATGATGGCGGGTCGGTAGTGGCCATAGCGCAGGGCTTCCATGATGGCCTTGAAAAATCCTTGCTGCCACTCCGGCACGCTCCCCAGGGCATCGGACCGGATGGGCGGCCAGCCGAGCTCGGTCACCAGCAGCGTCTGGATTTCCCGGCTCATGAAATACCCGGCGAATTTCAGGGCCAGCTCCTGGTTGGGTGAGCGCTTGGTGATGGCGATCACATCCCCGCCGATCATGGTCGCGCGCCCGGCCGGGCCGGCCCACGTGGCGTAGGCCTGGATATTGGTCTTCTGGTTCTG
>WNFV01008569.1_pt1 | contig 11502 bp, 10 predicted proteins | sample 5400101 | NCBI WGS metagenome assembly WNFV01 (sample SAMN13153361, study PRJNA577476) | soil metagenome | isolation source: 115 cm soil or saprolite under grassland replicate 1 | place: USA:California | collected 2016-06-15
ATGCAGGAGCTGGCGCGGCGCTTCACCGAAACCGGCGTGCTGACCGGGTCGCTTTTCATCGCGACCGCGACTTATGCGCTGTTTCCGTTTCTCTCCGGGGTTCCGATGCTGGTGCTGACCGCGTTCCTGCTCGGCCTGGGCCTGGGCTCGGCGCAGCCGCTCACCATCATGCTGACCTACCACCACGCTCCGCCGGGACGCTCGGGCGAAGCGCTGGGAATGAGGCTGACGGTGAACAAGATCACCCAGATCTCGATTCCGCTCGTGTTCGGCGGGATCGGCGCCGTGTTCGGCCTGGCGCCGGTGTTCTGGGCCAATGCCGCTTTTCTCCTGGCTGGAGGAATCGTTTCGGTGAAGGATCTCAGAGAAGGCCGGGGATCCAGCGTTTCACGCGCGCGAGATACTCGCGGTAGGGATCCCCGAAGAGAGCAATGAGGCGCGCCTCGTCGTCGCGCACGCGCCGGTCGAACCACGCGGCGTGGAACACGAACAGGGCCGCGGCGAGCCACGAGTCGAGCGCAATAGCGAGCCCCGCGAGAAAAATCAGGTGACCGAGGTACATCGGGTTGCGGCAAAAGCGATAGGGGCCGCCCGTCACCAGGCGCTCGGGAGGAATCGAGATCCCGGGCCCGCCGCCGCCTTCCTTCAGCCGGTAGTTTCCGACGAGGCGGTACTGCAGGTATCCCCAGGCGAGCAGCGGCAGGCCCCAAATCTCGATCCACGGAATGCCCTGCTGCAATGCCGCCTCGGCGCAGTAGAGCAGGACGGGCCAGACAACGAATGTACGGTTCGAGGTGCTGGAGAGCCACCTCGCCGCAGCGCGGCCGGCCGCGCTCACACTCTCGCCGGCTCGGTCCTGGGCATGAACAGGATGAAGAGATTCGCGGCGACGATCGTCCCCGCGAGAAAGGTGAACGTCGAGGTGAGTCCGAAGCTGTCGGCGACCAGCCCTCCGAGGAGCGGCCCGATCGAGGAGCCGAGCGCCTGCGCGCCGAACAGCACGCCGATGCTCGTCCCGCCCATGTTCCTCGGCGTCGTTTCGAGGAGCCACGCCTGCATGACCGGCCGGACCGCGTAGAGGAAGAACCCCAGGACCGCGACGAAGAACACGAACGCGAGCGACTTGCCCGCGAGCGCCATGAAGAGGAGCACCACCGCGGTCATCGCCATGCTGGTCATCATCACGCTCTTGCGCCCCATGCGGTCCGACAGGTGCCCGGCGACGGGCGCGGCGGCGAAGCCCGCGGTCTGCAGCGCGAACATGCAGGCGCCCACCCAGAAGGACGAATAGTCCATTTCGTACGCGAGATACACGGGCAGGAAAGTGAGCAGTGCGTTCTGAGTCATCGAGCGGAAAGCCGAGCTCGCCGAGAGGAGGATCAGCCCCCGGTTGCGGAACAGCTCGGGCAGGCCGCGGAAATAGTCGCGCAAGGACTGCGCGCCCGGGTCGCGCGAGATCCCGCGCCTCGCTCCGCCGAGCTTGAGCGTGCCGAGAAAGACGAAGAGGAGGAGCGCGATCACGACGCCGGGGACGACGTTCAATATCACCACTTCGCGCCAGGAAAGCACGGCGAGCAGCGCCCCCACGACGATGGGCGCGATGGCGTCGCCGACGTTCCCGCCCATGCCGTGCAGCGAGAGCACGAGGCCCTTGCGTTCCGGGAAACGGCGCGCCAGCGTGGGAATCGCCGTCGGATGCCACAGGCTGTTGCCGAAACCGACGAGCGCGACGCAGCCCAGAAGCATCAGGTAGCTGTGCGTGAAGCCCATCAGGAGATACGGGAAACCCACCCAGAAGAGCGAGGTGGCCATCAGCACGCCCTTGCGTCCGACGGTGTCGACCAGCACCCCGCCGGGGATGTTCGCCACCGCCCCTGCGATGTACTGGCAGGTCATGATGAGACCGATCTGGCTGTAGGAAAGCCCCAATTCCTTCCCGATGATGGGCAGGATCAGATAGAAAGTCGCCGGATACCAGTGCGTGAGCGAGTGGCCGAGCGTGATCAGCCACATCTCGCGGTACGAGCCGCGGGTGGCTTCGGGGACGGTGACGGCGACGCTCATTTCGCTTCTCCTCGGCCGCGATGTTATCAGTTCCCGCTGCCCTTCAGCACGACGTCCTCGAAGAGCTTCGTCCATTTGTCCGTTTCGTCGAGCGAGCGGATCGGGTCGGTCTGCAGAATCTTCACGTTCCTGAGCGGAGAAGGCGCCCGGGCGTTCGAGGGCACGTAATCCATTTGCACCAGGTATTGCTGCCCCTCGCCGAGCATGTATTCATAGAAGAGGAGCGCCGCGTTCGGATGCGGCGCGCGGCGGGCGACGCCGACCGCGTTGGAGCGGGCGATGGCGGGCTCGAGCGCGAACCAGTCGATCGGCGCGCCCTTTTTCTTGGCCTGCTCGGGCATGTAGTTGTATACGGTGAGCGCCAGCGGCACTTCGCCGGCGATCACCATGTTGTTGAGCAGCGTGTGTCCCGTGCGCGCGGAAATGCCGTTCCGTGCCATGAGATCGCGGAAAAACTGGAGCCCTTTCTCGCCTCCGCCCATCACGTCGACCACCGAGGCGAACCAGTCCTGGTTCTTCGCCTCGATGCCGAGCTTTCCCTTCCACCTGGGGTCGAGGAGATCCTTGTACGTCCTGGGCAGGTCCTCCTTCTTGATGAGCTGCGTGTTGTAGACCTGCACCCACACCGAGAGGAGCGTGGCGGCCCATTCGCGGTGCGCCGGCACCGAGCCCGGCTGCAGATCCCTGTGCACGGGGGAATTCACGGCCTGCAGGATCTTCTCGCGCGAAAGCGCCTCCATCTCGGGCGAGCCGAAATGGATCAGGTCCACGTCGTACTTTCTCGCGGCGGCCTCGGCGAGCGTGCGCTGGAGCACCTTGTCGGTGCCTGCGCGCCAGATGACGACCTTGACGCCGTACTTCGCTTCGAAAGGCCTGATCAGCGTCGGCTGGTCCTTCTCCGCGAAGGTGGTGTACAGCGTGACCGTGCCCTCTTTTTTCGCGGCCGCCGTGATTTTCGCCATGCGATCCGGGCCGCTGTAGTCGAAGAGCCCTTGGGCGCCGGCCGATCCCGCGGCGAGCACGCACGCTGCAAAAACGGAGATTGTTCTCATGGTGGTCTCTTTCCTAGTCTCTAATGTCCTGCAGGAACCAATCGGTGGGAAGGTCGCGTCCGAGCCCCTCGCGGCGCGCAGCCTCGTAAGCCGCAGCGGCGACCGCGAAAAACTGAGCGCCTTGGATGTTGCCGCGCTCGGAATAGGTGATCTGCTCGCGCGAGGTGCGGCCGCGCTCCCTTCCCGACGCCACGTCGCCGAAGCTCACGTCGCCGCCGTGCCCGGTCACCTGGGGCGCGCGCTTGCCCATGCGATGCGCTCCCCAGCGCGGGTCCTTCGGCCGCGCGAGGTACCCCAGATACTCGTCCGAAGTCGCGAGCTCGGGACGCCCGACGGGCGCGGGTGCAGTGCCGAGGCGAAGCCTGCGATCGAAGCGGGCAAGCGCCGCGTCGTCGGGACGCCCGCCGATCGAGACGACGTGCATCCCGGGGGCCAGCCACTCGCCGCGGATGACGGAGACCGCCGAGTCGGTGCAGGCGGCGAGAATGTCCGCGCCCTCGTACGCCGCGCGCGGCTCGTCACAGGCGACGCACTCGACTGCGTGGCGCTTCGCCATCTCCGCGGCGAAGCGCTCGCGGTGCGCTCGCGTCGGGCTGTAGACGCGGATGCGCTCGATGTCCCGCACCTCGAGAAGAGACTCGACGTGCGATTCGGCCATGCCGCCCGACCCGAGCATCCCAAGCGCGCGGGAGTCAGGGCGCGCCATGAGGTCGGCGCCGATCGCGCTGTCGGCCGCGACGCGCAGATGCTGGAGGTAACCGTCGTTGATGATCGCGAGCGGTGCGCCCGTCTCGACGTCGGTGAGGAACACGAGGCCGCAGTAGAGCCCCGGGCGCTGGCAATATTTCTCCTGCGTGCGAACGCCCTCGTAGTGGCGCTCGTAGACGATGTCGGATTTCATGCGGATGGCGAAATAGCCGCCGGTCGAACCGCCCTCCATGCTGCCCCATTGGTAGAACTTCGCGGGGTCGCGCGTCGGGATGCGGATGTCGATGCGCGGGCGGCAGACGGCTTCGCCCGACGCGAGGTCGCGGTAAGCCGACTCGAGCGCCTTGCGCACCGCGGCCGGCGTGAGCACGCGCCGCACGATGTCGTTGTCGATCAGCAGGGTCAACGGCCTCCCTTCACGATGATCTCCTCGTAGAGCTTCGCCCAGCGCTCGCCCTGATCGACGAGAACCACCGGATCGATGATCTTCAGGGAGCTGCGATCGAGCGCGGTGCGGATCTTCCTGCTGGTCGGAACGGATTTGCGCTCCGCGAGGATCCGCTGGCCGTCGTCGCCGATCATGAATTCATAGTACAGGAGCGCCGCGTGCGGGTGCGGGGCGCGCTTGATCACCGCGAACCCGTTGCCGTGCGCGATCGCCGGTGAAAGCGTGAACCACTCGATCGGCGCGCCCTGTCCTTTGAGCTGGTCGGCGGTGAAATTGTAGACGGTGAGCGCGAACGGCACTTCGCCCGAGGCAACCATCTGCGCGAGCAGGCTGTGCCCTCTGCGCACCGAGAGGCCGTTCTTCGCCGCCAGCTCGCGAAAGAGGCTCAAGCCTTTTTCCTCCCCGAGGGTGCGCACCACTTCGGCGAACCAGTCCTCGTCGGAGGCCTCGATGCCGAGCTTTCCCTTCCAGCGCGGATCGAGGAGGTCGCCGTAAGACGCGGGCAGGTCCGCCTGCTTGATGAGCCGCGTGTTGTAGGCCTGGACGAACACGCTCAACCGCGCCCAGACCCACTCGCGATGCTCAGGGACCGCGGCCGGGATCAGATCGGCGTGGTAGGGCGAGCGCACCGCTTGCAGCAGTCCCTGGCGGCGCAAGAGCTCGAGCGGCACCGAGTTGCTGTCCACCAGATCGACTTCGTCGCGCCCCGCCTGGGCTTCGGCCACGGTGCGCTGCAAAACCTTCTCGGAGGCGGCGCGCCAGGCGCGGACTTTCACCCCGTACTTCTTTTCGAACGCAGCGTTCAGCGTCGCGACGTCTTCGGGGGGAAACGACGTATACAGGCTGAGAAAGCCCTCGCGGCGCGCGCCTTCGAGCATGCGCTGATGGCGCCCGGCCCCTTCGTACGCGGCCAGCTCGGCGAGCACGCCCCTCGAGTCCTGCGCCGCGACGGGTGGAACCGCAGCGAGACTCGCGACCGCGAGCAGCGCGTGCAGGGCGCGCTTGTTCATGCCGCCGACACCGTTTTCGCCGGGTCCTTCTGCGCCATTGCAACGGCGTCGGGCAGGCTCAGCTCGCGCGGCACCACCATAGCCACCGCACGGGCGCGCTGCGCCGCGGGAGCCAGGCCCGGCGGCGCGACCCCGCGCTCGACCGCCTTCGCAGCGTCCATCAGCCGCTTGCGCGTCTTGACGATGCCGTTGTCCGAGGACACCAGGTGCTCCCGGGTGCGGTCCTGGATCTTTCCCATGCTTTCCTGTATGGCGGCGTCCTGGATGCCGACGCCGAGCACTCCGGAAAAAGTCTTTTTCGCCTTCTGCGCCGCGCGGTCGATCAGATAATCGTTGCGCTTGTTCGCGACCGGGATGAAGGAGCCTTCGATCAGCGGCACATGGATGCCGCGCCCGATATGGGCCGCTTCGCGCTCGGCTTCGGTGAGAGCACGACCCGGGTGATAGTCGATGCTGAATGTCCAGCAGTGCTCGTCGTCGATCGGAACGAACGCGTGGCCGCCGTAGGGATTGTCTGCGTAGGGAGGAAAGAAGCTGAAGCACGGCATCAGCCACTGCGTGACCCGCCAGTAGTAGCGCTCCGTCCCCACGTCGCGGCGCGTCGCGACGTACAGCCCGGCGGGGGACACCGTCGGGACGATTTTCGGATGCCGGTCGGCGAGGAGCATCGCGAGGCTTGAGGGATCGCGCTTGAGCAGGGGGTCGTCGGCGACCGAGTGGCGGTGCAGAAAACCCGAATGAATCGAATCGAGCGCCCCTTCCATCGCCTGCAGGTAGTTCGACTCCTGCAGACGCTTGGAGACGTAGCGATGCGCAGGCGGCACCCGAGTCCATTCGTAGGCCGGCTCTTCCGGCTTCTTGTCCGCGGGACCGAGATAGGCCCAGATCACCCCGGCGAGCTCGATCGCAGGATACGAGTTGAGCCTGATGTTTTTGCGCATGCCGGACTCCTCCGGCTCCGAAGGCAGGTCCACGCACTGGCCGGTGACGTCGTATTTCCATCCGTGATAGGGACAGCGGATTCCATTTTCCTCGTTGCGCCCGAACCACAGGCTCACTCCCCGGTGAGCGCAGAACTCCTCGATCAGCCCGAGCCTCCCTTCGGTGTCGCGAAAGGCGATCAGGCATTCCCCGAGCAGCTTGACCCGGACCGGCGCGCAATCCGGCCCGGGCAGCTCCCGCGCGAGCAGCACCGGCAGCCAGTAGCGCCGGAACAGCTCCCCTATCGGGGTTCCCCCGCCGACGCGGGTCAGCAACTCGTTGCGCTCGGCTGCGAACATGGCCTATCGCAGCGCGGCCCCCGCCGACGGGGATCCGATGCTGCGCCCGTAGATGGTGTCCTCGAAGATCTGGGTCCAGCGGTCGTAGTCGGCGAGCACCGCGTCGATGTCGATGAACTTCAAGTCGAATTTTCTTAGGTAGGGCTCGTTGCGGCGATGCGAGATTACGTGGTTCAGCTCGGCGAGAAGCGCCTGGCCGTCGGAGAGGACGAAATCGTAGAAGAGGACTGCCGCGTGGGGATGCGGCGCGCGCTTCATGACGCCGATTCCGTCGGTGTAGGCGACGGTCGGTTGCAGCGCGAGCCAGTTGATCGGCGCGCCGCTCTTCCTGGACTGCTCCGGCAGATAGCTGTAGAGGGTCAGCGCAAGCGGGACTTCGCCCGCGACGACCAAGTTGTTGAGCAAGGCGTTGCCGTTTCGCACCGTCAGGCCGTTCGTCGCCACCAGATCGCGGAAGAATTTGAGACCCGCCTCCCCGCCCATTTCCCGGACCAGGGTGAAGAACCATTCCTGTTCTTTCGCTTCGACCGCGATCCGTCCCTTCCAACGCGGGTCGAGCAGGTCCCTGAAGGTTTTCGGCAGCTCCTCAGGCGCAACTCTGTCGGTGTTGTAGGCCTGGACGAAAATATAGACGCGAGGGCCGGCCCACTCGCGATGAGCTGCGACCGCCTCGGGAATCAACTCACGCTGGTAGGGCGAGCGGACTTCCTGGAGCAGGCGTTCGCGGTGCAGCAGCTCCATTTCCGGCGAGGGATTGTGCACGACGTCCACGTCGAAGCGGCCGGCGCGCGCCTCGGTCACCGCCCGCCGCAAGACGTTGTTCTTGCCCGAGCGCCAGATCTTGACCTTGATCCCGTAGCGGCGCTCGAACTCCGACACGAGGCGGATCAGGTCCTTCTCCGCCATGGATGCATACAGCGACAGCGAGCCCTCGCGCTTCGCGTTGGCGACGAGGCGCGCCGGGCGATCTGCGCTCTCGTCGAGCGCCGGAGACGGATTGTGCTGCGCGAAAGCGGCTGTCCCGGCGGCGCAGGCGAGGAGGAAGAGCGCCGGGCGCGACAGCATGCGACCGAAGCCCTACGCGGGCTCCTTGACTCTTCGCTTCAAGTATTTCTCGACCAGCTCGGCGCTGAGCACGATCTTGGCATCGTACTCGGGAGCATCCTCGATCTGCTCCAGGTCGTTCAGCCCGCAGTACTTGTAGATCCGGTTGATCGCCGAGATCAGCCGCACCGGCTCCTCTGCGCTCGCGTTGAAATGCTGGTGGATCGTGTTCGGCGGAATGTAGATCACGTCCCCCGCCTCCCACTCGTAGCGCTTCACCTCGGCTTGAGGCTTCCAGTGATACGTGTCGGTGATCTCCACGTCGCAGTCCTGGTGCAGGTCGTAGCCGCGGCCTTCCACGACGTAAAGACATTCCTCGGCCAGGTGCCGGTGCTTGCCCGAGCGGCTGCCCGGCGGAATGATCTGCATGTAGGCGTCCACCGTCTCCATGCGCGTGTTCATCTGCTCGTTCAAGAGGTGCTTGAGCAGGCCCTGCCGGGACATCTCCCAGGGCATGTCTTCCGGATGGAGGATCTTCCTGCGCTTCGCGTTTCGCGAGGGCGCCTGCATCGCGTTCTCCAGCAGGCTCTGATACAGCTTCTGGTGCGCGCTGCCGCGCATCCACGCTTTCGATTCACCCCAGGCCATATTTCCGCTCCTTCGTTACTTCATTTCGCGTGATTGCGGTCTTGCTCCGACTCTCGCGCCTGAAAATCCCGGCCGCCCGGTGCAGGTTCCGTGGGGCGCGGTTCGACCAGATGCTGGAACAGCATGTTCATGAACATGTACATCGGCTTGGTCTTGAGAACCAGGGCCCGCGCCGGCTTCACCGGATCGGCGTTGAAATGCTGATGCACGCAGTTGTTGTGCACGACGGCGACGTCCCCGGCCGACCAGTCGTAGCGCACGCCGTCGTGGACCTCGTAGCCCTTGCCGTCCAGGATGTAGAACGCCGCCTCGTTCACGTGGCCGTGCTTCTGAGACTTACCCCCCGGACCGTATTCCTCGAGGTGGATATGCAGGGTCTGGGTAAGCCCGTCGTGGGGCTCGACGTAATGGCGGCTGTAGGCCTGCGGTCCGTCCACGAATTTGATCTCCGAGCCCTTGCGCACCCGCGGCATCGCGCGCAGCCGCGCCAGCTCGTCCTTGAGTTTGTAGTGGCCGGTGATGCCCCTCACGAAAACCCGGTCCTTCTTGCTGCTGTAGTGCGATTCGATGCCCATTTGCCTCTCCGTTTGTGCCGACATTATACCCTTCGACTTCAACGGCCCGCGGCCGCCGTTCGCCTGCGCTCGCGTTCAGTCTGGCGGAACTCGGGCGTGGCCGCGATGCTCGTGGCTGTGGCGGTGAGCCGCCCGCCCGTGGGGGGCGCGCGGATCCTCGCTGAACACCAGGGACTTTACCGTGACGGGAACGGTTTGCGAAGGCATGCGGATGCGCCCCAAGTCGATGTAGTCGAAGTCCCACAAGACGACGCCGTCGATGACGAGGATTTCGCTTGCGACGCCCATTTCGTCCCGGAGGATGGCGCCGAGAGTTTGGGCGATGTCCCCGTCGAGCATGACGTAGACGGGCATGCCCTTCGCGATGGTGTTGGCGAGCCCGCGCCGGATGCCCAGCGCAAAAGCAGCGATGCGCTCGTAGGAAGGCGCCCCCTCCCAGCGCAACGCGAGCGCCGCTTCGCTCTCGCCCTCGACGAGATCGAAGGCCTTGAAGTGTCCGCGGATCGCCTCGGCGAGCGGGTCGGGCTCGATGATGTCCTTGCAGACATACGGTGGTTGCAATACCTGCAGGTTTCTCCGGGGCAGCAGCTCTCCCGGATTCGAGATATAGATCGTGTTGCCGCTGAGCTGCACGCTGTACTCGGAAGCTCCCAGCGCCGTGGCGCGGATGCATTCGCCCGGAGGCAGCAGCGGCCAGGGCAAGGCGCCGGCGTCCACTTTTCGCCGCAGCGCGAGGCCAAGCAGGCGCCCCATGTCGCCGAAATCTCGCGTCTCCCGCTGATAGATGTATTCGGCCACCCCGCCGGAAAACATCACCCCGTCGATGCCGCCCGGATCGGGAAGCGGTTCGGTCAGGTAAAGCTCCTCGACGCCGGCCGGCATCGGGCGAACCGAAACCGAGGCGAGAACGGCCTCGGCCATCCATTCGGCGACGCGCTCCATGGCGGCGGCTTCCGCGACATCGCCGCGGTTCCAGTGGAATCCCGCCTTGTTGGCGAGATGCCGGCCGGCCGGATCAAGGCGCACGATGCGCCGGTTCTCATCGACGACCTGCAGGCGGCCTCCCACGTGAACGGCGGCCGTGGCGATCACCTTCCCCCTCTCGACCAAGGCGAGCTTGGTGGTGCCGCCGCCGATGTCGACGTTGAGAATGCGCTTGCCGGAGTCATGGGACACCCGGGCCGCCCCGGAGCCGAAGGCCGCCAGCGTCGCCTCCATATGATGGCCGGCGGAGGCGCATACGAATTCCCCGCGTTGTTCCGCGAGGAGGCTGGCGATGGCTTGCGCGTTTTCGCGCCGCAGCGCTTCCCCGGTCAGGATCACCACGCCGGTGTCGATATCGTCCGGATGGAGCTTCGCCTCCGCAAAAGCCCTGTCGATGATGGCACCCAGCTCCGCGTCATCGATAAGCTCCTCGCTCCGGTACGGGGTGAGCGAAACCGGGGACTGGAACAGCGTCTCCCGGGACACGACGAAGTAGCGGCTCGAAAGCTCCTCGCCCATGCGGCGCAGATTCAATCGGGAGAAGATGACCTGCGTTCCGGAGGAGCCGATGTCGATGCCGACGCTGAGCAGCGAAACGTGGTCCTGGATCCATAAGGGATTGTCCTCGAGGCGGCCGTCCGCTTCGAAGTGATCGTGGTCGTGGTCGAAGGCTTCCTCGCCCTCGTGGCTGTGACCGTGATCCCTGCCGTAGAGATGGTCCTCCAGGCTGTGGGTCGGTTTCGGTTTCGAATCCTTGTTGTCCGGCATGGGAATCCAGAATTCCCGCAAGCAAAGGAAAGGGGTTGCCTTGCGCAACCCCCGGGGAAATTGGCGCGCCCGGCAGGATTTGAACCCACGACCCCTTGGTTCGTAGCCAAGTACTCTATCCAACTGAGCTACGGGCGCGAAACGAGGCAGTGATTATAGCAAAGGCGGTGATGAGGTTATTGGACTGTGGCGGTGGAGGCAGTCTAAAGCGAACCCTTCTCTTATCGCAATTCCCTGCTAACAGGGAAAATAACAGGGAGTTTCGCGCCTTCCCACGCCCCACTCCTCGGAAACCCGCGCCCAGAGCCAATCTCCAGCCATCACCTCTATTTTCGGTGCGAATCGGAACAGGGAATTAACAGGGAGCGCATCAGGGAAATAACAGGGACGTATCAGGGAAAGAACAGGGATTGTGTTATGCCGCCATATCGGGCGAGCCCAATGAAGTGATCGATCGTTGCGGTCGCGGCGCGCCCTCGATCTCAGTGCATGCTCTTTCTCGAAGGACGTGGCGAGCGGAAAGCCACATCCAGTCGTCGCCCTTACCCGAGGATCACGCGCACCTTGTGAACTTGACCATCATCCACGAGCGGAACTCGCGTCAGGCCGTCTGACAACGTCTTGCCGTCCAGCTCGGCTTTAGCGACTCCACGATTGACGCCGTGGGGGTTCTCGACCGCGATCTCGTAGCGCGCAGAGCGATATTTGAAGACGATCTCGAACCGAGGCCACTCCTTGGGTATACAGGGGGCGAGGAGCAGGAACGCTCCCTGTAGACGAAAGCCGAGGATCCCTTCGAGGCCAGCCCGGTACAGACACCCGGCCGAGCCGGTGTACCAGGTCCATCCGCCGCGCCCGACGTGCGGAGCGACCGAATAGACATCGGCGGCGACGGCGTAGGGCTCGACCTTGTAGCGCTGC
>WNFV01011200.1_pt1 | contig 11502 bp, 11 predicted proteins | sample 5400101 | NCBI WGS metagenome assembly WNFV01 (sample SAMN13153361, study PRJNA577476) | soil metagenome | isolation source: 115 cm soil or saprolite under grassland replicate 1 | place: USA:California | collected 2016-06-15
TCTATCAGAAGCGGGACCTCTGGGTGCTGGAGAAGCTACTTGCCCGCGGCTACGAATTCCCGAAGATCACCACTTGGATCCGCGCCAACCCGAAGGACGTCAAGGAGATGTACGAGGCAAGCCAGGGCCGCGTCAAAGAGACGGGAATGCTCGCCTCCTCCTCCGACCACCACATCTTCGATAAGCTCGGCTACCACAGCAAAGAAGAGGCCGTAGAGAAGTACCTCAAGCCTATCCTGACCGCCTGCGAGTACGACATTACGCCGCGCGTCCACCTCGAGGACACGACCCGCGCGGACATACACGGTTGGGTCATCCCCTTCATGCAGACCGTCCTCGAAGCGACAGAGGGCCGCGCGAAATTCCGCGTTTGCGACACCATCGGCTGGGGCGTCCCCGATCCGTACGCTGCGATGCCGCAGGGCATTCCGCGCCTCATCTCCACATTGCGCCGCGAAACGGGCGCCGAACTCGAGTTTCACGGCCACAACGACTTCGGTCTAGCCACCGCCAACTCAATCGCCGCCTGGCGCTACGGCTGCGCCAAAGTCAACACGGTTTTCGCAGGCCTTGGAGAGCGCACAGGCAACACTTCGCTCGAACAAAGACCTCATCCCGGTGCCACGCACAGCTCCCGTAGTTGGAGAAGTCTTCACCACCCAGGCCGGCATCCATCAAGCCGGCGTCGCCAAGCAAGTGAACGCCCCTGGCGGTCTCATCTACCTCGCCTACGACCCCGCGCTCGTGGGCAGAACAGAGGCTGAACGCAGCGTTATTGGCGCTATGTCGGGCTCGGAAGGTATCGTCGCGGTCCTCAACGCCGAGGCCGGCCGCCGCGGCGCTGAGGTCCGCTTCTCCACGACCAGCCGCGTCGTCAAAGAGATTTACGACAGCGTCCAGGAAGCCTACGACGGCCACTACGATCCACAGGCTGACCGCTGGAACGATTACCGCACCACGTTCTTCACGCCGGAAGAGATCTGGCAGATGGCGGCCTCGTCGCTAAATCTGGATGACGGAGCCTAGGCGCTGATGAGCGGAAAGATTTCCGCGCCCTCACGCCCGGCGTCCCGAAAGGAACGCCGTCCGCAGGGCGCCGGCAATTCCACTCGAACGGGAAGGACCCGCTGATGGCGTACGCCCAAATCAAAGGATGGGGCATGCACCTGCCATCGCGCATAGTCCCCAACGAGAGTTTCGTCAAGATGGGACTGAACACCACCGACGAATGGATTTCTTCGAGGACGGGTATCGAAGAACGCCGCCTGGCGAGCCGTAATGAGGCTACCTCGGACATGGCCGTGAAAGCGGCCCATCGGGCATTGCAGGTGGCCGAAGCCCACGCCTCCGAAGTCGACCTCATCATTGTGGCGACCTGTACGCCGGACTACATCATGCCGTCCACCGCTTCGCTCGTACAGAACCGCCTAGGGGCCCGTAAGGCCGGCGCGCTCGACCTCAACGCCGCCTGCTCCGGCTTCGTCTACGCTCTCGTAATGGGTGCCGGGCAGATCGAGGCCGGGCGCGCGAAGCAGGTGCTCGTCGTCGGCGCCGATGAGCTCTCGCTCCACCTCGACTGGCGCGACCGTAGCACCTGTGTGCTGTTCGGAGACGGCGCCGGGGCGATTCTCCTGCGCGCCGCCAAAGAGCCTGGCATTCTAGCTTCGACGATGGGCTCGGACGGCTCCGGCGCCGACCTTCTGATGATCCCCGGCGGCGGGTCGCGCTACGCCTCCAATGGCCGCAACGGCGCCTCAAACGGAGATCGCTACCTGCGTATGAACGGCCCTCAAATCTTTCGCTGGGCCACCCAGATGATGTCGCGCGCGGCGGAAGAAGTCATCAAGGACTCAGGTCTGCGACCCGATCAGGTAGACCTCTTCATTCCCCATCAGGCCAACCTGCGCATAATCGAGAACATGGCGAAGAGGCTTGGGCTGCCGGCGGACAAGGTCTTCTCCAACGTCGGCCATTACGGCAACACGAGCGCGGCGTCAATCCCTATCGCCCTGTGCGAGGCGATCGCCGCAGGTCGCGTTCAGAAGGGCCACAACGTGATCCTCACCAGCTTTGGCGCCGGCCTCTCGTGGGAGACAGCAGCGCCGTCTTCGCGCCTCTGTAGGCGAAAGATTCCGAGGAGACGAGAACTAACGGGTCTGAGCGACCAGTAGGTCCTTCCGCTCGCCCCATTTCCGCAAGAATCGGTAGAAATTCCGCTTGCTCAGCCGGTCTCTCTCTTCAGGAGGCGTCAGCGACCAATCGATGTGCTCGTGTCGCACGGCCGGAAGGTTGCCGTCGATCACCGCCCTGTAGCCTCGGGTGCGCATTGCCAGGCTGAAATCTAGGTCCAGGTGTCTGTAGAAGCGGTACTTCTCATCCAGCAACCCGATCTCGCGCAAAAGCTCCCGCCTGAACGCCATTAGGTAGCCCTCGACTGCGTCCACATCTCCCGATGTTCCCGCTTCATCGAAAGAGCGCAGGTCTGCGCTCACAACTCCCCAACGGCCCGCGACGCCAACACCAGGGTCATCCAGCAGCGCCCGCAGCCGCGCGAAAACGTCACCTTTCAGCTCCACGCTCGTGTCCAGCATGATCACATAACGCCCTCGCGCCTGCTTCAGCGTGACGTTGCGCCCGGCAGCGGAACCCAGGAAGTGGTCCGCGTGGAATACGCGTATCCGCTCCTCCCGCGACGCGAGCTCATCCAGCAAGGAGCCGCAGCCGTCCTCAAGCCCGTTGTCCACGACGATGATCTCCGTTGGATAGAGCCGACTCCACTGCCGCACAGAAGCCAGGCAACGTTCCAGCTCCGCGCATCCGTGCTGGGCGACTACACTGACCGTGAACTCCACTTCCTCCGGTTGCTCCAGGAGCGAATCGACGTCCCCGCTTGACGAGATTGTCGCTTCTGAAGCCCAGGCCGGCATCGGCACCAGCGTCGTCCTGGTTTGAGTATCCCGGACCTCGTATCCCATCACTCGCAGCTTCTCCCGAACGTCATCGGCTTCGGCGTATGACCTCTTGAGCCGCAGCGCATGCCTCTCGCGAGCGAGGCCCTCGGCTTCTGGCGCCACACTCGCCACTGCCGGCGGCGCAAGCAAATCGAGCCCCAGTAGACGGTCGAAATCCATCAACAGCTCGCGCTTAACTGGTCCCGGCAGCCGGGAGCGGGCGACTCGCCAGCCTACAGCCAGCGCCTTCGGCAGACTAAGGTCGTCTGCGGCCGCGCTCCAGAACTCCCGGCGCAGCTTCTCCCCCTCACCTGCCCCCTTCTTCGTGACCCTGTCGCCGGCTCCGTGCAGCTGCCCCCTCATTCGCAGCAGCCCCTTCTGTGCGGCTCTGAGCGAGGCCATCGTGAAGTTCAAACGTGTGCGGTAGCGTGCGGTCGCACAAAGGTAGCGGAAGGCCAGAGGCTCGAATCCGCGCTCCTGCAGATCGGAGAGCTCGTACGTGTTCCCGGTGGATTTCGCCATCTTGAGGCCGTCGACAAGCAGGTGCTGGCCGTGCATCCAATAGCGAACGTGCCGGCGTCCGAACGCCGCCTCGCTCTGCGCGATCTCGTCCTCGTGATGCGGAAAGATGTTGTCTACGCCGCCGGTGTGGAAATCGATTTCCGGCCCCAGGTACTTCGCCGCCATCGCCGAACACTCAATGTGCCAGCCTGGGAAGCCCTCCCCCCATGGACTGGGCCACTTGAGCGCGCGCCCCACCTCCGCCGCTTTCCACAGCGCGAAGTCCCGCTGGTCTCGCTTGAGGGGGTCCGCTTCCACGCGCACCCCTTCTTCTAGCCCCTCAGACTGCTGCCGCGAAAGCTTTCCGTATCCTGGGAACCTTCCCACCTCAAAGTACACATTCCCGTTGACTACGTACGCGAATTCTCGGTCCACCAGCGTCTTCGTCAGGTCCACCATCTCGCTCACCTCGCCCGTAGCGCGAGGGAATTCGTGAGCCGGCAGGATGTGCAGCTTCGCCTCGTCCGCCATGAATGCTTCCGTATAGTGAGCTGCTATCTGTGCCGGCGTCTTGCCTTCCGCCAGCGCCGCCGCGATCACCTTGTCTTCGCCACGATCGAGCACGTCCTGGCGCATGTGCCCCACGTCCGTGATGTTCTTAACTTGCTTCACCCGGTATCCCTGCGCCTCCAGCAACCGCCGGAGCCAGTCCGCCATCAGGTATGAGCGCAAGTTGCCTATGTGCGCGTAGCGATACACCGTCGGGCCGCAGGTGTAGATCTTCACCCTGCCGGGTTCGACGGGGGAAAACTCCTCTTTCCGACGCGTCAGAGTGTTGTAGACGCGAATGGGCATGTCGCGCTGCATCTTCGCAATCCGCTCTGGCCGCGCTTTAACTGATTTTCGGGCGGACGCCGGCAGACCTGCCGGTTAGGTGATCTCTCACCCGTGTTCCCCCTCCCAGCCTATCTCGATGTCTCCGTTGTCCCAGACAATCACTGGCACCGTAATGCCGTAGTTCAGCGCCTCGTCCCACCACTCCGCATTCTCATCCACGCGTCGCTCCTCGAACTGAATCCCTCTCTCCTGGAGCGCGCTTCGTGCCTTATCACAGGTGGGGCAGTTGCGGAGCGTGTAGACGATCATCGTGAGCCGGTTAATTCTAGCACGGTGGAATCGGCGAGGGCGCGGTCAGACCTTGATCTGCTTCCAGCGCCCCTGACGGAACCTGATCAACATCAGCAGCGCCCTTGTGTTTATGTCGAGCACCGCGGCTACCCACGCTCCGGGCACCCCCAGCCCGAACGTGATCGCCAGCAGGTATGCCGGGATCAATCGCACGATCCACGTGGTCCCCGCCATAATCAAGAGCACGGCCCTCGTGTCACCCGCCCCTCGCAGCCCCCCACCGAGACACAGGCTCACCGCCAGCGCCGGCATAGCGAACGCGAACACAAATAGCAACTGCCGGCCGATGTGCACGACCTTGTCCGCATTCTCCCCGCCGACGAAGATGTCTGTGATCTGGCCGCCGAAGATCATCAAGACCGCTCCCAGACCCACCATGAACACAAGCGAATAGCGCATCGTCACATAGGTCGCCCTCTCCGCCAGGTCCGGACGTTGCGCCCCTAGGCTCTGCCCAACCAGGGCTGTGGTTGCTACGCTCAGGCCGAAACCGACGTTGAAAGTGAGACTTTGGATCGCCAGTGTTACGCCGTGCGCAGCCAGCGCCGTCGTGCCGAGCGTCGCGATTATGCGCGTATACATCATAAACGCGATGTTGAACTGCATCTGCTCCAGGCCCGCCGGTACTCCCACGTTCAGCACCCGCCGCGCTTCCGCAGGATCGAACCGCAGCGCCTCCCACGGAAACCAGTGGACAATGCGCGTTCCGGAGCCGAGTACAGTCAGGACGAGGCTGCCGCCAATAATCGCGGCGCCGCTGAACCCCGCCCCCGATCCGAGCACGTCTAGCCGCGGAAACGGCCCTCGCCCGTTGATCAACGTGTAAGCGATCACTATATTCGTCGCGTTGACCAGAATCCCAATCGCCATCGGCGTCCGCGTGTCCCCCGCTCCTTGAAGCGACGCGCTCCCCGCGTATGTCACCGACCAGAAGGGCATGCCCACCGCCGCCGCCTTCAGATAGACCGTCCCCTGGTGGCGCGCACCTTCCTCCGCGCCCAGCAAGCCCAGCCAGGCGCTGCCGAGGAACCACATCACCACTCCCACCAGCACGCCCCAAGCCAGCGCCATCAGGATGGCGTTCCGAAGCGTCCCGGAAGCAAGCTCCGGCCGCCCCGCGCCGACGTTCCGCGCGATGATCGCCGTCGACCCTATCGCAACAGCCACCATCCCTGCCTGCGAGAACCAGAATATCTGTCCGGCCAGGCGCACCCCGGCGAGGGAATCTTCGCCGAGGTGCCCCACCAGCGCCGTGTCCACCAGCTGGACCATCGAGAAGCTGACCTGCTGCACCACAACCGGCCAGGCCAGCCGAATGACGGAGCGGATAAGGTGAGATTCGTCGATCGTGCCCGGCGGCGCCGCCATGGTTTCGGCGGCTTCAGCGGACACAGTTAGGCTCGAGCCTGAAACGGGGGCATACGCGTCCCATTATGGCAAACCGCCCATCGCTACGTGTAGGGGCAGGCGCGCACCCAAGCGATGACGTTCCTTCCGCTCATGCTGAGAGCCTGCCCTGAGCGGAGCCGAACGGGTACCGAAGCAATGAGCGGGGCGATCGGCTCCGATTCGCTCCCGCTAGCGTGTGCCGGGACAACTCCGGTTGAGCAGAACGCAACGCATTGACACCCCACACGCATCCTTTATCATGAATCCCGGTTCAGGAGGGCCGTTTGCGACTCGTCAAGACGCTCGACGAAATCAGGCGCATTCAGAAGACCTACTCGCGTTGCCACTTCCTGGCGACCCGAAACCTGACCGTCGTCTTCGAGACCACACCGGAAGTCGTGCGTGAACTTCTGCCGCCGCCGCTCGAGCCTACGCCGGAGCCGCTGGGAAGCGCCTGGGTCGGCGAGATCGGCAACTCGAACTGCGTCGGCCCGTTCCTCGGCGCCGCGCTGTACATCCGGGCCCGTTACGGGGACATAATCGGCAACTACTGCATCACTATGCCAATGTCCACTCCCGAAGCGGTGACTTTCGGCCGCGAGCTGTACGGCGAACCGAAGAAGCTGGCAAAGATCATCTTCGAGCGCCAGGGCGAGCATGTCTGGGGCTACGCGGAGCGGCACGAGGTCCGCTTCTTGAGCATGCGCGGCCGCATGACGGGCGCCGCCGCCACCGGCCGGCGCGAAACATCAACCTTCCACTTCAAGTTCACCCCCCGCGCCGACGGCATCGGTTTCGATTCGCCTCCTCAACTCATCCACGTAACCGGCGACACGAACACTAAAGTCGGCCAGAGAGGCCGCGGCGAGCTCGTCTTCCGCGATTCTGCCCACGACCCGGTGTCGGACATACCGGTGCGCCAGGTCGTCGAGGCGGTCTACACAGAGGGCGACGTCTACACATCGGGCCGCGTTCTCTGCGAAGTCGATCCAGAAGCGTTCCTCCCCTACGCCTTCAGCAAGATCGATTCCGTCGACGTTGTCGAACAAGGCACCCTCCTGCACGCGCAGGCGTCACGCAACACCCGCGCAGGTAAGGGCCAATGGCGCACCGCCTCGTAATCCGCGCGTGAGCCCACGCCGCGAGCGCCGCGTCAGCCCCGCGACCCAATCTCAGTCCATCCAGCTTCCTGAGTCCCGAGTCCCCGTTTCCGCCTCCACCGACGTCCTCGTGGTCGGCGGCGGCTCCGCCGGGCTCTCCGCCGCTGTCGCAGCCGCTCGCAACGGCGCGGACGTCCTGCTCCTGGAGCGCTTCAGCTACCTCGGCGGCCTCGCCACCGGCGGCATGATCATCCTGCTGCTCACCATGGACGACGGCGCCGGTCGTCAGGCCGTCGGCGGAATCTGCCAGGAGATCGTCGACCGCATGGAGCGCAGGGGCGCCGTCTACTATCCCCCACGCGAAGAATGGAACGATCCCGACCCCAAGCTCGTAGAGCACTACGCCCAGTGGGGCCTCGTCTGGGGAAGCCCTTCCCCGCAAGGACACCGCGTCCGTTACTCGGTCGCCTTCGAGCCGCACGAATTCATATTCGCCGCGGACGAGATGCTCAAGGAAGCGGGAGTCCGCGTTCTCTACCAGACCTGGGCCTGCGAGCCGGTTCTGGAAGGCAACTCAATCCGCGCCGTCGCCGTCCAGAACAAGGCCGGCCGCCAGGCTATCGAGGCGAAGGTGGTGATCGACGCGACGGGCGACGGCGACGTGTTCGCCGCCGCGGGCCAGCCCTTCGAGCTTGAACGGGTCCACCCCTGGCTCTGGTTCGAGATGGCCAATGTCGACGAAGCAGCGGTCCCCGCCCGCGGTCTCTTCTTTCACACGCCGGGCGGGGGTCGGGTACTCGTCCCCTGGGGCGGCGAAGCGAGGGTCAACCGCAAGATCGACGCCACAGACCCCACCGAAGTCTCGCAGGCGCTGGTAGAGTGCCGCGAGATGGCGATGAAGGAGGCTGACCGGCTACGGGGCTCGGTGCCGGGCTTCGCGAACGCCACGGTTTCCCTGTTGGCCGACCAGTTGGGCATAACCGAGTCCAGGCGCCTCCAGGGCGACTACGTGATGAATCGCGATGACCTCAACCGCGAATTCGATGACGTCATCGCCCGAACCGGCCATTGGACCAAATACGACTGCGTCTACAACATCCCTTACCGCAGCCTGCTGCCCCGTTCGATTGACAACCTGCTCGTAGCTGGCCGCTGTATCTCCGTCGATCACCGCGTGCACCACGCGACAAAGGAGATCCCGCCGTGCATGGCCACAGGCGAGGCGGCCGGAACTGCTGCGTCAATAGCCGCGAAGTCCGGAATCTCGGTCAAGGAACTGGACGTGGCGGCGCTACAAAAGCAACTTCGAGCTCAGGGCGCAATTATAGACTAAACCCCTGAGTCAGTCGGCCGGAGCGTCCCACGCTAACCTTCGCGGCGCGGTTCAATGCCAGAGCGGTGGGTCATCGTTCGAGTGGCCCTCCAGGCAGCCAGTGCTTCGCGAGCTGCGTGGAGGAAAGCCTCACGATCCTGCACCCAGAAGTATCCCTGCCGCGAGAAGAACGAATGCTCCCCCTCTACCCCGATGCCAGAGGACGGCGGCGCGCCAGTTAGGAAGGACTGAAGGCGCGATCCGAAGGACTCTGGGGGTGCATCCTCGAAGGCGTGGACTTTGTCGAAGAACAAATCCCGCAGGCCTAAGATGCCTGCGGTGCGGATCTTGTCATCCATCACGTCGTACCGTCTCGCGCCGTTGAAGTAAAGACCCATTCCGAATACGACCGACGCGGGAAGTATGACGGACACGCTGGGTCCCCCGGAGGCAGCAAATGAGGCAGCGCCGGCAAGGCATACAATAATGCCCAGCGCAAGAAGCAGCCTGGGCACCTGCACGGTTGACTTCGACGAGAAGCGTATGGCCATCGGTCGATTAGACGGCGGGATGGGGGTCGCTGTCACCGCATCCTGCGCGCCCACCCGCGACGGCCGATAACTGACGACTGAAAGCTGATAGGTGACAGCTACCTAGTGCGTGTGCTTCGACTCCACCTCGCGCAGACGGCGCACGAGTACGGTCACCATGCCGACGGCGATCTCCGGATGGTTCTTCATCTCCGCCGTGAAATCCCAGCGCGTCATCGCCAGGCACTCCGTGTCATCGACGGCGCGCACAGTAGCGTTGCGCGGAAAGCCCTCGAACAGCGCCATCTCCCCGAAGAAGTCCCCGGGTCCCAGCTCCGCCAGCCGCTGCGGACTGCTGCTGTCGACGCCTTGCACGACTTCCACTTTCCCGCTGTTGATCACAAAGAAGCCGGCTGCCTGGTCGCCTTCTTTGATGATCACCTCACCCGCCTTTACGGTGCGCGGCACCATCAGCTTTCCAAGGCGCCCGAGGTCACGGCGCCCAAGTTCTGAGAAGATCGGCACGTTCTGTAGTATCTCTTCCCGGCCCATATGGCTTTCCTCCGATTGGAGTATTCTGTCGTACCCCTGCGCGCAATTAATAACAGACTGCCGTGAAGGCCGTCAATAACCCTGATCCGCTCGGCATCCCCAAGACGCGCCGGGGCGCTATTTCCGTCGCGGCAAGATAACGGTTGCCGTCCCCGGCGTTGTCACGCCTTCCCGCTCGTTCTCCGCCCTCAGCTCCACCTCGACCCACCCCTCCCCGTCCCGCTCGTACTTCGAGACAACCTTCCCTTTGCAGACCATCGTGTCCCCCGGCCGTTGCTGCCGACGCATCTCGAACCGCAGCTTCTTCAGGAACCCCTCGTCTCCCATCCAGTCTGTGATCACGCGCACCAACGCCGCCTGCAGGAATCCCGTGTTCACGAATACGTCCGTGTGCCCGCCCTTCTTCGCGAACCCCGCATCGAAGTGTACCGGATACCAGTCCTGCGACCCACTCACCTGAAGCACCAACCGCCGCGCCGTTATGTCGAGCGATAAACCCTCGATCTCCTCGTCAACTGCTACGTCCTCCCAGTAAGGCTGCGAGCGTCCAGCCATCTCTTCCTGCTTCCCTCCTCCTACTTCCTACTTCCTTCTTCCATCTCCTCCGGCGTCCTGTGCGTCAACATCGTATTCCGGATCACGCACACCGTCTCGCCGCGCTGGTTAGAGATGACCGCCTCCGCCACGATCCAGACCGCCTCCGGATCCAGCGACACTGTCTTCTGGAACACATCCGCGATCCGGCGCTTTACCGACAGGTGGTCCCCGACTTTGATCCGCGCCGACCACTCCACCTCCTGGCTCATGTTGACTATCCGCTTCCCGGGCGTGGGCACGATCGGGAACAGCGGCTCGAACACAGCCGGCCACGGCCCCAGGCTCGCGAAATACAGCGCCAGCCAGCCTGATGGAGGGCACAACACCTCCCCGTGGCTCGTCGTCTTCGCATACTCGGGATCGAGAAACAGCGGGTTGTTGTCGTCCACCATATGGCAATGCCGTCGGATCGCGTCGTACTCCACCGGGTACCGCCCGCGCGCCGTGGCCGTCTCGAAGCCAATGTACTTGCGCCGGACTTCCTCGATGTCGTAGGCGTTGCTATCCGTCATTCTGAGCGATCACCACGGTCTTGCGCAGGACAACGACCTTCGCGAAGGCCTGTCCTGAGCGCGGCGGCAGCCGCAGCCGAAGGAAATCCGGGGCGGGCTAAACGCCGCGCACGGTGATTTCGGACAACTGTTACCGACAAGGCGCAGGTTCTACGGCCGAGCCGGTGCTGTCTGATGTACGCGCGACAAGAACCCCACCAACACCCGGTTGAACTCTACCGGCGTCTCGAACTGAGGCGAGTGCCCGGCGCCGGGGATGATTGCCAGCTCGCTGCCCGGGATCGCCTCGTGCATCTGCCTGGACGGCTCCATGAACGGCTCGTCTCTCTCGCCGCACACGATCAGCGTTGGGATGGCGACACGTCGCAGCTCCTTCAGCAACGATTCCCGCTCCGCCATCGCCTCTGAGCAATACAGGTACGCCTCCAGAGAAGTCATCAGGAACTGCTCCCGCCAGACCCGGACCGCCTCCGGGTTCGAACGAATCTCATCGGCCGCAGGGTCCATTCCCAACTGCGCCTCGAACGCCGCCTCCATCCCTTGCTTTTCTGCGATCTTCAGCAGGCCCACACGCATGTGCGTCCTCGACGAGTCCTGATTGCTCGCCGAAGTGTCCACAAGCACCAGCGCGCGGACGAGCTCAGGACGCGCAAGCGCGATCTTCTGCGCCACCATCCCGCCCATCGAGTGGCCGGCGAGGTAACATTCGCGAACCCCAAGCTGATCGACCAGCCCCAGCACGTCGTTCGCCATGGCGTCGAACAAGTAGTCGTCCCGCCCAACCGGCTTCGCCGAAAGCCCGTGCCCCCGCAGGTCCATCGAGACCGTCCGAAACGACTCTCGCAGCGCCGGCACCGTCAGCGCCCAGTT
>WNFV01008571.1_pt1 | contig 11500 bp, 8 predicted proteins | sample 5400101 | NCBI WGS metagenome assembly WNFV01 (sample SAMN13153361, study PRJNA577476) | soil metagenome | isolation source: 115 cm soil or saprolite under grassland replicate 1 | place: USA:California | collected 2016-06-15
TCGCCACGAAGGAACCGGATGGACGCTCTACCAGCAGGGGATATGACCCGGGCGACGGGAACGACCGGTTCGGGGGCAGCATCGCCATGGAGGGCTCCGGCAGCATCGCGCTCGGGTTCTCCGTCTCGAGCAGCGCGATCTATCCGAGCATCCACTACGCGACGCGAGGTCCCGACCATCCCCTCGTCACGTTCGGGAACGAACGATCGCTGATCGATGGCGGCGGATCCCAGACTGGATCGAATCGGTGGGGGGATTACAGCGCCATGTCCGTCGACCCCGCGAACCACTGCACGTTCTGGTACACGAGCGACCCCTATCCGAGGAGCCTTCTCTTCAACTGGCAGACCGAGGTGGGCGGGTTCACGATCCCGACCTGCCTCAGTCGGTGACTCGCGCCTCCTGATCCAGCCGGGCGAGCTCGGCGTCCAGGTCCTCCGGTTGATGCTCGACGCCCAACCTGGGCACCCATCGTTCGAGCGGCTTCGGGAACCACCAGTTCAGGTCTCCCAGCACCTCCATGGTGGCCGGGACCACGATCATCCGGATCAGCGTGGCATCGATCAGGATGGCCACGGCGAGCCCGAGCCCGATCTCCTTGATCTGCCGGAGGTCGAAGCCGACCACGAACGACATGAACACGGCGATCATCACGGCCGCCGCCGCGGTGATCACCCGCCCGGTCGAGGCGACCCCGTTCGCGACCGCGAGCCCGTTGTCGCGGGTCCGGAGGTACTCCTCGCGGATCCGGGACAGCAGGAAGATCTCGTAGTCCATCGAGAGCCCGAACAGGATGGTGAACATCATCATCGGGATCCAGGATTCGATGGGTCCGGTCTGGCCGATCCCGAAGATGCTGGCTCCCCAGCCCCACTGGAACACGGCCACGATCACGCCGTACGCCGCGCCGATCGACAGGAGGTTCATGATGGCGGCCTTGACCGGCACCAGGATCGACCGGAACACCATCATCAGCAGCACGAACGACAGCAGGATCACCACGCCGATCAGGATCGGGAGCCGCTGCGCGATCTTGGCGGCGAAGTCCACGAACACTGCGGTGATCCCGCCAACGAGGACGTGGATCCCGGTGCTCCCCATCGTGTTTGGGATCACCTGGTCGCGAAGGCGGTGCACCAGGTCGCTCGTGGCGGCGTCCTGGGGCGACGTGGTCGGATACACGGTCAGGATCGCCGTGTCCCCGTGTGGATTGGGGATGGGCGGCGAGACCGCGGCGATCCCAGGGGTGTTCTTGAGCGTCTCGGCCAAGCGGCTCAGAGCCTCCACCCCCTGGGGTCCGGGGATCCTGGCCGCCAGCAGCAGCGGCCCGTTGAAGCCCGGACCGAAACCCTCCGACAGCAGGTCGTACGCCCGCCTGGTCGTGAGGCTGGGCGGGTCGTTGCCGGCGTCGGCGGCCCCGAGCCGCATCGAGAACAGCGGCACGATCAGGAGTCCCACCGCGACGAGGCCGACGGCTCCCGTGGCGATCGGCCTGCGTTGGATCAGACGGCTCCACCGGAACCAGAAGCCCTGGCCGGGGACGGGAGTCCTGCCTCCGAAGATGGGGATATGGAACCGGTCGATGTTCCGCCCCACGAACCCCAGGATGGCCGGCAGCAGCGTGATAGAGGCGAGCATCGTCACGAACACCGCGGCCGCGCTCCCGATGGCGATCCCCTGCACGAAGTCGAACCCCATGAGGAGCAGGCCCAGGAGCGAGATCACGACGATGGTGCCGGCGAACACCACCGCCCGCCCGGCCGTGGCCATCGCCAGGGTGGTCGCATCCTGCGGGTCCCGCCCGTCGTGCAGGCCCTGCCGGTACCGGGTCACGATGAACAGGGCGTAGTCGATCCCGACGCCGATGCCGATCATCGAGGCGATCTGCGGCGTGAAGTTCGGCACGCTGATGAAGTTGGCGAAGAACAGGACCAGGGAGAGCCCGATCCCGATCCCGAACAGGGCGGTCAGGATCGGCAGGCCCATGGCGAGCAGGGATCCGAACGTCAGGAGCAGGATGATGATCGCGGCCCCGATGCCGACCGCCTCGGCCCCGCCCGGCGGCTCGAACTGGGCCTGCTGGATCACGTCGCCGCCGAACTCGATCTGCAGGCCGCGCCGCTCGACCTTCTGGGCCAACGCCTCCATCTGCTCGATCTCGGTCTTCTCGAGGTTCTGCGCCTCGACGTCGAACTGGACCTCGGCGAACGCGATCCGCCCATCCCGGGAGATGGCGGCGGGGGCGCCAGGCTGCGGGTTGTACGGGTCGGACACGGACTCGACGTGGGGGAGCTTCGAGATCTGCCGGAAGAGCCCTTCCATCGTCTGTTGGACCGACGGGTCCGTGACTCCTGCACCCGCCTTGAAGACGACGTCCGCCGTCCCGCCGAAGTGGGAGGGGAACCGGTCCTTCAGCAGGTCGAACGCGGCCTGGGACTCCGCGCCGGGGAGGGAGAAGTCCGAGGCGTAGTCGCCGCCGAACTTCGATCCCAGGAACCCGATGAACAGGAATCCCACGATCCAGAGCACCAGCACCCGCCACCGATGGCGGTAGCACCACCGTCCGAGTCTCTGCAACAGCATGGTCGAGGCCTCCCCCGCGGGCGATCAGGTGTGTTCGGTCCACTCTACGCAACAACCGTGCCTGGCGACCGTCTTCCCGCTCGGTCGACGGATCGGGCCTGTCTCGTCCGTCCCTGTGCCGGCACCTCTAGCGGCGCCGGCGCCATGCATCCAAGAGTTCACGCTCACGCAGATCGTCGATTCCGGCCCTCAGGGGCTCGTCCTGAGGACGGGTGCGATCCCAGGCCAAGGTGTCGGGCGCGGTCTGGGCCAGGGGACGGAAGGTCAGGCCGGCGGCGATGGCTCGGGCAACGTGCGTCGATGACCTGAACGGGCCGATCGGGCCTGCCCGGCGAGAGGACCTCGCCGCCACGCGAGATGCGCCGCACCCAATACATGAACCGATCCGAGCGGTCGAGCGGCCCACCGATCAATCCGGGCCGGACGACCAGCGAGCGGTCGGTGAACCGGCGCTGGACCTCACGTTCGCACAGGACCTTGAGCCCGCCGTAGGTATCGCCGGTGATCTCCTCCACGGTGGGGTCCTCCAGATCGCGGGTCGGAGCGGTCTCGTCGAAGTTCGCCTGGATCTTCGACTCGTCGTAGACCGAGATCGAGGAGACGAACAGGTAGTGCTCACAGGTCGGCGCCAGGAGCTCGACCGATTGCGGAACCACCCATGGGATGTACCCGCAGAAGGCGACCACGGAGTCGAAGGCCCGCCCTCGGAGTGGCTCCAGGCCGCCGTCCCGGTCGCCCTGGACGTGTTCCGCGTCGGGGAATGCGCCCGGGTCGCTCTCCCCCCGGTTGAACAGGGTGAGCTCGTGTCCGGCCTCGAGCGCGAAGCGCGAGAAGTGGTGACCGGCGAACCTCGTCCCACCGATCACCAGGATCCGCATGCCGGAGATCGTATCGGGAGAGGGAGAGCTGGCCATGGACTCCGCGAACGACCCCTGACCGGGCCCCGGCGGTTAGCACTCAGGCGCCGAGAGTGCTAGCATTCTCCTTCGAGATTCGCGAACCTGGAACCAAGGCACGCGAGGAGGAGGAAGGATGCCAGCGAAGATCATCACGTTCGACGAGGACGCCCGGCGGGCACTCGAGCGGGGGATGGACAAGCTCGCCAACGCGGTCAAGATCACCCTCGGTCCGAAGGGCCGCAACGTCGTCCTGGAGAAGAAGTGGGGAGCGCCCACCATCACCAACGACGGTGTGTCGATCGCGAAGGAGATCGAGCTCGAGGACCCCGAGGAGAAGATCGGAGCCGAGCTCGTCAAGGAAGTCGCGAAGAAGACCGACGACGTGGCCGGCGACGGGACCACGACGGCGACCGTGCTCGCGCAGGCCATGGTGAAGGAAGGACTGCGGAACGTGGCCGCCGGCGCCAACCCCATGTCGCTCAAGCGCGGCATCGAGCTCGCCGTCGAGGCCGCGGTCGAGGCGATCCGGAACCAGGCCAAGGAGATCGACACGCGGGACGACATCGCCCACGTGGCCTCGATCTCGGCGGCCGACGAGGAGATCGGCGAGCAGATCGCCGAGGCCATGGACAAGGTCGGCAAGGACGGGGTCATCACCGTCGAGGAGTCGCAGACCTTCGGGATGGAGCTCGAGCTGGTCGAGGGGATGCGGTTCGACAAGGGGTACATCTCGCCCTACTTCGTGACCGATCCCGAGCGGATGGAGGGGGTCCTGGAGGATCCGTACATCCTGCTGGCCAACCAGAAGATCTCCGCGGTCAAGGACCTCCTGCCCATCCTCGAGAAGGTCATGCAGACGGGCAAGCCGCTGGTGGTCATCGCCGAGGACGTGGAGGGCGAGGCCCTGGCCACGCTGGTGGTCAACAAGATCCGGGGCACCTTCAAGTCCGTGGCGGTCAAGGCGCCCGGGTTCGGTGACCGCCGCAAGGCCATGCTCCAGGACATCGCCATCCTGACCGGCGGCCAGGTCATCTCCGAGGAGGTCGGCCTGAAGCTCGAGAACATCCGCCTGGACCTGCTCGGCACCGCGCGCAAGGTCGTGGTGACCAAGGACGACACCACGATCGTCGAGGGAGGCGGCAAGCCCGAGGACATCAAGGGCCGGATCAACCAGATCAAGGCCGAGATCGACAAGACCGACTCGGACTACGACCGGGAGAAGCTCCAGGAGCGCCTGGCCAAGTTGTCCGGCGGTGTGGCCGTCATCAAGGTCGGCGCGGCCACCGAGGTCGAGCTCAAGGAGAAGAAGCACCGGATCGAGGACGCCGTACAGACCGCGAAGGCCTCCGTGGAGGAGGGCATCGTGGCCGGAGGCGGGGTCGCGCTGCTGAATGCGCAGGAAGCCCTGGAGAAGGTCGACGCCGAGGGCGACGAGCTCACGGGGACGGGGATCGTGCGCAAGGCCCTGGAGGAGCCGATCAAGCAGATCGCCCGCAACGCAGGCCTGGAGGGCGGCGTGGTGGTCGAGAAGGTCCGAGGGGCCGGCGACCCGAACTTCGGGTTGAACGCGGCGACCGGCGAGTACGGCGACATGTTCAAGTTCGGCGTCGTCGACGCGGCCAAGGTCACCCGGAGCGCGCTGCAGAACGCGGCGTCGATCGCCGGGCTGTTCCTCACGACCGAGGCCATCGTGGCCGAGAAGCCCGAGAAGGCCGCGCCACCGATGCCCGGCGGTGGCATGGGCGGCGGCGACATGGACTTCTGATCCGGCTGTCCGAAACGGTTCGAGCGAGAGGGCCCTCCAGGGCCCTCTCCGCGTTCCGGACTTGGAGCCTCGGTGGCTCTTTGACCGGGCCAACCGCCAGAGCGCATCATGGCCCACGTGCTCCGACGGCGATGCTGCCCATCGGCCAAGCGCTGCCACGGCCGCGTGTCGTGCCTCCTGTTCCTCCTGTTGGGCGGCCTGTTCCTCGCCTGGCTGATCCGTAAGATCCGTTGCCCCCGACCCCCCGGGCACGTCGAGGACGGCACCATGACGATCCCGTCGTGGGCGTACCGCCGGCCCGATCCTCTGATCTATAGCCAGACGTTTCTCCAGTCCCTCGGGTACGCCGTGACCTGGGACAACCCCGACATCCACGTCGAGCAGGCGGGGGTGGTGGTCGACCAGCACGATCTGAAGCCGGACACCGACTACGACGTCGTGGCCAGGGTCTGGAACGGCTCCACCAGCGGGCCGGCCGCCGATCTGCCGGTGATCGTCTCGTATCTGGACTTCGGGATCGGCACCGTGAACGTTCCGGTCGGGAGCACGACCGTGGACCTTCCGGTGAAGGGGGCGCCCGGTCACCCGCCCTTCGCCCGAGTGCCGTGGAGGACCCCCAGCACTCCCGGCCACTATTGCCTCCAGGTCAGACTCGACTGGTCGGACGACGAGAACCCCGCGAACAACCTCGGGCAGAGCAATACCGACGTCAGGCCGCTGAACTCGCCGCACGCCAGGTTCGCGTTCCCAGTGCGGAACCCGGGCCCCCGGACCGGCGCGATCAGGCTCGTCGTCGACGCCTACGAGGTGCCGTCGCCTCCTCCCTGCGACGATCGCCCCCGCGACCCCGAGGGCCACCGTCGTCGCCACGACCCGGCCGCCTATCCCGTACCCGAGGATTGGGTCGTCGATGTCAGGCCCGACGAGGCGCGGCTCCGGCCTGGCGAATCCGTCGACGTCACGGTGGACGTCACCGCGCCCGATGGCTTCATCGGATTGAAGAGCTTCAACGTCCATGCGTACGACGGCGAGACGCTGCTCGGGGGAGTGACGCTGACGGTGAGAGGGGAGGCCTGATGGCCACCGTGATCTACCCGGGCGGGCATTTCACCCACTGCGTCCATCACGGGGACTACGAAGTCCTCCCGGATACGGCGCCGGCCATCGCGACGATGGGCCCGGCCTCGTTCGGCAAGGTGACCTGTGACTTCCTCCTGGGCGGCAAGCTGGTCTGCATGTCGGAGGGAAGGGTCTGCGCGATCGGAACGATCGTCGGACTCGAGGACACCGATTACGGAAAGAGCGGTTACAACGCGATCGACAACGACTTCTCCTTCAACATCCTCCTGGCCCCGTTCACGACCAGGGACTTCTGGCCCCAGGCTCGATCGAAGAAGGATCCGTATTCGATGCGCGACTGGGTGGCGGCGACCGCATCACAGGGCAATCTCATCGCGGACGTGGCCGGAACCGTGGCCGGCCTGAAGCCCCGAGAGCCTCGGACCGGGAGCCCGGTGGATGGCTACGGGGTGATGTGGAGATACCCGGGGGCGAACACGCCCAGCCCGATCCAGGTCGGTGAGACCAGGGCCGCCGACCCCGACCAGTTGCGGCAGAACAACCTGAACAAGCTCTCGACCGCGGTCGAAGGAGACGACGTCCTGATCGCCCTGCCGGTCCTCCATTGTGAATGTGAGGGTTCGCGCATCTGGGCGGTCTGCAACGCGCTAGCCCCGTTCCTCGACATCCTGTCCGGGAAGCCGCCCGGTTCCCCCGGGCCATCCGCGACCGACATCTGCCACGACGTGCTTGGTTGGATCCCATTCGTCGGGGACGTGCTGTGCGCCATCGCCGAGGCCATCGTCGACCTCGCGATGCTTCCGATCGTGTTGGCGGCAGCCGCGGCGGCGGCGGTGGCATGGCTCGCCGCCCAGAAATACGACGATCTGTTCCTCACCGGGCCCATCAAGGAGAAGATCAAGATGGGGCAGGTGGTGGTCGTGCAGGGTCGGTGGTGCTGGGATGGCGGCCATGCCGGTCACATGGAACTGCACCCGGTGACGGCGATCGCCATCGCGGACGGCGTTCCCAACGATCCGGCGGATCCGGCCGCCTCGGCGCGCCTGAGCGACCTCCAGGAACGGTGGTGCCAGCTCCTGGATTCGGCGCCGCCGCCGCAGGCGCCGCCGTCGCTGATGGGCCCGCCGCCGGTCCCCGGCGCCGATCTCACGCCGCACCAGAAGGCCACGGCTCTGGCCCAGCAGCAACCGGAGAACCAGTGGACGGTTCACCCGGTGATCGATGGGTGCCAACCGAGACAGAACCTCCGGTGAGCGACTCGTCTGCCGGCAGGCGCCTGTGGTGTCCCGAGTGCTTCGCCCGGCTCGGTCGGGCCATCGCTGCGTGGGCGATCGTCGGAGGTTTGTTGGTGAGGCATCGTCGAAAGCGTCGCGAACGGATCAATCAGGCGGAGCGAGAAGACCTCTCGTGCGAGGCGGAGTCCCCCGCGTCTCAATGCAGGTAGACGGAGGACACGACGTTGTTCCAGCCGGTGAACATGGTGTTCTCCGTGCATCCAGGGTTCAGGCAGCGCGGGTATCGGGCGCCGCCGCCATTGGCAAGGGCGGCCATGTCGATCCCACATGCTCCGACGTGAAAGGACGACGTCCTGTTGTCGAATCCGAAATCGGCCAAGTTGACCCACGCGCCCCGCAGGGAGACGAAGAGATTACTTCCCCCCAGATACGTCAGGTCGTACAGTTCGAGCGGGCTCGAACAGGTGAGCGTCGGCGACAGCTCGTTCTGGTGGACGAGCATTTCCGCGCGCGTTCGGAAGCACTCGGTTGACCGCCCGGGTGACACGAGGCACGCATGGGCAGAACCCCATCCCTCACTGAGATCGATCCATCGACCCTCGAATCGCGCGATTTCCAGGTGAGCGGGCGATGCATTGTGCGCTGCCGCCGCGTCGATCGTGCCTGCCACCAGCGCGGCCGCGGCCGCGACCACCACCAAACCCGGATGCATGTCGGCCTCCTCCCCAGGCGACGAACTTCCAGGGAGGTGTGTGGCCGGCTGCGGGTGAGGTCTTTCAGGGGGTGCTGGTGTTCCGGACGGGGGAGAGCAGTACGGTGTGGGTGAGGAAGTCGTACGAAGGGCCGGCGCAAGGCTCTCGCGAGGTGAACGGCCTGAGGGGTTTGACCGTCCATGTTGGGGCGAGGCCCAGACGGCCGAGCTCCCCCTGCACGAACGCCAACGCGTCCGACTCGGAGACGCAGTCGTTCACGAAATGGGTGGCCAGGGACTCCTGAAGCTCCGCCAATGCGATGGCCCCCTCTGGGTCTTCCGACTCCTGGAGCTGCGCGAGTCCCAGAGCCCCGCACGGATCGGCCCCGCCCCGGACGGGGAAGACGCCGACGGCCCCGCCGGGCAGGATGCACGGCGCGAGAGGGGGAACCGCCCCGCCCCCCGCAGGCGCAAAGCGACCGCCGGATAGCCACAGCTCGACGCACGTGGCCGTGACGTCCGCACCGGTCACCGGCCGGACCTCCCGGCTGGCCCGAAGGCTCGGGTCGTCGAAGCACGCCACCTGGATGGGGTTCCGAGCAGGTCGGAGCCATTCGTAGCCGGCCGCCAAGCCGGCGGCGAGGGCGATGGGAACCAGGACCAGGGCGAGTCGGCGACGGCGGCTTCGCGCCGGCCTGGGCTCGCGGATCGGGCTGTCGAGGATCCGCTCGAACAGCGCGCGACCCTGGGGTGAGGATGCGGGGGGCATGTCCTCGACCGAAACGGGGTTCGCGTCACGGAGACGCTCTTCGGGAGATCGACGCACGCTCACGTCGGTGCCTCCTCTTCGGCCAGCTCTTCTTGCGCCTTTCCGTCCACGATGCGAAGCGCCTTCGCGAACCGTTTGTGGGCCCGGTGCAGCCGGATGGTCGCGGCATTGGGGGAACACCCGAGCACGACCGAGAGCTCGGTCGCGGAGAGCCCCTCCCACTTCGAGAGGCGCAGGATCTCCTGGTCCGGATCCCGCAGCAGGGCGAGCGCGGCCCGAACGCGCTCCCTGTCATCCAGGGTCTCCGAGATCACGGCGGTGTCCTCGTCATCGGCACGCAACCCTCCCAACCGCGCGACCAGGCGGTCGCGTCTGCGGCCACTCCTCTGCCGCTGCGAGATGACCCTCCGCGCCACCCCGTAGAGCCACGCCAGGGCGAGCTCTCCCGTCGGGATGACCTCGAGGCGTCGCCAGGCGACCAGGAACGTCTCGGCAACCACGTCGTCGACGTCGCCGGGGGCCGCTCGCCTGCGGGCGTAGGCGGCGACGTGCCGATAGTGGAGCTCGTAGATCGACTGGAAGGCCCGTCGCCGATCCGGAGGTGAACCCACGGGGGCACCTTACAGGCGGAATTGCGTGCCGGAAACCCGGGGTGAAAGGTCGCTCTGCCATCGGGCCATAGGTATTCGGAGCCATTCGACCGCTGGATTCCGGGAAGGAGGATCCGGGAGCCTATGGCCCGCGCCGCCGAACGAGGACCACGAGGTCGCCTGGATACCTCGCGCCCGTCCGTAGGATATCGATTGGCGCCGCCGCTCGGACAGCCTTCGCAGCCGTGCGGCGTCTGCGAGGAACCGTCCTCGCAGACGGTGCTCATCGCAGCCGGCGGCCTCATGCTGCTGAAAGATCTCTGTCAGCGGCATCTTGTGGCGCTGCTCGAGGGAGCGCGTCACCCGCCCTGACCCCTGTCGGGAGAGACCCAACCCGACCGGGGGGCCCGGCTAGGAGCCCGACCCGGCGGACGTTGCGGCCTTGACCGACCGAGACCTGCGGGGTCGTGTCGACGTGGCGGAGGCTCCACCCCGCCGACGGGCTGAACGTGTCGTCCGGCGCGTGCCCTTCTTCGACCCGGCCGAGGCGGCCGCGACCGCGACCCTCACCGTGGAGCGCGGGCGGCCACGCCTGGGCGCCCTGGTCCCCGACAACAGTTCGCTGAGATGCTGTGCGCACAAGTCCTTCAGTGCGCTCTTGCCACCTGCCCGAATCGTGACCGTATCCGAAGCCGGCTGTCCGCATACGTCACACACCAGGATGACCTGCTCAGCCACACTTTCCCCCTTTCGAACGGTTTGGTCTAAGCCTAGTCCTTCCAACCACAGGGCGAGTACAGCCTTTCGTCTCATTTGGGAGGGCTGGCGTCGTGCCGGCCGCCGACAGGAGGCCTCCTCCGCGGCGGAGCCCGGCGATCCGGAGGCCATCGGCGCGGCGAGCACTGTCCCCGCGACACGACTCCGGAAACTCCGGCAAATGTTCACGCCGATCGTTGACTGCAAGTTAACGGGCGGAGCCTCGGCCTCCGCGAGGGGACCGAAGGCCGGCCGCAAATTCGCCCCATTTCCTCCTCGGATCCATCCTGACGACGCTCTCTCTCCACCCCCTTCGAGTGGTGGCGGCCCATTCCAGGCTTCGCCTGTGGCAAGCTGATCGGCGCCGCACACACGGGAGCGGGGAGCATGGCCGATCGATCGGACAACGGCGCTGGTCGCAGGACGATCGTGTTCTTCCCGGAAGGGGCGTTCGGGCCCACCAACAACTGCGTGGGGATTGCGAACGTGCTCGTGGGGCGGGGCCATCGGGTGGTCTTCGTGGTGGAGGAGTCGTTCGCGGGAACCCTCGAAGCGAGGGGGTTCGAAGAGGCCCGGATGCGCCTCAAGCCGAAACCGGAGGTGCCGGAGGAGCCGGGGCAGTTCTGGAAGGACTTCATCAGGGACACCGCTCCCCAGTTCCGCAAACCGACCATCGAGCAGCTCGAGTCCCTGATCAAGCCGATCTGGGAGGAGCTGATCGACGGGGCGAAATACGTCGACGACCGCCTCCGGGAGATCCTCGATGCCGTTCACCCCGACGTGATCGTGCAGGACAACGTGGTGGCATTCCCCGCCGTCTCCGCCGCCGGCTTCCCCTGGGTCCGGGTCGTGTCCTGCAACCCCTTGGAGCTGAAGGACCCGAACCTCCCTCCGACCTTCTCGGGGTACCCGTTCGCGGACCACTCAAGTTGGGACGTGTTTCGCCGCCGGTACGACGAGACGCATCGGGATGTGTGGGGAGACTTCGACGCCTTCTGCCGGGAGCGGGGTTCGCCGGGCCTCCCCGAGCTGGAATTCATCCACGAGTCGCCGTTCCTGAACCTGTACGTCTATCCGGCGGAGGTCGACTACCCCCGGTCGAGACCGCTCGGCGGGACGTGGCATCGATTGG
>WNFV01010369.1_pt1 | contig 11500 bp, 12 predicted proteins | sample 5400101 | NCBI WGS metagenome assembly WNFV01 (sample SAMN13153361, study PRJNA577476) | soil metagenome | isolation source: 115 cm soil or saprolite under grassland replicate 1 | place: USA:California | collected 2016-06-15
CGGATGTCGCACATCGAGGCCATATCCATGCCGGCGCCTACCGCCGCGCCGTTGACTGCAGCGATGTACGGCTTCTCCATGATCGAGACCAGTCGCGGGATGCGCTGGACGCTGTCCCGCAGGAAGTTGCGGTTCTCGACGTGCGTGCGCCCGCGGTCCACGAGACCGCTCAACCCCTCGCCGCTCACATCGGCCCCAGTGCAGAAGCCGCGCCCTGTGCCCGTCAGGATCACGGCACGCACCTCGTCATCGGTATGCGCGTCCGTCAGAGCCGCCAGCCACTCGTCCAGCATGATCGGCGTGAAGGCGTTCATGCGCTCGGGTCGGTGGAGGATGATCGTAGCGATGCCGTCCGACTTCTCGTAGACTATTTGTTCGTACATGTGATGCTCCATGGCTCTTTCGTGGTCCTTGCTATCAGCGAGGCGGTAATCCCCCATACATCCCGTATGCGCGAACGATGTTGAACTCGTAAATCAGGCGGTGCTCGTCCACCATCGTCTTCACGAACTCCTCGCGGGTGAGGGCCCGCCCATACCAATTGATTTTCCCGGGCTCAGACGGCATGCCCTGCTGCATGACCTCGAACAGGCGCAGATTGAGGTCCGGCGCGTCTATGCCATCCAGGATGGTCACATTGCATTCCAGGCTGAGCCAGCGCCACTCGCTGTCGAACGCGAACAACGTCGAGCGAGGGTCACGGCGCAGGTGCCTCGTCCGAAGCCGGGTCTGCGTGCCCGAGCTCCACAGTTTGCCCTCGACGAGCGCCACGCCGACTCTGGCGGCGTGCGCCGAGCCGTCCCGCCGAAGGGTGACCATCGCCGCGGAGTGGACTTGCTCGAGAAAGGCTCTAATCGCTTCGTCCATGGGCTCGCCCCCTTCAGGCATCCTGAGGAACAATTCTGAATACAGGGTGAGCAGCTGCTATCCGCTCGAACTCCGCGATGCCAGCTCTTGGATCGAGCTTGAGGTGCGGGCGGGTCGATGCCCACGTCCTTTGGTACCACGCCTGAATGATCGGCGCGCGCTCAACCTCCGGGAGTTCTTGTAACAGCACCGGCCTGCGCGCCCCGTGGCGCAACACAGCGTGTCCCCCGGCCGCGCGGACGTTGCGGCCTGCGCGCCCCGTGGCGCAACACAGCGTGTCCCCCGGCCGCGCGGACGTTGCGCACCCACTCCGCCCGGGATCCAAGCATCGAAACGAAGTAACGCTGCCCTTTGTACTCCACCCAGGTCACCATGTTGGATCGCCTGACACCGGAGCGGCGGCCTGTCGTCTCAAGCGTCGCCCCACCGATCGTGGGGCTTCCCGGCCAGCGCGCGGGTGTCAGTCCTTGTGAAACGAGCCACGACCAAGCTCGGTTAAGCGAGCGTCCGGCTCTTGTGGGCCGCCCGCCGCGGTAGAACAACGGGACCAGAAAACGCTGCCCGAAACCAGTCGGATAAAGGACAACGAACCCGGCGAGTAGCGTGATCGGAAAGGCGACGGTCAATGCGATTCGTCTCATCGCTTACCTCATCAGTATCCCGCCGTCCACGTTGATCGCCTGTCCCGTGATGTACGCCGCCGCCGGCGAGGCCAAGTACGAGACCACGGATGCGATCTCCGGTGGTTCCGCCTGACGTCCGAGAGGGATGAAGCGCTTGACTCCATCCTTCACCATCTCGAACGGAACGTGCATGCGTTCGCCCGTGCGGCGGAATGTCCCGTCCATCATATCGGTGTCGGTAGAGCCGGGGCAGACCGCGTTGACGGTCACGCGATAGGGCGCCAGCTCCAGCGCCAGCATCTGAGTGAGCCCGATCACCGCGAACTTGGCCGGTGTGTAGCCGCCGTACTGCGGCTGCGCGACTCGCCCCGCCAGCGACGAGATGTTGATGATCCGGCCCCCATCGCCCTGTGCAACCAGGACCCCGGCGACCGCTTTGCAGCAATGGTAAACGCCGTTCAGGTTGACGTCGATCTCACGGGACCACTCTTCGTCCGTCGTCTCCCAGAGGTCCTTCTTGCCTGAAACCAGGGCCAGTCCGGCGTTGTTGACGAGGATGTCGATCCGCCGCAGCTCGCGAGTCGCGCGCTCGACCATCAGACTGACCTCGTTCGGCTTCGTAACGTCGAGATCCAGCGCGAGCGCCAGCCGTCCGTGCGCGCTGATCTCCTCGGCCAGAGACTCGACGCCCCTCCACCCGGCCTCGCGTTCAAGCGCGGGCATCGATTCCACCGGCCGCGGAGCCGCTGCCACGACCACGTCCGCTCCGTCCTTCGCCAGGCGAAGAGCGATCGCCCTGCCGATACCGCGCATGCGACCGGCGCCGGTAACAATCGCGACCTTGCCCTCAAGCGCTCCCATCTACGTCGTGCCGCTTAGGGCTGCGGGGGCCGCCACTGGCTCACGGCCCCGGCGTTCCGCCAGTACCCACAGCGCGAAGCTGAGTCCGACGACTAACGCCATGAATGCGGTTAGTCCCAGGAACGCCGCCTCGGTGTCCCAGATATCGACCAGCCCGCCCGCGATTATGCCGCCCGTCGAGCCGAGCCCGAAGCCGGCGAAGAACGAGACGCCGTAACTTCGCCCCACCGCTCCTGCACGACTGTAATCCGCGATGAGCCCCGTGAACACGGGCTGATTCGCGAAGTAGAAGAAGACGAAGACGGATGCCGCAACCACTAAGAGCGCACCGCTCAGGAGCGCTGTCAGGACCAACGCCGGAATCGCCAGCAGCCCGATTATCGGCGCCATGCGCTCGAGGCGCGCCCGCAGCGAGATCGAACCCCCAACTAGTTGGCCCACCGCACCAAGGAGAAGGGCCACTGTCAAGAAGGCGCCTCCGAAGTCTTCGCTCACGAGCTCTTCTAGATGCTTCGGAAGATAAGTGATCGCGCCTCTATAAACGATGCCGCTTAAGACGAACGCGGCGTAGGTGATCAGAAGCGGGACCAGCAGCTCATTCGTGGCTCGCTGGCTGCGCTCTTCCGCCGGCGGCTCCGCCACCTCCTCCGCCGAAAGCACCTCACTCTCCCCGTGCACCGGCAGGTGAGCACGGGCGAGAACGATAGCCATAGCGCCGGAGAGCGCTGCTACAAAGAAGAAGCCGGCCCGCCAGTCTACAGCCCAAGCGAGCGCCACTGCAATCGCTGGGGCCAGCGCCTGGCCGCTGTTGCCTGCAGCCCCGTGCAGCCCTAGCGCCATCCCTCTCTGCCGCACACCCTGGGCCATCGCCGACAATCCAGCGGGGTGGTAGAGGCCGATAGTGAGGCCGAGCCCCGCGAGCGCAGCCGCGAGAAACCATGCGTTTGGGGCAAGGCCCACGAGCACCGCCATGACAGTCGAGCCCGCGAAGGCGTAGACAAGGACCTTTCGCGAGCCCAGGCGGTCCGCGAGGAAGCCGGCGGGTATCGCGCTGCTGCCGAACGTCCAGCCGAAGACCGTGGCGATAGCTCCCATCACCAGGTCTCGCGTCCCGAAGTCGTCTTGAATACGCGTCAGGAGGACCGCGTAGGTGAGCTCGATGATGTGGGTGAGGGCGTGGGCAGCCGCGACGTGGCCTATCAGCCTGCGTTCGGTCAGGTTCATCGGTATCGCCGATTATACGGCGCGCTGAGAGTGGGCGACAGGCTAGACGACGCCGTCGGTCCGGAGGTCGCGCACGGCACCTTCGAAGGCTGCAATCGTGAGGTCAACGTCCGCTTCGCAGTGCACGCCGGAGACGAAACCGCCGCTACCGCCCATGAGGTCCACGCCGTGGTTGAGCATGGCTCGTTTCAGCTCCGCCGCCAGCGGGCGCGGCGTCCGCAGTGGAACCTGGCCGCTCTCCGTCGACCACTCGATGCCTTGCGAGGGCCTTGGCGCCTCGCGCCCGAGCGCTATGTGGTAGTACGAGGCGAGCCCATATACACAGCCAGGTGCTCCGGTCCGGTCGAGCACGGCGTTGAGTGATCGCACCAACCGCTCGTTCAGCCGGTCTGCAAGCTTGTGGTGCTCTCCGGTCGCGACCATGGACAGCATCGTGGAGCCTGCGGCCGCCGAGAGCGGGTTCGCGTTGAAGGTTCCCGGGTGGGCCACCCGAAGGCCCGCGTTCCAGCCGGCGTCGTCGCGAAACTCCAGCATCGAAAGGATGTCGGCCTTTCCGGCGACCGCGCCGCCTGGAAGCCCTCCGGCCAGTATCTTGGCCATCGTCGTCAGATCCGGCGTCACTCCGTAACGCGCCTGCGCCCCGCCGGGCGAGACGCGGAAGCCCGTGACGACCTCGTCGAAGACCAGCACCGTGTTGTGGCGGCTTGTGATCTCGCGCAGGTCTGCGAGAAACGCCTGACCGAGCGGAAGCGTGCCCCATGATGCGCCGGTTGGCTCCACGATGACGGCGGCGACATCTCCATCCGCCAGCGCCTCCTCGACGAGCGAGATGTCGTTCTGTGGGACGCTGATCGTGTTGGAAAGCGTAGCGTCCGGGACTCCGGCTGAACTGATGGAATGTGACTCAGGGGCACGAACGCCGACCACGGTGTCGTGCCAGCCGTGGAAGTGATCGTCGAACTTGAGTAGCTTGTCACGGCCCGTGTACGCGCGGGCCAAGCGCACCGCCATCAGCGTCGCTTCGGTTCCGGAGCTGGTGAAGCGGACCTCCTCAGCGCTCGGCACGAGTTGCTTTACTCGTTCGCCCCACTCGAGCTCCAGCCGGTGGTTCGCGCCGTAGTGAGTGCCCTTCGGCGCCTGCTCCACGACTGCCTGCGTAATCTTCTCGTGAGCGTGGCCGAGAAGGAGCGCCCCGTGGCCCATCACGTAGTCAACATACTCGTTCCCATCCACGTCCCACTTGCGGCTGCCATGGGCTCGCTCGATGAAGGTGGGAAACGGCGCTAGGTAACGGATGTCGTGGGTCACGCCGGAAGGGAATGTCTTGAGCGACTCTTGATACAGACGCTCAGACGTCGGATGGAGGCGCCGGTATTCGTCGATGATCGTTCGGATCGCGGCCATCGGCCCTGAGGATAGCAGAGCGGAGCGCGGGGAGACTAGCGGGTAGCAGCCTGGCGTTCAGCTGGAGCGCCTGATTGAACTCCGCTCGTGGCTTCTATCTTCAGTCCACCTCCAGCTCACGCAGGGCGGCAAACATGTCCTCGTGCTCTATTTGCTCCTGAAATGCCGATAGAAACCTGCCCTGGCCGCGGAAGCGGCCGCCGGCGACGCTGAAACGCTCCAGTAGCGCCTGGCACTCGCGGCAGACGATCCAGCCAGTGCCGCAGGCGTCGTCTTCGTTTAAGTAGTCCCAGCGGACGGCGAGATCGCCCAGGTGACGGCAGTCCATGTCAGGACTACAGACGGTCTTTCACCGCCTTCGATTACATCTCACAGACACGATTTCGTCCGCAACCTATCGATCACTTCTCCCCACGATGGGAGCGATGAGTGGCGCGGCGTTTGAAGTCTACGTCTCCTCGCGTTGTTGTAGACGCGGCCGGAAATACGGAACTACAGGTAGATCGCGCATCGAAAGAAGGCCGGTCATTCGACTCCGGGCGATGGCTGGGAGGCAATTGGCGATGATCGACGCCGTAGCAATGTCCCCCTGAATGCCCCCAGGGATCACGACGCGTATCGGTGGACGGCCATCGATCATGATGCTGTCGTGGGGGTCCTTCGCGCCGAGCGACATCTCCAGGTCCAGACGCACCAGCTCCTGGCCGGAAACGAGCCCACGTGCGGACTGACGCAGGCCGAGGGCGTAACCCCTCTCAACCGAAAAATACTCCGTCTTTCGCCTCTCGTGAGCGATTACCGGCTCTAACGTTTCGGAGACGTCGTCCAACCGCCAGCCGAGTGTGTCTGCGATCATCAGCGTCGACTCGCGAAGCCCAACATGGCCCACAGCGCCGGCGCTGGCCGCCTGCTGAAAGCCGGACACGCTGAGCCCCACGCCCACCTTCCGTTGAAGCTGAATGCGGCGAGTCGCCACATCCACAACTCGTTCCACACGCACGGACTTGAGGTGCTGAGAGGCGGTCGCGACCATCAGAGGCAACAGGTCCATCACGAAACCCGGATTCACGCCGGTGCCAAGCACGCGTACACCCGTCTCCCTCGCGCGGCGGTCAATCTTCTGAGAAATCTCCGGAAAACGGACCCAGGGGAAGGCCAGCTCTTCGCAACTGCTGATGACACTCTTTTCCGCTGCCAGCATCGACATCAGCTGGGGATAGACCTCTGTCAGGGAAGAACCAGTGCAATGCACAACTACGTCCGCGTACACGTCCCGCAAAAGCGGCTCCGGCTCGTAAGAGACCGAAATGCCGAGTGTGTGGCCCACTCCGGCTACCTCTCCGAGGTCTCTGCCCGCCTTGGCCGCGCCGGCATCGATCGCGCCGACAATCTCGATCTCCGGGCTGTTGAGGACCGCCCGCACGATTTCCGCCCCAATGGCGCCGATGCCGTAATGAATCGTGCGGATCTTGTCCTGCTGCACATACGCCTCAAGTTCACGGAAGGTAGCCGTCAGCTTTGAGAGCCTTTGGCTGTGATCGCTAGTCTCGCCGCTCATCTGGGACCTTTGCTGGCCATTATCACCGAAACGCGAGTATCAGGCCAACGGCGGGCCGGAGCACGACGAGAAGAAGTCCAGGACAAGTCGGTTGAAGATCTCGGGCTCCTCGAAATAGACGGAATGACCCGCGCCCGGCACGACAGACATTCGCGAGCCCGGAATGAGGGTCTGAGCAACCGCCATGAGCGAGACCGGCATGACCTCATCGTGTTCGCCCCCGATGAAGAGCACCGGCGTGGACAGCGACTCGAGCGCCTCCCGCGTGGTGCCGATCTCCGGCGTGCGCTCCAATGCCCTAAGCCGCTGTACCTGCGTTTCCGTTTGGAGCCTGTTCGGACCGTGCTCATTTAGCATGCGGATCTGCTTGTAGAGGAATGCCCGCTCCTTGTGCGCGCCCGCGAACCACCTACTGAGAGCCCGCTTCACGCCGTCTTCGCGGCGACGCTGCCATATGGACTGCGCCCCAGCCCGAAGGTCATCGTCCGAGGCCAGCCAGACCTCCCGCCGCATACCGGCGAACGTGTTCGCCATCACCAGCCCGCGTACTCGCCCAGGATACGCGATGGTGAATCCCAGACACGTAAGACCGCCCATCGATTGCCCGACGAGGAACATCTCCTCGATACCCAGGTGGTCTGCGAGACCCGTTAGGTCCTCGATGAAGGCGGCGGGCCCCTTGTCGTCGAGTTCGAGCGATAGCCCCCAGCCTCGATGGTCGAACGTAATGCAGCGGTAGTGCCGCTGGAAAACGGGGACTTGCTGCCACCAGCTCATGTGATTGCCGCCGGCCCCGTGGGCGAATATGACGGGGAAACCTCTCCCGTATTCCTCGTAATAGAGTTGGATCCCGTTGATTTCCGCTGTTGGCAAATGGGTCTTCCGTTTCCAGTCAATCAGAGCGATCTGGTCAACATATGTGGATAACTTCTAAGCAAAGGTCATAGCAATTAAGTCGTCCCTGCCTTACAATGACGGCAGATGGCACGTGCCGCGACACAACCGGCGAGAAGGACACGGCGTCCGGCCGGGTTCAACTCAGCACCGTTCGACTCTGAGATACTCCCCACAACACAAGCGCCTGCCTTGCCATCCGGCGAGACGGGCAGCGCCGACGGCAACTCCGGTGACAGACCCAATCGTCGCGGGCGTGGCGGCAGCGGACGTGCAGTCCAGGAGCAGAGCGCGGCGGAGGGCGCCGGCCAGTCGGGCCATACACCTGCAGACGAGGACACTGGCCAGGGTACCCCCAGACCCAGGCGCCGGCGTGGCAGCCGCGGCGGCCGCCGCCACCGCAGAGGCGCAGATACGGCCACCGAAGTCGCGGCCGATACTGAGTCCGTTGCTATCGCACCGGTTCCGCCACGTCGCCGCACCCGCCAGCGATCCACCCGGGAAGCAGGACCGGAGGACCGTAAGCAGCCCGCCGACGAGAAACGCGCTCGCCCGGCCATCACGAAGGCGCGGGCTCGCATCCCGGTAACCGGAGCGCCCACGGACGAAGTTCCTGAGCCGTTCGCCCACAATGCGGAGTACGAATTCGCGCGCATACTCGACTTCTACAGCATCGACTGGCAGTACGAACCCCGCTCCTTCCCTCTGCGCTGGGAGCGCGGGCATGTCACGGAGGCGTTTACTCCAGACTTCTACCTGCCGGACCTCAATCTATACGTTGAGCTTACCACCCTCAAGTCCAGCCTCACGGCTGAGAAGAATCGCAAGATGCGGCTTCTCAAGGAGCTCTACCCGGAAGTCAACGTCATCATGCTCAAGAAGAGGGATTATCTTCGCCTCCTGGCCAAGTACGGCTACGGCCCGCTCTCCCCGGATCAGGTCCCGGACATAGACCGCGTGCTGCTCACGGCCACCAAGATTCAGCAGCGCGTGGGGGAGCTAGGCGCGCAAATAAGCCACGACTATGCCGGTAAAGAGCCCGTCCTCGTTGGTGTCCTCAGGGGTGTTCTTTGCTTCGTTGCCGACCTGATGCGACACATCTCAGTGCCCTCTGCTATCGACCTGATGGCCATCTCATCGTATGAAGGCAATGGCGCGGGCGCGGTTCGCATCTTGAAGGACCTGGACGAGAATATCAAGGGCCGGGATGTGATCCTCGTTGAGGATATCGTAGACACGGGCATGACGCTGAACCACATAATCGACTACCTCCAGACGAAGCGGCCGGCCTCCATTCGCGTCTGCACGCTGCTGGACAAGCGGGCGCGCCGAATCGTCAACATGCCGCTGGACTATGTGGCATTTGAGATACCCGATGAGTTCGTCGTCGGCTACGGCCTCGACTTTCACCAGCGCTTCCGCAACCTTCCCTTCATTGCGATCCTGAAGCACGAACTGCTCCCCTGAGGCGTTCGGTACGTCAGACGACAGTTTGTTTCGCAGATTACCATGTGGATTTGTTGAGAAGCCGTGGAGAACTCACTATGTAGCCTTCACTACGGTGCTTTTGAGAGCTTTTTACCTATTCGTGTAAGCATTCGCATCTCTATCGCCCGCTAGCTTCTGGCACCGTCCGCAAGTCTGATTGACAGCTATCTGCCTTAAGGATAAATTGACGATGCTTCCCGGGCGAACCAGAAGCGGATCAGGAACGAAGGGACTCACCGGAGCGGAAGGGCGACCCGAAGCCCCTGGCGAGACCTGGAGACCAGAGACGATGACGGAACGCCCGGGAGCTTTTACTCGGCGATGCGCTGGCGCCAGCCGGTCCCCTTCGGCGCCGAATCTTCCGGCGTGATGATCAGCTTCGTCGTGAGCTTAGCGTCGATCTCGCGCGCGAGCGTGAAGTCGCGGTCGGTCAGCGCGCCCTCGCTGTGCGTCATAAGCCTCAGGATCACTTTGTTGTAGTTGATGGTGATGTCCGGGTGGTGGCCGGCTGACTCGGCCTGATAGGCAACGCTGTTCACGAACGCTATTGCCCTGAGGAAAGTCCGGAACGTGAACTGCTTGCGCAGTCGCCCATGTCGCAGCTCCCAGCCGTCGAGTTTCGCCAGCTGGTCCCGTACTTCTGGCTCCGAAAGCACCCTTGGTTCGGCCACGGGCCAAGGATAGCACCGCCCGCCCGGCACCTGCCATAATCCTGACGAACCACAGGAGGTCCGCGATGGCGATCTACGATGTAAGTGTTCCTCTGCGCCCAGGTATGCCCACCTACGCGGGCGAGCCCGGACCGGAACTGGAGTTCCTCAAGCTGATCGCACGCGGCGATTCCGCCAACGTCAGCGCCCTTTCGCTCGGCTCGCACACGGGCACGCACGTAGACGCGCCGCACCACTTCCTGGACGGCGAGGCGACGGTGGAGAGGATGTCGCTGGAGGCGCTCGTGGGGCCGGCGCAGGTTGTGGAGTTCGCTGACGCGCACCACATTACGGCGGAGGACCTGACCGCAGCGGGGATCCAACGTGAGACGAAGCGTCTACTTCTGAAGACGAAAAACGGCCGCTTCTGGGACGACGACGAATTCCACACCGACTTCGTCGGCCTGACCGGCGAGGCCGCGCGCTGGCTCGTCGAGCGCGGCTTCGCCCTCGTAGGCATCGACTACCTATCGATCGAACAGTTCCACTCCCCAACCCACGACGTGCACAAGACGCTGCTTGGGGCGGGCATCGTTATCATCGAGGGGCTCGACCTGCGTGCCGTGCCACCGGGCGTCTTTACGATGGCCTGCGCACCGCTGAAGGTGGTGGGGGCGGACGGCGCGCCGGCACGAGTGTTCCTGTGGGACTAGTCCGTCGCCCGCGGGAAGAGCAGGCGGGGGAGCCGTCGCTCCGATCCTCCATATTGAAGCCTACCTCCAACCGGTCGCACGGCGAGTAGGCGGCAACCGTGAGGCGAAATCTCGAGATTCATTTCGTCTCGCCTCAAGCCCAGACCATCTCCAACCCATGCATCAAAGAGATGGCTTGGCTCTGCCGGCAGTGGCACCCTGGCCTTCACCGGCTCGTCCCCCCAGTTGAACACGCCCAGCATCCGGTGTGTCGCGCAGTCGAGCTCCAGCGTGCGCGGTGGGTCCGTCTCAAACAGATCGAGCGGCCGTGCCGGCTTGCCATAGGGCGGAAGAAGCATCGAGAGCCAATCTCGCCGCTCTTCAGAAAGCCGCGTAAGGTCATCGCTGTCCAGCACCATCCCTCCGCTCATCGCGATCACCGTGGCAAGCGCTCGCGCTTCATCCGGTGTGAGCGCAGTTTCAGAATCGCGGGCGAGCAGGCAATCGGGGTCGTTCTGCCAGAGGCGGCCGTGCATCCACCAGCGGTTGATCGAGTTGCGGATCGCGTTCAGTGCCGACGGTTCGCTCATGCGACTGCGCGCGGAGTCCGGCGACCTCCCGACCGGCAGCCAGTAAGGCATTACGTCCGGTGAGACCCGCGATCCGTCCACGAGGCCGACGCTCGGCCCCATCGGATTGCCGCAGCCGAGGATGAAACGCTCGCCAACAGCCTCACGGACAGCCTCCAGTCCCCGCCGGTATGCCTGCGCCCTCGTCAGCTCCGGATCGTGCCGGATGCCATCGACGGCCCCGGCGTAGATGAAGTCGATCTTCACGTAGTCGAAGCCCCATTCCTCGCAGACGGTCCGAAATACCACCTTCAACCAATCGATGACTTCAGGCCGCGTCAGGTCGAGCGCGAAGCAGTCCTGGAAACGGCGCGAGCCAAAGCCCCGCCTTGAAGCCGCGCGCATGGATCTGATCGACGAGCCACTTCAGCCCGTGAGGAAACTTCTTGTTGACTGTGAGCCAGTCGCCGATCTCCGCCTGCCAGCCGTCGTCGATCTGTACGTACTCGACCGGCAGCTGATTCCTCCGGCGGCCGAGCTCTTCCAAGTTGGCGAGAATCGTGTCCTCAGTCACGCCCTGCCAGAAGCAGTACCAGGAGCACCAGCCTGTCGCGATCTGATCCGTCGGCGCCGACCCCATCATGCGCCCGAGCGCATCGCCGTAGCGCTC
>WNFV01008577.1_pt1 | contig 11496 bp, 14 predicted proteins | sample 5400101 | NCBI WGS metagenome assembly WNFV01 (sample SAMN13153361, study PRJNA577476) | soil metagenome | isolation source: 115 cm soil or saprolite under grassland replicate 1 | place: USA:California | collected 2016-06-15
CCACCGCCGCCCCGGCGGCCACCGGCTCCGGCGGCCGCGGCGCCTACGGCGGCCGTCCGACCACCAGCGGTGCCGGCGCCCCCGCGGGCGGGACCGCGGTGGCCATCGACAGCTTTGCGTTCTCACCGGCGACCCTGAAGACCAGGGTGGGCCAGAAGGTCACCTGGACCAACCGGCAGGGCGTCGCGCACACCGTGACCGCCAACGGGGCCGCGTTCAACCATCCGATGCCGTCGGGGGCGAGGTTCTCGTTCGCCTTCACCAAGGCGGGCACCTTCGCCTACCACTGCACCATCCACCCGTCGATGCACGGGACGATCGTGGTGTCGTAGCAACCTCGGGCCACCAGGGGTTCCGAAACGCGAAGTTGTCGAGCGACAAACCCTTACCAGCGTGTTGCGGAAACGGGCGGCGAGCTCCTGATTGCTGAGCAGGTGCAGGTAGCTCGTGGTTGGCGTTGGGTATGGGATGGTGGCCGAGCAGGAGAGGAGGACGAGCCGAGTGACCGAGCCGCGGCGTCCCGTCGGGCCGCTGGACGGCCAGGTCGCGCTGGTGACCGGGGCCAGCAGCGGCCTTGGCCGGGCGACCGCGGTCGCCATCGCCCTCGCCGGCGCGGAGGTGGCCCTGCTGGCCCGCGGCAAGCAGGACCTGGAGCAGGTCGCCGCTGAGGTCAGACGGGTTGGGGGCCGCGCGCTGGTGCTGGTGGCCGACCTGGCCGACGCGGAGGCGCTGGTCGGGGCGGTGGCCCGGGCGGTGGACGCGTTCGGCCGCATCGACGTGCTGGTCAACGCGGCCGGGACCGACGTGCCCGGCCCGGTGGCCGAATTGACCGTCCAGGACTGGGACCGGGTGCTGGCGGTCAACCTGCGGGCGCCGTTCGTGCTGGCCAAGGCGGCGTTGCCGCACATGCGGGCCGCCGGCAGGGGCACGATCGTCAACGTCTCCTCGGTGGCCGGCAAGCGGGGCTGGGCCAACGCCGCCGCCTACTGCGCCAGCAAGTTCGCGCTCACCGGGCTGACCCAGGCGCTGGCCGCCGAGGGCCGGCCGCACGGCATCCGGGCCTGCGTCATCTATCCGGGGGCGATGGCCACCAGCTGGGGGGTGTGGTCGCCGGCCGCGCGGGAGACAGCCGCAAACGAGCGGCCGCCCGCCCGTACGGCGTTGCCGCCGCAGGAGGTGGCGGCGCTGATCGTGTGGATCGCTGCGGCGCCGGCTGAACTGGTGCTCAACGAGGCGGTCGTCAGCCCGCTGGAGGAGCAGGGCTGGCCCTAGCTGGGAGCGCCGGGGTCCCATCCGCCCGGGTTGACACGTACCCAGGCTGTTTCACAAAGCAGGGTCGAGCAGGCGCCTACCTGCCCTGCGCACGGCGCCCGTTCGCTCGCGTTCAGGCAGTTCGGTTGACGGCGTGTTCACCGCGTAGACCTCGCCAGGGCGCTGTTGCGTTACGCGGAGGCAAGGCATGGCGAAGCTGCGATCTCTGTCTGGGCTCAGATCGCCATGGCGAGCTCATCGAACGCGACGGCCAACCGCCGATTCGTCGGCTCCCCGGTGGCCAACTCGTAGTGTCCCCGGCGAACGTTTTGGACGAAGGCATGCCCCACGATGATCACCCTGGTGTTACGGTCCTGCTTGAGGCCGCGCATCGGCCGCAGCCGCGACTTCAGCCGCCCATGGTGGGCCTCAACTCGGTTGTTGGCGTACTGGTCGGTGCGGTGCCATGCAGCCGGCAGCAGCGCCTTCAGCACCACCGGGTACACCGGCGCCTGATCGGTCGTGATCTCAGCGGGCGTGACCTTGGTCGCGCTCATTGCTTGCTGGAAGAACCGGCGAGCGGCCGTGGCGTCCCGGCGTGCGGAGACGAACACGTCGATCACCTGCCCGAACTGGTCGACGGCGCGGTACACATACCGCCATTGGCCGGCGACCTTCACGTAGGTCTCGTCGACCTGCCAGCGATCCCCGACCCGATGCCGGCACGGTCGGGCAACCTCGGCCAGCAGCGGCGTGAAGCGCTGCACCCAGCGGTAGACGGTGACGTGATCGGCTTCGACGCCCCGCTCGGTGAGCAGTTCCTCGACATCGCGATAGGACAGGCCGAAGCGCAGATACCAGCGGACCGCAAGGACAATGACATCGGATGGGAAGCGGAACCCGGCGAAGGCGGACCGCGGGACTGGAGCAGCGCGAGGGCGGCGGGTTGTCATGCCAGCAGTCTCGCCGCTCGAACGCGGTCACAGCGAATGCAACAGCGCCCCTGCAGCCATAGCTGCCACGAGGAGGGCGCCATGCGCCGCGTGCAGGTGTTCGACGTCAACGAGACCCTGCTCGATCTCGCCGCCATGGACCCGCACTTCGAGCGGGTCTTCGGCGACGCCGGGATGCGCCGGGCGTGGTTCACCCAGATGATCCAGTCGGCCCTGGTGGCCACCGTCACCGGCGCCTACCGCACCTTCGCCGAGATCGGCGCGGCGGCGCTGGCGATGACCGCCGAGCAGGCAGGGGTGGAGCTGCGCGAGGAGGACCGTGACGCGATCGCCGGGCGGCTCCGCCGGCTGCCAGCCCACCCGGAAGTACCCGAGGCGCTGGAGCGGCTGCGCCAGGCCGGCTACCGGCTGGCCGCGCTGACCAACTCCACCGAACAGGTCGCCAGGGCACAGCTCGAGCACGCCGGCATCGTCGGCCTGTTCGAGCAGGTGCTCTCGGCCGACGCGGTGCGGCGGCTGAAGCCAGCGCCCGAGCCGTACCTGATGGCGGCCGAGCGGCTGGGCGTGGCGTCGGCGAGGTGCGGCTGGTCGCGGCGCACGCCTGGGACGTGGCCGGGGCGACGAGCGCGGGCTGCGCCGCGGCGTTCGTGGCCCGCCCGGGCAAGGTCCTCGACCCGTTGGTGGAGCCGCCGCCCGACGTCGTCGGCGCCGACCTCGCCGAGGTCGCCGAACGCATCCTCACCACCGACGTGTGAGCCGCCCTGCTCGCCTCCGGGCGATGGTGAACCGGACGCAGGCGCTGGTCCTGGGCTACCTCCTGGTGGTGTCGGGCAGCGTGGTGGTGATCCGGGCGGCCGCGCCCGACGTCTACGACCAGGCGCTGCGGCCGCCACCCGGTTGGCCGCGGTGGACGGGGGTCGCCTTCCTGCTCGCGCTGTGCGGCTTGGTCGCCCTGCTCGCGGTCGGCGTGCTGCGGCGGTGGCGCTGGACCTTCTGGCTGGTCCTGGTCGCCTTCCTGGCCGGGGTGCTGCGCGTGCCGGTGGCCATCCTGCAGCTCACCGGTGGCCTGCGCGCGACCACCCCGGCCTGGTATGTCGCCTACCAGGGGCTCATCGGCCTGGGCCAGTTCGCCATCGGCCTCGCCATGCTGGCCGGCTACCGACGCGCTGGCCCCTGGGGAGCCTGACGCTGGCCCGCTTGGCGCCCGGGCCTGGGAAGGATGCCGGTGGAATTGCGGTGCAGGTCCCTAACCGATTCGAGCACGCCTACGTCCGGCGCGGTCTTCCAGGGTTGCTACGCCCCACGCGGCGGCGCAGCATCCCCATCGCGTGGCCAGAGCTGGGGCTCGTGCACGATCGGCTGGAGGCACGGCGACCGGGCCATGGCCACCGTCGAGCGAGGAATTGCGCACGTTCTTGGGAACCGGCATGCCGCATCCTCGCACGCCGGCGTAACGCCGGCCCTGGAAACCGGTTGGATGGGTCCGCCTGGGCCGGCTAGCATCGAGCCATGGGCGCGACGCCGGGGGACCAGGGGGCCGAGCCCGCCGGGGACCGCTTCGAGCTGGCCGGCGTGGCGCGCGTGGAGCAGCTTCGTCCACTGTGGCTGGCGCTGCACCGCCACCACCGCCACGTCGCCAGCTACGGGCCGCTGCTCGCCGACGAGCAGGCCTCGTGGGAGCGGCGCCGCCGCCGCTACCAGGAGGCGCTGGCCACCGGCGAGGGGATCCTGGCGGTCGCGACCGCCGCCGAGGGCCCGGTCGGATACGCGTTCGTGGTCCTGCACCAGGGTCCGGACGACACCTTCGGGTACGACGGGGACCGCTACGCCGAGCTGTTCACGCTCTCGGTCGCGCCGCAGGCGCGCGGGCGGGGGATCGGCGGCCGGCTGTGCGACCTGGTCGAGGCCGAGCTCGCCGAGCGCGGGGTGACCGAGCTGGAGGTCGCGGTGATGGCGGGCAACGGCGACGCGCTGCGCTTCTACCGCCGCCGCGGCTTCCGGCCCAGCGAGGAGCTGCTACGCCGCCCGCTCACCCCGAAGCGCTGAAGCTGTTCGGGCCGGTGGGAGCGGCTCGGTCGGGCCGTTGCCGCGGCGCGCCGCCGCCCCCCCGTTGGCGCCGGCTCGCCTCCACGACCGGCTGGACGCCGGCCTACTACTTGGCGTACTGGGCGATCTGGCTGGAGAAGTCGAAGACGACGCAAGGCTCGTCGCCGACCGTCCAGGCGTCGTGGCCCGGCGGGATGACCACCACGTCGCCGGGGCCAGCCTCGCCCTCCGAGCCGTCGTCCATGAGGACGTGCATGCGGCCCGAGACCACGTAGCCGTTGTGGTGGACCTGGCAGGAATCCGTCCCCGCGATCGGCCTGGCCGACCGTGACCAGCGCCACCCAGGCTCGAAGGTGGCCTTGCCGAAGACCACCCCGCTGAGGGTCACGACCTCCAGCCTCCCGTGGTCGAAGGTCCTGATCTCGTCGGGTGTGCCGATGCTCTTCAGCTCGAGGGCGGCCATCGGCTATGCGCCTTCCTGCACCTGGTAGATGTGGTCGGCGACCAGCCCGTGGGCTTCCCGGTGCACCCGCACCGCGGCCTCGGCGTCGGGCAGAGCGCCCACGGCACGAAGCGCGGCAGTCCCCTCGGCCGTGCTGCGGGCCCGTAGCGGGTTGCGGCCACGCTCACCTAGCGCCACCGCGCACCATGCAGGGTCCGAGACTGCCGGCCAGGCGCGCTGCTGGGTCACGATCGGGCTTCAGAGGTCCGGGCGGGATCGGGCGCCTCGGGACGTCGCGCCCCGGCCGACACAGGCGCTGTAGGCCGGCTGTTGGGTTGGCGTGACGCGATGTGCCTGGCGATGTGCTCGGCGTCCCTTCCCACCCCACCGACCAGCGGCGAGCTCAGCGCGTACAGAAAGGGCAGGCCCACGAAGCACAGGCCAGGCTCGGATCCCACGATGCCGCGGTCGTGCACCGGGCCTCCGTCCTGGTCGAAGACCGGAGGGTCGATCCAGCCGAAGTCCGGCACGAACCCAGTGCACCAGACCACATTCGCGACCTCGAGGACCCGCCCGTCGTCGAGCAGCGGCACGCCGCCCCGCACCCCCGCTGTCCTCGGCACCCGCTCGATGCCGGTAGCGCGGTCGAGCCGCTCGTGGTTGACCCGGGCGAGCGGGATGCCTCGGCCGTGGAACCTCTGCCGCACCGCCTGCCCCATCGGCGTCTTCACGGTCAGCACGTGCGAGGCCATGAACCAGACCACCGGGAGGATCAGCCGGTCTGACCTGCCTTCGCCGAAGGGTTCGTGGCCCGGGTGCCTGCCCGACAGCCAGGTCCGGTGATCCCTGGACACCTCCAGGGCGATCTCGGCCCCCGAGTTGGCGGCGCCGACGACCAGGACGCCGCCCGCCCGCAACTGGGACGGGTCCCGGTACTCGCTGGAATGAAGCTGCGCGATGCCCGGATCGAGTTCGGGGGCGAAGGCGGGGATCCTGGGACGCTCGTAGGCGCCAGATGCCACCACCACGTAGTCGGCGTGGAACCGGCGCTTCCCGGCCGCCACCACGTACCGGTCCCCGTCCCTGGACAGCCGGTCCACGCGGACACCGGTCCGGACCGGGAGCTCGAACCTGGCCGCGTAGGCCTCCAGGTAGTCGGCCAGCTCGTCCTTGCTGGGGTACGACCAGGCAGGCGCCGGGAAGGGCCAGCCCGGCAGCCCGTCGTAGCGCGCCGGGGTGAACAGCCGCAGCGAGTCCCAGCGCTTGCGCCAGGTGTCGCCGATCCGCTGGTTCGCGTCCAGGATCACGAACCGCTGGCCTCGCCTGGCCAGGTGATACCCCACCGACAGGCCCGCCTGCCCGGCCCCGATGACCACAGTGTCGAACTGCTCTGCGGCGCTGGCGCCATCCATCGTGCTCCTCCTTCATCCTGTTCCCGAGGACCGTAGGCGGTCGGCCCGGCGCGTGGCTTCGGGGGAGCCCCTCAATCCCGGGGAGGAGGGATGGGGAGTTCCCGCAGCTGCGGTCTTCGATCGGTCAGCTTGTGGGCGTGGCGGCGGACCGTCTCCACGTACCCTTGGGCCAGCGGGTTCGGGAGCGGGTCGGCATCGATCGCTGCGGCGCGCGTCGGCGGCGACAGCTCTCCGGGGCTGGTCCGCAGCCGCTCCTCGAGCCTTGCCAGGGCCTTGGCGTGACGGTCGGTCATCGTGCCCTGAACCTCACAGCCTCGGGCCGGGAAGCCTGTCCGTGGCCCGGAACCGCTCGGTGATCCGCGCTGGGGCGCTGCACCGCGGGCAACGGATGGGCTCGTCCATGGTCATGGCGTCCTCCTCCGATGCGGTCGAGCCCGGCAACCTGTCGACTTGTCGGGCCGAGAAGAACGCTACGACCTCGCCTTCGGCCTCCCAATTGGGAGTTCTCCCCACGCGACCAAGCCGTGCTCCATCGCGACCAGGGTCGCCGCGGCGCGCGTCGAGACGCCCAGTTTCCCGTAGGCGTTCTGGATGTGGCGGTCGGCCGTCTTGATCGAGATCCCGAGCGCACGCGCGACCTGCTTGGTCTGCAGTCCGCGCGCGAGCATCCCGACCACCTCGGCCTCGCGCTCGGTCAGCCCCGCCGGCCGCGCGAGGCGTGGAACACGCTGGCCGGCGGCCTCGCACACCGCGGCGACCGCGTCGGGGTCCAGCCGTCCGGGACTCGCCTCCTGGCTGAGCGTCTTGGCCGCCTGGTCGGGCGCGAGCGCCTGCCGGCGAGGCCGTGGCTCGGTCATCGCGTGGTAGGCGTCGGCGGCCGCCAGCACGCGTGCCGGCATCGACAACGCGGCTCCCGCGCAGCCGTGGTGGTAGCCCGAGCCATCGAGGCGCTCGTGGTGGAGGCCCGCGATCGGCGCCAGCGCGGCGAGGAACGCACATCGCGAGAGGACGCGCTCGGTGTGGTAGGGATGCAGCCGCACCTGCTCCCACTCGTCGGCGCTCAGCGGCCCGGGCTTCTGCCAGATCCGCGGGTGGACCGCCACCCGGCCAAGGTCGTGGACAAGCCCCGCCCGTCGGATCGCCGTCACCCCCACCGCGTCGATCCCACAGTGCTGTGCCGCCGCAGCAGCGAGCCCCGCGACGCCGGCGGCGTGGCCGGCGAGGGACGGCGAGGTCAGGTCGGCGAAGCTCCCCATCGCGGCAAGCGCGCGATCGATCGCCGCTGCCTCCAAGATCAACGGTGGGGGCGGCTCCAGGGCGAGGACCTGTTCCCACGCCGAGGCGCTCTCCTCCAGCGCGAGGATCTCCCCGGCACCTTCCACCACGCAGGCCGCTACCTCCGGGTCGAAGGCGTGGTCGGCACGTTCGCGCACCAGGCGCACAGCGTGCTCTACGCCTCCGAGGAGGCGCTGGAGGGCAGCGTCGGTTGCGACGTGGACGATCCGCATCGGCAAGGGGATCTGCTCGCCCTTGGCTCGACGCAGTGGGCCATTGCCGTCCCATCGCTCGGTCAGGTGGTCGAGCAGGCCCGGCACGGAAGGGGGAGCGCCGAGTTGCTCGGCCAGCAACCCGGCGACCTCGCAGGCGGCGGTGAGGGCAGGACGCATCTCCCGAGCCATCCTCGGTAGCCGGCGCGCGGTTTGCACCACGCGCAGCGGCGCTGGGCTTCCGGGATCGGGCACCGCCCGGAGCATCCCCGAGACGACCTCGCGTCCGGACCCGTACCTGACGGGGTCGAAATTGGTGGTCAGCGAACCGCCGAAGACCTCCGCGGCGACGTGGGCCTCGGTCGTGCAGCTCGCGTGGGAGAGCAGGCAGGCGTAATAGGTCTGCGAGGCGCTCTGTCGGTCGATGCCCAGCTTGTCGGCCAGGCGCATCGCGATCAGCGTCGTGTGCAAGCCGTGCTCGAACGGGAACGCCATGCCAAGGTCCGTCGCCAAGCACAGCGCAGCGATCAGCTCGGCCGTGCGGACCCGTTCGCTGCCCTGCGCTCGGCTGGCCTGCCGCGCCACCGTCCCCGCCCGATCGTCGCCGCCGACTCCCAGGCAGCGGCGGTCCTAATCTCGGCACAGCGCCTGCTCATGGATCCCAAGCAGGCATCGCCCTAGGGTACAGCGAAGCAACAGGGTGACGCCCTCGGCGCTGCTGGCCGAGGGCGTCACCCTGAGGGTGCCGACTCAGAACGCTTCCTCTGTAAGTCAGGGGACGGTCGCACCACTGCTCAGGCAGGGCAGGAGTGGAAGGGTTCGGAGATTTCGGCCAAGGCGGCAGACCGCCACGTTCAGAACGCCTACGCCAAGATCGGCGTCTCGACGCGGGCCGCAGCGGCACGGTTCGCGATGGAGCACCGGTTCGTCGCATGGGGAGAACTCCCAATGGGCGCTGCCAGCGGCCGTTCGTAGCGTCATCAACAGACGCACTAAGCCATTGGGCCTGTGGCCCCGGAGCAGGGAGGCGGCGTGATGGGCAAGATCGAGTGCACGGTGACGATCGCGCGGCCGTGCGCGGATGTCTTCGACTACTTCCTCAACCCCGACCAGCACGTGGCGAAGGGCAACCCCGAGGTCGAGTCCGTCGTTCGCAGCCCCGGGGGGCCAACCCGGCCGGGGACGACGTTTCTGTTCCGGCACACCGGGAGGCCCCGTGAGACGAGGTCGCGGTTCACGGCTGTCGTGCCCGACCGGGAGATCCGCTTCGACGGTGAGGTCGGGCCGCTGCGACCGAAGTGCGTGCTCACCTTCGCGCCGACCGCGGGGGGGACCGAGGTGACGCTGCAGGCGGATCCCAATCCGGTCGGTCCGTTGAAGGTCCTCTCCCCGCTCATCAAGCGCAAAGGTGAGCGCCTCTGGGCGGAGAGGCTGCAACGATCCAAGGTGGCACTGGAGTCCCCGGCCGGCTCAGGGAGGTCAGAAGTCGAAATCGGGCATTCCAGCTGACCTCGAGACCACGGCACGACGCCTACAGCGGGCATGCCAGCGGCTGGCGGTCTGGCGGGGACCCCCAGCCGGCGGGCGACCTCGGCCTGGGAGGGGCCTGAGCGAGCAGGCGGGCGGCTTGCAGCCGGCGCTGCCGGGCGGCTTTGGGCTCAGGGTGCCTGACCGTGGCGGCTTTGGGCTGGGTGCGCTTCTTCGTCGCGCTCGGCTTCGTGGTCGTGCACCACAGCGTGATGACGATCCTGGTGCCCACCAGCGTCTTCAACCACCCTGCCGCCCTGGCCAAGCCGGTCCTATGGGCGGGCGTCCACGCCGTCTTCGTGCTCGCCCTGGTGGCGGTCATGATGGCCTTCTGGCGCTTCGCCGAGCAGACCCGGGTCGAGCTGGCGCGTGCCGCCGAGGACGTGGCGCGCAGCGCTGCCGACGTCGAGCGGGTCGGCGCGGAGCTGACGCGCGCCGCCGACACGCAGAGCCTGACCATCGAGATGATCAGCGAGAGCCTCGGCGACGTCCTGGGCCGCATGGAGCGCTCCAAGGCGATGCAGGCCGACCCGGAGCTGGTGGCAAGCCTGTCGCAGGTCGTCGAGGCGGTCGGGTTGATTGGCGGCCTCGCCGAGCAGCACGCTCGTAACAGCGACCTGGCCGCCCAGGCGACCGACCTGTCGGCCCAGGCAGACCGCCTCGGCTCGCTGGTGGCACAGGTCGGGGCGAGATGATCACCCGGGTCGTCATCGTCGAAGGGGGGAGCGAGCGGGCCATCTCCGTCGACGAGTGGAGCAGATGGTGCTCACCGAGCGGATCACGCTGCTTGCCAACGAGTCGGTGTGGTGCTACGCCGGGGCGACCCCCCTGTCCGCCTGAACTGCCCTGGGTTTGATGGAGGCCTGGGCGGTTGGGTTTATGCGACCTCCTTGGACTGTTGGTGTGCACGGTAGTAGTTGGCTTCGTGTTCTGCGGGTGGGATGTGGTCGAGCGCGCCGTGCAGCCGGCGCTGGTTCCACCACTGGACCCAGGCGAGGGTGGCCAGCTCGACCTGGTCGGCGGTGCGCCACGGCCCCTGGGGGCGAACCAGCTCGGCCTTGTACAAGCCGTTGACCGCCTCGGCCAGGGCGTTGATGCCCCTATGTCAAGGGGCTGTCGGGGAGTGCGGCAGGTGGGCTGAGCGCGTGGCGGATCTCGGCGAAGACCTGGCGGGCGACGTAGCGCTTGAGCAGCCGCAGGATCTCTTTGCGGCTGGCACCGGTGGCGGTCCGGCGGGCGGCGTACGCGCGGGTCTGTGGGTCGTGCATGAGCCGGTTGTTGGCGATGACCCACAGGGCGCTGTTGGCGGCGCGGTCGCCGCCGCGGTTGAGGCGGTGGCGTTGGGTCTTGCCGCTGGAATGCTCGACCGGGCTGGCGCCACACAGCGCCGCGAACGCGCCCTGGCTGCGGAGCCGGTCAGGGTTGTCGCCGGCGGTCACCAGCAGCTGCGCGGCGCAGACCGGGCCGATCCCGGGCCGGGCCAGGAGCCCTGGCACGACCCGCCGCACGATGATGGTGACGTCCTGGTCGTTGTCGCGGACCTCCTGGTCGAGGTGCTGCCAGCGGCGTGCCAGCGCCCGCAGCGCCAGGCTGGTGCCGTCGGTGCCGGCCAGGGCGGCGCAGGCGGTGGTCAGCTCGACGATGCGCCGACGGTCGACGCGAGCACGCTGGTCGTCGTCGAGTTCGAGGATGAGGCTGCGCAGCTGCTGCTCGGCCTGGGTGCGGGCCTTGACGGCGCTGCGGCGTGCCACCAGCAGGGCGCGCAGCTGCCCGGCCGGGCCGCTGCGGTCCTTGGGGGTGGCGGTGGCGTCACCGGCCAGCACCGCACGGGCGGCGGCCTCGGCGTCGACGGGGTCGGACTTGCCACGCCGACGTCGCGTGACACGGTTGGGCCGGTTGACCTCGAACACCTGGACCCCAGACCCGGTGAGGAACTGGGCGAGCCGGTAGCCGAAGCTGCCCGTGCCTTCCACGCCGGCCTGGACGATCGGGCCGAAGTCGCTGGCCCACGCCCACAACCTGGCGTGGTGGGCGTCGTCGGTGCCGAAGGTCGCCACCCCCAGGCGGCGGCCGACCTGGTCGAGGGTGACCGCGACGTGGAGGTCCTTGTGGGTGTCGACGCCGAGCGTCACCGAGCACGCGGTGGCCATCTGTGTCCTTTCCGGTTTGGCTGCCGGGATGTGACCGGCGGTCCGCCTCGGACAGGACACTCAACGTGCAGGTCAACGCCCCTATCGGGTCACGTCGGCGTGCCGCGATCACGGCGAGGGACGCCGCCCCGAGGTCGACAGATCAACGCATCGGCACCGCGAAGGGCCACTCGAAGCTCGAGTCAGACCCCGAGACGACGTCCACGACCATCATGCCGCAGACCACCC
>WNFV01008579.1_pt1 | contig 11495 bp, 8 predicted proteins | sample 5400101 | NCBI WGS metagenome assembly WNFV01 (sample SAMN13153361, study PRJNA577476) | soil metagenome | isolation source: 115 cm soil or saprolite under grassland replicate 1 | place: USA:California | collected 2016-06-15
GTGGACTACGGCGGCTACCTGACCGGAGTCGAGGTCAGCTTCGACGATCAGCCGAACGATGGCACTCCCGGCGAGGGCGACAACCTGATGCGGGTCGAGCGCGTCTTCGGCACCGAGTACGACGACTCGCTGACCGGCGACGCCGGCGCCAACGAGTGCTTCGGCGACCTCGGAGACGACCGGCTCGTCGGCCTCGCGGGCAACGATGAGCTATCGGGCGAGGAGGGCGACGACGTCCTCAACGGCGGCGCCTCACCGGACGGCTATCACGACCGCCTCGACTGCGGCATGGGCACGGACACGGTCCTCGCCGACCCGCTGGACGTCGTCGAGCCCAACTGCGAGCGAAGGGGCGCCCTGGTGGCCGTGGAGAGCGCGTCCGTGCGTCATGGCAAGGCGAGGGTCAGCGTCGAGTGCCCGGCGCTCGAGGTGGACTCCTGCGCCGGCGAGCTGGCGCTGTTCGGGAACGGACGCGAGGTCGGCAAGGCCACCGGGTTCCTCGTGATCGCGGGCGAGACCGCGGTCGTCAAGGTGAAGCTCACCCGGTTCGGCAAGCGGGAGCTGCGGCGCAGCCACCGGATCCTGCTGACGACGGCACGGGTGCAGACCGCCGAGGCCGGCGGCATCACCGTCGGTGAGCAGCGCCTCCAGCTCGTCGGCTAGCCGCGCCGCGGATCGCGGTCAGCGCTGGCTGGGGTGGCCCTCGCCGGGCCACGGTGCGAGGATCAGCAGCAGCCGGGCGTCCTCGGTAGCGCGGATCTCGCGACGCTCGTTGGGATCGAACTCGGCGAGCAGTCCCGGACCGCCGCTGACGGTCTCGCCGCCGGTGTCCTCGATCTCGATCCTCCCGGACGCGACGACGAGCCAGCCGCGCTCGTGCACCTGGTGCTCCTGGAGGCGCTCGCCCGCGGGCAGCATGAGGACGATGACGCGGCCCTCGTCCTGCGAAGCGAGGACCTCGGGGTTGTGAGCTTTGACCTCGATTTGCGACAGGTCCCAGGTCTGCATGGCTCGGCGCGGAACTCTATCCATAGCGCCGCGATCGCCAACTCCACGACTACCCTCGTGCCATGGTCATCGCGATCGACGGCCCCGCGGGGGCCGGGAAGTCCACCGTGGCCCGCGGCGTCGCCGCAGCGCTCGGGCTGACCTATCTCGACTCGGGTGCGATGTACCGCTCGGTCGCCCTCGCCGCGCTGCGCGATGGGATCGACCCCGGCGACGTCGAGCAGCTCGGCGGGCTGGCACGCCGGCTCGAAATCGATCTCGATGCCGGCGCGGTTCGGCTCGACGGCGAGGACGTCACCGATCAGATTCGCGCGCCCGAGGTGACCGATGCCGCCTCGCGGGTCTCAATCCACCCCGAGGTCCGCGCGGCGATGGTCGAACGCCAGAGGGCGCTGATCGCGGCCGGCCGCTACGTGGCCGAGGGACGCGACATCGGGACCGTGGTCAGCCCCGACGCTCCGCTGAAGGTATTCCTGACCGCGTCCGACGAGGAGCGGGCGCGGCGCCGCGCGGCCGAGACCGGCGAGCCCGTCGAGCGGGTGCTCGCCGAGCAGCGGCGTCGCGACGAACGCGACACCGAACGCCGCCACGGAGCGCTGCGAGCAGCCGAAGACGCCGTCGAGGTCGACACGAGCGGGCTCTCGGTGGCGGAGGTCGTCGCGCGGGTCGTCGAGCTCGCGAGGACGAGGGGACTGGCGTGACCCGCCCGCCCCAGATCGCGATCGTCGGCTTTCCCAACGTCGGCAAGAGCACGCTCGCGAACCGGCTCGCCGGTGGCCGCGATGCGGTCGTGCACCCCGAGCCCGGCGTCACCCGGGACCGCAAGGCGCTGGACTGCGAGTGGAACGGCGTTCGCTTCCAGCTCGTCGACACCGGCGGCGTGGACCTGGCGGCGGGCGACTCGCTCTCGGCGGCCGTTCAGCGCCAGGCACGCGAGGCGATCTCGGAGGCCGACGCGATCCTGCTGGTGATCGACGCCCGCGCCGGGGTGCGCGCCGGAGACGCCGAGCTCGCGGCGACCCTGCGGGGCGCCGAGCCAGCGGTGCTGGTCGTCGCCAACAAGATCGACCGGCGCGAGGACGAGCACATGGCGGCAGAGCTTCACGGCCTCGGGCTCGGCGAGCCACACCCCGTATCCGCGACCCACGGCCTCGGCACCGGCGACCTGCTCGATCGCCTCGCCGCGATCGCCACATCGGCGCAGGGGGGGCCGCCGAGCTCCGAGGCGGTGCGACTGGCGATCATCGGCCGTCCGAACGTCGGCAAGTCGTCCCTGCTCAACGCGTTTCTCGGCACCGAGCGGGTGATCGTCTCCGAGCGCGCGGGAACGACGCGCGACGCGATCGACACCGAGCTCGAGGTCGACGGGCGGCGTGTGGTCCTGATCGACACCGCGGGCCTTCGCCGGCGCGGCAAGGTTGCCGGGACGGTCGCCTACTACGCGCAGCTTCGCGCCGAGCGCGCCGCGGAGCGCGCCGACGTGGCCCTGGTCGTATGCGACGCCTCCGAGGGGCTGACCTCCGAGGACCTCCGGGTCGCCCAGCTCGCGATGCGCTCCGGCTGCGCGACGCTGATCGCCCTCAACAAGTGGGACGTGGCCGACCTGGACCTCGATGACGTACGGGCGCGGCTCGAGCGGCGGGTGCGGCTGCGACCGCCGCTTCGCACCGCGTCGGCGAAGACCGGCCGCGGCATCCCTCAGCTGCTAAGCGAGGCGCTGGCGCTCGCCGATCGCCGCGCCGAACGAATTCCGACGCCCGAGCTCAACCGCTTCATCGCCGACGTCGTCTCGACGACCCCGCCGCCGTCGCGGCGCGGCCGGCGGCTGCGCCTCTACTACGCTGCCCAGGTGGGGCGGCGCCCACCACGCTTTGCGATACAGGTCAATGACCGCCGCCTGATCTCGCGCGACTGGGCCTTTCACCTCGAGAACCGGCTGCGCGATCGCTACGGACTGGAGGGGGTGCCGCTCGTGATCGACTACGTCCCCCACTCGCAGCGCGGGCGCCGCGGGCGCCGCCGGGCCGGGGACCCGCAGCGGGCTAGTGGGCCTCGCTGAAACGATCCACCCGAAACGGCGGCCCCAGATCGCCGTCATGCTGCGTCCTCGGTCGGGGCCAGGGCGCTGCCCTTGCCCCCTCCCTGCGTCCTTGCCTGACGGCGCCTGGGTCACGCCGTTTCCGGCACAACGTTCCCTGCGAGGCCCACCTGAGGCGGATGAACCGGCTGGAACCGCTGAGCGTTCGGCTATAAACCGCCGCTCGTGCCCGGCCCGCCTTCGTCCAAAGACATGCTGCTCGGAATACGCCGAAGAGCGCGGCGGGTGTGGTACCGGATCGAGGACCTCGCGATCGCGGCCCGCCGCATCCCGACCTGGATCGGGTCACGAGTTCGACATCTCTGGTTCGAGCTCTCGTTGCGGGTTCGCCGGCGCGTCGCGATCGGAGCGGGGGTTGTGGTCGTGGTGGCGACCTTCGTGCTGCTCGCCGTGCCTGCGCTGCCCTGCCAGCTTCCCGGCGGCGATCGCTGCCCACCTGCCGACGACGCTGCGGCGCTCGTGCCCGGCGACGCGCTGCTGTACGTGCACGTCAACACCGACCCCGACACCGAGCAGTACGAGCGCGCCGCGGCGCTCGCCGCCCGGCTGCCGTCGCTCACGGGCCAGCTCGTCGCTCGCCTGCCCGGGGCGGCGGGGGCGGGGATCGACTACGGGCGTGATGTCCGGCCGTGGCTCGGCGGCGAGGCGGCGGTTGCGCTCGTTCCCGCGACGGGAAAGAAGATCGATCAGGCGCTGCTGCTCGAGGTCGGAAACGAGGCCGGCGCGCGGCGGTTCGCCGACCAGCTCACCGGCAAGGGGACCAAGAGCGCGGATTACCGCGACGTCGCGGTGACCACCCGCGGCGGTGTCTCCACGGCGGTCGTCCAGGGCTTTCTCGTCGTCGGCACCGAGCTCGCCGTCGAGCGTGTCGTCGACGCCGGGCTGGGCTCGCGCTCGCTCGAGGACTCCGGCCCGGCCGAGGAGATCGACGACGAGCTGCCCGACGACAGCCTGGTCACGGCATACGTCTCCGAGCAGGGCGCCGAGGACCTGTTCCGCGCCGGGGCGCCGCTCGGTGGGTTCGAGGCGTTCGTCAACTCCGACGCGACGCTGGGCGCGGGTGCGGCGCTCGCCGTCACCGGCGACGGCATCGAGGTCGACTCCCACAGCCTGCTCGATCCCGAGCGGCTGCGCAACTCACCGGGGTTCTTCGAAGCCTTCCCGCCATTCGAGCCGAATCTCGCCGACGAGCTCAGCTCCGGCGCCCTCGTCTACCTCGGGCTCGGCGACCCCAAGGACAGCATCAAGGCCCTGCTCGCCCAGGCCACCGCTGAGGCCCCCGGCCTCGTCGCCGGCTTCGAGGACTTCTCCAAGCAGCTCGAGGACGAGGGCAAGGTGAATCTTCAGCGCGAGGTGCTCCCGTTGCTCGGCGGCGAGGCAGCGATCGGCATCGAGCCACCCGCGCAGGGTGGAGATCAGGGCGGTGGAGGCGAGGACGAGCCCGAGCCTCCGCCGGGGATCGAGCCAGGCGGTCCGGCTCCTCTTCCGGCCGAGCCGGGTGAGCTGTCGTTCGCGGGCGTCCCCTACCTCGGCTTCGTAGCCGACGAGGTCGACGAGGAGCGCGCTCGCAAGGCGCTTGCCGATCTCCAGATCCCGATCTCCGAGGCGCTCGAGCCGGAGGAGGGCGGTCAGGCGCCGGTGTTCGAGGGTGAGGAGATCGAGGGAGTTCAGGCTCGCAGTCTTCGCATATCGCCGACCGTCAACCTGACCTACGCGCTCTTCGACGACAAGCTGGTGGTCGCGACCGATCCGGCGGGCGTCAAGCAGGTCAAGTCGGGCGACGACAACCTCGGCGACTCCGACGGCTTCGAACGGGCCACCGATGACCTCCCCGGCAAGCCCTCCGCGCTTCTCTACCTCAACGTCGGCGACCTGATCGCGCTCGCCGAGCGCCAGGGCCTCGGTGCCGACCCCGCCTATGCCCTTTTCGCTTCGGAGATCCGCAAGCTCGAGGGCCTGGGGCTCGCGGTGACCCGCGACGAGTCGGGCATCGAGACAGAGGCGCGGCTCACGGTCGAGGACTGACGCTCGCCGCGTTCCCGGGCACGCCGGGCGCCACCCGGCTAGCATTCGCGAGCCTATGAGCGAGATCGAGAAGCTAGGCGAGAACGAGCACCTGTTCACCTCCGAATCCGTCACGGAGGGCCACCCCGACAAGATCTGCGATCAGATCTCCGACGGCGTCCTCGACGCGGTGATGGCTGATGACCCCAACGGCCGGGTGGCGTGCGAGACCCTGGTCAACACCGGGCTCGTGGTCGTGTCGGGGGAGATCACGACCGAGACCTACGTGGACATCCCCGACGTGGCGCGCCGGACGATCCGCAAGATCGGCTACACGGACGCGGACCTCGGCTTCTCTGCCGACTCCTGTGCGGTCATAAACGCGATCGACAAGCAGTCACCTGACATCGCCCAGGGCGTCGACAAGGCGCTGGAGGCGCGAACCGATCCCGCCGACGACGATGAGCTCGACCTCGCGGGGGCCGGCGACCAGGGGATGATGTTCGGCTACGCGACGCGCGAGACGCCGGAGCTGATGCCACTGCCGATCTCGCTCGCGCACAAGCTCGCCCACCGGCTCGCCGAGGTCAGACGCGGTGATGTCGTGCCGTACCTTCGCCCCGACGGCAAGACGCAGGTCACGGTCCGCTACGAGAGCGGGCGGCCGATCGAGATCGAGAAGGTCCTGATCTCGACTCAGCACAAGGACGGGGTGGACGCCGACACCCTGATCCGTCCCGACCTCTGGGAGCACGTCGTGCATCCCATCCTCCCGGCGGAGCTCTACGACGAGCGCAAGCTCAACACGAAGGATCACTTCTTCGTCAACCCGACGGGCCGCTTCGTGATCGGCGGGCCGGTCGGCGACGCCGGTCTCACGGGCCGCAAGATCATCGTCGACACCTACGGCGGCGCCGCCCGCCACGGCGGCGGCGCGTTCTCCGGCAAGGATCCCTCGAAGGTCGACCGCTCGGCTGCCTACGCGGCCCGCTACGTGGCCAAGAACGTCGTCGCCGCGGGGCTCGCCGATCGCTGCGAGGTCCAGGTCGCCTACGCGATCGGGGTCGCCCATCCGATCTCGCTGATGGTCCAGACCTATGGGACCGGCAAGATCCCCGATGTCGAGATCGCGGCGATCATCGAGGACGAGTTCGACCTTCGACCGGCGGCGATCCGGCGCGACCTCGACCTGCACCGCCCGATCTACCAGAAGACGGCCGCATATGGCCATTTCGGCCGCGACGATCACGACTTCACGTGGGAGCGCGTCGATCGCGCCGCCGCGCTGCGCCGCGCCGCGAAGCTCGAGGTCGAGCAGCCGGCCGAGGTCTCCTAGCCGGCTACCGCTTCTTCTTCTTTTTCTTCACGGTCCAGCTGTCCGTGGCCGGCGTCGGGTCGACGTTGCCGGCCGCGTCGGCGGCGCGGACCTCGAAGTGATGCTGGCCTTTCTTGACCTTCACCACGTCCGGCGAGCCGCAGGGCTGAAACGGACCGCCGTCGAGGCTGCACTCGAAGCTCGAACCCGGCTCGTCGGAGCTGAACTCGAACGTCGCGGACTTCTTCCTGGTCTTGTCGTTGGGCCGCTTGGTGATCGTGGTGTCGGGCGGATCGGCGTCGCTCGTCGAGCTCCCCGGCGGGGGGATGACGGGGCCCTGCGTGTCGACAGTGAACGCCCGGGTTGCGGGGGTCGGGTCGGCATTGCCGTCGGTATCGGTTGCTCGCACCGTGAACAGATGCGGGCCGTCGGCGAGCGGGCTCGAGGGGGTGTGCGTGTCGCCGGGGCCCGAGCACGCGCCGAGCGGAGCGCCGTCGAGAGCGCACTGGAAGGTCGACCCTGGCTCGTCGGAGGCGAAGGCGAACGTCGGCGTCGTGTTGCCGGTAGTGCCCGTGGGACCCGAGGTGATCGTCGTCTGGGGCACGTCGATGTAGCGGACGAGCGCGAAGTCGAAGTCCTCGAAGCTCGTGCCCACGTCCGCGTAGCCCCCGGCGACGATCTTGCCGTCCGCCTGGATCGCGACGGCGCGCGCGAGGTCGACGAACGGATCGGCTGCGACCGCGGTGGTCGCGATGCCGTCGTCGCTGAACGTCGGGTCGAGGCTGCCGTTCGGGTTGTAGCGGGCCAGCCCGAAGTCCCGGTGGAAGGTGCAGCAATCGCTGTTGGTGGCCCGACCGGCCGCGACGAGCTTGCCGTCGGCCTGGATCGCGACGCCGTAGGCGACGCTGGTGTTGCCGATCGGGCTGACGTTCGTGGTCACGATCCCGTCACCGCTGAAATCGGTGCCGGGATCGGCATCGGCGTCCGTGTCAAGGCTGCCGTCGGCGTTGTAGCGCGCCAGGGCGAACTCTTCTGTCGGCGTCACCTGGGACGAACCGGCTGCGATCAACTTGCCGTTGGTCTGGATCGCGAGCGCGTTGGCCCGATCCTGGTTGAAGGTCGTCTGGGTACTGATCGGCGTGGTCACCTTGCCGTCGCCGCCGAAATCGACGGTGGGATCGGCGTCCGTGTTCGTGTCGAGGCTCCCGTTCGCGTTGTAGCGCGCGAGCGCGAAGTCATCGCTCACGCCGCTCGCCCCGGTGTTCGAGTACCCGGCAGCCACGATCTTGCCGTCGGACTGGATCGCGACGGCGTTCGCTGCGTCGTTGGCGGACACCCCGGCGAAGTCCGTTGTCGCCTCGCCGTCGGTGTCGAAGTGCGTACCGGGATCAGCGTCGGCGTTCGTGTCCAGGGTGCCGTCGCCGTTGTAGCGGACGAGCGCGAAGTCGAAGTGACTCCCCGCCGAGCTCTGGCCCGCGGCGACGAGCTTGCCGTCAGCCTGGCGGGCGAGCGCGTAGGCGGCGGAGTCGAAGGCGCCGACTGTGGTCGTGACCTTGCCGTCGCCCCCGAAGTCGGTGCCGGGATCGGCATCGGCGTTCGTGTCGAGGCTGCCGTCGGCGTTGTAGCGGACCAGGGCGAAGTCGGCCCCGAGCCCGTCGCTGCTGGGAATCGCATCGGCGAACCCCGCGACGACGATCTTGCCGTCCGGCTGGATGACGACGGCGCGCCCTTCGTCGGCGCCGGAGGTCATCGCGATCGGCCCCGAGATGTCGGTTGTGACGATGCCGTCCGTGCTGAAGCTCGTGTCGAGACTGCCGTTGGCGTTGTAGCGGGCGACCGCGAACTCATCGCCGCCCTCGGACGTACCGGCGAGCACGATCTTGCCGCTGCTCGGCTCGATCGCCATCGCGTAGGCAGCGTCCTCGTCGCCTGCCGTCGGACCGATCGGCGTCGTGACGATGCCGCCGGTGCCGAACGTCGGGTCTGGCACCACGGCTGCCGCGTCCGTCGTGCCGCCCAGGACCGCGAGCAGGAACGCGACAAGCCCCAACACCCGTGGTCTATCCCAACTCCCCACAGCTTCGAAGATACCCCTACTGCGCGCGGGGTTGCGACGATCGGCTCGGCCCGCTCCCTACGAACCTGAACGTGGCCGTGGGGGCTGGCAAGTCAATACGTCTGCCTAGGCCCGAGGCTCCTCGGCCCTGGTCTGTCCGTCGCCGCTCCCCGCCGGCGGCGTTGCGCGCTGCTCGTCGGGCTCGCCGATCCCGGCGCCCGAGGTCTGGGTCGCGCGGCCGACCTCGTGGACGACGTCCTCGGGATCGCCGACGCCGGAGAAGACGAAGTTGTAGTCGTCGCCCGCCGCGGTGTCGAAGTCGACGTCACCGATCTGCATCACGCGCTGGTAGACGGACTGGCTGTAGTTGACGTTCTGAACGCGCTCCAGCCGCGTCTCCTGGATCTCGCGAGAGACGATTCCGCGCTTTATGTGCAGCCGGCGGTTGGTGATCGTGTAGGTGGTCGCGACGCGCTTGATGAACCCGGCGAGGATCGTGACCCCGATCCCGATCAGCAGGACGAGGATGACCAGCGCCTTGTTGACCTCGTCGCCGAGCAGGCGCGTCACGAGCGCGATGACCGCGGCGACGAGCGCCGTGATCACCAGACCCTTGAAGTAGAACCCGAGGATGGAGCGCCACGACGGGTGGCCCTTGAAGATCGTCTGCTCGCCGGGGCCCGGCTTCAGCGCCACGGCGCGAAGCATATGCCCTGGTGGGCGACCCTACTTGTTCTTTTTCTTCTTCACCTTCCAGGCGTCGGCGGCGGGAGTCGGGTCCGCGTTGCCCGCCGCGTCGGTGGCCCGGACCTCGAAGGAGTGCTTGCCCTTCTTGACCTTCAGCGTGTCGGGCGAGCTGCAGGGCTGAAACGGACCGTCGTCGAGGCTGCACTGGAAGCTCGAGCCCGGCTCGTCGGAGCTGAACTCGAACGTCGCGGACTTCTTCTTGGTCTTGTCCTTGGGCCGCTTCGTGATCGTCGTCTCGGGCGGGTCGATGTCGCCGGAGCCGCCGTTGGACGGAGGCTCAGGGCAGTTCGGCACGAATTCGTCGGCGCCGATGTCCCGGCGGGCAGTCCCGTCGCAGTCGCCGTCGAGCGCTCGGGCGCCGCCGTCGAGGTCCAACGCCCCGCCGGGGTCGGCGGGGTCGCCGGCGTCGATCATCGGCGAGGCGGCTTGAAGGTGGTAATCGTTGGCCGCGGGGTCGACGAACATCGGGTTGGCGGTCGTGACGAAGCCGGTGGCGCAGTCGCCGTTCCCGTCGCCGCGCGAGAAGCTGATCGAGCAGGTGCCGGTGGCGGGATCGTTGATGGCGGGGTTGAGGCCCCCGGCGCCGACGATGATCGAGTCGAGTGTCGCGTCCGCCCCGTTACCGAGGTTGATGTCGTACACGGCGCTGTCGATCGACGTGACGTTGATCGCCGTGAAGTCGCCGCCACCGGCCCCCAGGACGTCGAACGCCGTGATGCCGCTGTCGGTGGCCTTGGCGACCAGGTCGCCCTGCAGCGTCACTGCGCCGAGGGTGCTCCCGATGTTGACCCCGAAGGTGTGGCCGATGATCACGTTGCGTCTCAGGCTTGCCCCGGCGTTGGGCGACAGGGAACCCTGGAACACCCCGATCCCTGTGGTCGAGCCGGTTCCCGCGGCGAACAGGGAGTTTCCGGTCACCGTCGCCGTTATGCCCTGACCGACCCTGATCCCGACGCCGGCGAAGGCGGTGCCGTGCGTACCGGTGATCACGTTCTGGGAGATCGTGGCCGTGGTCGGGGACGAAGAGGCGACGCTCACGGCGCGGAGGAATCCGCTGAACGAGTTCTGCGTGACTACGAGAGACCCTGTCGCGACTGACGACAGGGCTGTCTGGTCGTCGGAGCTCGAATCGCTGAAGGCGTTGCCCGTGATTGTGGGAGAGCCCGCCCCGGAGGTGACGTTGACGTCAGCGTTGTCGGGGCCGCCCGGCAGGGTCGAGCTGTCGAAGACGTTGCCGGTGATCGTCGCGCCGGACTGGAGGCTGACGGCCTGGTGCTGGGAGCGGATGGTGAATCCTCGCAGCAGGCCCGTGGTGCCGGTCACCGTCACGGCCGGCGAGGCGGTGGCTCCGTTGTCGATGATCGTCTCGGTTGGGTCGGGGCTCTCGGCGACCAGGGACTTGCCGTTGTCGAGGGTGAGCGTCTCGGCATAGGTCTGCGGCCCCGCCGGGTCTGCGACGTGGACGGTGTCGCCCGCGCCGGCCTTGGCGATTCCTCCCGTGGCGCCGCCGATGTTCTGGCAGGGCGCGGCGGGGCTGGTGCAAGGATTGCTGTCGTCGCCGATCGCGCGGTCCACGTAGGTGTCAGCGGCTGACGCGCCGGCGGGGAGACTCAGCGCAGCGACGATCGCCAGCAGTGATGAGCGGGCAAAGCGCTGTCGTTGCCTGAGGCCGAGGCTGAGGATCAAGTTCCCCCTGCAAGTGAGCATACGCCCACCCGGCGTCCGCCGCCGCACCTACCTTGGCGGGATGGCGATCGCGAAGGTCGAGCCCCTGACGACCGCCCGTGCGCTGCGCGGGCCGTTCGACTACAGGCTCCCCGCCGAGATGGAGGGCGTGGGAGTCGGCAGCGTGCTGCTGGTGCCGTTCGGGCGTCGCCGCGTGCTCGGCGTGGTGGTCGAGCTCGCCGATCGCAGCGAGCTTCCGCCCGGGCGCCTCGCCGAGCCGATCGAGGCGTTGGAGGCGGGTGTGCCGGCGGAGCTCGTGCGACTCGGCCTCTGGGTTGGTCGCGAGTACTGCTCGACCCCGGCGCGGGGGCTGGAGCTCGTCCTGCCGCCCGGAACGGGCACCGGTTCGAGCGGGCGGCGCACCCGGCCCCGGGTCGAGCTGCGCGCCGAGCTGACAGTGGACGGGCGCGAGGCATTGGACGACGGCGCACGGCTGGGCTCGCGACAGCGCGCCGTGCTCGACGCGCTCGCCGCCGCCCGGGAGTCGAGAAGCGGCGAAGGGAGCGGCCTCGCTGCGGCGCAGCTCGCCGCGGCGTGCGGCG
>WNFV01013497.1_pt1 | contig 11486 bp, 7 predicted proteins | sample 5400101 | NCBI WGS metagenome assembly WNFV01 (sample SAMN13153361, study PRJNA577476) | soil metagenome | isolation source: 115 cm soil or saprolite under grassland replicate 1 | place: USA:California | collected 2016-06-15
GTCGTCGGTGTCCTCGCCGGCGTCACGGCAGCCGTCGGAGTCGATGTCGGTCGTGCCGTTCGACGTCCAGCCGATGTTCCCGGCGGGGCAGCTGTCGGAGCCGTCGGCGACGCCGTCGTTGTCGTCGTCGGGATCGCAGGCGTCCCCCTGGGGGTCGCCGTCGGTGTTGGTCTGCGCGGGGTTGGCGTCGAGCGGGCAGTTGTCGGAGCCGTCGGCCACGGAGTCGTTGTCGTCGTCGGGATCGCAGACGTCGCCCAGGGAGTCGCCGTCGGCGTCGGCCTGATCGCCGTTCTGGTCCGCGGGGCAGTTGTCGCACGCGTCGGCCTCAATGTCGCCGTCCGCGTCGGGGAGCTCGTCGGCGCCGATGTCGGGTTCCACGTTCCCGTCGCAGTTGCCATCCGTCAGCCGTGCCTCGCCGTCGATATCCAGCGTGCCGAGAAGCGTCGCCGCGGTGGTGCCGGCGTCCTTGGTCGGCGACGCCGCCGTCTGGTGGAAGTCACCTGTTCCCGCATTGACGAAGACGGGAGCCGCGGTCTGATTGGTGCCCGATCCCGGGGTCGGGACCGCGGCCCCACCGCCGGTCGCGGTCGCCGTGTCGAAGTTCGAGCTGGTCGCCGTGACCACGGCGGTGGTGCTCCCGAGCGTCCCGTCACTCTGCGCGAGCACGTCGGTTCCGCCCGAGGAGGCGATCGTGTTCGCCGCGTCGATGGTGAGGTCGGCGCCGTTCTGGGCGTTTAGGAAAAGGGCGTTCTGGGCCCCGGCCGCCACCGCCGTCACGTTTCGAAGCCGCGTCGTGAGGTTCACGCTTCCGGACGCGCCGCCGGAGATCGCGTTGCCGGTGTTCGAGTTCCAGCAGACGGAGTCCCTGACCAAGACGCTGGTGGCGTTGAGACTGCATGTGGTCTGGTTGACCCCCGCCGTCTTGACGTAGACCCTCTCGGCTGTCGCGTTCGCGGCGACGAAGAGGCCCACGGCCGCTCCGGCATTGGACTCGATCCGCAGCCGCCGCAAGGTGGCCGAATCGGTGACGAGGACCCCGAGGGTGGCGGTGATCGGGATCACCGGCACCGGGTCGGTGTCGCGACTGCGCATGGTGATCGCGTCGGTGACGTCGAGGGAAGCCGCCTGGCTCTCGTAGACGCCGCCGGTGGTCCCCGGCAGCAGGATGACCTCGTCGCCGTCGACGACCGCGGCGTTCTCGACGGCGTCGACGAGGCTGCACGGGTCGGCCTCGAGGCAGCCGCCGGCGCCCGCGGTCCCGTTCCCGTTCGGCTCGGCGAATCGTGTTGCGGCGCCGGCCGAAGCCGCCATCGCCAGGACCACCGTCGCGACACAGGCCGTCGCCGCCGCGCTCTTGATCACGCGCTTCGTCTGCATCAACAGGATCCTTTCGTTCGGGTGCCGCATGGCTACCTTTTCTTTTTCTTGACGGTCCAGCTCTGCTCGGCCGGCGTCGGGTCGACGTTGCCGGCGGCGTCCCTGGCGCGGACCTCGAAGGTGTGCTTGCCCTTCTTGGCCTTGACGTCGTGAGGCGACGTGCAGGGCTGGAACTGACCGTCGTCGAGCTTGCACTCGAACGTTGAGCCCGGCTCGGTCGAGGTGAACTCGAACGTCGCGGTCTTCTTCTTGGTCTTCGACTTCGGGCCGTCGGTGATCTGGGTGTCGGGCGGCGTGGTGTCGGCCGCGGCGGCGCCGCCGTCCGACGGCGGGGGTTCGACGACAGGCGTCTCGACCGTGAAACTGCGGCTCGCCGGAGTTGTGTCGAGGGTGCCGTCGGGGAAGCGGGCGCGAACCTCGAAGCTGTGCGCTCCGTCAGCCAGCGGTGCGGCGGGCGTGTGGGTAGCGCCGGGCCCGCTGCAGGGTGCGAACGGCGCGGCGTCGAAGCGGCAGTCGAAGGAGACGCCGCCCTGGTTGGAGCTGAAGGCGAACGTCGGCGTGGAGTCGGTGATCGTGCCCGTCGGCCCGCTGTCGATCGTGGTGTCGGGCACCGGCACGGTGCACGGAAGCGCGCCGCCGCCGACCTCCTGAGCCGGCGCCAGCTCGGAGCTGTTGCCCGAGCTGTCGGTCTGGTTGACCGTGACGCACTCGCCGGTCGTCAGCGCGGTCGGGTAGTTGACGGTCCAGGCGCCGCCGTCGGCGTCGACCGCCGAGCCGACGAAGGAGCGGATCTCGCCGGTCGCCGCCGTGAAGGTGGTGTAGACGCGGATCGTCGCGCCCGCGACGGCGCCCGTGCCGCTGACCGAGGTTGTCGTCGGCGCCGGGGTGATCGCCGGCTCCGCGATCGCGGCGTTCGCGGCCGTTGCCACAACGCCTTGACCGACGCCTATACCGCCGTCCGTCAGGTCGATGAAGATGCCGGCGTTGCCAATGCCGCGGTTGCGCAGCAGCTGGTTGCCGTCGTTGCCGTTGAAGTCGACCCGGATCGGACTGCCGGCCGCATTGGAGATCACGTTCTCTGCGGCCGCGGTGGTGCCGCCGACCGTGTTGTTGGTCCCCTGGATGCGGATCCCGGGCCCGCCGAGCGGTTCCGGGGTGGTCCCGGTCGCGTCGGTGCCGAGCACGTTGCCGGCGACCGTCGTCCCGGTCTCGGCGCCGGTCAGGAATATGCCGGCGCTGGTGCCGGTGTTACCGATGACGTTGGCGTCGCCTGGTGACGTTCCGCCGATCTGGTTGCCCGAGCCTCCGGCCAGGGCGATGCCGATGGCGCCCCCGCCGACGTCCTGCCCACCGGTGCCGATCCCGATCGTGTTCCCATGCACGATCGCACCCGTCGCGTCGAGGTTGATCGGAGAGGAGGGTGGGGCGACGGGGCTCCTGGCGATGCGGTTGTCGGTGACGGTCGGCGCACTGATCAACCCACTGGGCGCTTGCCCCAGGTCGATGGTCCCGTCGGCGAAGCGAACCGTCCCCGCCGGGTTGAGCCCGACGAAGTTCGAGACGACATCGAGATTGGTCGCGCCGCCGTCCGCGGTGATCTCGGTGGCGTAGTTGCGGCGCGACGCGTCGCCCCCGATGGTGACGTCGTCGGCGCTACCGACCTTGACGTGGCCGGCGCCGCCACGATGACGTTGCACGGCGCCTCGCAGGCACCGGGCACTCCGGCCTCGGGACCGCCGATCAGCGTCCCCACCTGTATGCCGCCGACCCCGTTGTCGGACATCAGCATGATCTGCTGGGTCGGAAACGTGCCGGTCGTCGCCGTGGTGCCGTCCGCGAGCGTGCCGAAGTAGTTGCCCTGGACCCGCGCGCGGTCGGTGTTCTTGAGGCTCAGGCCCACGAAGGCACTGGCGGCGAACACGTTGCGGTCGGCCGCGGAGGTCGCGCTGCCGACGACGACGTCGTCGGAAGCGACACCGGCGACCGAGATCCTGTTCGCCTCGAGCGACCCGTCGAGCCCGACTCCGAACCAGTTGTTGCGGATCGAGAGCCGATTGGCAGTGCTGAATGCCAGCGCAAAGGAGTCGTGGCCGGTGGTGTCCGAGGCGCCCTTGAACGCGAGACCACGCACCGTCGAGTCGTCCGCGGTGACCTGGAGGATGTCTGCTCCTGCGGCGTCGATCGCTGCGCACGGCTCGGGGGCGGTAGCGGTGCCGCAGTTGCCGCCGTCGATCGCCGCCTGCTCGGTGACCGAAGGCAGGCTGGTGGCGGGAGCGAGCGCGATCGTGTCGCTCGTGCCGCCGCCGGGGCCGTCGAACGCGGCGGAGAAGTTGATCGTGTCGGCGCCGGAGCCGGCGGCGCACTCGCCGCCGGTCGCGCCCGACGCGGTGTCGGTGTTGGCCGCGACGATCGCCTCGCGCAGCGTGCAGGTGCCGGTGTCGAGGGTCGTATCGGCAGTGGAGTTGACCGTGATCGTCGCGGCCGAGGCGCCCGGCGCGGCCGCCAGTAGGAGGCCAAGGGAGCCCGCGAGAGCCGCGAGCGGACGAATGCGGTTCACGGGATCGGAACCTGCTGGATTCGATTGACCTCGGTTCGTTCCGCGACATAGGGCGGAAGCAGCCCGAGCGCCGCCTTTCCATCCGTCGCCTCGACCGTCCACCAGATCCGGTGCTCTCCCCTGTTTCCGTCGCCTGTCGCGCACGTGGCGGTGACGGCGGCGTGCCGCAGCGGGCTGTCGAACCCCTTCCAGGCCGCGAACGCGACCCGGCATTCGCCCGGTAGGTGACGGTGATTGAGCATGAACTTGGGCACTGCGGAGCAGGCTGGCACGGCGAAGCGGGTTGCGGTATAGGTGAAATCACGTAACTTGTCGGGGAGGGTCGTGCCTGTCATCGGGGGCCAGATGGGGTTGGTGGGGCGAAGCGAGGAGCTCGCCGCGCTCGACCGCGCCCTGAACGCGCTCGACTCGGGGGCCGCGGCGCTCGAGATCGTCGGCGAGCCGGGGATCGGCAAGACGCGGCTCCTCGCCGAGCTGTGCGCGCACGCGGACGCCGCGAAGGCCCTCGTGCTTCAGGGCCGCGCGGCCGAGCTCGAGGGCAGCGTCCCGTTCGCGGTTTTCGGCGCCGCCCTCGACGACTACCTCGCGTCGCTCAACCCGCGCTGGTTCGAGGCCCTGGGCGAGCAGGACATGGCCGAGCTGGCACGGATGTTCCCCTCGCTGAGCGATCTCGCCGCGGAATCGCCCCCGGCGACCGGCGACGAGCGCTACCGCTCGCACCGCGCGGTCCGCACGCTGCTCGAGAAGCTGGCGGCCCGCCAGCCCGTGGTGCTCGCGCTCGACGACATGCACTGGGCCGACGAGGCCTCGCTCGAGCTGACCGCCCATCTTCTCCGGCACCCGCCGCGGGGCGGCGTCCTGCTCGCGATGGCCCTGCGTCCGCAGCCGGTTGCGAACCCCCTGCGCGAGGCGCTCGACGTTGCGGAGCGCGAGGGCGGGGTCGAACGGCTGGAACTGGCCCCGTTGGCCGAGGCGGAGGCCCACGAGCTGCTCGGCGCCGGACTCGACCCGGCGCTCGAGGCCGATCTCTATCGCGAGAGCGGCGGCAACCCCTTCTACCTCGAGCAGCTCGCGCGGGTTGCCCAGCCGGTCGATGCGGCACCCGCCCAGGGCGGCAGGCGAGCGGCGGCCTCGGGACGCACCCAGATCCCGGGCGTGCCGCGACCAGTCGCGGCGGCTATCGATCGCGAGCTCGAGGCGCTTGTGTCCGCGGCGCGCCTCCTGCTGCGGGGCGCGTCCGTGGTCGGGGAGACCTTCCAGCCCGACCTCGCCGCCGAAGCCGCCGGCATTCCCGAGAGCGACGCCCTCTCAGCCCTCGACGAGGTCCTCGACCGCGATCTCGTCCTCGCCGGAGAGGTGCCGCGCGAGTTCTCGTTCAGGCACCCGATCGTGCGTCGCGCCGTCTATGAGTCCTCGCCGCCGGGGTGGCGGCTCGCCGCCCACGCCCGCGTGGCGGCGGCGCTCGAGGCTCGCCGTGCCCCGGCGCTGGCGCGCGCCCCGCATGTCGAGGCATCGGCGGAGCAGGGCGACGAGAAGGCCGCATCGGTCCTCGCCGCCGCCGCCGCCGCGGCAGCGCCACGCGCCCCGGCTGCCGCCGCGCACTGGTACGCGGCGGCGCTGCGGGTCTTGCCGGACGGGGACGTGGGGCGCCGACTCGGCCTGCTCGTTCCCCAGGCGCAGGCGCTCGGTGCCGCGGGGAGGTTCGAGGAGAGCCGGCGCGCGCTCGACGAGGTCCTGCTGGCGCTCCCGCCCGACCAGACGGGGGTGCGGGCGCAGGTGGTCGCCGGGTGCGCGCGGATCGACCAGATCCTCGGTCGCCACGGGGAGGCGCGTGACCTGCTGGCTTCGATGCTCGACGCGCTGCCCGACGAGCCGTCGAGCGAATCGACCGACCTCAAGATCCAGCTCGCCTCGGAGTGCTTCTTCACCGGCGACTTCGATGGCCTGCGGCGCTGGGTCGGAGAGGCGCTCGAAGACGCCTCCGCGCGCGACGATCCCGCGGCCCAGGCGGCGGCGAGGGGCCTGATGGGCTGCGCCGACTACATGGTCGACGAGGTCGCGGCGGCGCGCGTGCATCTCGACGAGTCGGCGCTGCTGTTCGGACAGCTTTCCGACGAGCAGGTCTCCCACCGCCTCCACACGCTCTCGTGGTGCGGGGTGACCGAGGTCTACCTGGAGCGCTTCGATCGCGCGCTCGCCCTGTTCGACCGCGGCCTGTCCGTCGCCCTCGCGACCGGCCACGGGCACATCCCGACCCTGATGCGGATCGGCCAGGCGCTCGCGTTGCTGTGGCGGGGAAGGCTCGACGCGGCCGACGAGCGGCTCGAGCTCGCCAGCGAGGCGGCGCTGCTGACCGGCAACCGGCAGTTCCTGAGCTGGGCGCTGTGGGCGCGCTGCTGGGGGGCGACGCTGGCCGGCGAGCTGGGGGAGGCGGTGAGGATCGGGGAGCGCGCCGTCGAGGCCGGGCGCGGTCTCGGTGATCCCGTCTCGGCGATCGCCGGCTGCTACCTGGCCGAGGCCCGCCTCGAGGCGGGGGAGCCCGGACGGGCGCGCGAGGAGCTGCTCGTTGCCGCAGGCGGCGACGAGCTGCCGCTCGTCGAGCGGGCGTTCAAGTCGCACTGGTACGAGATCCTCACGCGCGCCGACCTCGCGGCGAACAGGCTCGAAGCGGCGGCCGCGTGGGCCGATCGCGCCCAGTCCGCGGCCGAGGGGCTCGAGATAGCCGGGCGCGACGCCGAGGCCGCGCGTGCGCGCGCCGCGGTGATGCTTGCTCGCGACGAGTCAGAGCCTGCCGCTCAGGCGGCGCTCGAGGCAGTCGAGCTGGCCCGCGCCGCGGGCCTGCCGATCGAGGCCGGCCGCGCGCGCACGCTCGCCGGCCGCGCCCTCGCCGCTGCCGGGCACGGCGCGAGGGCCACCGGGGAGCTCGAGCGCGCGTGCGCCGAGCTCGAGGCCTGCGGGGCCGCGCGCTATCGCGACGCCGCTGCGAGCGAGCTGCGCGGGTTGGGACAGCGGGTGACGCGCAGGGTCCGCCCGGCTGCCGGCGAGGGCGTCGCGGCGCTGAGCGGTCGCGAGCGCGAGGTCGCCGACCTCGTGGGCGAGGGGATGACCAACCGCGAGATCGCGGAGGTCCTGTTCCTCAGCCCGCGCACGGTCGAGGCCCACATGCGCCGAATCTTCTCCAAGCTCGAGGTCTCGTCGCGCGCCCAGCTCGTCAGGCAGCTCGACCGGGAGCCCGCCGGGGGCGACGCCGAGCGCATCCCGGCCAGGGGCGCCCGCTAGCCGCCTGGCTCGAAGCGCGGCTCGGACGTGAAGGCCGGGGCCGCGATCGCGGTGCGGTAGGCGCGCCGGGCGCGGCGCGAGGAGTCGAGCCGCAGGTCGGAGATCGAGCCGTCGGAGTTGCGCCAGCGCTCGTGCCAGTACGACAGCGCGACGACGCGCGGCCAGCGCCCCGACGCCACCGACTCGATCGCCGCGCGGATCCAGGCCGCCTTTCGATGCGTGTTGCCGCTCTCGCGGGCGCCGTACTCGAGCACGGCGATCGGCTTGTCGCCCGGGGCCGCCAGCGCCTCGAGCTGCGGGTAGGCGGCGTCGAGGCGGTCGCGGAAGCTCGTCCAGCCGTCGCCGCGGACGAGCGGGCCGTAGTCGCTGACGCCGATCCAGTCCACGTAGCCGTCGCCGGGGTAGTAGTTGGCGAAGTCGCTGTTCCAGGCGACGTTGGGGTACGAGCCGACGTCGACGTGGAAGAACCACGTCAGGTTGTCGGCGCCCTGTTCGCGGCACAGGTCGACGATGTGGCGGTAGGCGTCGCGGAAGCGCTCGGGACCGTCGGCGAGCGAAGGATCGCCGTACCCGGCCGTCTCGCCGCCGCCGTTCCAGCGCCCGTTCCACGGAAACCAGTCGCCGTTGACCTCCGTCCCGAACTCGACGAGCAGCGGGATCGCGGTCGCCGCGGCGTCCGCGCACCACGCCCGCAGGTCGGCGTCCCAGTCGCCGGCGACGATGCTCTGCATCGTGTAGCGCTCGTCGGGGCCGCCCTCGTCGAAGTCCGAGCGCGCCATCATGCGGATGAACGGGACGCGGCCCGCCGCGGCGATCGTGTTCACGGCCGCCACCGGGAAGCGGATCCCCTCGTCCCAGTTGTTCGAGAAGTACGCCCAGGCGATCGGGCGACCAGCGAGCTTCTCGAACGCGGCCAGGCGCTCGACGCTAACGCGGTCCTCGGGTCCGCCGAAGTCGGGGAACGCGGCCTCGTAGACGTGGCCGGCGGAGGGCGCTGCCAGCACGAGCGACGAAGCCCCGTCCGCGTCTCCGGCCCCTGGGGACTCGATGGCCAGAGCCAGCGCGAATGCCGCGATCGCCAGGGCAGGGCCCCGGCGACTCACCCGGGGAACGGCTTCATCCGGGCGGTGGCTTCTTGTACAGCTGGCCGCGGATCGCCCCATCCGGAAACAGCGGAGTGTGGAGATCGACGTAGAACCGCTCCGGGTGCCGGGCGAGGTCCTTCAGCACGCTCCCCTTGGTCTTCGCGCACTTGCCGATCGCGCTGGACTTCATGCCGGGGATGCCCTCGAAGAGCGTCACCACCGTCGGACCCGACACGCCTTCGGGAGCCCGGTGGACCTCGCCGAGGACGGGATCGTCGGGGGCGAGCGACTCGTGCGTGAAGATGAAGCAGATCTTCTTCTTTTCCGGAAGCAGCCGCAGCTCCGCCCTGCCGGTCGCGTCTGGGTCTCCGGGGCCCGGGACCACCGCCGCGCCGCTCAGGTTCGCTCTCAGCCGGCTCCTGCCCTCTGGCCCCGCCGAGGTGGCCGGCGCGAGAAGAAGCGCGACGGCGACGAGCGTCGTTGCCGTGACTAGCACTCCGATTCGCCGGTGTCGCTCCATCGTCTCCGTGTGTCCTCGAAGCGCGCGAAATGACTGCTTGCGCCCAAGCGACGGTACCACCGCCAGACCGGGTCCCCAATCGGTGCGCCGAGCCGGGCCGCGCCGCCACTAGCATCCGTCGCGATGGCGAACTTGACCGTGAAGCTCCCCGACGGCTCGGACCTCGAGCTCGCCGAGGGCGCGACCGGCGCCGACGCGGCGGGGGCGATCGGCCCCGGCCTGGCGCGCGACGCGCTCGCCGTGCGGGTCGACGGGGAGGTCCGTGACCTCGCCGCGGCGCTCGACGACGGCGAGCAGATCGAGATCCTCACGGCGAAGAGCGACGGTGCGCTCGACGTCCTGCGCCACGACGCCGCCCACGTGATGGCCACCGCGGTGCTGGACCTGTGGCCGGGGACGAAGGTCTCGATCGGCCCCCCGATCGAGGCCGGCTTCTACTACGACTTCGAGTTCCCGGAAGGGGTGCGGCCCGGCCCCGACGACCTCGAGACGATCGAGCAGCGGATGGCGGCGCACATCGAGGCCGACGAGGCGTTCGAGCGCCGCGAGCTGCCCGTCGACGAGGCGCTCGAGAAGTTTCGCGCCGAGGACCAGCCCTACAAGGTCGAGCTGATCGAGGACTTGGTGCGCGACGAGGGGGTGCGCACGGTCTCGCTGTACCGCAACGGCCCCTTCGAGGACCTTTGCCGCGGTCCCCACGGGCCCTCGACGGGGCGGATCGCGGCGTACAAGCTCAACACGCTCGCGGGGGCCTACTGGCGCGGCGACGAGACGCGCCAGATGCTGACGCGGATCTACGGCACCGCCTTCTTCTCGCAAAAGGACCTCGACGCCCACCTCGAGCGCATCGAGCAGGCGAGGGCGCGCGACCACCGCCGGCTCGGCCCCGAGCTCGGCCTGTTCACATTCCGCCAGGAGGCGCCCGGGATGCCGTTCTGGCTCCCGGACGGGACCGTGCTGCTGCGCCAGATCGAGGCCGAGGTACGCCGCCAGCTCGACCGGCGCGGCTACGAGGAGATCAAGACCCCGCACGTGCTCGACGAGGAGCTGTGGCATCGCTCCGGCCACTACGACCACTACCGCGAGAACATGTTCTTCGCCGAGCCCGCCGAGCGCGAGCGCGGCGACGAGCGGCGCTTCGCGCTCAAGCCGATGAACTGTCCGGGGGCGTGCCTGGTCTATGCCTCCGACCGCCGCTCCTACCGCGACCTGCCGCTGCGGCTGGCCGAGTTCGGCCAGGTCTCGCGCTTCGAGCGCGAGGGGGTCCTGCACGGGCTGCTGCGGGTGCGCGCCTTCGTCCAGGACGACGCCCATCTGTTCTGCACCCCCGAGCAGATGACCGACGAGATCGATGCCATCTGCCAGGCGATCGACGAGCTGTACCGGACGTTCGGATTCGAGAACGTCCGGGTCGAGCTGTCGACCCGCCCCGACAAGTCGATCGGCACCGACGAGCAGTGGCGGCAGGCCGAGTCCGCGCTGCGCGAGGCGCTCGAGCGTCAGGGGCGCGACTACGAGGTCCGCCCCGGCGAGGGGACGTTCTACGGCCCCAAGATCGACTTCCACGTCACCGACGCCCTGGGACGCTCGTGGCAGTGCGGAACCTGCCAGCTCGACTTCCAGATGCCCGAGCGCTTCGACCTCGCCTATCAGGGGGCCGACAACGCCGAGCATCGTCCGGTCCTGATCCACCGCGCCCTGCTCGGCTCGATGGAGCGCTTCGCGGGCGTGCTGATCGAGCACTACGGGGGTCGTTTCCCGCTCTGGCTCGCGCCGCTGCAGGTCATGGTCCTCCCGGTCACGGATCGCAATGCCGGCTACGCCGACGAGATCTCGAGGGGGCTTGGGGAGGCGGGTATTCGCGCCCGGGTCGACGCACGCTCGGAGTCGGTCGGCAAGAAGATCCGCGACGCCGAGCTCGCCCGCGCGCCGTACATGCTGGTGGTCGGCGACCGCGAGCAGTCCGACGGCACCGTGGCGGTGCGCTCGCACGCCGAGGGCGACCTCGGCTCGGTGCCCAGCGACGAGTTCATTCGCACCGCACGCGAACAGGTCGCATCCCGCTCGGACGAGCGAAATCCTGGCTCGGGACGGTGAGGCCCTCTATACTGCGCCGCGATGCCGGGCACGAGAATCACGCAGCGCTTTTGAGCTGCCGCGTGCCCCCTCTTTTCCGCTCCACCACGGCCGTCTGCCGCCTCTAGCTTGAGCCTCCCCCGCACCTTTAGATAGTGCCGATCCCGCGCAGGTTCGATCGGCGCCCGCCCGAGCGGGACACGACGCGTATCAACGAGAGGATCGATGCGCCCGAGGTGCGCCTGGTCGGAGCCGACGGGGAGCAGATCGGGATCCTGTCGCGCGACGACGCGCTCGCCCGCGCGCGTGAGGCGGACCTCGACCTGGTCGTCGTCGCCGAGCAGGCCAAGCCCCCAGTCTGCCGCCTGCTCGACTACTCCAAGTACAAGTACGAGCAGGAGCAGCGCGCCAAGGCGGCGCGCAAGCACCAGCAGCAGATCAACGTCCGTGAGATCAAGCTGCGCCCCAAGATCGCCGACCACGACTACGAGACCAAGAAGGGCCACGTGGAGCGCTTCCTGCGCCAGCAGGACAAGGTCAAGGTGACGATCATGTTCCGCGGCCGCGAGCAGGCCTACCCCGAGCGCGGCAG
>WNFV01010000.1_pt1 | contig 11485 bp, 10 predicted proteins | sample 5400101 | NCBI WGS metagenome assembly WNFV01 (sample SAMN13153361, study PRJNA577476) | soil metagenome | isolation source: 115 cm soil or saprolite under grassland replicate 1 | place: USA:California | collected 2016-06-15
CCGAGCTCGGTCCACCCACGGCCGGCCCCTTGTAGTTCGCCGGATCCTTCGCCCGCGCCTTCACTTCGCCGTACATCTCCTCGTAGAGCACGAAGACCGGGCGCAACGCGATCACTTCGAGCTTGCCGCGATCGACGAAGCTGCGTCCGATGTCTTCGCCCAGCAGCTTGCTCAACGCATAGGGATCGGTAGGGCGCAACGGATGGGCGGCATCCACCGGTGCGTACTCGGGCCCGCGCATGCTGTCGGACATCACGGTGAACCCGAGCACCGAGTCGCTGCTGCAGAGGATCACTCGCTTCGCGCCTGCCTCCTCCGCGGCCTGCTGCACGTTCCACGTGCCCATCACGTTGACGTTGAGGATTCGTTCCCCGGTGCCGCTCCAGATGTTCGGTATCGCCGCGATATGGACGACCGCATCGTTGCCGGCACACGCGGCCCGCACTGCCGCGATATCCGTCACGTCGGCGATTGTTTGCGGCACGTCTTCCGGGCAGCGCTTCTGGTCGAATCCCGAGACACTGCAGCGACATTGCAGTTCGCGCACCACATGGCGCCCGAGCAGGCCACCCGAACCGGTGACGAGCACGTTCTTGAACTTCATGTTCCGCTCCTCCTTGCTTTGCGTCGTGCCGGCCGTGTAGTCGCCGGCCGTCAGTCGAGAAAACTCTCGGGATGGGCGCGCATCCACTCGGCGAACGCGGCAACTCCGGCGTCGAGGCTGTGCGCCGGCGCAAATCCGGTATCGTCGACCAGCCGTGTGCCGGCGAGCGGACCGCGCATCCGTGTATGGTCGGTCCAGGGTGCCGTACCCGGCCCGACTTCGATCACCGCACCCGGCACCGCCGCGCGGACGGCAGCTGCGACTGCGTCCGTGTCGAAGTTGCGCCCGGAACCGAGGTGATAGATGTCGTGCGCAAGCGCCGGCGCGCGGTACGCTGCGAGAAGGCCGGCTGCGACGTCGCCGACGTACGTGTAGCTCGCGGCGAAATCCGCGCCGCTCGGCTCGCGCACCGGCTTGCCCGCGAGCGCGAGCTTGAGGAACACCGGGATGGGCCCGCGCGGGTTCTCGCGCACGCGGGGCACCAGCGGCGGTCCGTACACCCACGAAATACGAACGGTGGCAGCGGGTACGCCGAACTGCGATCGGTACAGGCTCGTCAGGAGCTCGCCGGCAAGCTTCGTGGTGCTGTAAGTATTGGTCGCTTGCGGCGGTGCGTCCTCGAGGATCGGCTTCGCCGGGTCGATCGCGTTTTGGAACACCGATCCCGTGCTGGTGTAGAGGAAGCGTTGCCAGCCGTTGAGGCGGGCGGCGTCGAGCAGCCGGCACACGGCGCCGACGTTCGCGTCCACGGTACCGACCGGATCGGCACGAGCGAACTGCTCGTTGGGGACGGCCGCGGTATGGATACAACCTTCGACGGGATACCTGTCGACGAGAGTGGCGACTTCGACCGCAACCGCAAGGTCGCAGCGCACCCAGGTCACGGGCCCGCGCAGTGCCTTCGCATCCTTCTCGCGAAAGACGCTGCGATATTGCGCAACCACGTCGTGTCCCGCCGCCAGCGCTTGGCGCACGGTCTCGTAGCCCACGTGCCCCATGCCGCCGGTGATCAGAATTGGCATCGCGTTCGGTATCCGTTCAGTCAACGAATCATGCAGGGACCGGCGCGCCGGCGTCCGGCTCAGTCCTTCTGCAACTGGTAGACGAACCGGTACCGGTCGACGGTCGTCGCCGCGGCGAGGAACGGCAGCAGATGCCTCGCCACGGCGTCGGTCAGGCGATCGATGTTGCTGCCCTCGACGAGGATCGCCTGCGCCACGACGTTGTCGGTAGTGCCGCGCAGCTTCTTCTCCTCCGTGCGTAGCGTGGAAACCGCGCTGTCCGCCTGCCAGATTTCAACGCGGAGGACGCCGGGCGCTGTCGCCAGCGCCGCCAGCTCACGGCGCCCGAATGCGTGCAACGCGTCCGCGTCGTCGCCCGCAAAGCGGAGCGTGACGAGCTCGCCACCATCGGCGTCGCCCGCACCGGCGACGAAGCGGAACACGGCGCGTGTCGTGTCGCGATAGCGCGGCATCAGCGTCCGCGTCCACTCCGTCGGTTTGTTGAGCGCATGGAGATAAGGTGTCGATGCCAGCACCGCGGCATCGTCCACGTCATAGCGGGAAAAGTAGCGGGGGCCGGCGTCGAGGTTGAGGTATCGCCGGGCACGCGCGAAACCGGAAATGTTCACCCGCTCCAAGTGGTGCTGGCGGTCGTACCAGTCGTCGAACGAAGGCTCGAATCCCGCTTCCACGCCGTGCCAGATAGCGAGAAGCCCGAGCGTGCTCCGGTGCTGGAGCGTTTCCAGTTGTCTGTCCGTAAGCGTGATGTCGTTCGTCATGAGCAATCGGGCGTTCGCGAAGTATTATCCTACATTGTCGGTTGACATTCGGCCATGTGAAGTATTATAAGACACAGAAACGGATCCGGTGCATCGTTCTTGTCTCGCATTGCGCGTCCCACCCTCACAAGCCGTTACCCATTTCGAAAGGGCGCGACATGGCACGAATGAAAGGGGCGGAGCTCATCGCCAGCTTCCTGGTGCAGGAAAAGATCCCCTATGTGTTCGGCATCTGTGGCCACGGCAACGTCGGCATGCTGGATGCGCTCTACGACGTGCGCGACAAGGTGAAACTCGTGTCGCCGCGCCACGAGCAAACCGCGGGCCACATGGCGGACGGTTATTTTCGCGTCCGGCACCAGCCGGTCGCGACGCTCACCTCGACCGGTCCGGGGTCGGCCAACCTGATCATGGCCTTGGCCGTGGCGCAGACGGATTCGTCCGCCTTGATCGCCATCACCGCCAATGTCCCGACCTCCCAGTTCAACCGGGGCCCCTTCCAGGAGCTCAACCGTCACAACCAGGCTGACTTCCCCAACGTGATCCGCCCCGTCGTCAAGCGCAGCTTCCAGCCGACCCGGGTCGACATGCTCCCGCTGGCGTTGCGGCAGGCGGTCACGATGATGACAAGCGGCCGGCCGGGTCCGGTCAACCTCGACGTTCCCTACAACCTCTTTCAGGAAGAGGCCGAGGTCGGACTCGAACCTGCGTGGGACGGCGTCAACATCCGCCGCAGCGGCGCGTCTCCGGCCGATATCGAGGCCGCCGCCGCAATGATCTCCGCGGCGAAGCGACCGGTGTTCTTCATCGGCCACGGCGTCACGTTGTCGGAGGCGGGTCCGCAGTTGACCGAGCTTGCCCATAGCTTGCGCATCCCGGTCATCAGCTCGCCCAACGGCATGGGTTGTCTCGACATGGACGATCCGCTTTCGCTCGGCTTCATCGGCCGCAACGGCGCGTACCCGGCGAACCAGGCGGGACGTTACGCGGACCTCGTCATCGCGATCGGCGGGCGCTTCGACGACCGCTCGGCGTCCTCCTGGCTGCCGGGCTATTCGTGGAACTTCCCGCACTGCAAGCTGATCCAGGTCGACGTCGACCACGCCGAGATCGGCCGCAACTATGCGCCGGACCTGGGCATCCTCGCCGACGCGCGCACGTTCCTGATCCAGTTGCTCGAGCAGTTGGAGCGCGGGACGCTCGAGACTCGCACTGCGTTCGACGCGTGGCACCGTGAAATCGAGAGGTGGCGTGTGGAATGGGATGCTTTCGTTACCCCCAACTTCGAACTGCACACGTCGCCGATCCGTCCCGAGCGCATCGTGGCCGACTGCCGGTCCGTGCTGCCCGATGACGCGATCATCTCCCTCGACTCGGGCATCCACCACAACTGGTTCATGCAGTTCTGGAAGGCGCGCCGCCCGCAGACCATGCTGAACACCTGGGGCTATTCGGGGATGGGCTTCGGCCCGAGCTCGATCCTCGGTGCAAAGCTCGCGGCACCGGACAGGCCTTGCGTCGCCATCTGCGGCGACGGAGGCTTCACGATGGTCCCGCACGTGCTCTGCACGGCGGTCGAATACAACATCCCGGTCGTCTGGGTCGTCTGGAACAATTTTGCTTGGGCGGCGATTCGCGACCTGCAGTACGGCTATTTCGACGGCCGAGAGATTGGCACCGCGTTCTACCATGGCCCCGAGGGCAAACCCTATAACCCGGACTTCGCCGCCTGGGCGCGTGCCGCGGGCGCGGAGGGAATGACCGTCACCCACTCGCAGGACTTCAAGGGAGCGCTGGAGCAGGCCGTGCGCCTCAACAAACCCTGCGTGATCGACGTTCACGTCGATGCCAATATCCGGCCGCCGTCTACCGGCGCGTGGCAATTGCCACCCTTGCCGCACAAGGAGCCGGTGTTCGGAAACAAGTACGTCGCGGGCAAGTAGACTCGGCATCGTCGACGACCGTTCGGCCGCCCCTTTCCTCCGAGACAATTCGCAAAGGCTGCCATGGCAAATATGAAGACTGACCTCCGCTCCGACACCAGGCGCTCCGTTCCCCGTATCCGCATGCTGATCGGCGGGGCGTGGCGCGAAGGCGGCACCGAGCGCGACGTTGTCAACCCGTACAACGGGGAGATCGTGGCGCGCACGCCCGAATCCTCGCTGCAGGACCTCGATGACGCGCTGCGCGCAGCGACCGCTGCGAAGACGCAGGCAGCGGCGATGCCCGGCTACCAGCGCGCGGCGCTGCTGCGCAAGGCGGGGCAACTGCTGCTCGACCGCGCGGATGAAATCGCGAAGGTGATGACGCGCGAAACGGGCAAGGCGATCAAAGATGCCAAGGCCGAGGTCATTCGCTCGCAAGACACGGTGTTGCTATCCGCCGAGGAGGCGATCCGCATCGAGGGCGAGCAGGTTCCACTCGACGGCTCGCAGATGGGCGCCGGCAAGATGGCGTTCATGCTGCGCTTTCCGGTCGGCGTCGTCGCCGGCATCACGCCGTTCAACGCGCCGTTCAACCTGGCCTGCCACAAGGTGGCGCCGGCGATCGCCGCGGGCAACACCATCGTGCTCAAGGCGCCGCCCCAGGCCCCGGGCGTCGTCACCATGCTTTGCGAGTTGTTCGCTGACGCAGGCGCTCCGCCAGGATTCGTCAACCTGCTGCACGGGAATAGCGTAGGCCCGGCGTTGGTACGTGACCCGCGGGTGGACTTCATCACCTTCACCGGCTCGAGTCGCGTGGGTCTCGACATCAAGGCCGCGAGTGGCACGCGCAGGGTCGCGCTGGAACTGGGCGGCAACGGCATCACGATCGTCCATTCCGACGCCGATCTCGCCGACGCCGCGCCCACATGCGCGCGCAACGCGATGCGCCTTGCCGGGCAGAGCTGCATCTCGGTGCAAAACGTGTTCGTGCACGATAGCCTGTACGAGCCGTTCGTCGAACAGCTGGTGGAAAACGTTCGCAAGCTGCGTCTCGGCGACCCCATCGATCCCGCCACGGACGTGGGAACGCTCATTGATGAGGCTGCCGCGAAACGCGTCGAGCAATGGGTCACCGAAGCGTCTGGCCGCGGCGCCCGCTTGCTGACCGGCGGCAAGCGACACGGCACGCAGTACGAGCCGACGGTGCTGGTCGATGTCGATCCGTCGATGAAGGTAGTTTGCGAAGAGGTCTTCGGTCCGGTGGTGACCGTGCAACGCTATCGCGACCTCGCGCCGGTGCTCGCGGCCGTGAGCGCCGACCGGTATGGGCTGCAGTGCGGCATCTTCACCAGGTCGCTGCCGGTCGCGTTTCAGGCGATCCGCGGGCTTCGCGTCGGCGGGGTCATCATCAACGGCAGCTCGACCTGGCGAACCGACCAACTCGCCTACGGCGGAGTCAAGGCGAGTGGTACCGGCCGCGAAGGCCCGCGCTACGCAATCCGCGACATGACCGAAGAACGCCTTGTCGTGTTTAACCTGTGACGCCGGTTACCTTGGCACAATTTTGATGAAGCCAGTCACGAAGACCGGTGGGCCAAACGCGTTGAAACGGCAACGAACTGCGCATGAGGGGACGAGGGTGCCGAGGCGCGCGCGCGTGATCCCACCAGTCCCGGCAGAGGCACAGCCGAAGGCAGCCAAGGTGACGGCGCGCGGCGGCATCCAGTCGCTCGAGCGAGCGTTTGCCATTCTCGAGCAGGTTGCGCGGCGCCGCGATGGCATCACGCTCGCTGAACTGTGCAAGAGCGTCGGTCTGCATAGCAGCACGACGTTCCACCTCGTCAAGACGATGGTGCAACTCGGATACGCGAGCCAGGACGGCGATTCGAAGAAGTACCGAATCGGTCGCAAAGTGTTCTCTCTCGCCGCGAGCGCGCTCGACGAGAACGAGATCGCCAACCGTGCCACGCCGATCCTCGAGCTCCTCACCAACCGCACCAACGAGAGCTCCCACTTCGCCATTCGCGCGGGTGACGACGTCGTCATCATCGCGAGGACCGGCGGCGCCGGCATGTTCCAGCTGGTCGACCGCACGGGCGCGGTGCGCCCGGCCAATGCCACTGCGCTCGGGAAGGTGCTGCTCGCCGCACTGACACCGGCGCAGCTCGAGCGCTATCTCGAGAAACGAGAGCTCGCCCGCTTCACGCCGAAGACGATCGTCGAGCGTGAATCGCTGTTCGCCGAACTCGATCAGGTCCGCCGCAACGGCATCGCGTTCGACGACGGAGAATTCGATGCGGAAGTCCGTTGTGTCGCGGTGCCCGTGTACGATTTCCTCGGTCGCCTGGCGGGCGCGATCGGCATCTCCGGGCCGATGTGGCGGCTCTCGCTGCAGTCGCTGCACGAGAAATCGAGGCTGGTGCGTCAATCGGCGGCGGAATTTTCGGCGGAACTTGGGTATCGCGGAGAACAGAAGGCCGAGGAGGCATGAAGTTGCCGATGGCATGAACGGGAACTCGCGATGGGATGACACCTTCGACATCGTGGTGCTCGGCGCCGGCGCGGGGGGCATGACCGCTGCGCTGGTGTCCTCGCTCGAGGGCCGGAGTACGCTGCTTCTGGAGAAGAGCGGGCAGATCGGCGGCACCACCGCGCGCTCGTCCGGGACGGTCTGGATACCGAACAACCCTCAGCAGCGGCGCCTCAATCCGGCCGACGATTCGGCGGCAGCGCGCACCTATCTCGATGCCCTCGTCGGCAATCGCGCCGACCGGTCGCTGCGCGATGCATTCCTGGACGCCGGTCCGGCCATGATCGAGTACCTCGAGGCGCGCACCGATGTCCGCTTCCAGGCGTACCCGAGCAGCCCCGACTACCGCCAGGACCTGCCGGGGGCGGCAAACGGTGGTCGTCCGCTCGAACCGCTGCCATTCGACGGGCGGACGCTGGGCGAACATTTCGATCGCGTGGCGTGGCCCCTGCGCGAATTCATGCTATTCGGCGGAATGATGGTCACTCGCGGCGAAGCGGCGCGCCTGCTGCGCATTGCGAAGTCGCTTGACTCCGTTCTTCTCGGCGCGCGGCTCGTCACGCGTTATCTCGCCGATCGTCTCCGCTACAAACGTGGAACACGGCTGGTGCTCGGCAACGCGCTGGCGGCGCGGCTTTATCGCAACCTCCTCGATCGGCAGGTCCCCATCTGGTTCGCCGCGCAGACGCAGCGCTTGGTGATGGATGGCGGCGTAGTGCGCGGCCTCGTCGTGAAGACGTCCGACGGCGAGCGCCGGGTGGAGGCGAGGTGTGGTGTTGTACTCGCGGGTGGGGGCTTTCCCGCCAGCGCGACAATGCGTCGGCAATACCTGCCGCAGCCCGTCGCCGATTACACGGCAGCATACGGAGATTGCGTCGGCGAGACACTTTCGCTCGCGCAGGAGAGCGGCGCCGCCATCGGTCCGCCCGGCGAGGACAACGCGTTCTGGTTTCCGCGTTCAGTTGCCAAGCGTGCCGACGGCACAATCGCAGTCTACCCGCACATCGCGCTCGATCGTTCAAAACCAGGGCTGGTCGCCGTCAATTCCGGCGGGCGTCGCTTTGTGGATGAGGCGTCGTCGTACCACGAGTTCACGCGCGCCATGTACCGCTCTCACCGCACGGTGCCGACAATCCCCGCGGTTCTCGTGTGTGACCGGCGCTTCGTGTGGAAGTACGGCCTTGGGATGATCCGACCCATGAGGCTTTCGTTGCGCACGTATATCGACAAGGGATATCTCCATGTGGCCGACACGATCGAGGATCTCGCGCGCAAAGTCGGGGTCGATCCGGCGGGGCTCGTGCAGACCGTAACCGCGGCGAATGAATACGCGCGCACCGGCGTGGACACCGAGTTCGGCAAGGGCAGCAACAGCTACGATCGCTGCAACGGTGATGCGACGCACGAGCCCAACCCGTGTCTCGGTCCGATCGAGGCGCGGCCCTTCTGCGCAGTCAAAGTGTTCCCCACGCCTCTCGGCACGAGCCTCGGTGTGCGCACCAACGCAACAGGTCAGGTGCTGGATGTTGCCGAGCGCCCCATCCCGGGCCTCTATGCATGCGGGAACGACATGCAGTCGATTATGGGTGGCGAGTACCCTGGCCCGGGCGCGCAGATCGGCATCGCGATGACGTTCGGCTATCTGGCCGTGAAGCGCGCGTCTATTTCCCCGCTATGATTCCATTCAAGCAGGCCTCGAGCCAGCGCGGACGATTGGGAATCCACCATTCCGCGTTCTTGATGAAGGCCTGCTTCATATTGTCCGGATAGGTCGGCAATTTGACCGCCGCGGCCGGGTCCAGGAAGTCGTAAGCGCGCGGGTTGCTCGGCGCATACCCGATCAAGCGCGCCAATTCGGCCTGCACTTTCGGACGGGCGACGAATGCCAGGAAGCGCATCACGTTGTCGTAGTTCGGCGCGCCCTTCACGACAAGCCATTTGTCACCTTCGACGCGCGCCTGATTCCACACGATGACCTTCCATCGGATTTTCGGGCACCAAGCGGTAGCGTTCAGGCCGCCAACTTGGTCTCGGACTGGGTCTTGAGCCATGCCTCGTAAACTGCTGCGGGACTCTGGCCTCCGAGCGCGGAGTGGCGACGACTCCGGTTATAAAAGACTTCGACGTAATCAAACAAATCGGCTCGTGCCTCATCGCGAGTCTCGTAGCGTGAACCATGCACGCGCTCGTTCTTCAGACTGTTGAAGAAACTCTCGCTGGGGGCGTTATCCCAGCAATTTCCTTTCCGGCTCATCGACGCGAGCATGCCGTAGTCAGCGAGCTGTTTTTGAAACTCGTGGCTGCAATACTGGCTGCCGCGATCCGAGTGATGAATCAGCCCGGGAAGCGGTCGCCGCCGGAACCACGCCATGCGCAAGGCATCGATCACCAGCTCCTTGGTCATCCGCTCGCGCATCGCCCAGCCGACGATCTGGCGGGTGTAGAGATCAAGCACGATCGCCAAATACAGCCAACCCTCGCCCGTGGCGATATAGGTAATGTCCGCAGTCCACACCTGATCAGGACGCTCGGTTTCAAAGTTCTGGTCGAGCCGGTTCGGTGCCACCGGCAACGAGTGCTTCGAGTCGGTCGTCGCCTTGAAACGCCGCTTGTGCCGGCCGCGCAGTCCGTTCTCCCGCATCAGTCGCTCCACCCGCCCTTGGCTCACGGGAATGCCGCGCCCTTTGAGCTCCTGGTAGATGCGCGGCGACCCGTAGGCGGCTTTGGTCTCCTCATGAACCTCGCGGATGTGCGCCAGCAATTGGCGATCGCTGAGCCACCTCTGCGGACCCTCACCGCGTTGCCATCTCGCGAAGCCACTGTCACTGACCTGCAGCGCCGCGCACAACCCCTGCACCGGATACGAGCCGCGATTCTGTTCAATAAACGCGTACCTCACAGCGACTCCTTCGCAAAGTACGCGGCGGCTTTTTTTAGGATCTCCGTTTCCATCCTCAGGCGCGCGACCTCCGCCCGCAGCCGTGATATCTCCATCTGCTCCGGAGTGATCGGCTTGCCGTTCTCGGCCATACCGAGCTTTCCCCCCGCCTGTGCCTTCACCCAGTTGCGAATCGATTGTTCCGGTACACCGATCTCCCGGGCCACCCGCCTCACCGGCTCACCACCACGAACTCGCCGCAACGCCTCGAGCTTGAACTCGAGCGTATACGCCACCCTCGGAATTCTCTTCATCGATCACCTCCGACAGCACTATTATCTCTCGCTGCTGTTGGTGCCCGATAACCGCTGGGAAGCTCACGATCTTCAGAGGCACCCCCTTATCCAGCATGCCGTTCATCCGGCCGCTCGAATCCATGGCCATCACGGCTTCCTGGGTGGCCATGTATTGACCGGGCTGGCTGGTGTTTCGCCACCAGACCACGTTCGGCGCCAATTCCTGGAGCTTCTTGATGGCGCGCGGGATGTGCACGGAGGCCTGCGCCAAGCGCTCCCAACGCGCCAGCAACGAGGCGCCATTTTGAACGTCCAAGTAAAAGGTGGACGACTGCGGATAAACCTCGCGGTCAAACAGATCGAGAACCTCGTCGAAACGGCCCTGCGACAACTTATGGCCTCGAAAGAGGTTGTAGTCATTAAGAAATCGCGCCGCATCGCTGAGCAGTTCGATGCCCTCTCGGGCACGACCTTGCATCTCAAACACATGGGCCAAGCCATGCAAGGCCCAAAGATCTTGCGGCTGCAAAGCCAGCGCCTCGCGCGCGCAACGCTCGGCCACGACGTAGTCGCCAACCTCTTCCATCGCGAAGGCATGAGCCGAAAGAAAGTGCGCATAACCAGGCGTCTGGGGCCCCCAATGGCCGGCTACTCCCGCGCTTACTTCGGCTTGATATCGTTTGTCACCGGTCCAAAAAAGCGTACCTGTGTGTTGACGCAAAGCCAACAAATCCAATGGCCATTTGACCAGGATTTGCTCCCAGGCCGCCGCACGAGCAGAAAAATCTTGCGCAATCCAGGCACGCAAGGCTTCTTGGTGCAAGCGCTCCCGGGGATTGGCAGGCAAAGCCTCCGCCTCCAGCAGGTGTGCCCGTGCCTTGGGGTGGGCGTCGAGCGTACCTTCGGTCATGAGAGAGTAGCCCTTGAGTACATGAGCAAGGACAAACTCCGGAAACTCCTGCAACAGTGCGTCTAAGCGATCCTGCACCCCCAGTCGGTAGTAGTAGAGGTCGTCAATCAGCGCGTCGAAACGCTCAACAGCTGCAGCGCTGACCGCACCGAGAGAGAGGCCCCGAACATCGATGATGTCAGCGTGCGTCATGGACTATGATCTTTCTTTAGGTAGGCGAAGCGGCGAGGGCGTGCTGGAGCGCATTCACTGCGGTCTCGGCTGCCTCTAAAGCCCACTGATAGGAAAATCGAATTGGGCGTGACACCTTTGGGCCAATGAAATTCTCCGATTCGTTGTGAATTGGGGCTTGAAATCGACGCTCGATGTTCCTTATGCTCAATGCGGGGGGTTCGCGATGCCCGAATCCGGGTTTACTGAGTAACTACAGGGCAATCTAAACGATTTCCAGAGTGGCGTGCAATAGCATCCGTGGCACTGACTTCGCGGAACTATCCTGTTAGGCTGAACATCCGACTCATAGAGTCTTGCCGCGTTACCTGAGCGGCGTCGCGCCGCCGCG
>WNFV01016955.1_pt1 | contig 11482 bp, 12 predicted proteins | sample 5400101 | NCBI WGS metagenome assembly WNFV01 (sample SAMN13153361, study PRJNA577476) | soil metagenome | isolation source: 115 cm soil or saprolite under grassland replicate 1 | place: USA:California | collected 2016-06-15
TTGGCGCCCGGAGGCGCTTCGGCATTCGTGAACCCGCGCAGGTCGGGGGTGAACTGCTCGATCGGGCTGTCGGCGACCGCGCGGACCGGCAGGTCCAGGCCGAACAGAATCGCGGGGGTGTGGGCGGTGACCTCGACGCGGACCCGGGCGCTGGTGCGGGTGGCGGTCACGGCAGCGTCGGTGAGCAGCTCCTCGGCGCCGACCTGGGCGATGAACCCGTGGGCGCGGTCGCGGCCGGCGTGGGGGTCGGCGGGTTGGGTGCGGGCCGCGCGGGCGCCTTCCTGCGCGGCGGCGGTGGCGACGTGGACAGCGTGCTGCCACAGCGCGAACTGGATGATCCCGAACACCAGCAGCAGCAGCAGCGGGGTGGCCACCACCAGCTCGGCGGTGACCGTCCCGGCCTCGTGGTCGGGCAAAGCGCGCGAGCGGACGGTGGGGTGCATGGTCAGGCGCCGGGACCGGCGATGCTGTTGACCCAGCTCATCACGATCCTTGTGAGGATGGCGACCGCGGCGATCGCCAGGCCGACGATCAGCGCGGTGAGGATGACGGCCTCGGTGGTCATCACGCCACGCTCCCCGCGCGGGGTGGCCAGCCGGGCGCGCAGCCCGACGTCGAGTGTCTGGGCGAGCCGGCGCAGCCGGGCTGGGAGGGTCGGGAGGGTCACGGGGCGGCTCCTTCGTTGCGGGGCGGGCCGTTACGGTGCGCCCGAGGCGACGCGGGCGATGGCGGGGAAGCCGAGCAGGAGCAGGAAGGCGCCGAACATGACCACCACCGGCAGCGACATGCGTTCGGTGGCGGCGTGCGCGTCGGCTTCGATCTCGGCGTGCTGGTGGGCGCGCAGCGCGGCGGCCTTGGCCAGCAGGGAGGCGCGCACGCGGGCGCCTTCGGTGCCGGCCAGCCCGACGGTGGCGGCCAGCTCGACCAGCTCGGCCACGCCCAGCCGCTCGCCGAGCTGCCCGAGCGCCACCCACGGGGGCTGGCGGTGCAGCCGCGCGTCGCCGAGCGCGCGGCGCAGCTCCACGCTGGCCCAGTCCTGGCCGGTCTGGGCGGCCTGGTGGAGGGCGCCGTCGACCCCGGCGCCGCCGGCCAGCGCGATCACCGTCAGGTCCAGCACCGCGCCCAGCGTGTGGCGGAACTGTCGGCGGCGTTCGGCGGCCTGACTGCGCACGGCCAGGTCGGGCACCAGCCAGCCGGCCGCCGCCAGGGCCACGCTGGCGCCCAGCGGCACCAGCAGCGGCAGGGTGACGCCGGCATTGGCGAGCACCACGCCAAGCGCCGAGGGCAGCAGCAGCCCGGCCAGCGCCGCCGCCACCTTCTCGGCGACCAGCCGCTCGACGGTCCGGCCGGTGATGGCCAGGTCCGCGGCGGCATGGCCGACCGGCAGCCCGAGCCCATCCAGCAGGCGCGCCAGCGGCCGGCCGGCGGCCCGCGTCAGCCACGCCCAGCCGCGCGTGACCAGCTCGGCAGCAACCAGCTCGTCGTGGCGGTCGCGCCGGTGTGTGGCGTGCAGGCGCGCCAGCGCGAGCGGCAGCGGGTCCGGTGGGGGCCACAGCCCCCGCACGATCGCCAGCACGCCCAGCCCGAAGCCCGCGCCGGCCAGCAGCGCCACAGGGATCACCGCGGCGCCTCCCGGGCGGGGGTCAGGATGCGGCGGGGCGTGACCGGACGGCTCAGCGCCGACAGCCAGCGCAGGCCCAGCGCGAACAGCCCACCGACCACGGCCAGCACGAGCTGCCCGACCGGGGTGGCGTAGGGGGCCAGGAACCCGCCGCCAAACAGCGCCAGCCCGGCCGCCATGCCCAGCGTGGTCGCGGTGATCACCCGCACCGAGGTCTGGACCCGGGCGCGGCTGGCCTCGACCCGAAGCCGCATGGTGGCGTCCTGGCGGGCGGCGGCGGCCAGCGCGCCGAGCTGCTCGCCGACCCGCCCCGCCTGCTGGCCGGTGGCGTGCAGCAGCGCGGCGACGACCAGGTCGCCGGTCGGGTCGGCCAGCTCGTCGGCGAACTGGCCCAGCGCCACCGCCGGCGGCTGATGCTCCAGCCGGGCCGCCAACGCGCGCACGGCGGCGCGGATCGGGGTGGGGGCGACCGGGGCGGTGGCGGTGATGGCCTGCTCGATCCCGGCGGCGCCGGCCAGGGTGTCGCGCAGCATCTCGGCCCAGCCCGCGATCGCCTCGGTGCGCTGGACCAGCCGCTGGTGGGCGGGCTGGCCGCCGAGCAGACCCGGCGCACACGCGACCGCCAGCGCGACCAGCACGCCAGCCACCGGCCAGCCGGTCACCACCACGACCAGCAGCCCGACCCCCACCGCCAGCGCCGTGCGTGCCAGCCGCCGGGCGCCCGCCGGCCCGGCCAGCCCAGCGCGCAGTCCACCAAGGGCGGGGAAGGGGACACCGCGAAGCCCGGCGGCGACCAGGGTCACGCCCACGCCGAAGCCCGCGCCGCACACCGCCGCCAGCGCGGTCATCGCCCCACCTCGCCCGCGCCGTTGCCGCCGGTGGCGGTCGCCCACCAGGGGCCGTCGGGGTCAAGCAGCCGCGTGTCCAGTCCGGCCTGGACCAGCAGCCCGACCGTCTGGGTCCGCAACGGCGCGGCGGGCACCGCATGCCCGGCCCGGCCGGGCCGGAAGACCTCGTTGGAGACGACCTGGGCGCCGTCTGCGCCGACCACCTCCCGCACGCTGGTCACCTGCCGGCGGCCGCTGGCGCGGTCGTGGTCCAGGAACACCACCAGGTGGACGGCGTTGGCGACCAGCAGGTTGGTCGCCTCCAGCGGCAGCCGCTCGGGCGCCTGGATGGCGTAGGTCGCCAGCTTCCCGAACGCCTCCCCCGAGCCGCCGGCATGCAGGGTGCACATCGACCCGTTGGTGCCCATGCTCATCGCGTTGAGCATCGGGACCAGCTCCTCGCCGCGGACCTCCCCCACGATCACCCGGTCGGGGCTCATGCGCAGCGCCCAGCGCACCAGCTCGGCCTGGGTGATGCGCCCGTGGCCCTCCACGTTGGCGTCGCGGGCCTCCAGGGCGACCACGTCGGGGTGCAGCTCGGGATGGCGCTCCAGGCCCAACTCCAGGGTGTCTTCGATGGTGACCAGCCGCTCGCTGGTGGGCATCTCGGCGGCCAGGGCGCGCAGCAGAGTGGTCTTGCCCGCCCCGACGTCCCCGCAGATGATCAGGTTGCGGCGTGCCCGCACCGCGGCGGCCAGTACCTGCCGCAGCGCCGGGCTGAGCGTGCCCAGCCGCACCTCGTCGGCGAGGGTGAGCCGCTGGTAGCGGTGGCGGCGGATCGACAACGACGGGCGGGCCGCGACCGCCATGACCGCAAACAGCCGGCTCCCATCGGGCAGCCGCAGGTTCACGCTTGGGGTGCCGAGGTCGAAGCGGCGCTCGGCGATCCCCAGCCGGCTGGCGGCGGCGCGCAGCAGCGCGACCAGCTCGGCGTCGGAGTCGGCGATCGGGTCGACCGGCTCGCGGCGGCCGTCGGCGTAGCGCACGAACACCTGGTCGCAGCCGTTGGCGTTGATGTTCTCGATCTCGGGGTCGTCCAGCAGCGGCTGGAGCCGGCCCAGCCCGAACAGCGCGTCCAGCACCTGCCGGGCGACCCGCTCCTCTTGGGCGAGGTCCAGCACCGGGCGGCCATCGGCGAGGGCCTGTCCGGCTTGGCGTTCCAGCGCTTGGGCCAGCAGCGACCGCGCCAGCCGACGCTGATCCTCCACCCCAAGCCGCGCCCGTCCGGCCTCCTCGTCGGCGCGCAGGCGGGCGGTGAGCCGCTCGGCCACCTCGCCGCGCAGCCGGGCCACCAGCCCCGCCGCCGCGCCGTCAGCGGCCATCGCCGGCTGGTCGGCGGCGGTCGCCGCGCCGTCCGCCGACCAGGAGGCGCCGAGCCCGCTCACCGCCGACCACCCACCTCGTCACCCGACACCCCACCCATGGCGGGCCGGCCGACCGCGTGATCCTGGGTCGCGGCAGCCTCGGGGGCGCGCAGCCGCTCCAGCGCGCCGGCCAGCCCGCGGGCGGCGCGCAGCAGCGGCGTGCGGCGCAGCACCTTCCAGCCTCCCGCCCCGCCGGAAAGGACCGCGGCGGCTCGCCGGTCGGCCGGCAGCGCGCCCAGCACGGGCACGCCAAACGTGGCGGTGATCTCCTCGGGCTTGTACGGGCCGGCGCCGACCAGCACGACCCCAAGCCTGGCCGCATCGGCTTGCAGGGTAGACACGAGGCCGGCCACGTGCGCCAGCTCAGCCCGCCGGGCAGCAACGACAGCGCGCCGCTGGCCTGCGCGGCGGCAGCCGGCGCGGCCACCACCCGCAGCCCACCAGGCAGCCGCTGGCAGTGCGCGGCGACCAGCTCCACCCCGGCGGCGTGGCGGGCGGCGGCGGCCAGCGACACCAGCCCCGGGTCGGCCGCCAGGCCGAACCACGCCGCCAGATCGCCCCCGGCCGGGTCGCACTCGGCGACCAGCACGTGGGCGCCCTCGGGCCACACCGCCCCCAACGCCACCGCGGTCGTGGTCGCCCCCGGCGACGCCTTCGCCGACCCCAGCGCGACCAGCATCACGGCGCTCCCGCGCGGACGCGGACCAGGCTGATGCGCCCCACGGCCGCCGCGCTGGCCACCCGCCCGGCCGCCTCCGCGGGGATCTTCAGGGTGACCACGCTCACCCCACCCGCCGTGTCCGGGTCGCTCACCCCGACCACCGTGGCGGCCCGCACCAGCGGCTCCGCGCTGCTGGTCTGCCCGCCGAGCTGGCTGTCCGAGCCGCCCGCGCCGGTGGCGAGCACCACCACCCGCGCGCCCGCCGACAGCCCCGGCGGGTACTGGCCCGGCTTGAGCGCCACCCCCGCCAGCGCCTCCCCGCCGCCCAGCCCGGCCGGCTCCCCGAGCGCGGCCTCGGCCAGCAGCATCCCCGGTGCAAGCGGGAACGCCGCCGGGCGGCCCACCACCGCCGCCTTGGCCGACGCGGGGATCGCCGCCACGCCCGGGTCGGCGGCCACCCGCACCGCCCGCACGTCCCGCTCGCCGATCGGCTGGCCGGCCTCAACCGGCCGGGCCACGACCAGCACCGCGTGGCGCTGCCCCACGTTGACCAGCAGCGACACGAACACCAGCGCGCACCCGGCGGCCACCAGCACCCCAAGGGTCAGCCACGGCAGCGAGACGCGGCGGCGTCCCGGCGCCACCCGCAGCGGCCCCTGCCCGACCCCATCCGGACCGACCCGTGTCGCCTCCCGCACCACCACACCAGCTCCCTGGCTCTCGCCCGTCTCGCTCACCACGTGGCCCGGTTGAGGGCCTGCAGCTCCGCGACGTGCAACGCCACCTGCGCGCTGCTGGTGACCGCCGCCAGGGCGCCGCCGCCGGGCGCGCCGCTGGCCGTCCACGTCACGCGCCAGCGCATCCTCGCCGTCACCACAAACCGCTCGCCCGGCTCGCCGGCAGAGCTGCGCCGGTAGGTGTAGCCACAGCCGCCACGCCGCTCGGCGGCCGGCCGCGCGGGGTCGTAGCGAACCCCCGGCCCCCGGCATACCACCCGCCCCCCCTCGCCCATCTCCCAGGTCACCAGCTCAGGGTCGGCGGTCACGGTCGCCGACACACCAGGCAGCGACGCGGTCGCCTGCCGCGGCCGCCACGCGCTAGGGTCCACCCACAGCAACGTGCGGACGTTGACGACCTGCGGCACGCCGACCGGAGGGCTGGTCCCGACCGCGGGGACGCCAAGGGCAAGCCGCCGGGCGGCCTGGCGGGCCAGCACCACCGGGTCCACCCGCGCCTGCGGCGGCACCCACGTGTAGCCGGTGCGGCCGTCGGCGCAACGCCACTGGTAGCCCGTGCCCTTGATGCCGACCACGTTGTTCAGCCAGTCGGTCTCGCGGTCCCTGGTGAACACACAACCCGCGCCGCCGCCGCGGCCGGCCGACACCGGCCGGGTGCCGACCACCACGCCAGGCGCCTTGGGGTCTGGCAGCGGCCGGGCCCAATCCGAGCTGGGCTCGGCCGGTTGCGCGTGGGCGCCCGGCGCCCAGGTCCCGAGAAGGACCACGGCAACAAGCAGACAGATCACTCGACGCATAGGGACTCCCGAATGTCGAGCTCCGACACCTTCCAGCGGCCCTCGGTGCGCGTCAGTTCCGCGCGGACCTGCCGGTTCTTGCCGCTCGGTGTGCCAGACGGCTTGCCGGTCTCGGCGTCGACCGCCTGCCATCGGCTGCTGTCCAGGCACTCCGCGACCCGCGCCTTGCGCGCGTCGACCGCCAGCACCCGCGTTCGGGTCCGCACCGGCTTGCCGCGGGCGACCAGCCCCTCGCGGTTATAGGACAGCAACTGCAACCGCAGCCGCCGCAGCGCCTCACCCGTGGCGTGCGCGGCCAGCCGCGGCGAGCGGTAGTCGGCGGTGGCGGATACCGCGATCCAGTCCGCCCAAAACGCCTCCCAGCCCGCCAGGACCGCCGCCTCGGCTGGCGACTGCGACGACGACGTGGCGTTCGCCTGCGAGGTCGACGTGGCGGGGTTGCCGGCGGTGCTCGTCGTGGCCGACGAGGACCGCCCATCGGCACCGCAACCCGCGAGCAGCAAGGCGGCAACCAGCGGCAACGCCGCAAGCGGCGCCCATCCGTGAGGCATTCCGTGACGTGACCGCATCTGCGTTCACCGTCCCGGTCGAACGATTCGACCACAAATCGGGAGAGAGGGGGGTTGCTAGGATACAAGCCCTCTGAGACATCGTCGAAGGATTACTCGCTCACGACAGAAGTGCTTTACCGAACTGTTACGCCCACACAGGCATGACGGAACGAACGCTACGAATGAGCTAATCGCTACTTGTGCCTCTTGCGAGTTCACCGGCGCATGTACCGGGCGGGTCCACGTCGAGCAGATGTCTGCTGGGAGGTCCTGCTTGACAACCTGGACCGCGGCCGACTCCAGGTGATTCTGGCTCAGGATCTCCGGCCTCCGCCGGGTCGAGGACGGTCGCGCAGGGCCGGCCTTGATACCGTAGGAGCACGCGCGAGTTGTACGAGGACGTGGGCCTGAGCGCGGTCCACATTGGCCTGCTCTGCGGCGTTGGCGGGTCGACGGTGCTCACGCGGCTCCGGCGAGTCGGCATTGAGGGTGTCCGTGATGCTCTCCACGTGGGGTCCCTACGGAGCTACTGCCGAAGCAGAACAGCAGGTCGGCGGCTCGCTGAAGTCCCACGCGCGTCCGGCGCAGGGAGCATCACGGACACCCTCATTGACGTCCGTCCGCCCGGCAATCCCTGCCCATGGCTGATCCGCACCTACCTGCACAAGCGCCGTTGACACTTCGGTCAGGTCGATCCTGATGACCTAACAAGGCGAGTGCGGAACGTCAGCGTGGGCGGGTTTCGCAACCCGTCGCGAGCCCTACTAACCTGGGGCTATGCATCGACGAGGGTGAGCGGGGCCATGGGTGACGCGGTCGATCCTGAGCAGCTCAAGTATTGGCGCGGGCGCCGAGGGATGTCGCAGCGGGCGTGCGCCGAGCTGATGGGCTACTCGGCGAGCTGGCTGCAGAAGATCGAGCAAGGCAAGCGGTCGGAAGAGCGGCTGTCGGTGCTCCGCGATTTCGCCCGGGTGCTGCAGGTGGGGATCGAAGACCTGCAGGCGCAACCACCCGGGTCCGGCGAGACAGCCGCTCGGCCCCAGGGGCACGCCGCTCGTGGCGCTTCATCGGCCGAGGGCCCGCGTGGCTTAGCCCCTCAGCAGGCGCCAGCACGAGACGCCGCGCGGATCGGCGATCCCGCCGGCTCCGACCGGGCCGGGCCCTCGCGTCCCGCGGTTGCGGAGCCTCATGGCGACCGAGCAGGCCGGCGCGCCACCGGCGCTGGCGGGGAGGTGGGGGCTGGGCGGTTGCCAGCGCTGTCGGAGCGGCTGACGCTGGCGCTTGATCGCCCTCGCCGCCTTGACCCAGCGATCGTCGATGAACTGGAGAGCCTAACCGCCGCCTATCGGCGGCTGTACCACAGCACGGCCGCCGAGGACATCCTCGATAGCGTCGTCCAGCACGTCAGCCTGGCCGGGCGGTTCCTCGGCGCTGAGGGCTCGGCCATGTATCAGCGGCGCCTGGCCGCGACCACCGGGGAGGCTGCGCTGCTGGCGGGCCGGCTGCTGTTTGTCGATCTGAACGACCGCGAGGCGGCGTCGCCGTACTACAACCGGGCATTGCGGGCCGCCAGCCAGGCCAGCGATCCCCCGTTCCACGCCTCTGTACTGGGGCATGTGAGCCGCGCGCTTTCCCTTGGAGGCAAGCGCAAGCAGGCACTTGAGGTGCTGGCGGCGGCCCGGCGTCACGCGATGCGCGGCGGGAACGCCACGGTCGTCGCGTGGCTGGCCGCCGTCGAGGCGAGAACATGGGTCGAGGGCCGGCCATTCGCGACCCGCGAGGAGGCTGCGGCCAGCCTCGCGGCCCTGGACGCGGCCGAGCTCGCCATGGGCCGGGCGGCGCCCGGCGAGGCGCCCGCCTGGTTCGATTACTTCGACCGCTCCAAGCTGCACGGATTCCGGGGCTTCTGTTCGCTGCGGCTGCGGCGGCCGCAGGACGCGGAGGCCGAGCTCAACCAGGCGCTAGCGACGCTGAATCCTGTGGCTGTCAAGGAGCAGGCCTGCTTCCTGGCCGATCGAGCGGCGGTCCGCGTCCAGCAGCGGGAGATCGACGAGGCCTGCCGGATGCTCGGGCAGCCCATCGCGATCCTGGCCGAGACCCCGTACGCGACCGGCCTGCAACGCCTCCGCGACGTCCGCGTCCAGCTTGAGCCTTGGGAGGACACGCCAGCGGTCCAGCGCCTCGACGAGCAGCTTACGGAACTACTCCGGGTATGAGCTGCCTTCGGGCATCGGATCGGCCGCGACCGGGCAGCCCCGCGCATCTGTCCCTGGCCGGCCGTGGGACGCGCCGGTGACCGTTGAGGTGCGAACCATCACCGAGCCGGCTCGGTTGGCTGGGCTCGAGCCGGAGTGGCGGTCGCTGGCCCGGGCTACCGGCCCGCTGTCGGTGTTCCAGCATCCCGCCTGGATGCTCGCCTGGTGGGCGGCGTTCGGGACGGACACCGACCTGCGGGTCCATGCAGCCTTCCGGGAGGGCCGGCTGGTGGGGCTCGCACCTGTGGCCGTGACCGCGCAGGACGGGCCAGACAGGGTGGCCGTCTTCATGGGCGCGCCGTTCAACGACTTCAACGACTTTCTTGTGACCCCCGACGATCCCGGCCCGGTCGTCACCGCGCTTTGGCACATGATCATCGAGGACGACCGGTCCTGGACCGAGTTCCAGCTCGGACCGATCCGTCCGGACGCGGCGCTTCGGGCCGACGGCCGCCTGCACTCCTCGCCCATGGTCGCGATCGAGCGGGGGGTCCCGCAGCCGGCGCCTGCACTGGCGATGGATGCCGGCTGGGAGTCCTACCGGTTTGGGCTGGACCGCCGCCACCGTCGCGCCTGGGAGCGATCCCTGGAACGGGCACTCGCCGCGCACGTGGTGGCCGTGGAGACGATCGACGATCCGGGGGCGCTGCACGAGGCGGTCGAGCGGTTCGAAGCCCTGCGCCAGGCGAGCTGGGCAGCTCGGGGCCGCGTCGGTGACCTCGTCGCCGGCCAACGCGACCCCCGTTTCCCGTCCTTCCTCGCTGCCGCTTGTGCCCGCCTGGCGGCGGATGGCCGCTGCCTGCTGCTGGACCTCCGCCTTGACGGGGAGCTGGTGGCCGCCGATCTGTACCTCATCCAAGACCAGTACGCCCTGCTGTACCTGCGGATGTTCCGGCCGCATGCCTCGCTGACCAGCCCCGGGATGGCACTCGCTCTGCTGGGCTTGAGACTCCTGCACGCGCGCGGGGTCCGCGCCGTCTCGCTCGGCCGCGGCGCCGAATCCTACAAGTACCGGCTCGGCGGTCGGGACGTCCTGCTGGAGCGGCCCATCCTGCGCCGGGCCGCGGCGTAGGTCCGGTCGGCATGCACCTGTTCGTCTCCCCCCATCTGGACGACGCGGTGCTGTCGTGCGGCGCGACGATCGCGTCGCTGGCCCGTCGAGACGACGAGGTTGTGGTGCTCACGGTCTTCGCGGGCGGCAACGGCCGCCGTGCCTTGGCGCCGTATGCCGCCCGCTACCACCGCAAATGCGGCCTGGCCGACTTCTGGACCCGGCGCTGGGAGGACGTCGAGGCGTGCGCCTGCCTGGGCGCCGGGATGGTGCACCTTGGGTTCGGCGAGGTGCTCTACCGCCGCGACGCCGCGGGGCGCCCCCGGGTCAACACCCGCGATGACCTGTTCTCACCGCTCACCCCAGAGGATCACCGCGTCGCAGCCGACGTGGCCGCCGAACTCGCGCGGTGGCTGCGGCGCCTTGGACCGGCCGTGCTGTACGGGCCCGCCGGGATCGGCGGCCACGTCGACCACGTCATCACCACCACCGCCATCCGGCGGGTGCTGGGTCACCTGGGCGTCGAGGCGCCACCGCTGCTGTTGTACGAGGAGATGCCGTATGCGGCGACGCCCGAGGATGCGGCCTTGTTGGCCACCCTGGCAGACACCGCCGAGCCGGTCATCCAGGAAGTCACGGCGCGGGACTGGCGAATGAAGATCCGGGCCGTCGAGGCATACCGATCCCAGCTCCGGTCGATCTGGAAGGAGCGGGACTGGCGCGCGGCGCTCGACCAACACGCGCGCGACGTGAGCGGCGGCAAGGTCGCAGAACGGCTCTGGAAGCCGAACTGACCCCGAGCCCGACGCCGCCTCCGGCGAGCCGGGTCGTGGCCGCAGAACCTACGCGACTACGCCTCGAAGGTGACCAGCGGCTTGGTGCGCCGCTCTCCACGGCACGCCTAGCGGGAGCGAGCTGCCGCGAACGCGATGGCCCGTCAAGGCACCCGTATGCGCCGCCGCCTCGGGCGCAGGTCGCACGATTTGGGCGACTCGCACGATACGGGTCAGAGAACCTCGCCGCTGCCCCGTATGGTCCAGCCTCCAAGGGCCGCGTTGCCCGAAGAAACATCGGCATCCATGGAGGTCGCCTGCTCTGGTGCTCTTGGCGGCAACTGCACGCACGCTCGTCGTCCCTTTGCCAACCGCTGGAACGCGGCGTCGCCATCCGCGACGTGTCCGGCCGTCGGGATCTGGCAGGCCGTCTGCGGGTGACGGTGGGCAGCCCGGCCGACAACGACGCCTTCTTGTTAACGCTCCACGACGCGGGGGAGGCGCCGGCATGAGCAGCACCGCCTCGCTCGGGGACCAGGATGACCTGGCGTTCGCGCGGCTGCTGGCCGACGCCGCCGACCGGGTCAGCCTGGACCTGTACCGCGATGCCGAGCTGCTGGTGGCCACCAAGCCAGACCGGACCCAGGGCAGCGAGGCGGACCTGGCGGTGGAAGCTGCGCTGCGCCGGCTGCTGCGAGCCCACCGGCCCGAACAGGGCGTGCACGGCAACCAGCGCGGCGCCAAAGGCAGCCAGCGGATCCGGTGGCTGCTCAACCCGATCGACG
>WNFV01008589.1_pt1 | contig 11481 bp, 10 predicted proteins | sample 5400101 | NCBI WGS metagenome assembly WNFV01 (sample SAMN13153361, study PRJNA577476) | soil metagenome | isolation source: 115 cm soil or saprolite under grassland replicate 1 | place: USA:California | collected 2016-06-15
GATCTGGTCACTCGCCGCCTTCGCCTTTGCATCCGCCGCGGCCTGGCTGGAGATGGTCCGGTCGACGAGCGTGAGGACCCGCCCGCCGAAGGCGGCCGCCAGGTCGCCCGGGGTTGTCGGCAGATGTGCGCTGCTGGTGCCCGCCGGCGCCGATCCGAGCAGCGGCTGCTTGTTGATCGGGTCCCAGCCGCGAACCTTGACCTCCTTGACCTGGCCGGCCGAGCTGATGCGCGGGTAGAACGCGATCAGGTCCAGGCCGAAAACGAGCTGCATCGGGTTGGAAGACTGATAGTCGCCCTGGCCAGGGGCGTCGGCAGCCCTTGGAGGCGTGCGGAAATTGAGCTTGTCGTCGGTGACGGTCACCTCGAACCCGATCTTTTCCGCAAGGCCGCGGACGAACTCCCAGTCGGTGAGATTGTGCTGGAACACGTGGTCGTGGACGGTCTTCGAGTCGTCGATGGTGCCCTTTTGCAGGCCGTGGTCGCCCGCGACCTGTTGAGCGATGTCCGAGTACTTCACGTTCACGAACGTCTTGGAGACGCGCCCCATGTGCAGGCGATGTAACATGTCGTAGCCGCGCACGATCGCCCGGCTCCCAGCCGAGTCGTACTCGCCTTCGAACGCCGTCACCTCGCCCGAGATCAGCACCTCCGGCGCGCTGCCGCCTAGAGGCGGAGCGGACACCTTCACCTTCGAGCCGATCTTGAGCTTGGCTTGCGACAGCACCTGGCGCTCCGCGTCGCGGAACGTGACCTCGAACATATCGGGCGCGTGCAGGTGATCGTCCACCATCACCTGCTCGAGCAGGACCTCGAGCTCGGATGACAAGGGCGAGCCGTCGATCTCTACGCGGGGGCGGAGGGCGAACTCTTGAGCCAACGACTAACCCACCACTGCCGTCGCCTCGTCGGCGCTCGGCAGCAAAAGGCGGATGCCCGGCGCGATGCGCAACGGGTCATCGATGGCGTTGAAGACGGCCAGCGCGCGCCAGAGGCCGGGGTCTCCGTACTCGGCGTAGGCGACCGAGTGCAGGCTGTCTCCCGCTGCGAGGACGTAGGTGCGGCGACCGGCGAGCGACCCTGACGTGGGGTTGGTCGCCTTGGGCTCGTCGGGGACTTCCTCGAGGGCGATGTTCGCGGTCGCACGCACGGGCTTGCCGTCGGGTTTGAACATCGTGTACTTGACGCTGACCGACTTGAGAAAGCCCTTGAACTCGGACAGGGAGTGGTTGCTGCCCCACTGCAGCTTGAGGATCTGCGGCTGCGGCTTCTTCTTGTTGATCGACTCCTCGGTGGGCTTGAGCCAACCGAGCAGCGTCTTCACGTCGTCTAGCAGGTCTGCGTTGGGGTTCTCCCAGTCGTCGAAGAACAGCTCCATCGACAGACTCTGAGGCTGCACACCGCCGAACTCGGGTTTCGTCGACGATTTGGCGCTCTTGTTAGTCGGCCGGTTCCAGGTAGCCGACTTCGAGATTGAGTACTCCTTGGGATTGAAGCGGAACTTCAGCTCCTTCGAGCCGTCGGCGGCGACGAGGCTTGCCTTCGTGTTGCTCATGCGCTAGCCGCGCCCCGACAAGAAGCCGTTGTGAGCGAGCTCGAGGGTCTCGATAGCGATCTGGTTCCCCGTCGCGTCGAGCGACGGCCCGGTCCACTTGACCGGGAAGACGGCGTCGAGGTTCCACTTCGCAACCACCTCGCCGGCGGGATCCAGCACCGCGATCTCGGCGTTGCTGCGGTCGACCTTCTGACGCTGACCGGCCACCCACGAGGCGACATCGGCCGAGTTCTTGTCGAGCGGCCGCGTCAGCTTGACGTTCTGGTACTTGCACCGGCCGGGCAGCCGGTGGACGTAGTCGTTCTGGCCGCCCTCCTGGTACTCCTGGACCTCGTACTCGACGGTGAGACCGTCGCACTTGCTCCAGCTGCCAAGACTCCCATGGTTGTCGATGACGACGTGAAACCGCAGGGCGAGGGCGAACTCAGGCATCGATCGTCCTCATCGCAGGTCCGTCACCAGCCCGGCACGCTCGCGCTCGATGAGAAGGTCGCGGCGGAGGCGAAGGCTGATCCGGTCGTGAAGCTTGCGCGCGAGCTCGTCGAGGTCCTTGTCGCTTTGACCTGAGGGGGCGGCCGCCTCGACTCCGGCGCTCGCTGCGGTCGCCACCGGCGCTGAGCCTGCGGCGGCCTCGGGCGCGGGCGCGACTTCACCGGCTACGACCTCGCGCTGCACGGCCGGAGCTTCGGTCAAGGAGGCCGTGCGCTGAGACACGTTAAGGACCGGCGGCGTCGCGAGGGGCGAGAAAGCGACGAAGTCCTGAGCCATCGGCGTGGCGCGTTGAATGGTGGGCGGCGCGAGCGTGGCGAGCGGCGGCAGAGGCCGAATCGCGGCGCCATACGGCGAGCCGGCCTCCCACGACGGGATCGGCGCGACAACATGGCGGAGGTCGTCACGCGCCCCGAGGGAAGGCAACGCGCCGCTGGCTCGTGCCGGCAATTGCTCGATCTGCTCTGGCGTGGCGGCTTCAGCGGGGGCCTCCACAGAGCCGGCTGTCCGCCGCACCGTCAGAAGCGCTGGGCGGGCGCTGGCGATTGGAGCGGTGGGGGTAGCTGCCGGCCGCGAGTAGAGCGGCGGCAGCGGCCGCGCCGCGGCGCGTTGGATCACCGCGTACCCGAGAGTAGGGACGGCCTCGACTGACTCGGCCGCCGCTTGTCGCGCAAGTGGAAGCTCGAGCCCCGGCCCTATGCTCGGGCTCGGGGTCTGGCCGACAGTAGCCCGCGCGGGCTGCGCGCCGCCAACGGGAGCAACCCGCTCGACGGGCGCCGTCACGGGCTCATCGCCGCTCACCTCCCTCGCGCCCGCAACCTCCGGCGGCGCCGCTTCTTCGATGTGGTCGGCCCGCGGCGCGCGAGCCGGCGCAGCGAGGTCGAGCGACGGCGTCTCCACCGCGCGCTGGACCGAGGCCGCGCGCTCCGGCGAGAGCGGTGCGCCGAGTCCGAGGCGACGCGACTGGCCCAGGGTCAAGCGCTGCGCCGCGACCGGCCGCGCCACGAATTGGGGAGGCGGGTCGGCAGCCGCGGGCTCGTGGATCGCCGCCGGCCCGGTCGCCGGCGCCGGACGGGGCATTGCGAGGCGCACGAGGGCGCTGGCATCGGGGTCGGCCATCCGGGTCAGCGGCGCACGGAACTGCACAGGCCCGTCGATGACCGTGAACGACATCAGCACCGGCTCAGTGGGGGCATCCGCCTCGGCAGGCTCGTCCGCGGTGGAAAGCTCGACCGACGCATTGTCGGAGCCGGAAGCCCGCCGTTGCACACGCGCCTCCCGACGAGGTGCTGGCCTGCCGATCAGCTCGCTCGAGGCGGCGTAGGTTTCGACGTTGCGGGCCAATCCGGTGACCAGGCCGGCCGGACCTTCAAGCGAAACGTGATGGCCGAGCGGCTCGAGGCTGAGCTCTGGATCGTGGGTGCCGGCCAGGGAGTGGACGAAGGCAGCCGTCGGCGCCGTCAATTCGGGTCCACCGACGACGCGCTGGAGCGCCGGAAGCGACGCCCACTCGTGCACCGGCCGGCGCGGTTCCGCGCCCCGGGCGCCCGTCGCCGCCGAACCTCGTCCAAAGAAGTTAGGCCACCGCATGCCGGCCTACTCCTCTTGGGCGAGGCGTCGATTGATGCGCCCGATCTCCTCCACGAAGCGCTGCCTCAGCGGGTGCTCCAGGTCGAGGATCTCGTCCAGCGGCCAGTGGAGGTGGAAGGCGACGTACGCGATCTCCTCGAACATGCGCTCAGTCGCGTACGCCGTCATGCTCCCCCCAGGCGATCACCGCCCGCGATGTCGATCGCAAACTCGTGCTTGCACTGCGGGCATGTGACCGCGGCATGGGTATGACCCTCCTGGTTGATGCGGCGGTAGAGGTCCTGGAGGAACGCGAGGTCGGACGCGAAGAGCCCCTCTATGGTCGCGGGTGTGACCTGCGCCACCGATCCCAACCGTGTGATGACACGGGAGAGAAGAATCACAGTGAGGTAGGCCTCGTTCTCGCGAACCCGTGGATCGCGTTGCGGGAGGATCTCGTCGCGCGCAGTCGCGAGGCGCATCGTGCCTTCCCTGTGGATGGCGCCGTTTTCGTCGATGTAGCCGCGGGGCAGCGCGAAGGCGAACTCGGTCCGAACGCGCTCGCCCGTGCGCCCGCGGTCGAGGATTGCCGATGTCACTTGACGCGCTCCAGCTCCTCACAGACGATCGTCACTTCCTCGGTGACGATCTCGTTGGCGCCCGCTTTGAGCGCGCTTGTCGTGACCTTGGACGGCCAGGCATTGATGAAGTTGTAACGACTTACCTCGGTATTGGTGTAGTCGTACATGACGATCGAGCCGTGCTTGCGGGCGTCGCCGATATTGCCCTGGTACATCTTCTTGTGCCACTCCCAGAGATCCGTCGAAGCGTTCTTCGCCCGCTTCAGCGTGATCGTGGGTGGCTTCCTGTTGCCCGGTAGCTTGTGCAAAATGAACTTGCCGTCCCTGGTGTTCTCCTTGAGCTCGATCACGTCGAGCTCGGAGGTGATCCCGCTCACCTCCTGAAACTGCGCCAGCGTGACCCCGTCGACCTCTACAGAGAAGTGATAACCCGCGAGCGCGTCGCTTGTCAGTCCTGGCAGACCGCCTGGCATTAGGTGTTCCTCCTATTCGGTCAGTGATGCGCCGCCCGAGAACTGGGCGATCCTGAAGACGACGAATTCGGCCGGCTTGGTGGGTGAGATGCCGACCTCGACGGTGAGCTTCCCCGCGTCGATCTCCTCGGCGGGGTTGGTCTCCGAGTCGCACTTGACGTAGAAGGCTTCCTGCGGCGTGGCGCCGAACAGCGCGCCGTCGCGCCAGACGCGGACGAGGAACGAGTTGATCGTCCGCTTGACTCGCTCCCACAGGGCCATATCGTTGGGTTCGAACACGACCCATTGCGTGCCCTGGAGGATCGATCCCTCCAGGTAGTTGAAGAGCCGGCGGACGTTGATGTAGCGCCACGCCGGATCGCTCGACAGCGTTCTTGCCCCCCACACCCGGATGCCCCGGCCGGGAAACGCGCGCAACACGTTGATGCCCTGTGGGTTGAGCTGGTCGTGCTCACCCTTGGTGATCAGCAGCTCGAGGTCAACCGCACCCCGGATCACCTCGTTCGCCGGCGCCTTGTGCACGCCGCGCGTGTCGTCGCTTCGCGCCCAGATGCCGGCCATGTGCCCACTGGGCGGAACAAGCGTCATCTGTCCCGCCAGCGGGTCGAAGACCTTGATCCAGGGCCAGTAGAGCGTCGCGTATTTGGAGTCGTACTTCGCCTTGTCGACGCGCCACTCGCGGATTTGCTGCGCGTTCAACCCAGGAGGCGAGTCCAGGATGGCCACACGGTCGCCCATCAGCTCGCAGTGGGCGATCATCGCGAGCTGCACTGCCTGCAATCCTTCGAGGTCCATGACCTGGGCCTGATACGCGGCCATCAGGTCGGGCACAGCGAGCATCGTCACCGTGTCGACCGCCTCGAGGCCGCCGAAGCCGGTCCTGTCCGAGGAGTTGCCAACATACGCCTCGGGGGTTACGCGCACGGGGGCCGTCCCGCCGCCGCCGACGAGCGCCGTTTGCGCCTGCGACACCGGCTCCATCGCGGTGGCGCCGGGAATCTCCTCCATCTGGATGAGCTTCGACTGCGCCTTGACGACGGTTACGACGTTGCGCCGGCCCTTCTTGGTCGTGACGTTGTCGTAGACCTCTTCTTCCTTCCCGAAGCGCTTGACGATCAGCTTGAAGGTGTCGTCACCGGGCTCGGTGGCGTCGGCAACTTCGACGGTGATGTCGTTACCGGCCGGACCAGCCTCGAGAGCGGTGATCCGGTAGGGCAGCGCCTTGTCGCGGCCGAGGGGCAGCTCCGCCTTTGCTTTCGGCCCCGCCCCGTTCGCGCCGATCCTCACCACGAAGCACGTGCCGCCGCCATTCAGGAAATAGCCGTAGACCGCATGCGCCAGAAACGAGCCCTCCATGAAGTCGCCAAAGGTCTGCGCGAACTGGCTCCAGTTCGTGACCTGTGTCGGCTGGTTGAACGGGCCCCGCTGCGCGAGGCCTACGAAGGCTGCGACCGACGTGCCGACACCTTCGATCGGTCGTGACCCGGCCTCAACCTCTTCGACGTAGACACCAGGAGAAAGGTATTGCGGCATTACGCATCGCCCTCCGAGTTTTTTTCAGGCAGAACGAGGTGAGGCTCTCACTGGGGATGGCTGTGGACAAGGGACGGGCGGACCGACGAATGGGCGGCGCGGTTGCGCAAAAGGGCAGCCACCTCAGCCCCAATGACTGCCCGCCGATCGCTTGTTGTGGATGGGCGCGGCTCGGACTCTCTGAGGTGATGATCCAGGACCTGGATGAGTCCCTGCGCGCCCTCGTCCGCCGCGACGCACTGAACGGCTCTGGCGTGGACGTGTCGTTCGAGGCGCCGACCAAGGACTGGTCGGCCAGGCGCAACACGCCGACGGTGGATCTCTACCTTTATGACATCCGCGAAGACCTCGTACGGCGAGAGGTCATGTGGGAGCCTGAGCGGGGCGCGGACGGCAGAGTCACGGGCCGCCGCCCGCCGCCGCGGCGATTCAAGTTCTCGTACCTCGTCACGGCGTGGACCCAACGCCCGGAAGACGAGCACCGCCTGCTGTCCAGCCTGCTGTCGTGCTTTCTCGCCAACGAGTTCGTGCCGCCCGACCTCCTCGCCGGAGCACTCGCGGGCACCGAGATCCCGGTGCTGCTCACCATCGCGCTGCCTCCGCCGGCCGACCGGTCGCTTTCCGACGTGTGGACAGCGCTGGGCGGCGAGCTTAAGCCGTCACTTGACCTCGTCGCGATTGCGCCGGTGATCGACACCCGCGACCAGGTCGCCGGACCGCCGGTTCTGGAGCAGCCGAGGCTCAGCGTCGGCGGTGAGACCGCGCCGGGTCGCAGGGCCCGACAGGGCGCCGAGAAGCCAGCCCCAGTCCCGCCGCCAGAGGAGCAGGTCGTCGCAGGCGCAGGTAAGCAACCCGGGCGCGTGCTGCGGTTGCGAGGTTCGGCCCGGCGGTGAGCGCGCCGCCGGCTTGGGTCGCCGGCTCGAGCCGAGAGGCATCGCTCGCGCACCTGCTGGGGCGCCTCGAGGTGGTCACCTCTCGCGTGCGAGCCGCGACAGAATGGCGGCGGGCGAACGATTCGGACCCGCTTGACAGGTTCAAAGGCCTTCACATCTCAGCCGCGCATGTCGCGCAGTTGCTGGGGCCGCCGACGCCGCTGCCGCCTGATATCAATGCCGCCGCCATCCTGAAACGCGTCGAGCGAGAGGCGGATGAGGCCGAGAGCCAGGGTTGCGATTTGCGGCTGCGCCGCCTGGCGCGGACGTTTGGTCTTGACGAGCTCGATATCGAGCTCCTCTTGATCGCGGTTGCGCCCGACCTCGACGAGCGCTTCGAGCGGCTGTACGGCTACCTGCACGATGACGTATCGCGTCGCCGCGCCAGCATCGGACTATGGCTCGAGCTGTGTGGTCTCGAGCCTGCGGGCGGCGTGGCATGGACGCGGCTCGCCCCCAACGGCAGGTTGACGTCCGCCCGCCTCGTGGCGGTGGAAGACCCCGACCGCCCGTTCCTCACGCGCTCGCTGCGCGTGTCTGACCGCGTGACCGCGTTCGTGCTCGGCAATGACGAGCCCGATTCCCAGGTCGCGACGCTGGCCTACGAATGCGAAGGCGTGCGCGCGGACGGAGTGGATGCGCTCGAGCGTTGGCTCCGCGGCATGCCGAGCCTGGCCTACGCCCGGGAGCGGCCGGGCGCCTCGGCCGCGCCGGTGGCCGTGGCGGCCGCCGAAGCCGCGGGCCGGACGGCCATGACGATCGACCTTCGCCGCGTGCGCACCGAAGACGACCCAGCGACGCTCGCGGCGCTGGTGACGCGCGAAGCGCTGCTCACGGGGGCAGTTGTGGTGGCCGGACCGCTCGAGGCGCTCCTCGCCCGCGGAGTCAACGCCGTGCAGGCCTTCGCCGAGTCGCCGGCGACGTCGGTGCTCTGCGGCGCGGGCAACTGGGACCCCGCATGGTCACGTGGAGTGCCGTTCCTGTGCGAAGCCCATCCGCCCGTGTCCGAACGTGGGCCGCTGTGGGCGGCGGCCATCGACGCTGCGGGGGAAAGCGGCCTCGACGCCGCTGCGGCGACGGCCCAGTTCCGCCTGTCGCCGGAGCAGATCAAGCGCGCGTCCGTAGCGGCACGGCTCCAGGCCGAGGCGGCAGGTCGCCCGCTCGAGCTCGAGGATCTCCGGGCGGGGGCGCGCGCTCAGAACGCGGCCGGTCTCGAGCGCCTGGCCAGGAGGATCGAACCGGCCGTCGACTTTGACGACCTGGTGCTGGCCTCCGATGTGCTGGAGCAGCTGCGAGAGCTCACTGTCCGCGCCCGCCAGCGCGAGCGCGTGCTGGGCGAATGGCGCATGGCCGGCGCAGCGTCGCGGCGGCGCGGCCTGACGGCTCTGTTCGCTGGCGCGTCGGGCACGGGCAAGACGATGGCCGCCGAGGTCGTAGCGGGCGAGATGGGCCTGGACCTCTACGTCGTCGACCTCGCGAGTGTGGTCGACAAGTACGTCGGTGAGACGGAGAAGAACCTCGACAGGATCTTCGTCGAGGCTGAGAGCGTCAACGGCGTGCTGCTGTTCGACGAGGCGGACGCGCTGTTCGGCAAGCGCTCTGAGGTCGCCGACGCGCACGACCGCTACGCGAACGTCGAGATCGCTTACCTGCTGCAGCGCATGGAGATGTTCGAGGGCATCGCGATCCTGGCGACCAACCTCAGATCCAATCTGGACGAGGCCTTCGCGCGCAGGCTGGACACGCTCATCGACTTCCCCGAGCCCGAGGAGGGTGACAGGTTGAAGCTCTGGGATCGATGCCTGGGCACGGCCGCGCCGCGCGCGGATGACATCGATCTCGCTTTTCTAGCCCGCGCGTTCAAGCTCTCGGGCGGCAACATCCGCAACATCGCCGTGGCCGCCGGCTACTACGCTGCCGAGGCCCAGCGTCCGATCACCATGCGCGATCTCGTACGGGCGACCCAGCGCGAGTACCGCAAGCTCGGCCACATGGTGGTCGAATCGGAGTTTGGCGAGTACTACCCGGTGCTCGCCGGCCATTGACAGCCCGCCGGACCGTCGCGAGTATGTGAACCGATGATCGTTTGCACGAAGTGCGGGACTGAAAATCCGGAAGGCACCCAGTTCTGCCGCAAGTGCGGCGGATATCTGGACTGGAGTGGCGTCAAGGTAGCTGTGCAGGCCGGTTCGGCGGTCATCGCGACGCTCAAGAGTCCCGAGGTGACCGTCGAGGCAGGCGGCCAGGCGACGTGCGAGGTCGAGGTCAACAACGACGGCAGGCTTGTCGACGAGTACCGGCTGCAGGTCTCGGGCGCGGATCCGGCGTGGTGCTCCGTCGAGCCTGCGTCGATCCGGCTCATGCCCAGGACCAGCGGCGTGGCCCGGGTGCTGTTTCGGCCGCCGCGAGCGTCCAGCCCGGCGGCGGGCACCGGACCGTTCGTCGTGATCGCGACCTCGAGCGCCGACCCATCAGTGAGGTCGCAGGCGGCAGGCAGCCTGACCATCCGTCCGTTTGCGGACGTGTCGGCGACGATCACGCCCCAGAACACGCAGAGCTTCGATGTCGCCGATCACACGGTCAGCGTCGAAAATCGCGGCAACGCCGCGATTCGCGTCACGGTGAGCGCGCAAGACCCCGACAACCGCCTCACTTGCGAGCCCGCGCCGCCGGAAATGACCGTGGGCGGTGGAGCCATCGCCCGCTCGCAGCTCTCCGTGCGCACGACCAATCCCAAGGAGCCGCGCCATGGGCAGCGCATCGCCTTCCAGGTGTCGGTCCGACCGCCGGACGGCGCGCCGATCCGGCTCGACGCGTCGACCGTTCTTCTGCAGCGGCCGGCGAGCTGGTGGTCGCGGCTGCGAATTCCGATAGCGGCGGCCCTCCTGCTTGTTCTCGCCACCGGCGTCGTCGCGTATGCCGGGCCACCGTACCCGCACTGGCCGCCACTGCCCAGGTCATCGCCGACTCCGCCTTTGGCGCCGAGGCTTTCGATCAGCCCACCATCGGTCAGCTTCGGCACCGTGCAGGTCGGAGCCGGCAGCGCCGCTGTGGCGGTCGTAATCGCCAATAGCGGCACCGCGAAGACGACCGTGACACCGGCGCTGAGCGACACGAAGAACTACTCGATGCAGAGCCTGTGCAGTAGTGAGCCGGTCGGGCCGAACCAGCAGTGCCAGGTGCAGATCGCTTTTAGCCCGAAGTCAGAAGGCTCTTTTCCGGCGACGGTGTCGTTCACCGTCAGCACCGGCGCAGCGCCAAAGCCGGTGACGCTCAGCGGTCAGGGGCAGGGCCATGCGGTGCTGTCCTGCTTGCCGCCGAGCGTGACGTTCAACATCATCGTGCGCCTGGGACTAACGCCTCAAACCTCGACCGCGACGCAGACTCTGACGTGCACGAACACAGGTAGCGGGGCGTTGACGATCAACTCAGTGGTGCTTCAGGACAGCTCCGGAAAATTCAAGATTCAGCCCGCGTGCAACGGCACGCTCGCACCAGGAAAGACCTGCTCCGTTGCTGTGACCTTCGCGACGTCGACATCGGGAGTGACTTTCCACGCTTCGATTCTTTTCAACGATTCGCTCGGCCAGCAGATCGTTCCCGTGTCCGGCTACCGGGGGAGCATCGTGATCATCTGTCCGACTTGCGTGAAGGTGGCCGTCACGCCGCCGGCGCTCTAGCCGCAGGCGTTATTTGTCGCAGTCGCTGGTATCGATCGACTTCGTGAAAGGATCGATGGCATCGCTTAGGGCCTGAGCGTTCGCCTGCCGCTTTTGCTCGTCAGCGTCATGCAGCGCCTGCACCTGCGACGTCGCATCGCTCTCGCCGCAGGCGTTGATTTTGACGGGGATGTTCTTGGTTCCGTTGTAGGTCTTGAACCGGCGCACATGCTCGTTTTCGTGGGCGCGAAGCGTGGTGTTGATGAACTGGCGGGCCTTGGCTTCCGCGCAGGCGTTGAGGCCGTCGGGCACGTCGGGCATGGTGACGGTCACATCGACGTGGTAGGTGACGACGAGCGTTCCCGTGACGCGCATGCATTCGCCCTCGGGGCAGTCAGTGCAGGACTTGCTCGGCTTGGTCTTCTGGTTGACCATCTTGCCGGTGCCGCCGTCGAAGGTGGCATCGGTCACACCGTGAACCGAGAACGCCCCGCCTGGCATCGAAACCCTCGTCGCCGAGCCGTAGATTGTGATCGGCTCGACCAGTCCGGTTCCGAGCGCCCGGGTGACAGCCGCATTTCCCGCTGTTCTTTGGAGGGCCAGTATCACCCCAGCAGCTGGCGGAACAGCTGAATCCTTCGCGGGCGACTCAGCGCGGCAAGACAGATGGCGTCGGTGACGTACCTGGGAA
>WNFV01008590.1_pt1 | contig 11479 bp, 10 predicted proteins | sample 5400101 | NCBI WGS metagenome assembly WNFV01 (sample SAMN13153361, study PRJNA577476) | soil metagenome | isolation source: 115 cm soil or saprolite under grassland replicate 1 | place: USA:California | collected 2016-06-15
CTTCGGAATCTCGATGATGCCGTGGAAGTCCATCAGACCTTTATCGACCCATTGAGGTTTCTCGTGCAGGAGATTGTCCGCGACGGTTGTCCTGGCGTCTATCTCACCCTGCTCGATAGTGATATCGAGTTCGGGTGAGTTGTATCCGGTGACGAATCTGGGTTGTTTCAGGCCGATCAGATATGTGAACATTCGGCCGGAGATGTAAATGAGGTGCCCCACCGACTGGGCGCCGATTCTCATACCTGAAGCCGCGCGGAGCTTCTCCGGGCTGTCGAGGCCTGCCTCTCTGCGGGTTAAAAAGACATGATGGCTGCCGCTATAGCTGCTTCCGAGATAGATCACCTTATCGATGTCATAGAGAACCCCGCTCTCTCCGAGAATGGAGTGCATCACGAATGGGGTCGACATACGGCCAATGGTCAGGCCATCCGGACGGACCGATTTATAAAGATGGTTTGCAGCCTTCCGCCCACCGCCGCCATCCATATACTGCATCACAATGGTGGGATTTCCCGGGATATACTTCTGGAGAAAAGGAACAAGGGCTTTAGTCCGCATGTCCCCGACGCCGCCGGCCGCGCTACTCTCAACGATGGTAACGGTTTTCCCCTGGAAGAAAGAAGTTTGCGGAAAAGCGACGCCGCCTATGAAGAGACCGAGCGGTAGCGCGCCAAGAGAGATTTGGAGAAGCACCATCGACTTGGATCTGTCGCGCCTCATAAGCACCCCCGTAATATGAGAACTCCGGGTTTCGTCAACTCTTTTCTCGTGATCCTTTTGGTAAACCGCTATGACTCGAAGCCCGACTAACACCTCTGAAAAGTCGTGTCAATGAGACAATCTTGGCTGGCCGCATGAAAAGGGGCTGCTGCGTGCTCTCGTGGAAGTTTCAAATTCCACCCGCGAAGTAAGCGCATCCGGGCTGTCCGGTACAACTCTTTGAACAACAGGGCGCACACTAAACGGGGCGGGGATCCAATGCGTGTGATCAGAGATCCGGCGAAAGAACGAGCCGATGATCGGGTCGTTCGTCTGCATCTCGCACGACAATTCCGTGCGCCCCTCGGGAGCTAGTGAAGTTTCTTTAGAATGCTCAGGTCCTCAAGGTCGTCCGGCGTAAACGCTTTGGCGACTTGGAGCGTCTCACGGTAAATCTCAATTTCTCTTTCCACGGCTTTTCGTGGCTTCGTGCCATCTGGGCTATAAGTGGCTAACATCGAAGCAAGAGCTTTTTCAGCTACCGATGGTTCCATTTTAAAAGAGCCGGCGATGTACTGAACCATTTCGTGGCGATTCATCGGGTTCTGCAGGTAAGCCATCGTCTTGAGCAGTCCTCGAATTATGGCCTGGACTTTACCGGGATTTTTTATCAGAGCTTGCATCGAAGCCACAAGCCCGATGGTGCTAAGGGGTGCGTAGTCCTTGGCTTCCGCCAGGCGGCTATAACCCTTTGCTTCGGCCTCTTCAGCATAGGGCGGGGGCAGCAGGGTCGCCGCTATTCTCTTGCTTAGCAATGCCTTGTAAGCGTTTTCGGTGACCTGGGTCGAAAGGAACGTTACCTGAGACGGATCGATACGGTTGCCTTTTAAGATCATCTTCGCCGACATGCCCATGGCATCGGTAGGCGCATTGACTCCGATGACTTTGCCGGTTAGCTCACGAATCGTCTTGATCTCCGGCTGTGCCGTGAGAGCAAAGGTCGGGTCCTGCTGGACATAAAAATTCGCTTAAGCGAAGATCCCCGCATGATGGCAGCAGTTGCTGCCCCCAGGGTTGTAGAGAAGTCCAACTCTCCCGCCACCATAGCAGCAATGGCTATCGGCGGTGACATCGCCACAAGCTGCGCGTCGATTCCCTCCTCGAAAAAGAAACCTTTATCCTTGCCGAAATAGAAAACCATTACCGAGACGCTCTTCCCCGGTATATGGATCGTAATTTTCGTAGGAGACGTCGCGCCCCAGGCAATCGCAGCAGAGAAAGCGAGCATGATGGATACGGCCGTCGCTCTGCGCAGAAATGTCAGCGGATGAGCAAAAGACATGGACATGCGGGCCTCCTTTCAAAATTGCTGATTTAAACAAAAGGGCGCCCGCAAGACAACATAAAATTGATGGCCCTGACTTGCCGCGGTGGACGGGCAATTTATCAGTGCCGAGATCGGCGCGCTTAGGCGGCAATTTATCAACATTCAAGACCTGACAGTAGCTGCCGTTCAAGTGCGGCTATTTTACGCCGTAAGCGGCGTAAAGTTGGTCGATGTAGCCGCTTCGGTCGAGCTCCTGAATAAGCTTTGCGTCAATGAGATTCTCGGCTTTAAGATCGGCGACCGCGGGATTGCGCTGTTTCATCAGACGCTGCACGTTGTTAAGACCTTCCACGGAGGGATAAGGTTTTCGGTCCGTGGCGCGAAGCAGATCTTGGTAGCCTTGCTCGGCAAGCGCTGGGTTAGATACTTTCAGGCGCCGCGCGATGGTTTCGATCACCGCGGGTTTCATCCGCGGGCTCAGTGCGTAGGCGACGCCTTCCAACCACGCCTTCAAGGCGTTTCTCGCCGCGTCCGGTTGCTGGATCAGGTAACTCGCGCGCACGACAATCCCATTGCTGACGAACGGAATGTTGGTTTTCGAGAGCTCCACGAGGGTCGGAAATCCGCGCTGCTTTAAATCGCTGCTGAAAGCGCTGTCGACGACGGTCGCGTCGATGGATCCCTTCTCCAACGCTTGGCTGAGCATCGTTTGATCACCGGCCGCGACGACCTGGATGTCGTCGCGACGAGAATCAAGTCCCAGGTATTCCAGTCCGAGCATCGCCGCCATCCAGATGGTCCCGCCGATCACTTGCACGCCGATACGCTTGCCCCGCAAATCTTTGGGATTCTTGACATTCGGTCTGACCACCAGATCGAAGGGGATACGGCTTGTGAACGTGCCGATGACGCGCAAGTCCAGACCGCCAGCCGCCGCGCCCAGAGCCGCAGTGCCGCCGCTGTTGGCGAGATGAACTTGTCCGCTCGCCATACTGGCGATCATAACGGGAGAGCCGGGCATGTAGACTTGCTGAACGTTCACCCCAAACTTCGTAAAGAATCCTTTTTCCTGCGCGATCCAAAGCGGGCTCACTCGGGCGCTGATATTGGCGTAACCGATGACGACTTCCGACGCCGCGAAGAGGAGTCCTGGCGTGAGGACAGCGCCAAGCACGGTGAGGTTGAATTTTTTCATCATAAGCAAGCCTCATTCGATTTGCTGAGATCAAAAAAGCCGTTGACGATTCGTTTACCACACCTTGCGGGCAGTGGAGAAGACGAACGAAGGTGGTATCCGCTGATCCTGAGATTGTCATTTCGCCGACCGATCGTAGATAGATAAGTTCTCTCGCTTGACACCGCGGTGAGGACACGTAAGCATTTCGGTTGTGCTGCGCGAGCCGCTCCTGGGAAATCATATCCACGCCAACTGGCGCAGGCGGCTTAAGCACCGAGAAAACTGACTCAAGTTAAATTGGACTGGAGTTTTTGATGAACATCGGTTTCCGCGCTGGTAACCCTGACGATGCTGAGGCCTGCGGATCAATCTGCTACGAAGCGTTCAAGGCAATCGCAGATCAGCATAACTTTCCACCTGATTTCTGCGATCGGGAAACGGCGGTTGGATTGTTGTCACAACTGCTGTCACGCGAGGATATTACTCCGTGGTCGCCGAAAGTAGCGGTCGAGTCGTTGGCAGCAACTTCCTCTGGGAAAATACCCTAATTGCCGGCGTGGGCCCGATCACCGTTGATCCGCCCGTACAAAACTCAGCGCTCGGAAGACAATTGATGGAAGACGTCATGACGCGGGCGCGCAATCGCCATTTCGTGGGAATCAGGTTAGTGCAGTCAGCTTATCATAGCCGCTCGCTGTCTCTGTACACTAAACTCGGGTTCGACACGCGAGAGCCACTTTCAAATCTGCAAGGTCCGCCCATCGGGCTAGAAATCCCCGGTCACGCCGTACGTCGAGCCAACGAAGGTGACTTAGACGATTGCAACAAACTGTGCGTCAGAGTGCATGGGCACGACCGCGGACCGGAGCTCCTTGAGGCAATCATGCAAGGAACCGCAATGTTAGTCGAGCACGGCGGTCGGGTCACGGGTTACGCGACAATGGTCGGTTTTTTTGGGCATGCGGTCGGCGAGAATAACGAAGATCTGAAGGCGCTGATCGGGGCGGCGACAGCTTTTCCCGGTCCCGGATTCATGGTGCCGACACGTAATGGTGAAGTTCTCCGTTGGTGCTTGGAGAAGGGGCTGCGCATTGTTCAGCCGATGACGCTAATGAGCAAAGGACTTTACAACGAACCGCTGGTGCCTTTTTGCCTTCAGTCATTTATTGAACGGCACCATGGCTCACTAGATCACGCGTTTATTCTCCGAAACGCCCTACGCAGGTCCGAGCCCCGGCTGATCCGCTGTCGAATCTTTTTTCTTGCGCGATCCAAAGCGGGCTAACCCGGGCGCTGATATTCGCGTAGCCGATGACGACTTCCGACGCTGCGAAGAGGAGTCCCGGTGTGAGGACAACCCATTCATACAGTTACCGTGACGGTGATTTTTTCAGCGTAAGGAAGCCTCATCCGATTTGCTGATATTGAAAAAGCTGTTGACGATTCGTTTACCACACCTTACGGGCAGTGGAGAAGACGAATGGAGTGCGCGTGAGGGAGAAATCTATGAAGCGCGTTGTGCCGGACTGACCTAACAATTTTGATTCTCGAGAGGTTTTAGATTTCGAGGCGGCGAATACTTACGTTTTCCTACGCTTGCTCCGTGCGATCGCAATCGAGAAGGGGCCAAGTCCGCTTTTAGCTCTTGACGTTCGTTCTCCGGAAAATTCGCAACTCCATCCATTTCCAAAGACAGTCAAGTTGTAACGTCTGGCGCATGTGTTTGGCTATCTCCCTTCGATCAAAGTGATCCACGCTTTCCAATAGTCAATACGCAAGCCGGACCTCACATGCTCCCCTTACAGCCTGCCGGCTGTTTCGCATTGAAGCACTGGGCGAGGCCATCGAAGCAATCGTCGGGAGATTCTTGCGCGGCTTGAGACGAAAGTAGGGCTGGCGCAGGATCAGGTCCGGTAGCTGTTGATGCTCGCTGTGGGAGAGCCGGCCGTTGCTATGGCGTTGTTACTGTTCTTTGCGGTAGGTGACACGGCCTTTCCGATTCGCCCACAGTTTGAGTCTGAGGCAGCTATTTGGCGATCGTGAACTCGTACAGGTTCGCCTCCCAAGTCTTGAACTCATCCGTGAACGAAGTCACATCTCCAAAGAATTTTCTGGTTCGACTGTTTCGGAGGCCTTTGACCGGTAGATTAATCCGAACAGTGATTCGTTTGGGGTCGCGGTCCGCTTCCTTCCCCAAAAGCGCGACCGAAGCGGCGGTATCCTCGGAAGGCGACCAATTCTTGAGAACCGCGAGGCAGTAACGATTGCCATTGCGCCAGAGCAGAGCTTCCATCCAGGGTTCGGTCCCACCGCCACCAAATATTTCCACGCGCGGTCGCAATCCGATGTCGTTGTGCGCTTTGCCTATCACATCCCGCCAAGCTCCCCCGATCTCACCCGCCCTGTAAGGAAAGTATTCATAAGCGAGCGGCGTCAGATTCAGGTATAGACTCTGCCCGCTTCCGGTTTTCTTCCGAACGATAACATCTGTTGTGTCGGAAACTCCTGTCGAGGATCCGGATGCCGCCCGCGTGCCCCGCTCGAATACGACCATGGATCGGTAACGTAACGCATTGTCGTATGCGCGCAGTCGCTCGGGAAAAGGCTTGCTGGAGTATTCGGCGTCGATTTCCGTTATTCCCCTCCCATCGAGGTAGCCTCGAGATTCGTCCCTCCTGATGCCGAATAGATCATCCAACGCGCCCGCCGCCCGCCCGCGACCAGTCGATGACGCTCCATCGGAGCTCGTCGGTAAGATGCAAGATACCTTTGCCTGCGGCATGGTCGACGTAATAGGGGAACCGGCGCTGACGCGACAACCGGACAAGATCATCCTTCGTGGCTCCCCAATCAATGTGAAAACCGTGCAATCCCGCGAACTCGTACAAACGCCCGTCTTGGCGTACATCGTTTTGCCATTGCCAAACCAGAACGATGAAGCGCCTCCACTCCGGTCGCTGGCGGATAACTGGGACAGTTTCTAGACTTCCAACGGGATAAATTTTAGCATCGACATTTATGTCGGCCGCGTTGGCAAGCATCCCTGACGAAGCCTTTACCGAAAGCAGCGCGAGGGTTGTCCTTCCAAGAAATTCGCGCCGTGTAATCTTGTCCTTTCTCATCGACCTAAGCCCATTGAGCCGGAGCCAATTTTGACATTAGCGCAATAACTGTTGTTCCTTAGGTATTCACAGGGGAAAATCTTCCCGTTAGCGTGTCAGAAACTCGCGCGTTGTACCATAGAGGGTCGCCAACGGTGAGCGCTTATCATGTGATTTGCCGGGGCAATCAGCGCCAGGTGATCTTCCGCAGCGACGCGGACCGGGAATACTATTTGGAACGACTCGAGGAGGACCGGCAGCGCTACGGCTTTAAAGGCTACGTGCTGATGAGCAACCACGTTCACTTGCTGATCGAAACCGGCAAGGTCGCATTGTCCAAGATCATGCAAGGGTTACAGTTGAGGTACACGGGATACTACAACCGGAAATACAAAAAGTAGGACATCTTTTTCAAGGACGCTACAAAGCTATCTTGTGCGACCGCCAAGCGTATTTGTTGGAGCTGTTGCGTTATTTACATCTTAATCCGGGACGGATGCGCGCACCGATAGACCCGTGGATGTACCGGTGGAGCAGCCATTGGGCGTATTTAGGGAAGAGCGGTTTGGTCAAAGTCGAGGTCTCGATGGTTTTGGCAGCGTTGGCCAACTCGGTGGGGCAAGCCAGGCGAGCTTACTTGAGATTTATGGCGGAAGGGAAAGGAGCGGGGCACCGAGCGGACTACTATGATGTCCGAGATCAGAGGTTTCTAGGCGATCGGAATTTTGTCGAACAGATCGACGAGCGGATTCGAGCCAAGGGCGAGATCGAGGTGCCCGGGCCAGGAGCGAGATTTTCAGAATTGCTGCGCCTGACGGCCCGTGCTTTTGGCGTGAAGGAACGGGACCTGGTCCATCAACGAAAGTGGATAAGGGCGAGGTCGATGTTAGTTTATCTGGCGCGGGAGCGGAGTAGGGCCAGCGTCAAGGAAATCGGGCAGCGTTTGCATCGCGATCCATCGATTATCAGCCGGCTTTACTCAGCGTACGCGGCGGATCGCGACCAGAATAGAGAGTCCCTATTGGCCAAACAACTACAATAATGCAATATGAAAGCCTGACACCTTGCTCTGACGTGACACCTTGCTCTGACGTTGCTCTGACACCCCGTTGCTCCTGGGTACCCGCGTTGGTGGAGCGGATTGAAGAATATAGCGGCTTTCCCGGGGCGCGGGCAGGAGTTGATTTTCACAGAGGTTACACGGGCAAGCATTGGCGCGGACGGATTTACTTCGGCTTCGAGGTCGATGAGAAACTGCTGCCGTTCGCCATCGAAGAGTTCGGCGACCAGTGCTGGGTTTACGGCTCGGATATCCCGCACGGAGACCGCCTCTACGGCGCGGTCGATGTCTTCCTGAAGCGAGACGACATCAGCGAGGAGAGCAAGCGAAAGCTGCTCATGGATAACACAGCGCACTTTTACGGGCTCACCAAATAGGGATCGGGCACAAGTTACAACGCAATAGTAAAAATAAGAATCGTTTCAGACGTTCCAATCGTTCCACCGCTATGCTCCGTTCAAATCGTTCAAGACGATTCGGATTTGGAGGGACGTTCCACGCTTCGGAAATTTTTCGAACGTGAAACGATCGAAAGCGGGAGCTTGGCGAAGCGTCTGAACGCTTGACATGAGCCTAGCGGACAAACTAGCTTCCAGCGACGATGGCCAAACCATAAGGAGGTGGCGCATGGCGAAAGCGCTCGGCGTATTTTTGCTTCCTATCTTTATCTCGGTATTGCTGGTCTCGGCGCGTGCTGCCTCGGTCGAGGACTTCTACAAAGGCAAAACAATCCAGTTTGTCGTCGGTGGTACCGCAGGTGGTGGCTACGATACGTACACCAGGCTGATCGCGCGCCACTTCACTCAGTACGTTCCCGGCAAACCCTCCGCTATCGTCCAGAATATGCCTGGAGCGGCCATGCTGATCGCGGCGAATTACACCTTTAATAGCGCTCCTCGCGACGGAACGGTCATCGGGCATTGGTCCGGCCCGCTTATTTTACAGCACATGATGGGGAACCCGGCGGTGCAATTCGAGGGACGCAAGTTTGGCTGGCTTGGTATGCCGACGTCGGATGCGCTCGTGTGCATACTGACCGAACGCAGTGGGATCAAAACGGCAGAGGAGTGGCGCAAGGCCAAAACACGCGTCAAACTGGGGGCGATTGGCCCCGGCACCAGCGGAACCGATGATACCAAGCTCCTCGCCGCCGCCACGGATTTTCCCCTGCAGCTCATCGAGGGCTACAAGGGTACCTCCGACATCAGGGTTGCAGCGGAAACAGGGGAAGTCGACGGTACCTGCGCCTTTGGCTGGCAATCGGCGAAGGTGACTTGGGCCAACGCGCTCCGGGCACGACAGGTTCATGTTGTGCTCCAGACGATGCCCGAGCCTCATCCGGAGTTGAAGGGTGTCCCTCTCGCCGTCGATTACGCCAAGACGGACGAAGGGAAAAAACTCCTCCGCATCGCCAGCGAGCTTTACGGCAAACAGAGACTCTATTCTCTCCCGCCACAAGTACCCGAACAGCGCATACGAACACTGCAAAAAGCTTTCATCAGTACTCTGAAAGATCCTCAGCTTCTGGCCGAGGCGGAAAAGGCGAAGCTCGAGATCGACCCGGTCGATGGACCCGGCATAGAAAAGATGGTGAACGGCTTGTATGAAATCGAGCCCGCCGTCGTGAGTCGAGTGAAACAGATACTCGAGTCAAAGTAGGACGATAGGCATCAGGCACTAGGCAAAAGACAATAGTAAAAAAGGAAACGTTCCAGACGTTCCAATCGTTCCATCGCTATGCTCCGTTCAAATCGTTCAAGACGATTCGGATTTGGAGGGAAGTTCCACACCCAACCCGAAGGGTTCGACATCGATCGATGGAAAACAGGGTCGCGTGATTCAAACGATCGAACGTTGACGAGTTGAATCGACTGGGGAAGAAGATTCGTCTCCGCGCGAAGGTCCGTGCCTACTTGACAGTCCTGCTAATGACCTCTGTCTTTTCTCAAGGCGGGAAACGCCTAACAGGTTCTGAAAAAAAGTCTCTTGCAGGCTGCTCAAAAAGATCCAGAGGCGAGGCGCGCGAAAATCGACGAGCGGAGGCGTACATCGGCAGTACGTTGATGCGAGGCGATTGAGCGCAACGAAGCGTGTGGGTCTTTTTCAGCAGCGTGCTAGCCTAGGAGGGTCAACGACCCTTATCGCTGATCCGCTGCTGCCCAATGCGCTTGGCCAACTCGGCGGGCGAGGCCATGGCCAGGGACAGCGGCATCATGAAAGCGCTGATGACGATGAGCCCCCAGATGCCCACGGAGTAGTTCCCGTTCAGGTCGAAGATCATACCCATGACGAAGGGGCCGATGACTCCCGCCGCAATCGGCCCTCCTTGCAGCAGGCCCAAGACTCCTCCGATGGTCCGAGTGCCGAACATAATGCTGCCGACGGCGCCACGCATGGGAACAAGGCAGCCGAAGCTGACGCCGAACATCAGCGCGAAGGGCAATGTGGCCGAGACCGTTTTGACGGGCACGACCTGGAGGTACAACAAGGCAAAGCCCATCATCGCGGCGACGACTGCCAGGACGAGGCGATAGTCCATCCTGTCCAGCAGATAGCCGCCGCCGATGCGCCCGATACCGCTGAGGATGAAGACAAAGGACATGACTACGGCCGCCCAGGCCGCGGTAAGTCCGATGTCCTGCTGGAAGTAGGGAATCATGTGGACTTGGACCGCGGAGTTTACGGCGAAGGTACCCGACAAGTAGCTCGTGAATAGCCAGAACTCCTTGGTGCGGAGCACCGCGCGGAGCGTCAGCCCGGCATCCGTTCGGCGGCGCGATGGGCCGGTGGGGCGTTCCGTGGAGGCGCTATCCTCCGGCGGGTCCCCATCAGGCCGCAAACCGTAGGGCTCCGGCCGGTCGCGCACCAGCATGCTGAGCAGCGTGACACCAACCAAGACCAGGGCGCCGTAGCCGAACAGGACGACGCGCCAGCCGTAGGCCTCGTCGATCTGCGTGTTCAGTATGACGAGGGGCGAGCCGAAGATGGGACCCGTTACCGCAAGCCCCGTGGCCAAGCCGCGGTTGCGACGAAACCACCGCGAGATGATCACGGGCCAGGTAACCGCGTGGCTGACGCCGGATGCTCCCAGGGAAATGACCACGAAGCAGAGAAAAAACGTGACGATGCCAGTGGTGAAGCCGAGGCCGATGAAGCCGACGCCTGAGATCACAGCGCTCCAGAAAATCAATTTACGCGCGCTGAAGCGGTCCAGCAGAAAGCCAACAGCGGGACTGACAATGCCAGACTCCAACTGGCGCAGCGACATGGCGGCTGAAATAACCCAGCGGTTCCAGCCGAAGGTACGTTCTATCGGGATGATGAGAACGCCGAAGCCCTGGAAATAGGCGGCGGAGAAGATCGTGTTGGTCACGATACTCGCGGCGACCATGTACCAGCCGAAAAAAATCCGACGCCTCCCTGATTTCTCAGTAGCATGGGTATCGATCATTCCGGGCTCTCGGCCCGGTTACGGCGGGGCATATTCGTTGTAGTCATCGCGGCTGCTGGCTGTTTTCCGATCTTAGCAAATAAACAGGGCATTTCGACTGCAGCGTATTAAACGATTTGAACGGCTGGAACGGAGCGCAGCGGTGGAACGTCTTGAACGGGCCGCAGTATTAAGGCTGAACGTTTTGAACGAAGCGAAGCGCTTGAACGTTTGGAACGATTGGAACGGTTCCCTTCCGACTGTTAACTCGGAATTCTCCTAAAATATGGCTGTTTTCCGATCTTAGCAAATACACAGAGCATTTTGCCTGCGGCGTATTGCTCGGATATCCCTCACGGAGACCGCGGCGCGGTCGATGTCTTCCTCAAACCAAACGATATCAGCGCGGAGAGCAAGCGAAGCTGCTCGTTGATAACACGGCGAGCTTTTACGGGCTCGAAGGTTGGAAACGCGATCGTCTAGGGTTGCTTATCTGAAGCCAAACGCGCTCGGGTAAAAAGATGGCGGGGTTGTCTTGTAATAATCCTAGAAACAGCGATTCACGCGATCAGAAGAGTGCAAGCGTGTGATAGAGTGAGGATAATTTTGTTTTGAGAGGATACCCAATGGGTGAGGCTAAGAAGCGGGGGTTAGTGGTACGTCAACAGGTGGTAGAAGCGCT
>WNFV01008597.1_pt1 | contig 11474 bp, 9 predicted proteins | sample 5400101 | NCBI WGS metagenome assembly WNFV01 (sample SAMN13153361, study PRJNA577476) | soil metagenome | isolation source: 115 cm soil or saprolite under grassland replicate 1 | place: USA:California | collected 2016-06-15
CCCGCGTTCCGGTCTATTTTTCCGGTCAGTCGACGACGTCCGCGGGCGCGACGATGTAAATCTGACCGCCGTCGTCGCCTTCGAGAATCACGGCTCCGTCCGGGTCGGCCTTCGCGTCGGCCAGTGTGGCGAAGGATCTGTACGTCGAGCCGGTGGCCTCCGCCATGAGGCTACGGAGCGGGCTGTCATGACCTTTCTGTCGACCGACCATGATGTGAGTGTGCTCCCCCCGCGGCCGGTCCCGGCAGTCTGTCCCGATCGTTGAGCTGCCGCTGCCGCTGCCGGAGGGCTCGGAGTGGATCGAGGCGTACCGCTTCTGGCGGGCCGCAGGAGGGGGACGTGACGGGAAGGGCGAAGCCCATCCCCGCCGACCTCCGGGTGGTCGGCCCCCGTGCCGGCCCCGGTCTGGGCGACCCGGTGATCACGGGGCCGGATGACCTCGGGCAGGCAGCGGCCACCGGCCGTGGCCGCCGTGGCCGGCACCTGCGGTGGCTGACACGGCCGGCTTGGTCACCGGCTTGGTCGTGACGCGGTGTCGGTTGGCTACCCTTCTTCGACTGTGACCAAGGGGTTGTCCGCGCCGAGCCAGGATCCGCGGTCGAGGCTGGAACGCCGGGTCGCCGCCGCCGCGGAGGCGGCGTTGGAGCGGCAGCAGTTCGTGTCGCCGGTGGATGTGCTGGTGGGGATCGGCTGGGTGCCATCCACCGTGGTGGAGCGGTGGCGCCGCGGCGTACTCCCCGATCTGGAACGGGCCGCCGCGGTCGGTGGCGGTCGGCTTGCCGCGGCGGTGGAGCTGCTGGGTCGGTGGGCCCGGGCCGGCGGTCTGCTCGCCTGCGAGGTCGACTACGTCGCCGGGACCCGGGACCGTCGGCCACTGCGGTTCACCGCCGACGGCGATCCCGCGGTCGAGCGGGCGTACCGGACGCATTGGATCCCATCGGCGTTGTCCGAGCCCGCGCGGACGCGGTTGACCCGGCGGCTGAACGCGGCACCGGAGTTGGTGGTGATCTCGCCGGTGTCCGAATGGACCTGCGCGGAGTGCGCCGAAAGCGGCGACCTGCTGATCCTCGAGGACGACCGCCCACTGTGTATGACCTGCGCGGACCTCGACCACCTGGTGTTCCTCGCCGCCGGAGACGCGGCGCTCACCCGGCGGGCGAGGAAGGCCAGCAGCCTCTCGGCGGTGGTGCTGCGGTTCAGCCGGGCCGGCAAACGGTACGAGCGGCAGGGGATCCTGGTCGAGCAGGCGGCGCAGGAGGCCGCCGAGCAGCAGTGTCTGGGTGATGCGGAGGCCCGCCTGCGGCGGCGCGAACTCGACGCCCGACGCAGAACCGAGCAGGACCTGGATCTGGCCCGGCGGACCACCCAGGAGATCATCCGGTTGTTCCCGGCCTGCCCCCGGCACAGGGCGGAGGCGATCGCCGCGCACACCGGCGTGCGGGGCAGCGGCCGGGTCGGCCGCTCGGCAGCCGGCCGGGCGCTGGCGGTCGAGGCGATCGAACAGGCCGTGGTCGCCTCGATACGCCACCAGGACACCGGTTACGACCAACTGCTGATGTCCGGCGTCCCCCGAACCCAGGCACGGCAGCGGGTACGCGCCGATATCGACCAGGTCCTGGACAGTTGGCGGCGCCACCACTGAACTCCGCCGCCCCTCCCGTGTCGACGTTCGCACCGATGCCGCCGCGACCCAACCGGGACGACAGGCGTGCGGTGCCTCCTGGCCTGCCAGGACCAGGTTCGAGGCGCGAGGAGGGCGGCGCAGGCCCCGAGGATGACGTAGTCCCCGAGGAGGAGTTGTGGCCGCCGCGCCGTCCCTCCCTCAGGTAGTGTTGCGGTCTCCAGCAGTGGACGTACCGAGGAGGTGAGACCCATTACCGCCAGTCCAGGCCGGGTGCTCTCACCTCACGGTCGTGCGGTCCACCGGACATAGGTGACCGACAGAGCGCCCATAGGCATCCCGAAAGGCGCTCTCATGCAAGCTTCCGCGTCACCTCGCCCTCGATCCGCCATCGTCACCAGGCTTCGGGCCGCCGGCTGTGTCTTCGCCGAGGACGAGGCGCGGTTGCTGATCCGAGCGGCACGGACGCCGACCGACCTCGCCGCGATGGTGGACCAGCGAGCCGCCGGCCTGCCGCTGGAACACGTCCTCGGCTGGGCGGAGTTCTGCGGTCTGCGGATAGCCGTGGACCCCGGAGTCTTCGTGCCCCGCCGCCGCACCGAGTTCCTCGTCCACCACGCCGCCGCCCTCGCCCACCGGGCCGCCTCCGCCCACCGGGCCGCCTCCGTCCAGCAGGCCGGCCCCGCCGGCCAGGCCGTCCTCGCCCAGCAGGCCGCCGCCAGCCAGGCCGCCAGCCCCGCCGGCGACGCCCCCGCCGGCCAGGCCCTCGCCGGGCCACGACCTGTCGTCGTTGACCTGTGCTGTGGCTCGGGCGCGGTGGGCGCCGCGCTGCTCGCGGCCCTGGACCGGGTCGAGTTGTACGCCGTCGACATCGATCCCGCCGCGGTGCGGTGCGCCCGCCGCAACCTCGCCGCCGCCGGAGCTCCGGTGTACGAAGGTGACCTCTACCGGCCGCTGCCCGCGACGCTGCGGGGCCGCGTCGACGTCCTGGTCGCCAACGCACCCTACGTACCCACCCAGGCGATCGGGCTACTGCCCCCGGAGGCCCGCGTACACGAGCCGCGGGTGGCGCTCGACGGTGGCGCGGACGGGCTTGATGTCCTGCGGCGGGTGGCCGCCGCGGCGCCACTGTGGCTGGCACCCGGCGGCCACGTGCTGGTCGAGACCGGCCGACGCCAGGCGCCGCAGACCGTCGAAACCGTCTCCCGCGCCGGGCTGATCCCGCAGGTGGCCAGTTCCGAGGAGCTGAGCGCCACCGTCGTCATCGGAACCAGGCCCGCCCTCCCCAGTTGACCGGGCGACCAGCCATGTCCTTCGGGCACGACTGGTCGGTGGATCACCAGGGCTGGGGGCTGCGTCCCCGGCGCCGGCTGCGTCATTGGTCCGTGATCCGGAGAACCGCGTGCGGCCGGGACCGTGATAAGGCGGAAAACCGCGTGCGGCCGGGACCGTGATAGACACGTTCGGGGATGTTGGGCTTCAGGCTGGCCCGGGTGGGCCGCTTCGCCCGACCCGGGGAGGCCGCAGGTGCGAGCAGTCGTGTTCGAGGGGCCGGGCCGGCATGTCGTCGCCGACGTACCGGACCCGGAGCCCGCACGGGGGCAGGTCCGCTTGCGCACGGTGGTCACCGGCGTCTGCGGGACCGACCGGCACCTGCTCGCCGGCGGGTTCATGGCGCGTTACCCCCTCATCCCGGGACACGAGATCGTCGGTGAGGTCGAGTCGGTCGGTGACGGCGTGGTCGGGCTCGCCCCCGGCGAGCAGGTGGCCGCCGACAACACCGTGCTGTGCGGGAAGTGCGAGTACTGCCGACGTGACCAGCCGCTGTTCTGCCGGAACTTCACCTCCCTGGGGGTGAACGCGCCGGGTGGCTTCGCCGAGTTCGTGATCGTCGACGCCGAGAAGTGTTTCCCCCTCGGCGGGGTCGACCCGCAGGTCGCCGTGATGACCGAGCCGCTGGCCTGCGCGGTGCACGGCGCCGACGTGCTGGGGCTCCGGCCCGGATCCGACGTGCTGGTCTTCGGCGCCGGCCCCACCGGTCTGCTGCTTTCGCAGTTGCTGCTGCATGGTGGCGCCGCGCGCCTGTCCGTGGCCGCGCCGTCGCCACACAAGCTCGAGTTGGCCAGGGCGTTGGGAGTGGACGAGACCGTGCTGCTCGAGCGCGGCGACATCGCCGGGTCGGTGACCCGGCTGCGCTCGGTCAGCCCCGATGGTTTCGACGTCGTCGTGGAGGCGACCGGGGCACCGGCCGTGCTGGCGGTGTGCCCGGAGCTGGCACGTCCCGGCGGCACGGTCCTGGTGTACGGGATGGCGGAGGCATCCGACCGGGTGCCCTTCTCGCCGTACGACATCTTCGCGCGCGAGCTGACGATCAAGGGGTCGTTCGCTCAGACGCACTGCTTCGACCGGGCGTTGCTCGCCCTGCGCACCGGACGGGTACGGACCGACGGCATCGTGACCGACGTGGTTCCCCTCGAGCGGTTCGGCGACGCTCTCGCGGCGGTCGCAAGCTCGCAGAGCATCAAGGCGGTCGTGACGCTGTGAATCGTCAGACGGGTTGGTAGGGGCAGCCGCACGACTCGCGGTGCATGAAGGCAGGCTCCAGACGAACGGCCACCGCGTCCCGCTCCGGCTCGGCGAGCCGGTCGAGGAGCAGGCGCACCGCCTCGACGCCGAACTCGTGGATCGGTTGGGCGATGGTGGTCAGCCGTGGCGCGAACAACGCGGCCCACTGGAAGTCGTCGAAGGACACCAGGGCGATGTCCTGCGGTATGCGCAGGCCCAGGGCATGCAACTCCTGCACCGCACCGATGGTCATCAGGTTGTTTGCGACGACGAGCGCGGTCGGCGGCTTCGGCAGCCGCATCAGCCGGCGTACGGCGAGGCGGGCAGACTCCGCCACCGACCGCCCGTTTGCCACCAGCCTCCGTTCGAACGGCAGTCCCAACCGGTCCAGCCCGAGCCGGTAGCCGTCGATCCGCTCCGCGGAGGTGGACAGGCCGGTGAGCCCGGAGATCATCCCGATGCGGACATGTCCGAGCTCGCCGAGGTGCTGCACCAGTCGAGCGGTGGACTCGGTGTTCTCCGATCCGACCCGGTCGAACGCCGTCGAGGGCAGCCGGTCGATCAGGACGGCTGGCAGTCTCTGCGCGATGAGGTAGTCCAGCGTCTCGGTCGCATCGGCCGAGGCGGCCAGGAGCACGCCGTCGACGCGACGCTCGCGGAGGGTACGAACGATCTTCCGCTCATGGGCCGGGTCGTCACGGGTGTCGCCGAGGAGGAGGGTGTAGCCGAGCCGTCCAGCCTGGGTTTCGATCGCGTGGACGAGCTCGGCGAAGTACGGGTTGGTCGGCACCGACATCGCCAGGCCGATCAGCCCGGTGCTGGCCCGCGCCAGGGAGCGCGCGATCGTGTTGGGGCTGTAGCCGGTCTCCCGGATCGCACCGAGGACCACGTCACGGGTCTCCGGCTTGACATACCTCGTCTCGTTCAGCACGTGCGACACCGTGGACACCGAGACGCCGGCTCGCTTCGCCACGTCAGCCATCGTCACCACGAGTGCCTCCGGTGGCACAACTTGCGCAAACGCTTGCGCAAACGCTTGCCATCGCAGCTTAGCGGGTCTAGATTCCGCCGGATAGCGGCCTGAACGCCGAGTTCGCAAGACCGGACGTTCACACGAGGAGGCCTTGGATGCCCAACCTGACATCGAACGGGAGAACCCTCCGAAGCCCGGCGAGGCATCCGGGCGTGCTCGGCCCCGCCCTGGTCGCGGTCCTGGCCATGACGCTCGCCGGCTGCGGCTCCAGTTCGAACAACTCGGCGGGCGGCGGTGGCGGCCAGGTCTCGGTCGGACTCATCACCAAGACGGACACCAACCCGTTCTTCGTCAAGATGAAGGAGGGCGCGACCAAGGAGGCCGAGGCGAAGGGCGCGAAGCTGCTGACCGCAGCCGGCAAGTTCGACGGCGACAACGCCAGCCAGGTCACCGCGATCGAGAACATGGTCGCGAGCGGCGTGAAGGGCATCCTGATAACGCCGAGCGACACCAAGGGGATCATCCCGTCGATCGACAAGGCCAGGAAGAAGGGCGTGCTGGTGATCGCTCTCGACACGCCCACCGACCCGCAGAGCGCTGTGGACGCGCTGTTCGCCACCAACAACTTCAAGGCGGGTGAGCTGATCGGGCAGTACGCCAAGGCGGCCTTCGGCAGCAAGCAGGCCAAGATCGCCACGCTCGACCTCAAGCCCGGGATCACGGTGGGCGTGCTGCGGCACAACGGCTTCCTCAACGGCTTCGGGGCCGCGACCGTCGATGACAAGACGACCAACCAGGTCAGCGCGCCGCAGGTCGTCTGCAGCAACGACACCGAAGGCGACCAGGCCAAGGGCCAGACCGCGATGGAGAACTGCCTGCAGAAGGACCCGAGCATCAACCTCATCTACACCATCAATGAGCCCGCCGCCCTCGGCGCCTACACCGCCCTGAAGGCCGCCGGCAAGGAGAAGGACGTCATGATCGTCTCCGTGGACGGCGGTTGCACCGGCGTGCAGGGGATCAAGGACGGGAAGATCGCCGCGACGTCCCAGCAGTACCCGTTGAAGATGGCCAGCCTCGGTATCGACGCGGTCGTCGACTTCGCCAAGAACGGAACGAAGGCATCCGGGTACACCGACACCGGCGTCACGCTGATCACCGACAAGCCACAGTCTGGTGTTGAGTCCAAGGACGTGAAGTACGGCCTCGACAACTGCTGGGGGTGATCCCGGCCCGGAGGGAGGTCCGGCGGGCCGGCCGACCAGGCGACGCGCGGGGGGCTGCACCCGCCCCCCGCGAGACAGGGAGCCGTCTAAATGAACGCAGCGACTCGATGACCGCAACGACGACCGCCGAGGTGGAAGACACCCAGACGGGCGTCCTGAGCGTGCTCAAGCGAGGCTTCGCCCTCAACACGCTGGGCCCGCTCGGAGCGCTGGTGTTGGCCTGCCTGTTCTTCAGCATCAAGTCCGACCGGTTCTTCACCGGCGGCAACTTCTCCCTGATCGTCCAGCAGGTCATGGTGGTGGGCACGCTCGCCATCGGGCAGACCCTCGTGATCCTGACCGCGGGCATCGACCTGTCCAACGGCGCGGTCATGGCGCTGGGCAACATCGTGATGACCAAGCTGGCCATCGACACGGGGCTGAACCCGTTCGTCGCGATCCTGCTCGGCCTGCTCGTCTGCGCCGGCTTCGGCCTGCTGAACGGCGGCCTCGTCACCACCATCAACCTGCCACCGTTCATCGTGACCCTGGGCACGCTGAACATCGCATTCGCCCTGACCCACATCTATTCGAACGAGCAGACGGTCTCCGGCCTGCCCACGGAGCTGACCTGGTTCGGCAACACCTTCCGGATCGGGCAGACGGACATCACCTACGGCACCGTGCTCATGCTGATCCTCTACGCGCTGACCTGGTTCGTCCTGCGCGAGACCGCGGCCGGACGGCACGTGTACGCGGTCGGCAACGAACCGGAGGCGGCCCGCCTCACCGGCATCCGGACCAAGCGGGTACTCCTGGTCGTCTACACCACAGCCGGTCTGATCTACGGGATCGGCTCCTGGCTGCTGGTCTCCCGGACCGGTGTCGGTGACCCCAACGCGGGCCAGACCGACAACCTCGACAGCATCACCGCTGTCGTGCTGGGCGGCACCAGCCTCTTCGGCGGCCGAGGCACGGTGATCGGCACCCTCATCGGCGCGTTGATCATCGGGGTGATCCGCAACGGCCTGCAGCTCATCGGCACCAAGTCGATCTACCAGGTGCTCATCACCGGCGTCCTCGTGATCGTCGCCGTCGCGGTGGACCAGTTGTCGCGCAGGAGGACCCGATGACCACTACCTCCGATACCGCGCCGGCCACCGCCGTCGGTGAGGTCGTCTTCGAAGGCCGGCAGCTCACCAAGCGGTACGGGCACGTCACGGCGATGGACCGCTGCGACTTCGAACTGCGCGAGGGCGAAGTCCTTGCGGTGATCGGCGACAACGGTGCCGGCAAGTCCACCCTGATCAAGGCGCTGTCCGGGGCTCTCATCCCGGACGAGGGCGAGATCTTCCTGGACCAGAAGCCGGTCAGGTTCCACAGCCCGATCGAGGCGCGGCGGTACGGCATCGAGACGGTCTACCAGGGCCTCGCCGTCGCGCCGGCGCTCGACATCGCCAGCAACCTGTTCCTCGGCCGGGAGACCCGCCGCAGCGGCCCGCTCGGCCAGTGGCTGCGGCTGCTCGACAAGCGCGGGATGCGGCGCGAGGCGGAGCGCCACATGAGCGAGCTGAAGATCGGCCTGCGGACGATGACCAACCCGGTGGAGGATCTGTCCGGAGGCCAGCGCCAGGGCGTGGCCGTTGCACGGGCCGCCGCCTTCGCCAGGAAGCTGGTCATCATGGACGAGCCGACGGCCGCGTTGGGTGTCCGGGAGACCGGGCAGGTGCTCGACCTGATCCGCCGGATCAAGGAGAAGGGCCTGCCGGTCGTCCTGATCAGCCACAACATGCCCAACGTGTTCGAGGTCGCCGACCGGATCCACATCCAGCGGCTCGGCCGCCGGGTCGCGCTGGTGACCCCTGAGCAGCACACGATGTCCGAAGTCGTCGCCATCATGACCGGGGCACTGCCCGGTGACGAGCAGACGGCCCCCGCCGACCAGGTGTCGGAGCAGGAGCGCGAGGACCTGGCCGCACACCTGCCCAAAGAGTGATCACGGACTGCCGTTGACCGCCAGGCGCCCGCCACGGCGCCGGCTGCCCGTCGTCCGCCTGCCGTCGGGCGGGGCGAGCCGAACCTGGGCCGGACACGGGCCGGGCACGGGCCGGGCACGGGCCGGGCACGGGCCGGAGACGGGGGCGGGGAACGGGGACCGCAGCATGAGTCCACGTCAAACAGGCACCGACCACCCGACGGCGCGGGCAGCGGATGGCACGACGCCGGGCCCGTTACGCCGGCGTCGCCTGCTTGCCGCGCTGATGGCGGTTCTCGCCGTCTGCTCGGCGATCGTGGCGGCGGCCGGCTCGCCCGCCACAGCCCAGACGGGACCGGTGACCTACCAGGAGCCGTACCGCCCGCAGTTCCACTACACCCCCGCGCAGAACTGGATGAACGACCCGAACGGGCTGATCTGGTACAAGGGCGAGTACCACCTGTTCTACCAGTACAACCCGTCCGGCAGCACGTGGGGCAACATCTCCTGGGGTCACGCGGTCAGCCGTGACCTGGTGTACTGGCAGGAGCTGCCGGTCGCCATTCCGGATGACGACAGGGAGTTCGTCTTCTCCGGCAGCGTCGTCGTCGACAAGGACAACACCAGCGGCTTCGGCACCCGCCAGAACCCGCCCATGGTCGCCATCTACACCAGCGCCAGCAAGGCGTGCTGCCGGCAGGCCCAGGCGCTCGCCTACAGCACCGACCGCGGGCGCACCTGGACGAAGTACGCCGGCAACCCGGTGCTCGACGTCGGGTCGGGCGAGTTCCGCGACCCCAAGGTCTTCTGGTACGCCCCGGGCAACCGGTGGCTGATGGTCGTCGTCCTCTCCGTGGAGCGCAAGGTCTCCTTCTACAGCTCGGCGAACCTGAAGGACTGGACGCACCTGAGCGACTTCGGGCCGGCCAACGCGGTCGGCGGGGTGTGGGAGGTCCCGGACCTGTTCCCGCTGCCGGTGGACGGCAACCCCGGCAACGTCAAATGGGTGCTGGTGGTCAACCTCAACCCCGGCGGGATCGCGGGCGGCTCGGCGGCGCAGTACTTCGTCGGCGACTTCGACGGTACGACGTTCCATGCCGAGAACGTGCTCGGCCCCTACACGCCGCCCGCCGGCGAGGTGTACCAGGACTTCGAGGCACCGACCTACGCCCCCTGGACGACGGCGGGCACCGCGTTCGGCAGCGGTCCCGCGCACGGCTCGCTGCCCGGGCAGTCGCCGGTCACCGGTTTCCTGGGCAACGGCCTGGCCAACAGCTTCCTCGGTGGCGACGCCGCGGAGGGGAAGCTGACGTCTCCGCCGTTCACGATCAGCCGCCCGTACGTCAACTTCCTGGTCGGGGGCGGGAACCACCCGCACGTACCGGGGACGACCGAGGGCGCACCGCCGCCCGGCACCGTGTTCGCCGACTTCGAAGGCGGCAGCTACGGGGCCGGTTGGACGGCCACCGGCACCTTCGCCGGCACCACACCGGCCGCCGGAACCCTGCCCGACCAGCAGACCGTCAGCGGCTACGAAGGCAGCTACCTCGTCAACACGTTCTACGACCATGACAACGGGACCGGCACGATCTCCTCGCCCGGGTTCACCATCACCAGCGACTACATCAACTTCCTGGTCGGCGGCGGGAACCACCCGAACCCCGGCGGCGCCGACAACCCGCCGACCGCGGTCAACCTCGTCGTCGCGGGTCAGGTGGTCCGCACCGCCACCGGCCAGAACACCGAGCAGCTCAACTGGACGAACTGGAACGTGTCCTCCCTGAAGGGGCAGGTCGCGCACATCGAGATCGTCGACCTGAACACCGGTGGCTGGGGTCATATCCTGGCCGACCAGTTCACCTTCGCCGCCCAGCCGGCGCTCCCCCGCTCGACCGAGACGGCGGTCAACCTGCTCGTGGACGGCAACGTCGTGCGGACCGCCACCGGTCAGGACAGCGAACACCTCGACTGGGCCGCCTGGAACGTCAGGGACCTGGTCGGCAGGACCGCCCGGATCCAGGTCGTCGATGACAACAGCGGCGGCTGGGGTCATATCCTGGCCGACCAGTTCACCTTCGCCGACGCGCCCGCCGAGTCGGTCGAGCAACGCAGCAGCTGGGTGGACTACGGCAAGGACTTCTATGCCGTGAACTCCTGGAACGACGTCCCCGGCGACAAGCGCATCGCGATCGCCTGGATGAACAACTGGCAGTACGCGGGCATCATCCCCACGTCGCCGTGGCGCAGCGCGATGAGCGTGCCACGCGAGTTCGCCCTGCGCACCATCGACGGCCGCCCTCAGCTCGTCCAGCAACCCGACCAGCAGCTGCGCGAGCTCCGGACCGGCCCGGTGTACGAACTCCACCACCGCACCGTCGACGCGGGCACCTGGGCGCTGACCGGCAAGGGCGCCACGGGCAAGGCACTCGACATCGAGGCCGACTTCGACCTGCAGACCGCCCAACGCTTCGGCCTCGAGGTCCGAACGGGCGGCGACGAGCGGACCGTGATCGGCTATGACGTGGACACCGGTGAGCTCTACGTCGACCGCACGAGGTCAGGGAACGTCGGCTTCGACCCGAACTTCCCCGGCGTGCAGCGGGCCCCGCTCGCGTTGCGCAACGGCGCCCTCCACCTGCACATCCTCCTCGACTGGTCCTCGGTCGAGGTCTTCGCCGACGACGGCCGGCGGGTAATCACCGACCAGGTGTTCCCCGGTCCCACCAGCGACGGGGTCAACCTGTTCTCCGAGGGCGGCACCGTGATGTTGGACAAGCTCGCGATCAGCCAGATGCGCTCGATCTGGCAGTGACCCTCCCGGCCGGATCGTCCTCGAGGGCCGCGAGGCACCGCTGGAGGGCCCAGCGGAAGGCGTGGACCTGTTCGGGCGACAGGTCGGCGAGCATGCGCCGCTCGAGGTCCTCGACCGCCGGTTGCAGGCCTGGAGGACCTCCCGCCCGCGGTCGGTGAGGTCGGCGCGAAGGATAAGAATTCTTCATCTACGGCACCGCCGCGGCGCTGATCTTCGGTCGGCAGTTCTTCCCGTCGGTCAACCCGCTGGTCGGCACCCTGGCGGCGTTCGCCACCTTCGCCGTCGGGTTCGTCGGCCGCCCGATCGGTGGCGTGGTGATGGGC
>WNFV01011172.1_pt1 | contig 11474 bp, 9 predicted proteins | sample 5400101 | NCBI WGS metagenome assembly WNFV01 (sample SAMN13153361, study PRJNA577476) | soil metagenome | isolation source: 115 cm soil or saprolite under grassland replicate 1 | place: USA:California | collected 2016-06-15
CTCCGGCGGGCACATCCGATGCCGCCGCTACCGTCGAGTCCGTGGACGAAGCGCACTACGGGGAGGTCGATGCAGCGATGCTCTTCATCGAGGAAGCTCGGCGCAGAACCGAGCGAGCCGCTTCGACTCTACGCCAGGAAGGCGCTGAGGATCATCTCGTCGACGCGCTAGAGCAAAGCGAGCGGCGGCTGTCCGAAGTGGCTCGAGAGCTGCGACAGGGCACGTTCTTCGCAGTTCCTGCCTCACAGCTGACTCTCTAAGCTGACCGCCATGTCTCTAGGTGACGCTGAGATCCGGCGGCGTCTGACCGAGTTCGCGACCAAATGGGGCGCCTGGCAGGGGACGGAGAAATCCGAGGCGATCCCGTTCCTGATCGATCTGCTCGCGTGCTTCGGGACGGAAAAGGACGGGGCCGGAGTTCGCTTCGAGGTCAAGGTTCCCTCGGGCTGGATCGACATGTTGTGGCCGGGGGTCTGCCTCGTCGAGATGAAGCGGCCGTCGGAGACGAAGAGACTCGCGAAGCACCGCGACCAGGCATTCGCGTACTGGCACGAGTCGGGGACCGAGACCGACGAGCCACCGAAGTACATCGTCCTCTCCTCGTTCCACCGTTTCATTGTCTTTCAGCCGGGCTTTGCGGGGGCACGCGCGGATTTGACGCTGGAGGAACTTCCTGAACGGCTCGATGCCCTTGGATTTCTCGGCGGTCTCGAGACCCGGTTCACCGAGGACCGAGCCGACCTCACGCGCGAAGCCGTCGCCCTTGTCACCGACCTCTACAAGGGACTCGTCGATCGCCTGGCGGAGGGGCCCGATACGCTGCGCGACTTCATCCTCCAATGCGTCTGGTGCCTGTTCGCCGAGGACCTGCACCTGCTTCCGAGCTCGCTTTTCACCAAGCTCGTCGAAGGGCTGATCAAGGATTCGACGCGTTCCAGCCGGGACGAGCTCGGCCTCCTCTTCGAGTACCTCAACACGCCGGGAGGTGGGCCAAGCGAAGGACGTTACGCCGGAACGCCCTACGCCGACGGCCAGCTCTTCGCGAAGCCTGCGCGCGTTCATCTCGAGCCGGACGAGCTCCGGCTCTTGCGCGAGGCATGCGCCTACAACTGGCGACAGGTCGAGCCATCGATCTTCGGCTCACTTCTACAAGGAGCGCTCGGGAAGGAGCGGCAGTGGGCGCTCGGCGCCCATTACACAGCCGAGGCCGACATCATGCACGCTGTCGGACCGACGATCGTCGAGCCGTGGCGCAAGCGAGTGGAGGCGTGCACGAGTCTCGCGGACGTTCAGGCGCTCCAGGACGAGCTCGCCCAGTACGTCGTGCTCGATCCGGCGTGCGGATCGGGAAACTTCCTCTACGTCGCCTATCGAGAGCTCCGTGCGATCGAGCGAGACCTCGCCGACCTCGAGCGGAAGTTTCGTCGCGACGCGGGCCTGAAGGAGGAAGCGCGCATTGGCGTTTTCACGCTAGGCAACTTACGTGGGATCGAGACCGAGCCCTTTGCGGTCAAGCTGGCTCGCGTCACGCTCTGGATGGGACACGCGCTCGCCGTTGACGAGTTGGGGCTGACGGAGGATGTGCTGCCGCTCGCAGATCTCTCGGGCATTCAGCGGGCCGACGCTCTCAAGATCAAGTGGCCGGCAGCGGACGCGATCGTCGGCAACCCGCCGTACCACGGCTCGCAGCAGATCCGCCGCGAGCTCGGCGACGCCTACGCGGAGTGGCTGAGGGACGAGTTCGGCATCGGGCTCAAGGACTACGCCGTCTATTGGTTCCGGAAGGCGCATGAGCGCCTCGAGCCCGGTGGCCGGGCTGGACTTGTGGCCACGAACTCCGTCTCGCAGGGCCGGTCGCGCAAGGAGAGCCTCGAATGGATCGTCGAGACCGGCGGTGTCGTAACGGAGGCAATCTCGAAGAAGCCCTGGTCGGGGGAGGCCGTTGTCAACGTCAGCATCGTGAACTGGATCAAGAATCCAGCTGAGGAGCCTTCGCGCTTTGTGCTCGACGGCGATGAGGTCGAAGGAATCACTGCTGCTCTTCGGCCCGTCGGCTTCGACGTCTCCTCCGCGGCGCCGCTCTCGCAGAACCGTGGTCGTGCATTCCAGGGACCGATTCCGGCTGGGGAGGGCTTCGTCCTGGGATCCCAGGAGGCTTACGAATTGATTCAGCTTCCAGAGGCTGACTATCGCAATGTCGTTCGGCCCTATTTGATCGGCGATGACATTGCCAGTGAACCCGAGCAAAGCCCGAGCCGCTGGATTATCGACTTCGGGTTGAGAACTCTCGAAGAGGCTCGGAAGTGGCCTGCGGCCCTCAAGATCGTCGAAGAGCGGGTGAGGCCGGTGCGAGCAACAAACAACCGGCGCCTCTACCGCGAAAAGTGGTGGATCTTCGCCGAGCCACGACCTGGCATGCGCGATGCCCTCGCATCGCTTCACCGATTCATCTCGGGAGTAGCTCAGGGCAAGCGCATTCACTTCTGTTGGTGCGAGCCGAATTGCTGCCCGAGCAACCTCACGAACGTGTTCGCGTTCGAGGACGACTACGCGATGGGAATCTTGCTGTCGACCATCCATCACGAGTGGGCTCGTGCCCAGTCCTCGACGCTGCGTATCGACATCCGCTACACGCCGACCTCGGCGTTCGAGACGTTCCCCTGGCCTCCAAGCCCTTCAGATGGACAGCGCGAACCCATCGCTGAGCTCAGCCGGAGGATCATCGAGCGCCGCCAGGTGATCTGCGCCGAGCGTGAGATCGGGCTGACGCGGCTCTACAACGAAGTCGATGACGGCGCGTACGCCGATCTCAAGAAGCTGCATCACGATCTCGACCGGGCCGTCGCCGAGGCCTATGGCTGGCCGGCGAAGATCGCGGCCGATTCGACCGAGACAAATCGGCGACTGCTCGAGCTAAACGGCCGGATCCGGGCCGGTGAAGTCAAGTACGCGCCTTTCGCCGAGCCGGTCCCCGCACCCTAGGATTCCCTCCGTGCCCTACGACCCCCTGAGCGACGAGCAGCGCGAGATCCGCGACCTCGTCCGCACCCTCGCCCGCGAGCGCGTGGCGCCGCGCGCGGCCGAGATCGACAAGAAGGCCGAGTTTCCGTGGGACATGGTCGAGCTCTTCCGGGAGCACGACCTTCTCGGCCTCCCCTTCGACGAGGAGTACGGCGGCAGCGGGACCGGCGCGCTGATGGTGCTCGTCGCGATCGAGGAGCTCTCGAAGGTCTGCGCGACGACCGGGCTCATCCTCGCCGTCCAGGAGCTCGGCTCGCTCGGGATCAAGCTCGCCGGAACCGAGGAGCAGAAGCAGCGCTTCCTGCCGCGCCTGGCGAGCGGCGAATGGCTCGCCGCCTACGCGCTGACCGAGCCGGGCTCGGGCTCCGACTCGGCCGCGATGCGGACCGAGGCGAAGCTGGAGGGCGACGAGTACGTCCTTAACGGCTCGAAGCGCTTCATCACGAACGCCGGCGTGGCCGGCCTGTACACCGTCTTCGCCAAGACGGATCCGTCGGCGGGACACGCCGGCATCTCGGCCTTCGCCGTCGAGGCCGAGGCGCCCGGGCTCGAGGTCGGTCGCATCGAGCCGAAGATGGGCATCAAGGGCTCGACGACCGGCGAGATCTTCTTCAACGACTGCCGCATCCCCGCGGACAACCTGCTCGGCGAGGAAGGCGAGGGCTTCAAGATCGCGATGCGCATCCTCGACCGCTCGCGGCCCGGGATCGCCGCCCAGGGACTCGGGCTGGCGCAGGGAGCGACGGACTACGCGCTCGAGTACGCGCGGAGCCGCGAGACGATGGGCAAGCCGATCGCCCAGCACCAGCTGATCGCCTCGATGCTCGCCGACATGGAGACGAAGTGCGAGGCTGCCCGGGGCCTGCTCTACAAGATCGGGCTCTTGATCGACGAGGGCGCGCCCGACGAGGAGCTGACGAAGCCCTCGGCGATGGCGAAGCTCTACTGCACCGACGTCGCCATGGAGGTCACGACCGATGCAGTGCAGATCCTCGGCGGCTACGGCTACATGCAGGAGTACCCGGTCGAGCGGATGATGCGCGACGCGAAGATCACGCAGATCTACGAGGGCACGAACCAGATCCAGCGACTCGTCATCGCGCGGGAGATGTTGAAGGAGAACCGCGCGTTCCTCTTAGCTGGTGTGGGATGAATTCAGGCGTGTCGACCGGTCATTTCCGACGGACGCGCGGCCAGGTCCGCGCGTCCTGATGGCGGCGCCGCCGAGTCGGCGCCTCTGCGGCGTCGGCGAGCAGCGCCTGCGCGCATGAACGAGAAGGAGGTCCGAGTCGGGCGCCGCCGCGTTCGCCTGACGAGCCTGGACAAGGTGCTCTTCCCGGGCGACCGGGTGACGAAGGCCGATCTTGCGCAGTACTACGTCGAGGTCGGGCCGGCCATCGTGCCGCACCTGCGGAACCGACCGTTCACGCTGAAGCGCTACCCGTACGGCATTCGTGGTCAGGCGTATTTCCACAAGCAGGCGCCGAAGGGAAAGCCCCCGTGGATCTCGACGCGGCGGTTTCGCACGTGGCCGCGTGAAGGCGGCTCGCGGCTCGTCGACTTCACGCTCGTGAACGAGCCCGCCGCTCTCGTCTGGATGGTGCAGATGAACTGCATCGACATGAACGCCTGGTACTCACGTGTCGACAAGCCCGACCGGCCGGACTACGTCGTCTTCGACCTCGATCCGCCCGAGTCGCGGAACGGCTTCGTGCAGGCGATTCGCGTTGCTCACCTCGTCCGGGAAGCGCTCGACCGGCTCGAGCTGCGCTCGTACGTGAAGACGAGCGGCGCCGACGGAATTCATGTCCTCGTGCCGATTGTGCGCCGCTACTCGTACGCCGAGACGTACGAGCTCGCCGAGCGGGTGTCGCGCGGCCTCGAAGCCGACAACCCGGGGCTCGTGACGACCGAGTGGCTCAAGCGGAAGCGTCGCGGCGTGCTGGTCGACCACCGCCAGAACGGGCATGGAAAGACGATTGCGTCCGCCTACTCGGTGCGGCCGAAGCCGGGAGCCCCGGTGTCGACGCCGCTCCGCTGGGAGGAGCTCGGGGAGAAAGTGCGGCCGCGCGACTTCGGGAGGCGGGAGGCGCTGGCGCGGATCGAGAAGCACGGCGACCTCTTCGAGCCCGTGCTCCGCGGCGGGCAGGCGCTGGGGTCGGCGCTGCGCTCGTTGCGCGGATGAGGCGGGCCGTCGTCATCGGCTCCGGGCCGAATGGGCTCGCGGCGGCGATCACGATGGCGCGGGCCGGGTGGGAGGTGACCGTCCACGAGGCGGCCGACACGCTCGGCGGTGGCGTACGTTCGGCCGAGCTGACGCTTCCGGGCTTCGTCCACGACCTGTGCTCCGCGATCCATCCGCTGGGCCGGGACTCGCCGTTCTTCCGGGATCTCGAGCTTCCCGTCGAGTGGGTTCAGCCGCCGGCTCCCGCGGCGCATCCGCTCGACGACGGCAGCGCGGTCATGCTCGAGCGGTCATTCCTGGGCACCGCGGAGGCGCTGGGAGAGGACCGCGCGGCCTACATGCGCGCGTTCAGCCGCCCCGTGATGAGCTGGCCGCAGATCGAGCCCATCGTCCTAGGGCCGCATCCCCCCGCGCCGCGCCGCGTGCTCTCGGCCTTCAGCTTGGCGCTCACCCGCACGGGGCTCTCGAACGCGCGCGACCTGGCCGGACGGTTCGACACCGAGCGTGCGAGGGCGCTGCTCGCAGGTCATGCCGCTCACTCGATGCTGCCGCTGGAGAAGAGGCCGAGTGGGGGAGTCGGGCTCTTCCTCATCGTCACGGCGCACGTCTACGGCTGGGGCTTCCCGCGTGGAGGATCGCAGCGGCTCGCCGACGCGCTCGCCGAGCGTCTGCGCGAGCTCGGTGGCGAGATCCGGACGGAGAGCCCGGTCGACGAGCTGCCCGAAGCCGACGCGGTGCTCGCCGACGTCGGACCGCGCGAGCTGCTGCGAATCGCGGGTGACCGCCTGCCGCCGGCCTACGCGCGGGCGCTCCGGCGCTACCGCTACGGGCCGGGCGCGTTCAAGCTCGACTGGGCTCTCGACGGGCCGATCCCGTGGAGCGCCGAGGACTGCCGCCGGGCCGGGACTGTTCATCTGGGCGGCACCTTCGAGGAGATCGCCGCCTCCGAGCGGGCATCCTGGGCGGGGACGCCCGCCGAGCGGCCGTACGTCCTGCTTGCGCAGCCGTCGCTCTTCGACGACTCGCGCGCCCCGGCAGGCAAGCACACGGCGTGGGCCTATTGCCACGTACCGAACGGGTCGGAGGTGGACATGACCGAACGGATCGAGGCTCAGGTCGAGCGCTTCGCTCCGGGGTTCCGGAAGCTCGTCCTCGCGCGAGCCGCGACCGGCCCTGCGGACTTCGAGCGGCGCAACCGCAACATCGTCGGCGGCGACATCAACGTCGGAGCGGTGGACCTCGGCCAGCTCGTCTTTCGTCCTGTCCGCAATGTCGTTCCGTACCGGACGCCCGTCCGCGGCCTCTATGTCTGTTCGTCCTCGACGCCTCCGGGCGGCGGGGTCCACGGCATGTGCGGGTACAGCGCCGCGCTCGTCGCTCTCAGAGATCTCTCCTAGGCGCTCTTAGCTTAGTAACACTGTGTTACTAAGTCGAACGGATCAGCTGCTGCCCACGACCTCGAAGTCTGACCCCTTGACCCGGCCGAGCGTGTGTAGTTGGTCGTTCGACCAGCGGGGATCCGGCGCGCCCGTGATGTACCAGCTCGAGCCGTTGTCGGCGACGAGCATTCCGTAGCGCTTGAGGGCGACGAGCACGATCCGTGCCTGCCGCGGGTAGGCGCTGACGTCGAAGCCGGCTTTCAGCCTCAGTCGCAGGCCCATCGGCGGCAGGCTCGGATCGTTGGAGTCGCTCGCGAAATGCCGCGCCGGGAAGACATACGCGCGCCGTGTTCGCTGAACCGTGAAGCGAAGCGCGTGATCGATCACGCCGCGGCGCACCTCGTCGTAGCGCGCGAGCCCGGGGAGGAGGGGCAGCCCGGCGGCGTCGGCGGAGGTCCAGCCGGCAGGCCGGAGCCGGTTCGAGCGCAGGCTCCAGATTGCCCCAGAGCCGGCTCGCCAGCTGCGCCTCTTCGGGTAGAGCGCGTAGAGCTCGTAGAGGCGACAGGCGTCGCGGTCGACGATGATCGCGTGCCGGTCGCCGGTCGAGCTCCGGCCGCCCTCGATCTTGACGTTGCGCGGGATCGGGTACGGCCCGCGGTCGGACTCGTCCGCGTATTCGAAGCTGACGCGCAACTTCGCCTGACGCCGGCCGACGACCGTGATCGGGATCCCGATCGGGGCGCCCTCCCAGAGCCCGGAGCCGAAGTCGGCGTGGAGGCCGCCGCCCGGACCGATCGAGCGGATGATCTGGGCCGAGTTCGTCGCCACGGGCAGGTGGTCCACGCGCTGGTTCCAGGCGTTGGATCTCGGGAAGACGGGACAGCGGGGCGCGCTCGGCATTCGCAGCGCCTGCGCGGACGACCCGCCGAGCGCGAGCGTGCAGAGGCCAACGAGAAGGGCGCGACGGCTCATGACTCGTTGATCGACCGCCGGAGCTTGTCCAGCAAGGGATCCGGCTTCCCCCAAAGGAGTGGAGGCTCGTCGAGAGACACCCAGCGACACGGGTAGACCAGGCCGGAGTCCATGCCACTGCCCGTGACGTGGTACTCCCAGGCATCAGGCGTCGGAGTCTCGGTGACGGCATGCAGAGCGTGGCTCTCGTGCGCGCCCGGGCCAAAGAGGCGCGTGAACTCCTCGGGGCCGGCGAGCTCGCGGACGATCTCGATTCCGGTTACACCGGTTTCCTCCTCGACCTCACGAACGAGCCCCTCCTCGAGGTTTTCGTGCGCATCGATCCTGCCGGCCGGAAGCTCGGTCTGGCCGCCGTACTCCAGGACGAGCAGCTCCCGGCCGCGGGTCACGTAGCCGACGACGCGCCTGCGGAGCAGCGAGGCGAGCAACGCTCCGTGCTCGCCATAGACGGACATGCCAGAGACGACGGGGATCCAGCGGCAGTGGAGGGCCCCGAGGTGGTCCCACTCGTCCTCGGTCGGCCCGACGGGAGTCGCGTGCAGGAAGTGGTTCTCGTCGCGAACGTCGGGAATGCGCCAGCTGGGCTGCTCGAGGACGCCCAGCTCTCGGATCGGTCGAACCTCGAGGCCCGTTTCCTCGAGCAGCTCTCGGACCGCCGTCTCTTCGACGGTCTCTCCGGGCTCGACCCGGCCGCCGGGCACGACGTCGGTGAAATCCGGCTCGTCGAGGATGTCGAAGACGAGGAGCTCGTCGGCACCCGTGGCCGGGTGCTCACGCGTGACGTAGACGACGACCCTAGGACGAGCCTCGTGCAGCGCGCATCTTGGCCTTGTGGGCCCGCTTCGCCTCCTGGTAGGCCTCGAGCGCCTCGCGCGAGTCCACGTCCCCGAGGGTGGGATGCGACGGGACGAGCCCCTCGGCGGCTTTGACGCCGAAACGCTTGGCGAGCACCGAGCCGAGAGCGATCACCTTCATCCGCCCGAAGCCGGGAAGAGCCTCGATCCTCTTCCGCAGGTCGTCCGAGTCGCTCGCCTCGCGCCAGAGGCGTGACGCGTCGCCGCCGTACTCCTCCTCGACGAGCGCGCACACGTCCTGGACGCGCGTCGCCATCGCACCGGGGAAGCGGTGCACGGCCGGCCGCTCGCGGAACGCGGCCTCGACCTCGGCCGGGTCGCGGCGTGCCACGTTCAGGGTTCCGAGCCGGTCCTTGATCTTCAGCGGCCCCATGAAGGCGGTCTGCACCGGCACCTGCTGGTCGAGGGCGAAGCCGATCAGAAGCGCGAGTGGATCCGTCGCGAGGAGCGCGTTTGCCTCGTCGCTGTCCGTGTAGTGCAGCCGGTCTGGGGCGACGACCACCATGAGAAGAGCCTAGCGCCTGAGGAGCTCAGCGATGCGCCCGGCGATCACTGACGTGCTCTAGGGCGCCCCGGGCAGCCTGTTTCGTCGAGAAATTCTCGCTTCGATCTCATAGATGATCGGGTCGAATCGATCCGGCACTCAGCTCAGCGCCGCCACGACGGCGACGAGATTCGCCCGCCAGACGTCCTCGGGAAGCGGCGGGAGGATCTCGTCCCAGACTGCCGCGAAGCTCCCGATCAGCTGCGGGATGCGCGCCGGACGCGCCATGAACCACCAGTGCAGGTGCTCGCCCCCATCGCCCCAGCGGCAGACGTGGACGCGGCCGATCTCGCCGATCGAGCGGATCGCGCGCTCGATTCGGGCCAGCAGGACGCCCAACTCTGCCGCGAGCTCGTCGGAGAGGTCGCCCGGCTCGCCCAGGTGCTCGCGCGGCTCGAGCAGGACGACGACGGGCAGCCCGGTCGGATGATCGAGGGCGTGCAGGCGCCAGCGCTCGCTCGTCCAGATGTACTCGTCGTCGGAGGCCTGGCAGCGCCGGCAGCCGACCCCGCCCTCACCGTGCCGCGGCTCCTCGCGCTCGACGGGGGGAAGTAGCGCTCGCGGCGTCATCTCGCCGTCGAACGGAAACGTCTCCCACTCCCAGACGGGCGGCATGCGCAGCGCATCCGTGGCGCGTTCGTAGAGCTCTTCGGCTGTCTCGGGCACTTAGATCGGCGATGCTAGCGGCGTGGAGTGGCCGGAGTCGTTCTATGAGCTCAAGCGCGGCGGACGAGGAGTCGGACGCGTACTGGGAAGAGCTCCTCCGGGTCGGCCGGGCGCTCGAGGAGCATCTCAAGCCGGTGAAGCTGAACTACGAGCTGCTCGGAAACTCGCTGCCGCACCTGCACACGCACGTGATGCCACGGTACGCGGACGACCCGAAGCCGGGGTGGCCGTTCCCGCATCCGGAGGAGGAGCCGCCACCGCATCCGGAGGCCGATTTTCGGCGCGACGTAGAAGCTCTCCGAGCACTCCTCTCTGCTGGCTAGGCTGGGGGCCATGAGTGCGCTCGTCGTTTTCAGTCCGAAGACGCGTGCGTGGTTCGAAGGCGCGTTCGCCGCGCCGACCCCGGCTCAGGAGCTCGGCTGGCCGAGGATCGCGAGCGGCAAGCACACGCTGATCCAGGCGCCGACCGGCTCCGGCAAGACGCTCGCGGCCTTCCTCTACGGGATCGACCGGCTGACCGATTCACCGGGCGATGGCCTGAGGCTCCTCTACGTCTCGCCGCTCAAGGCGCTGAACTACGACATCGAGCGGAACCTCCGCGGGCCGCTCGCCGGGCTCGACTCGAAGCTCCGCGTCGCCGTCCGCACCGGTGACACGCCGCAGCGCGACCGCGCCGCGATGCTCCGCGACCATCCGGACATCCTGATCACGACCCCGGAATCGTTCTACCTCCTCCTGACCTCGCGCGCGCGCGAGATGCTGAAGTCGGTCGAGACGCTCGTGCTCGACGAGGTGCACGCGGTGGCCGGGACGAAGCGCGGGGCGCACCTGGCGCTCTCGGTCGAGCGCCTCGACCGGCTGACGGGCGAGCCCGTCCAGCGCATCGGCCTTTCGGCGACCCAGCGCCCGCTGGAGGAGATCGGGCGCTTCGTGGCGGGCGGTCGGGCTATCGAGCTCGTCGACGCCGGCCGGGCGACGGAGCTCGACCTCCGCGTGGTCGTACCGCTTGACGACATGCGCGAGCCGGGGGAGCAGCAATCGATCTGGCCCTCGATCTACCCCGAGATCCTGAAGCTCGTCGAGGAGCACCGCTCGACGATCGTCTTCGTCAACAACCGCCGGCTCGCAGAGCGCCTAGCGCTGCGGCTGAATGAATTGGCGGAGAAGGAGATCGCGCGCGCCCACCACGGCTCGCTCGCCCGCGAGCAGCGGCTCGAGGTTGAGGAGCTGCTGAAGAAGGGCGAGATCCCGTGCCTCGTCGCCACCTCCTCGCTCGAGCTCGGCATCGACATGGGCGCGGTCGACCTCGTCGTCCAAGTCGAATCGCCGAAGTCGGTCGCGCGCGGCCTGCAGCGGGTCGGTCGCGCCGGCCACGAGCTCGGCGCCGTCTCGCGCGGGCGGATCTTCCCGAAGTTCCGCGCCGACCTGCTCGAGTCGGCGGTCGTCGCCGAGCGCATGCGCGCGGGCGCGATCGAGGAGACGGTGATCCCGCGCAACCCGCTCGACGTCCTCGCCCAGCAGATCGTGGCGATCTGCGCCGACGAGGAGATCTCGGTCGACGAGCTGCACGATCTCGTCCGCGGCGCCTACAACTTCGCCGACCTCTCGCGCGTCCAGCTCGAGAACGTGCTCGACATGCTTGCCGGGCGCTATCCCTCCGACGAGTTCGCCGAGCTGCGCCCGCGGATCGTCTGGGACCGCACCGGCGGTGTCATCCGCGGCCGGGGCGGGGCGCGCCAGCTCGCGGTCACGAACGCGGGCACGATCCCGGACCGGGGCCTCTACGGCGTCCATCTGGTGGAGGGGGGTGGCCGGGTCGGCGAGCTGGACGAGGAGATGGTCTACGAGGCTCG
>WNFV01011253.1_pt1 | contig 11471 bp, 12 predicted proteins | sample 5400101 | NCBI WGS metagenome assembly WNFV01 (sample SAMN13153361, study PRJNA577476) | soil metagenome | isolation source: 115 cm soil or saprolite under grassland replicate 1 | place: USA:California | collected 2016-06-15
TGTGCCCGTTCCACTCCAGGGTCAGGTACCAGCATCCGGGTGTGGGCACGTCGACGATGGAGGGGTAGATCTCGCCGGGGTGGGCGCCCGCCGGGAAGGTGAGGCTCGTGGCGGAGCCGCCGGCCAGGGGCCGTGCCGTAGCAGGCAATCGCGCCCGCTGCAGCACCACGGTCGTTGTTCAATGAGAAGACGACGACCGGCTCCATTACTTGTCTTCAAGGAAGCGAGGGCCCGGCAACGGGCCCCTCGCGCCTCCAGGCGAGCCGAGACTTCATCGCGACCGGAATCCCGCACCCACCGCATCCCGGACGAGCCGCATCGACGGTCGCGCGACGGGTTGCGCCAGCGCTCGGGCAGCGGGTCGCCCGACGCCTCCACCGGGTCCGCGGACGCGCGGTCGGCTGACGGTGAACCGGACGCCGCCCCCGGCATTCAGCGCGGCCGGGGCCCCATCGGCGGTCGGATCGAGTCGGCTATCCGTTGCAGCCCGAACCGGCTGTGCGCGGTTGATGCGAGTCGGCGTCGCGGACGCCGACTCGCATCACGTCATTCCCGACGAGGGTCTTCAACTCGGGCCGTGTTCCGGGGGCATCACCCTCGCCGTAGTAGAGAATGACGTGTCTGCCGCACGCTGATCGACCTCGTCGAGGTACCGGATGGTCGAGGCTGCCGGTGCGGCCCCCACGATCGCGAAGAACTCGCCCGGCGGCGCGCGGAGTCGGCGTCCCTTTGCCGGCAATAACCTCGTTTCGACAGATTTGGTGAGTCGCCCGCGGTTACGGCGCGGCACCGCACACTGGCCGTGCCGCCCACGGCGCTGCTCGTCGTGCTTGCGCCGCCTGTGTCGGTCATGCTCGGCGGCGGGTGTGCGGGCGGGCTTCCACACTCATCCGTGGCCACCCGCGGGTGGTGCCTGGGTTTGCGTGACGCCGGCGGACGGCGCTAGGCCGCCGGCACCACCGGATCCGTGGTGACCAGGGCCGTAGCCACCATCACAATCGCCACGACCGATGAGTAGCACGACGACAAGCGCAAGCACCAGCACGAGGATGGCCTCGCCTATCGCGACCAGTTTCACCCACCGTGGCATGCGGGTGGTCGGTTTGGGGTCGTACATCATGCCAGCGTCATCGCTGGTTTCGCGGGGCGGGTCGGTCATTTGCACGTCCTCTCGTGTCCTGTCTGGGCCGGGTGACGGGTGCTTCGGTGGTCGAATCGGTGTAGTGAATCGGGTGTGGGTTCACGCGGGTCGCAGGGCTGGTGCCAGCGGCGTGGGTGGGCAGCCTTCGATCAACGGCCCAGCCCCCATCCGTTTAGGGGGCTGCCAGGGCTTCGGTTGGGGCGAGGCGGGCTGCTCGGATGGCTGGGTACAGGCCGGCGAGTGCGCCGATGAGCACGGCCGTCGTGACGGCGCCGCCGATGGCCCAGGCGGGCACCACGGTCGGCCAGCCCTGCAGGCTCGCATATATGGCGGTGACCGCGGAGCCGAGCAGCACCCCGGTTCCGCCGCCGAGCGTGGACAGCAGCACCGACTCGGCGAGGAACTGGATGCGGATCTGCCCACGGGTGGCGCCGAGCGAGCGGCGCAGCCCGATCTCCGCGCGGCGTTCCAGCACCGCGATCACCATGGTGTTGGCGACGCCGATGCCGCCGACCAGCAGGGCGACGGCGCCCAGGCCGAGCAGGAGGCCGGTGAAGGTGACCTTGGCAGCGGCTTGGGCCGCGAGCGCGTCCGAGGGGCGGGACACGTTGACCTCGTTGGGCTGGGCCGGGTTGGCGGTGCGGGCCAGCAGGCCGCGCACCGCTTCGACCCGGTCAGGGTCGGCGCGGGTGTAGATCGTGGTGGGGCGACCGTCGAAGTCCAGGTAGTGTCGTGCGGCCGGCCAGCCGATCAGGGCGCCCATGTCCAGTTCGGGCGCGAGTGGGACCGGGTTGAGGATGCCGATCACGGTGAACCAGCGGCCGCCGAGCCAGATCTGCCGGTCCGGCCCGGCCTGACCGATGCCGAGATGTACGGCCGCCTTGGCGCCGAGCACCACGGCGGGGTACTGGGCGGTGGCGTCGTTGAGCCAGGTGCCGGAGTCAATGGTGGCGCCGACGGTGCCGGGCAGGTTGGTGCGGGCGGCGTAGGTGCCGATGCCGCCGGACTGGGTGGTCGGGATCTTGTCGCTCCGGTACACCCTCGCCTCGGGGACGCTGCCGATTGCCGACACGGACTGGACCGGCCCGATCCGCCCCACCATGGCGACCGCGTCGGGGGGTAGCTTCGCCTCGCCTCCGAATATCTTGCTGCCCGGGCCGGCGGTGAGCAGGTTGGTGCCCAAAGCGTCGAGTAGCCGGTCGAGTTTGGCGCGGCTGGAGGTGGAGATGCCGACGACGGCGACCATCGCCGCGATGCCGATCGCGATGCCCAGCGCCGACAGGACCACGCGTACCGGTCGGGCGCGCAGCCCGTGCCCACCCACCCGCAGCACGTCGCGTGGGCTCAACCTGGCCGCCTGTAAGGATTCGGCCCGCAGGGGCTCGGCGCGGGTCATGACATCACGGCCGTTTGGTCGGCGACCACCTGTCCGTCCAGCATGGACACTTGGTGGGGCAGCCGCGCCGCGATGTCCCGTTCGTGGGTGATCACCACGATGGTCGTCCCGTCCTTGTTGAGTTCGGAAAGTAGCAGCATCAGGCTCGCGCTGGACTGGCTGTCCAACGCACCGGTCGGTTCGTCAGCCAGCAGCAGCGCGGGTTCACCCACGACGGCCCGGGCGATCGCGGTGCGCTGCTGCTCCCCACCGGACATCTGGTGGGGCCGGTGGCTCAGCCGGTGGGCGAGCCCGACGCGCTGCAGCGCATGCGCCGCCCGGGCACGGCGTTCTCGTAGGCCGACGCCGGTGTACAGCAGGCCGTCGGCGACGTTGTCGAGGGCGGGGACCCCGGGGGCGAGGTGAAACTGCTGGAAGACGAACCCGATCCGGCTGGCCCGCAGCGCCGACAGTTGGCGGTCGGACAGCGTGGCGATGTCGAATCCGTCGATGACCACCGTGCCGCCGCTGGGCCGGTCCAGGGTGCCCATCAGGTGCAGCAGCGTTGATTTTCCCGATCCGGACGGGCCGACGACGGCCACCAGTTCGCCGCGGCGGATGTCCAGGTCCACGCCGCGCAGCGCGACAACTCCGCCGCGATATACGCGGCGCACCCCGCGCAGCGTCACGATCGCCTCATCGGGCGGGCTCACGTGGGCATCCCCACAGTCATACCCTCTTCGATCCCGTCGCCGGTGATCTCGACGCGGCCCGCGGCGAACAGCCCGGTCTTGACCGCCACGATCCGGGTCGTGCTGCCCTCGACGATCTCGACGCCATAGCCGCCATCGGGCCACGCCAGCAGCGCCGCGACCGGCACCGTCAGCACGCCCTGCCGCTTCTGGCTGACGAAGTCGACGTCTACCGGGGCCGCCTCCAGCGTCCCGAGGACCTGCTGGTCTGCGATGTCCACGGTCACCGTGATGCGCGCATCGGCGGCGGGGGGAGCGCTTTGCCCTGACGGCGCCTCGGTGCCTGCCTGTGCTGTGGCGACGGTGCCGATCTTGGTGATCGTCCCGTTCACCTGCTTGCCGCCCGGGATCGTGACGGTGACTTTCCCACCTTGGGCGGCCAGCGCCTGGTCGGCGACCTTAAGTTCGACGGTGACCAGCCGGGTCGTGCCGGTGTACGACAACACCGTCGCGCCGCCGTCGCCACGGCCGGATGGGGCGCCGACCCGCGCCGCGTGTGCGGCGACCCGGACCGGGCCCGGCGTGAACACCACCTGCCCCGGTTCCACGGTTCCGGTCACGGGCAGGCCGAGGCTGGTCTGCCAGGCCCGCACCGCGGCAGCCGTACCCGCGGTGAACGTGTCGTCGACGGTGAATCCGCGGTACCCCAGGGCGGAGAGGTTCTCCTCAAGCTGCTTCACGTCGACGCCGACCACCACATCGCGCAGCGGCCGATACAGCGGCACCGGCCCGTACAGCGCGACCACCGGCCGCTCGTTGATCTTGAGCAGCGGCTCGCCCCGGTTCACCGTCGACCCGATGTCCGCGATCCACGTCAGCGTGCCGTCACCGACCGCGCCGACCGGCACCGGGTCACCGTAGCCGAGCGTGCCCGCTACCGTCTTCGTCTCCACCAGCGTCGTGCGGGTCACCTGCGCGGTCGCCGGCGGCAGCTTGGTCTGGGTGCCCGCCGCCGACCCCCGCCCCGACAACACGGTTCGGGCGGCGACCCCGGCGGCCACCAGCACCACCGCCACCACCGCGGCGGTGATCACCAACGTGCGCCTCATCAGCCGCCACCGTGCTGCGGCAGGTCCTTGCGGCATTTCTCCTCCGCCGCCTGGAACTGCGGATCGCTGTGCGCCTTCTGCTCCGCGTCCCGCGGGAAGTTGCCGTTGGCGTCCGGGTCGGGGAAATCGGGCACCCCGTTGTCGCGCATGCACTGCGCGAACTTGACCAGGTTCTGGACCGTCTCCGGACCTCCTCGATCATGCTTGTCGCCGGCCGGCAGCAGGTCGCGGCACTTCTCGATCGCCGCCTTGTACTTCGGGTCGTCTTCGTTGATCGTTTCGTGTCCGAAGTTGAAGCGCCCGTTGGGGTTCGGGTCCGGGAAGTTGGGCACGCCGTTGTCGCGCATGCATTGGGCAAACGCCCGGCGCTTGTCCATATCGCTGCCCGTCTTGTTGCCACCGTTGTCGTTGCCCCGATTGCAGGCGGTCAGCACCATCAGCAGTGCCACCGCCAACGTTGTCAGCGAGCGTCTCAGCGGCACTCGCCTGATCATCAATCCGCCGATAGCCATGTGCAGGCCCTTCTCAGTCGTGCTCTGTCATGCGTGGTTGGCCCAACGCCTGCCCGACGCCGGTCATCTGTTCAACGCGCCGCGGCACGGTAACGAGGGTGGTGGTCGCCGCCTCGTCGCATCGGGCGTACGAGACGGCGCCCGCTCGCCGCTGGCGATCGTCGTGGCGAACCGCATGGTCGTCAGGATCGGCCGCGAGCATGAGCCGGCCGTGAGGCGACTCTAAGGAGTACGTGAAAATAGGTTAGGAAGTTTCAGCCGGGTTGGTGCCCGCCCCGTCGGCTGTCGGGAACCGCAACACGAACAAGGCACCCCCACCGGGAGCGGCCCCTGCGGTGACGGTCGCGACGTGGCTGTCCGCCACCTGCTTGACGATCGCCAGACCGAGTCCGGAGCCGGGCATCGTCCGGGCCTGCGGCGAGCGGTAGAACCGGTCGAACACGTGGGGCAGGTCCGCAGCAGCGACGCCCGGTCCGTGGTCTCTCACGGTCACGGCGCCGTCGTGAACCGTCACCTCGACCTCGGCCCCGGGCGGGCTCCACTTGGCGGCGTTGTCGATCAGGTTCGACACCGCCCGCGAGACCCGTGCCGGAGCACCACGAATCAGACTCGGTACGCCGTCGACCCGGAAGGTGATCGACGGATGGTTGCGCCCGACAACGTCGACGGCGCGCCGGGTGAGGTCGGCGAGGTCGACGAGGGTGAACGGTTCCTCCTGCCCGTCGCCGCGCGCCAGCTCCACCAGGTCGCCGACCAGCCTGGTCAACTCCCCGATCTGCGCAACCGTATCCGCGATCAGCGACGCCCGGTCGTCGGGTGCCAGCTCCTCAGCGCGGGCGAGCACCTCCACGTTGGTTCGCACCGTGGCCAGCGGCGTACGCAGCTCGTGCGACGCGTCGGCCACCAGCCGGCGCTGCTGGGCCAGCGACTCGCTCAACGCGTCCAGCATCGTGTTGAAGCTGGCCGCCAGCCGGCCCAGATCATCGCCACCCGCAACGGCGAGGTGCACAGACAGGTCGCCCGTGCGGGCAACCGCGTCGGCGGCCTCGGCCACCCGGTGCACCGGGGCAACCGCGGCGGCGGCGACCAGCCGGCCGATCACCGCCGCCAACCCGACCGCGACGACAGAGATGACGACAAGCGTCAACACCAGCTGGCGCAGCGCCTGCTCAACCTCGGTCAGCGACCGGCCAACCTGCAGTGCCATCCCCGGTCCGGCCGAGGCGACGTAGACCCGCACCGGAGTGCCGCCGACGTCGGCGTCGAAGAAGGCGTCCCGACGTTCGCCCCGCGCCACGGCAAGCACCTCGGCGGTGACCGGCAGCCGCCGGTCGCCGACCATCGCGACGATCGTGCCGTCGCGGTCGACCTCCTGCCGGAACACCTGCTGCGCCGGCGGCAGGTGTTCCGGCACCGCCGACGCATCGGGCGGAACGCTGTGCTGTTCGGATCCGGACGCCGGGCGGTTGTGGCTTAGCGACTCGTCGATCTGGCGATACAGGGTACCCCGCATGATCACGTACACGGTGGTCGACACCGCCACCACCGCCAGCAACACGGCCAGACCAGCGGCGAGCGTCACCCGGGTGCGCAACGTCATGAGCCGCGCAGCACGAACCCCACGCCCCGCACCGTATGGATCATCCGCGCCTCACCCCCCGCCTCCGTCTTGCGCCGCAGGTAGCCCACGTACACGTCGAGGGTGTTCGACCCGTCCGAGTCGTCGAAACCCCACACCCGCTCCCGGATCGCATCCCGGGTCAACACCGCCCCGGCGTTGCGCATCAACAGCTCCAGCAGGGCGAACTCGGTACGCGTCAACTCCACAGGCCGGTCGCCCCGCCGCACCTGCCGGGTCCGCGGGTTCAGCTCAAGATCGTCAACACGCAGTGAGCCTTCGTGTTCGGGATAGCTGCGCCGCAGCAGCGCCCGCACCCGGGCCAGCAACTCCTCCAGCGCGAACGGCTTGGTCAGGTAGTCATCAGCGCCCGCGTCCAAGCCGACCACCCGGTCGGAGACCGCGTCCCGGGCCGTCAACATCAGAACCGGTGTCCGGTCCCCGCCCTCCCGCAGCCGGCGACACACGGTGATGCCGTCCAGCACCGGCATCAATACATCTAACACCACAAGATCCGCCCGCACACCAGCCAGACGGGCCAAAGCCTGCGCCCCATCACCGGCAAGCTCAACCTCGTACCCTTCCAGCCGCAGCGCCCGGCGAACAGCGTTCCGCAGCGCCTCATCATCGTCGACCACGACCACCCGCGCCGGCACCCTGAGCATCTCCTCGCACCATCCCAGTAGCCCGATTCAACCGCACCTTCATGAGCCGACCTCCAGGAATCGCTGAGAGAACCATGAGAAACGGCGGCGACCTCAACCGGATCGGACACGGGTAACCGACCGACGCCCGCCACCGCAATGCCGGCGAGCGAGCTCGCGCTGGTCGGGTCGGGGCCTGTGCCAGCGGGCCGCGGTGTCGGCTGTGATCAAGGCGCGTGGCGGTGTGGTGGCGAGCGCTTCGCCGGTGGGTCGAGGGGCCGCTCGTCGACCAGTTCTGGTGAACGCGCGCGTGGTACGCATCGGCGGCAGGGAACTTGTTGTACCGTCGAACGAGTTAGTTGTATGGTCGAACCATGTCGGGGGACGATGTTCTACCGGACGCGGTGGCGTTGCAGGCGCGGATCACCGCGTTCGTGCGCGCGTTCGGGCTGCACCAGCCCGACCAGACCCCGTGCGGGCAGCCGGTGCCGGTGTCCGAGGCGTACGCCCTGGCCGAGGTGGACCGCGACGGCCCGATGTCGCAGGTGGAGCTTGGCAGGCGGCTGCGGCTGGAGAAGAGCACGGTCAGCCGCCTGGTCAGGCAGCTGATCGGCCGGGGCTGGGTGCGGCGAGGCACCCACGACGGCGACGCCCGCCTGGTCTGGTTGCAGGTGACCGACGCCGGACGCAGGGCCGCCGCCGAGCTGGCCGCCGCCCGCGCAGCCCGGTTCGCCGGCCTGCTGGAGGCCATCCCCGGCGTGCACCGCCAATCGGTGATCGACGCCCTGACCCTGCTCGTGGAGGCAGCCCATGACCAGCACAACCAGCGCCACCACCGATAGCCCTCGCATGCGCCGGTCGCGCCGCTGGTGGTGGCTGGCCGGTGGCGTGGCCGCCCTGGCCCTGGCCGCCGGCGGGGTTGCCTGGTGGACAGGTTCCATGCGTCACCACACCGGCAGCGGCGACCAGCAGGCGATGGCGCAGCGTGCTGCGCAGGTGATGCCGTTCGACCTGAACGCCACCACGCACACCTTCACCAAGACCAGCAGCGGCGGGGTGGAGACCGTGGTCGCGAACGACCCGAACGACCAGCGCAACATCATTCTGATCCGGCAGCACCTGAGCAAGGAGGCGACGAAGTTCGCCCAAGGTGACTACAGCGACCCGGCCTTCATCCACGGCGCGGACATGCCCGGCCTGCAACAGTTGCAGGCCGCCGGGAACCGGGTGCACGTCCAGTACGCCGAGATACCCTCCGGCGCGACGATCACCTACACCGCCACCGACCCGTCCCTCGTGGCCGCAGTGCACTCCTGGTTCGACGCGCAAAGCAGCCAGCACGCGATGCCCGGCATGGGCGGGTAGCCGCCGAGCCGGGTTGCCGTGCGTACCGGCCACCGCCTGGCGGCCCGTGGACCAGGCTCCGGCTGCCGAGTGGGCAGGTGTCGTTAGCCGACCGGTCCACATCGGTCATCCCACCGCACGGACTGCCATGGTCAAATCTGGGTCCCAGACCCATCGGGCCTCGGCGTCGGTGAGCCCGCGTCGAAGCGCGCCCCGGCATATGCGCCACGTCGACGCCCAGTAGCCGGGCGAATCCCTTCCCAGGGCGGCCCCACGGCTCGGGCTGCGGCCACCAGGAACGGTGAGAACTGGTCCGCTTGCTCGATCACGCTGGCCACCCACGGCCTGGTCCTGGAGATGCTCGCCGGGCCGCTGCCCGGCATCTACGACCCGACCGGCCCCGGGCGGATCCTGTTCGGGTTCTTCGCCGCGATGGCCGAGACCGAACGCGAGAACATCCGCGAGGCCACCCTGGAAGGGCTCGACGCCGCCGCCCGCAAGGGCAACCACGGCGGCCGCCCGGCGGTCATCACCGCCGACATGCTGCACACCGTCCTGCGTCGCAAAGCCGCCGGCGAAACCGTCGAGGCCATCCAGCCCGACCTGATCATCCCCACCGGCAAACGCAAAGGACACCCGCCGAGCCTCGCCAGCATCTACCGGGCCCTCGCCGAGCACGCCAAGACCCTGGCATACCCCGAAGCCGTCGAGCAAGCCCACGCCGAGTATGCCGCCCTGCAGGACGGCGACCAGCCGAACATCATCCGGCCCCGGCCCGCGCGGGTCCACGAACGCGTCAGCGACGTTCACCGCGCCCGACTGCAGACCCAACAACGACCCTGATCAGGCACCTTCCCCCATCAAGATCATCCTGCTGCCCGTTCGGCCGCACCTTGGCTGCGCCCGGCTTAGCGCCGGATTTCCGCGCGTTGGTCCTCACGGGCCGAACCGCAGCGGCCGGCCGTCGCCGCATCGGGATCCGCGCAGCACGATCGTCTGAGTCTGGTCCCGGACGGCGTGGAGGATCACTTTCGTTGGGTAGCCGGCCGCGTAGCGGTACGGGTGGAAGCTCAGCGGTCCGATGGTCGGGGCGGACCGAGAACCGACGGCCATCCCATGATCGGTCTGCGCGGTGGCGGTCGGACGGGCGCAAGCGTCGGTGACTTCCTGCCCTGCCGCATGCGTTGCCGCCGCGTATGCTACCCTGCACCCGAGAGGCAGCCACGCGGTGATCAGGTTCCCGGCATCGCCCCGGTCACGGTGATGTCGATCTCCATCGCGACCCATGAACGTGCCAGCCGTCAACGCGGACCCTCGAAACCATCGCCGCGAAGCACCTCGGGGGCCGCGGCCCGCCGATTCGTGCGGTCACAGGTGAACTTCGAGCCCCGGTTCTCGCCCGCGTACACACCGCGCGGGTCTTGTCCCCGGCGAACTGCCAGCGTACGGACCAATGCGCACCACACCCGACCAGCCTTGACAAACGGCATAGAGGCACATGCGGGCCGGCCTCGGGCTTTCTGGGCGTCCGGCCGCTCGCTTCCCCGTGGAGGGCCGGCCACTGTTTGCTGACCGTGCGGCCTTGAGGCGCACCGGAGTGTCCACCCGCCGCAGCGCCCCCGGACATGCGGCGCACACACATCTGTCTATGCGACCTCGCGCCGGGCGACGACGAGGTTGTCCAGCCAGTACTGGTTGATGTGCTCCAGGCGGACGGTGGCATTGCTATACGGGGCGACGATCAACAGCCCGTCGCCGATGGCCATGCCGACGTGGCCGGGGGCCTCGACGCTGCCTTCGCTGCCGGGGATGAACAGCAGGTCGCCGGGCCGGAGTTGGTCGGGTTCGACCATCGTGCCGACTCTGGACTGCTCGGCTGCGGTGCGGGGAAGATCGATGCCGGCGGCTTCATACGCCTGGCGGGTGAGGCTGGAGCAGTCGCATTGGTGGGCGGGGTCGCCGGAGTGGGCGGCGGTGCAGTCCCCGCCGAAGTGGTAGGGCGTGCCCAACTGGGCCAGCGCCCAGCCGATCGCGGTGACCACTGCGGGTGGGGTGTCGGGCGGCAGGGTGAAGCCGGACGGGAGTGCCTGCACGGCCCCGCTGTCGCCGGTGCAGTCGGGCGCGATCGCGGCGGAGGGGTCGATCAGTGCGGTGAGCGCGCCGACGAGCATGGTGGCCTGCGCCTCGTGGGTGGCGTACGCGCTGTGGTCGCTGTGCTGGACGGCCTGCGCGGCGTCGGTCAATGCCAAGGTTTGCCAGCCGGGGATGGACAGCAGCTTCTGGTAGAACTTTGTCGACGCGTACACCGGGTCCATGATCTGCGCCGGGGTGCCCCAGCCTTGCGAGGGGCGTTGCTGGAACAGGCCGAGGGAGTCGTGGTCGTTGGCCGGCCCGAGGTTGGGCAGGTTACGCAGGTCGCTTTCCTGGATGGCGGCGGCGATGGCGATGATCTGCCCGCGCAGCGGCACGCCCAGGGCGGTGCCGACGCTGATGATGGTGGCGGCATTGGTGACCTGGTCTGCGTCCCAGGTCCCGATGGGTTGCCACCCGCCCGCGGGCGGGCTGATCGCCGCCGCGGCGCTGTCGATGCCGAGCACAGGCGCGGTGCAGCCGGTGGCGGGGCCGCCGAAGACCAGGGTGAGACCGGCGGCGCAGGTGAAGATCACGGCGAGTACGGCGGCCAATAGACCACCGATGGCTTTGGTCATGGCTGTGGCTCCCTTCCAAAGGGTCTGTTGGGCACGAAAGAACCCCGCGCCTCCGGGGCGTCGGCCGGGGGCGGGGTGAGCGGGAGACTGGTCCGGAAACGCAAAAAGGGCCGGCTATGCGCGCCGGCTGCGCCGGGACTGGGGTAGGGGGCGTGTTGTTGTTGTCGCGCGGTCAGGCCGTGGCTAGCAGCAATGCCGGGTAGTTAAGGTTCCGGGCCGGTTGTCAAGACTGGTCTGGTGGGGATGTTGATGTCGAGGGTGGCCTGGTAGGTGCGCCGGTCGATGTTCGGGCCTCGGGCGTTGTATTTGGATATGGCTCGTTTGACGG
>WNFV01015256.1_pt1 | contig 11465 bp, 12 predicted proteins | sample 5400101 | NCBI WGS metagenome assembly WNFV01 (sample SAMN13153361, study PRJNA577476) | soil metagenome | isolation source: 115 cm soil or saprolite under grassland replicate 1 | place: USA:California | collected 2016-06-15
GTGACCGACCGCGCGGGCAACCCGGTTCAGGGCGCGCGTGTCGCGGTGGAGGTGTTCCACAGCGCGCGCGCGAGCCAGGTGCTCGCCGCTACGCTCGCCCCCGAGTCGCCCGGACGGTACTCCGCGCCGCTCCCGCTCAACCGGTCGGGGCTCTGGGAGCTGCGCCTGCGGGTGGAGCGCGGCGACCAGCTGTTCACCCAAACCCTGGTTCAGGATCTCGCGCGGGTGCCGTGACCGCCCTGGCCGTCAGCGTCCTCGCGGCGAGCCTGCTCGGCAGCCTGCACTGCGCCGGAATGTGCGGTGGGTTCGTCGCCTTCTATGCCGGCGATCCCGCGCGCAGACGCGGCTGGCAGGCGGCAGGCGGCCATCTCGCCTATAGCGCCGGCCGGCTCAGCGCCTATGCGGCGCTGGGCGCCCTTGCCGGCGGCCTCGGCGGGGCCCTCGACCTGGGTGGCGCGCTCCTCGGTGTCCAGCGCGCCGCGGCCGGGGTCGCCGGCGCTCTGATCGCGCTCTGGGGAACGATGGCGCTCCTCGAGAGCCTCGGACGGCGCATGCCGCGGCTCGAGCCGCCGGCGGCGCTCGGTAGGTTGGTGAGCCGCGGCGTGGGGCTCATCGCCGGGCGGCGGCCGGCGCTCCGCGCCCTCGCTATCGGGCTGCTCACGGGCTGCCTGCCCTGCGGGTGGCTCTACGCCTTCGTGGTGACCGCGGCCGGAACGGGAAGCGTCGGGGCCGGCGCGGCGCTGATGACGGTGTTCTGGCTGGGCACGCTGCCGGTGATGGTGAGCCTCGGGATCGGGCTGCGAGGGCTGGCCGGGCCGCTGCGCCGACACGTGCCGGCCGCCTGTGCGGTTGCCATGATCCTGGTCGGTCTGCTCGCCGTGGCCGGGCGCATGGTGGAGGCGCCCCTGACCCAGGCGAGCCAGCATCGCGTGACGGGCCATGGGTCTCACTGAGCCGATGAATGCCGCGTGTCTCACCGGCGCGGCGCCTACCGTCGGCGCGGCCTGCGCCCACTGCGGGCTGCCGGTGCCGGCGGGGCAGATCGCGGACGGGTCGACACACCAGTTCTGCTGCGCGGGCTGCCGGACCGTCTACGCCGTCATCCACGAGCACGGGCTCGAGCGCTACTACGCGCTGCGCGCGTCGGCCGGCCGAGCGGGGGCGCCCGCCCGATCCAGCGGCCGTTCCTATACCGAGCTGGACGATACCGCCTTTCAGTCGCGCGCGTGCCGCGCTGCGCCCGACGGTCTGCTCAGCACCGAGCTCTACCTGGAGGGCGTCCACTGTGGCGCCTGCGTCTGGCTCGTGGAAAAGCTGCCGGGGGTCCTGCCCGGTGTCGCCGAGGCGCGGCTGGACCTGCCGCGATCCCAGGCGCTCGTCCGCTGGGATCCCCGCGCCGTCACCCTCTCGGCGGTGGCGCGGCGGCTCGACTCGCTCGGCTATGCGCCCCATCCCTGCCGCGGCCTCGACGCGCAGGCGATTCGCCGCCGGGAGGACCGCGCCATGCTCGCCCGCATCGGCCTCACCGGCGCGGCGGCCGGCAACGTGATGGCCATCGCCTTCGCCCTCTACGGAGGGATGCTCGACGGCATGGAGCCCGAGTTCGCGGCGCTCTTCCACTGGGCGAGCCTCCTGGTGGCGCTGCCGGCCGTGGTGTGGGGCGGCGGCGTGTTCTTCAAGGGTGCCTGGACCGCGCTTCGGGCGCGCGCGCTCAGCATGGACCTGCCGATCAGCCTGGGTCTCTTGGCGGGCCTCCTCCACGGCGCCGTCAATACCGCGCGCGGCGACGGGGAAGTCTACTTCGATTCGGTGACCGCCCTGATCTTTCTGCTCCTGGTCGGCCGGTACCTCCAACGGCGCCAGCAGCGCGCCGCCGCGGATGCCGCCGAGCTCGTCGCCGCGCTCGCTCCCAGCAGGGCCCGACTGCTCGAGGGCGGCCGCGCGCGCGAGGTGCCGCTCGAGGCGCTCGTTCCCGGCGCGCTGGTGGAGGTGCGGGCCGGGGACCTCGTGCCGGCCGACGGCGTAATCGTCTCGGGCCGGTCGGTGCTCGATGTCTCCTTGCTGTCCGGTGAGTCGCGGCCAGTGGCGGTGAGCGCGGGGGGCCCCGTTCATGCCGGCACGCTCAATCTCGCGTCGCGGCTGGAGGTGCGAGTGAAGAGCACGGGCGAGGACACGCGCGTCGGCCGGCTCATGAAGCTGGTCGAGGAGCACTCCCGCCGGCGGGCCCCCATCGTCCAGCTCGCCGACCGGATCTCGGGCCACTTCGTCGCCGCCGTCCTGATGCTCGCCGCCGCGACGCTGCTTCTCTGGCTCCGCCTCGATCCCTCGCGCGCCGTGGACCACGCCGTGGCCCTCCTCATCGTTACCTGTCCCTGCGCCCTCGGGCTGGCGACCCCGCTCGCCGTCAGCTCGGCCATCGGCCAGGCCGCCCGCGCCGGCCTCCTGATCAAGGGCGCCGATGTGCTGGAGAAGCTGAACCGGCCCGGCCGCATGTGGCTCGACAAGACCGGCACGCTCACGGCGGGGCGGGTGACGCTCGTCCGCTGGTCGGGAGACGAGTCGGTCAAGCCGCTGGTTGCCGCGGCCGAGGCTCACTCCTCCCATCCGCTCGCGCGAGCCTTCGCGGCGGCGCTGGGGGAGCCGGGGCCGGCCGCCCCCGTCGAGATCGTGGAGACGCACGGAGGCGGGATCGAGGGGCGGGTGGGGCGGCGCCACGTGGTGGTGGGCTCCCCTTACTTCGTTGCCTCGCGCGCCGGAGCGCTCCCCGCCGCGCTGCTTGGTCCGGTCGAGTCGTTCACGGCCGAGGGACTGACGCCGGTCCTGATCGCCGTCGACGGCGTGGTGGCCGCGGCCGCGGGCTTCGGTGACCCGTTGCGCGAGGACACCGCCGCCGCCCTCGAGCGGGTCCGCGCGCTGGGCTGGCAGGTGGGCGTGCTCTCCGGAGACCATCCGGCCGTGGTCGCCGCGGCGGGCCGGCGCCTGGGGCTCGATCCTGCCGTTTGTCGTGGCGGCGTGCCGCCCGAGGAGAAGCTGCGCGTGATCGCGGCGGGCGCCGCCAAAGGACCGGTCGTGATGGTCGGCGACGGGGTGAACGACGCCGCGGCGCTGGCGGCGGCGACGGTGGGCATCGCGGTGCACGGAGGGGCGGAGGCGGCCCTGGCCGCCGCCGATGTCTTCGTCACGCGCGCGGGCGTGGCTCGCCTCGCCGAGTTGCTCGACGGCGCCCGCCGGGCGATGCGGGTCGTGAGGCGCAACCTCGTCATCTCGCTCCTCTACAACGTCGGCGGCGTGTCCCTCGCCATGGCGGGGCTCCTGAACCCGCTGATGGCGGCGGTGCTGATGCCGGCGAGCTCGCTGACGGTGATCATGAGCTCGTACCGGGCGCGGACGTTCCGCGCCCCCTCGGGCGGGGAGCCCGCGCCGTGAGCGTGATGTTCATCCTGCTGCCCGTGGCGCTCCTGTTCGGCGCGGCCGCGCTGCTGGTGTTCATCTGGGCGGCGAGGGCCGGGCAGTTCGACGATTTGGAAACGCCGGGGATGAGGATCCTTCACGATGAGGCCGAGGTCAGCGGTCCCGCGGACCGGAGCGGGGCGAAGTCGGCTTGACGTCAATGCCTGGAACTTGCTAGTGTCCCGACCCAACCACCACTGAGCCACGGAGTTCATAGGAGAACACCGATGAAGATCTGGCTGTCGTTGCTCTCATCGTGCGCCGCGCTCCTGCCGGGCCTGCTCGCCCTCGGCCCCGGTCAGGCCGAGGCCCAGGCGCCGATCAAGATCGGCTTCGTCCAGGGGCTGAGCTCAAGCTCGGCCTCGAGTACGCGACGGGCGGGAAGATGGAGATCCTCGGCCGGAAGATCGAGGTGATCGTGGAGGACGATCAGCTCAAGCCCGATGTCTCCAAGCAGAAGGTCACCAAGCTCTACGCCGACGACAAGGCAGACCTGGTGGTGGGGACCACATCCAGCGCCGCCGCACTGGCCATCCTGCCGGTCGCCCAGGAGTTCAAGAAGGTGCTGATCGTGGAGCCGGCGGTCGCGGACAGCGTCACGGGTGAGCACTGGAACCGCTACGTCTTCCGCACGGCGCGGAACTCGGGCCAGGATGCCATCGCCAACGCGCTGGCCGTCGCCAAGCCCGGCGTCTCCATCGCCACCATCGCGCAGGACTACGCCTTCGGGAAGGATGGCGTCGCCGCGTACAAGGCCGCGGTGGAGAAGCTGGGCGGAAAGGTCGTGCACGAGGAATACACGCCGGTCCAGGCCACCGACTTCACCGCGCCGATCCAGAAGATCATCGGGGCGCTCAAGGACAAGCCGGGGTCCAAGTTCGTGTTCGTGATCTGGGCCGGGAAGGGCGGGCCTTTCCCCCAGCTCCTGGCCAACCGGCTGGACAAGTTCGGGATCACCCTCGCCAGCGGCAGCAATGTCCTCGACGTGCTCAAGGCCATGAAGGCCCAGGGGCTCGAAGGGATGGTGGGCGGCGCCTACTACTACCACGAGATCCCGAAGAACCCGATCAACGACTGGCTCGTCCGGGAGCACCAGAAGCGCTTCAACGAGCCGCCGGACTTCTTCACGTGCGGCGGCTTCGCGGCCGCCATGGCAGTCGTCGCGGGGATCCAGAAGGCCGGCGGCACCGACGCCGAGAAGCTCATCACGGCCATGGAAGGCATGGAGTTCCAGACGCCCAAGGGCAAGATGGTCTTCCGCAAGGAGGACCACCAGGCGCTGCAGAGCATGTACGCGTTCAAGATGGTCGCCAAGCCCGACGTTCCCTGGCTGGTCCCGGCGCTCACCCGGGAACTGACGCCGCAGGAGACGGCGCCGCCCATCCTCAACAAGCGGTAGCGGGAGGAATGGCCATGGCGCGGGTCGCGGTCGACGGCGTGGGGCTGGCGGTGAATGAATGGCCCGGCAAGGGCCGGGCCATCGTCTGCATCCATGGGCTCACGGCCAACCACACCTGCTGGGCCAGCATGGCCGATGCGCTGTCGCCCGAGTATCGCCTGATCGCCTACGATCTCCGGGGGCGGGGCGACAGCGACAAGCCGGAGAAGGGCTACACCGTGCTCCTCGGCCAGCACCCGAAGGTAAAGGCTGCGCTCCGCGCCTTTCTCCGGGCGAGGTGACAACGACCGCGCCGCCGATCCTCTCCACCCGCGAGGTGAGCATCCGCTTCGGCGGGCACGTGGCCGTCGACCGCGTCACGCTCGACGTCCTACCCTCGACCCTCAAGTCCATCATCGGCCCCAACGGGGCCGGCAAGACGACGCTGTTCAACCTCCTGAGCGGGCAGTACCGGCCGAGCCAGGGGCGCATCGTCTTCAAGGGGCGGGATGTCACGGGCTGGAGCGCGGCGGCCCGCACCCGACTCGGGATCGGCCGCTCCTTCCAGCTCACCAATATCTTTCCGGCGCTCACCGTGCTCGAGAACGTGCGGCTGGCCGTCCAGGCCCGACGCCGCCTCGGCCTGAACGCCTGGCGGGACTTCCGGAGCTTTCCCGTTCTCGAGGATCGCGCCTACGAGCTGCTGGAGGCGGTGCTGCTGGAATCTAAGTGGCAGGCGCCGGCCGGGGAGCTGGCCCATGGCGAGAAACGCAAGCTCGAGTTGGGGATCCTGCTGGCGCTGGAGCCCGAGGTCCTGCTGCTGGATGAGCCCACGGCGGGGATGTCCCTCGAGGAGGTGCCGACCATCATCGGCCTCATCGAGCGCATCAAGGCGCGGCGTGACAAGACCATCCTGCTGGTCGAGCACAAGATCGACATGGTGATGGCGCTGTCCGATGGGATCGCGGTGCTCAAGGACGGCCGCCTGATCGCCGACGACACGCCCGAGGCGATCAGCCGCAACCCCGAGGTCCAGGCGGCGTACTTCGGAGGCGGCGTTGGCCGGAGCTAGCCTCCTCGAGGTGGACGACCTCCACACCTATATCGGCCAGCACCACATCCTGCAGGGCGTGTCGCTCCGGATCCGGCCCGACGCCGTGACGGTGCTGCTGGGCCGCAACGGGGCCGGCAAGACGACGACCATGCGCACCATCATGGGCGTGCTCCACCCCGCGCGCGGCGCCGTGCGCTTCGAGGGCCGTCCGATCCACCACCTGCCGCCCTACGAGATCGCGCGCCTTGGCATCGGCTACGTGCCCGAGGGGCAGGGCATCTTCGGCACCCTCACCGTGGACGAGAACCTGCGAGTCGCCGCGCTCGCCGAGGACACGCAGAGCGGGCGGCGGCTCGAGCGGATTCTCGACCTGTTCCCGGATCTCGACCGCTTCCGCCACGCTCGCGCGGGCACGCTCTCCGGCGGCCAGAAGCAGATGCTCTCGATTGCGCGCGCCTTCGTCAACCCGAACCGGCTCCTCCTGATCGACGAGCCGTCCAAGGGGCTGGCGCCCATCATCGTCGAGCACCTGATCGACGCGCTCCGCGCCATGAAGCAGCACGCCACGGTGCTCCTCGTGGAGCAGAACTTCGCCATGGCGAGCGCCCTCGGGGACGACTTCTACCTGATCGACGACGGGCGCACGGTCCAGCACGGCTCCATGGCGTCACTCGCCGCCGACCACGAGCTGAAGAAGAAGTACCTCGGCATATGAAGGCCCAAGCCATATGAAGGCGAGAGCCCCGCTGGCGGTCGCGCTCGCCCTGCTCCTGCTGCCGCTCGGCTTCATGGACCTGCGGACCTATCTCACGCTGACCGTGGCCGGCCTCGCAATGGGCATGCTGATCTTCCTCGTGGCCTCGGGCCTCACCTTGATCTTCGGACTCATGGACGTGCTCAACTTCGCTCACGGCGCGCTCTTCTCGTGGGGAGCCTATGCCGGCTTCGCCGTGGCGGCCCTGCTGAACGGGCGTTGGGGCTGGGCGGCCTCGCCCTCGGTGGCGGCCAATGCGCTGCTCCTGCTCGCCGCCATCGTGGTCGCCATGGCGGTGACCGTCGTGCTCGGCGTGCTCCTCGAGCGCATCATCGTGAGGCCAGTGTACGGCCAGCACCTCTTCCAGATCCTCATCACGCTCGGCGCCAGCATCGTGCTGGAGGAACTGATCCGCATCCTGTGGGGCCCGAACGACCAGGTCATGCCAGTGCCGGCCACGATCCAGGGCTCGTGGGACGTGGCCGACGTGGTCGTGCTGCGGGTGCCCGTGGTCGCCATCGGGCTCGGGCTCGCGATCTACGCGGGGATGCAACTCCTCCTGAACCGGACGCGGATCGGCCTCATCGTCCGGGCCGGCGTGGAGAACGGCGAGATGATCCAGGTGATGGGGCACAACATCCACCGCTACTTCACGGGCGTCTTCGCGGCGGGCTCGGCGCTGGCCGGGGTGGGCGGGCTGATGTGGGCCATCTTCAGCCAGTCGGTGCGCCCGGGCATGGGCGGCGAGCAGCTCATCTTCGCCTTCATCGTCGTGATCATCGGCGGGCTCGGCAGCGTGACGGGGTCCCTGGTGGGAGCCCTCCTGGTCGGCCTCTCCTACAACTACGTGGCGTATCTGGTCCCCAAGGCCGCCATCGGCGTGACGATGGCGCTGATGGTCATCGTCCTCCTCCTCCGGCCCACCGGGCTCTACGGCACGGCGAAGTGACGCCCCCGGCGCTGACTCCGGTCCAGGCGAAGCGGCTCGAGGCGCGGCGCCGCCGACTCCAGGACCCGACGCTCCACCTGCGGCTGGGCGTGCTCCTGGCCTTCGTCCTCGCTCCCGTCATCGTCCCGTCGTTCCAGGTCACGGACCTCCTGCTCAAGGTCGCGCTCTTCGCCACCCTCGTCGCGAGCTACGACGTGGTCATCGGCTACACCGGCATCGTCTCGTTCGGCCACGCCATGTTCTTCGGCTTCGGCGCGTATGCCGTCGCGCTGTCGCTCGGGAAGTGGGGCGCGCCGACCTATGGCCATCTCCTCGCCGGCTTCGGAGCCGGGATCGTCGTCTCGGCTGTGGTGGCGGTGCTCATCGGCGCGTTCTCGCTGCGGGTGAAGGCCCTGTTCTTCGCCATGATCACGCTCGCCTTCGCCGAGTTCGCCCTCATCCTGGCCGTTCAGCTCTCCACGGTGACGGGTGGCGAGGACGGCCTGTCTCCCAAGCTCCCCGGCGTCTTCGCGGCGGCGTTCGACGGCGGGCGGCTCCTGGGCATCCCCCTGACGGGACGGCTGATCACCTACTATGCCCTCCTCGCGGTGTGCGTCTCCCTGTTCCTCTTAATGAGCCGCTTCGTGCACTCGCCGCTCGGCCGCACGCTCCAGGCCATCCGCGACAATGAGCTCCGGGCCGAGGCCCTGGGCTATCGGACCTTCGTGTTCCAGATCATCTCATCCTCCTTCGCCAGCGTCGTGGCCACGGTCCTGGGCGGCGGCTACGCGATGTGGGTGCGGTACGTGAACCCGGAGTCCACCCTGGGCATCCCGATCATGCTGGATGTGCTCTTGATGGTGATCATCGGGGGCATCGGGACCCTCTACGGCGGGATCATCGGCGCGGCCTTGCTCCTGGCGGCCCGGACCCTGCTGCCCGACCTCCGCGCGCTCAGCGCGTCGCTGTTTCCCGGGTGGGAGATCGTCGGGCGGCTTTCCGATCGCTGGCTCCTCTACTTCGGGATCCTCTTCATCCTGGTGGTCTTCTTCTTCCCCAAGGGTGTGCTGGGCACGATCCGCGAGCGCCTGTCGCGGCGGCCGCCTGGGCGGACCCCCTGACGTCGCCGACGCTATCGCACCCCACCGGAGCCATAGGTATCCGGTATGATTCGGCGGGTTTCGGAGGTATGCTGAGGGCGGTATGCCGGCCCCGGAGTACGACGCTGTCGTGGTCGGCGCGAGCTTTGCCGGCCTGGGCGTCGCCCGCCAGTTGCGGGGCCGCGTGCTGCTGCTGGACCGGAACGAGGTGGGCGCCGTCCAAACCTCCGCCTGCGGGACGCCACTCTGGGTGCCCCAGGCCCTGGGTGTGGTCTCGAGCGTGCTCCAGGTCCACCAGCACCTGACCATCCGCACAGGCTCCCACTCGGTCACCTACGATCTCTCGGCCGTGCCCTTCTGCACCTTCGATTACACGGCCTTCTGCCGGGGTCTGCTCGCTCAGTGCCAGGTCCGCTTTGTGCGAACCCCTGTGACCGAGATCAAGGAGGGCCGGGTCGTGACCGGCGAGGGCTCCTTCAGCGCGCCCGTCGTCGTGGATTGCTCAGGCTGGCGCGGCGTTCTCGTCAACGGGGCCCGCGGCGTGGGGGCGTTCGGGAGTGCATACACGTTCGGGCTCGAGACGCGCACCCCGCTTCGGGACGATAGGCTCACCTTCTTCCTCGACCGGAAGGTGGTTTCTCACGGTCTCGGCTGGATCTTCCCGGTGGGCGCCGGGAGCCTGATCGGGCTTGGTTCCTATGCGGGCCGATCGAAGCTGCGGCCCCCGCTGGAGCGCTATCTGCAAGACCAGGGCATCGCTGCCGGCCACTATCACGGCACCTACTTCCCGAACCGGCTCGGCCGCGCGACCGCGGGGCGTCTCTTCGCCGTGGGCGACGCGGCCGGCCAGTGCCTTCCGCTCACAGCCGAAGGCATCCGCCCCGCGCTCTACTTCGGCGGGGAATGTGGGAAGATCGTCCAGCAAATCATCACGGGATCCCTGACGGTCGAGGCGGGGCTCGCAAGCTATCGCGAGCTGGTGCAGCGGTACCGGACGGCGTACCGGATTCTCCAATGGGCCCAGTGGGCGACGACGCATGCCCCGACGCGCTGGCTTGCGGCGCTGACCGAGCTGGCGGCCCGCCGTCCGCTCCGGTCACGCTGGTGGCCCCGCTATGGCTGGTTCGGGCGCGTCGGGTCCGTCGCGGTTCCGGCGTGGCCGTGACTGACGTGGCAGGCGCGAGGTCAGGGTCGCCCTCGATTCGTTCGCGATGAGGCAATGCGCCGGCTGATCAAAAAGTACGGCTGGGTCATCGGCGTCGTCATGAGCGCAGCGCTGGCGGGTTACTGCGCCTGGCTCGTCCACACGGACGCCCCGGCCTATCGCTTCCTCGTCCGCCTCTACGTCGACAAGAAGTTCCTCAAGGCGACGCTCCATGAGTGGGGCATCCTGGCGCCCATCATATTCATCCTCCTGCAGGCACTCCAGGTCGTCCTCTCGCCCATCCCGGGCGAGGCCACGGGCTTCTTCGGCGGCTATCTCTTCGGCGAGTGGCTCGGGCTCATCTACTCCTCCATCGGGCTCACCCTGGGCTCGGTGATCGCCTTCGGGATCGGCCGCTGGCTCGGGGAGCACTACGTGAGGGATCTGGTCAGCAAGGAGACATGGAACAGGCTGGGGTTCATCGTGGAGGCGGAAGGCGCCATCCTCTGCTTCATCATCTACCTGATCCCCGGCCTGCCCAAGGACATCGTCTGCTACCTCTTCGGCATCAGCCCCATGCCGCTCTGGGTCTTCGCGTTGGTGTCGGGCGTCGGCCGCCTCCCCGGGACCTGGGTGCTCTCGGCTCAGGGGGCTCACGTGGCGACCGGAGACTACCACTACGTGATCCTCATCACCGCCATCTGCGCCGCTATCGCGCTGCCGCTCTACTACTACCGGCACCGGCTCGTGGGCTGGTGGCGCGGGCGGAGCGCCGATCAGGACGAGGCGAGGCCGTATACGCAAGGGCTTGACAGAGACAAGCCGGATTCGTAGCCCCCATAGGAGGAAACAACAAGATGATCATCGTGCTGAAGCCCGGGTCGACGGAGGCCGATGTCGAGGACATCTCCCGCCGGGTGAGAGAGTTCGGGTTCAGGACCCATCTCTCCCGGGGCGAGGTGAGGACCATCATCGGCGTCGTCGGTGACGACCGCGCCAAGGAGCAGCTCCTGGCGCTGCAGTCGCTCGACTGCGTGGAGAATGTGGTGCGGATCCTCCAGCCCTTCAAGCTCGCGAGCCGAGAGGCCCACCCCGAGAATACCGAGTTCAAGGTGAACGGCGTCACCGTCGGGGGCAAGCGGATCGCGGTCATGGCCGGGCCCTGCTCGGTGGAGTCGCGACCGCAGCTCATGGCGGTGGCCGAAGGGGTCAAGCAGGGCGGCGCCCACATCCTTCGTGGCGGCGCCTTCAAGCCCCGCACCTCGCCCTATTCCTTCCAGGGGCTCGAAGAGGAAGGGCTCAAGATCCTGAGAGAAGCCAGCAAGGCCACCGGGCTTCCCGTCGTGACCGAGGTCATGGAGCCCGACAAGGTCGAGGTGGTCGCCGAGTACGCCGACATCCTGCAGATCGGGGCACGCAACGTGCAGAATTTCTCCCTCTTGAGGCGCGCGGCCGAGTCCGGGAAGCCGGTGCTGCTCAAGCGCGGCATGTCCACCTCGATCCAGGAGTGGCTCCTCTCCGCGGAGTACGTCCTGGCCGGTGGCAACCCGAACATCATCCTCTGCGAGCGCGGCATCCGCACCTTCGAGACCGCGACCCGCTTCACTCTCGATCTCAACGCGATCCCCGTCGTGAAAAAGCTCTCCCATCTGCCCGT
>WNFV01008603.1_pt1 | contig 11463 bp, 11 predicted proteins | sample 5400101 | NCBI WGS metagenome assembly WNFV01 (sample SAMN13153361, study PRJNA577476) | soil metagenome | isolation source: 115 cm soil or saprolite under grassland replicate 1 | place: USA:California | collected 2016-06-15
CGCGATCGCCGCGCCGTGCTACGCTCCTGGAGCCGCCAGAAGGATGGAACCCGCAGGTCAGGGGATCGCCTCCGCGGGGATGTAGCTCAGCTGGAAGAGCACCTGCTTTGCAATTCGCCTGCGATATGCGCTGTGCTAAGCCCTGTTTTCCCTGGTCGTGCTCGACCGTAGATGCCGCAGTTATGTGCTCTACTCTAGCACGCTCGGCGTTGTCTTTCTGCACCCAGCTCGCCAGACCTACTCTGCCACTTCTCAGCCTACCTGACCAGCAACAACGTACCGCCAACATCACTCTACGTACACAGCTCAGCACCCAAACCCACCGCCGCCCCCTCCACATCTCACCCTATTGCCTGCCACTGACCCCGCATCAGCTACACTCATTTCACATCGACAGGTATGCATCCGCGGATGCAGAACCCAGACCCGAGTTGACGCGTAATTGTCAACGGGTGGAGATGGGCGGGAATGGCAACGGCGACCACGGAGACGATCCCGACCGGCTCGATGCTGGCGGTGGTGCCCCGCTGGCAAGCCGGCGACTACCAGCGGGCGGCCGCCACGCAGGGTCGCCGGCTGCCGGTCGGCTGGGACCCCACCGCAAGCCGGGGCCCGGCCGGCTACGACTTGGTCCTGGCGAGCCCCAGGACGCTGAGCGCGCTGTCGTGGTTCCTGGTCGAGCAGCGCCCCCACGTCACCGAGGCGATCAACCGCGCTCACGCCGAAGCGACCCAGGCGATGGCAGTCGAGTTCGGGGGGGCGGTCGGCGCCCACGCCCCCACCTACATCGACCACTGCTACGACTCGGCCAGGCAGCCGTGGCTGCACACCCACCTGCTGTACGGGGCGCTGGTCGCGACTGACGACGGCTTCAAGCCGCTTGCCGAGGCGTTGGTGGCCGAGCAGGCGAGCCTGCACATCTGGGGCTACCACCTGCTGCTGCGCCGCGCCGTCAACGAGCTGCTCCGCGACCTGGACCTAGGGTGGGCGCTGCCGGCCGAGGACGGCTCCTGCGAGGTCCTCGGCCTACCCACGCGGGTGCTCGCGGCGGTCGAGGAGCTGTGCCGGCCCCTCGCCGAGATCACCGCCTGCAGGCTGGAGTAGCCAAGGTGACCGCGGACCTGCACAAGCTGTCGATGGGCCGACAGGACTACTACGTCCGCGAGATCGCCCGCGACCGCGAGGAGTACCTGTCCGGGCAAGGCGAGTCACCCGGCGAGTGGCTCGGCAGCAGCGCCGCCGCCCTCGGCATGCAGGGGATCTGCTCGGCGGAGGAGTTCCAGCGGGTGTTCGCCTGGCGGCACCCGCAGACCGGCCAGCAGCTCGGTCGCGCCCCCCGCAGCGATGCGATGCCCGCCTGGGACCTGGTGCTGCGGCCGGTCAAGGACGTGTCGGTGCTGTACGCCCTCGGCGACGACCGGACGCGGCGGGCGACCAGAGAGGCGCACCGGGTGGGGGTCGAGGCGGCGGTGACCTACCTGGACGGACAGGTCGGGACCCGCCGTGGTCGGGGTGGGGCCGAGCATGTTGGCGGGGCGGGGCTGCTGGCGGTCGGGTTCACCCACCGCACCTCACGGGCCGGCGACCCGCTGCTGCACACCCACCTGGTGATCGTCAACCGCACCCAAGGTCCCGACAGGCAGTGGCGCACGCTGGACTCCCGCGACCTGCTCGCGCATCGGCAGGCCGGCGACGCGATCTACCGGGCCGCCTACCAACACGAGCTATCGCGCACGCTCGGCATCCGCTGGAGTGAGCCGGACCGGTGGGGCAACCGGGCGATCGAGGGCATGCCGGAAGCGTTGGTGCGGGTGTTCTCCAAGCGGCATGAGCAGATCACCGCCGAGCTGGAGCGCCTCGAAGGCCAAGGGCGGACGCGGACGGGCCGGCTGGTGCAGTACGTCGCTCACGCCACCCGCCCGCCCAAGACCCATGACACCCCCGAGACGCTCCACGGCCGCTGGCAGCAAGAGGCGCGGGAGCGGGCGTCGACCCCGAGCGGCTGGCGGGTGAGGTCACCGGCCGGCAGCTCCGCGAGCCGGTAGTGGACGGCCGGCAGGTCGGCCGAGTGTTCGAGCAGCTCGCCAGCCCCGACGGGTTGACCACCGACACCTCTACGTTCGCCCGCCGCGACGTCCTGGTCGCCCTGGGCGGGGCGCTTGCCGCCGTCCCGCCGGCGGAGCTGGAGCGGCTGGCCGACCGGTTCCTTGCCGAACGAGCCGTGAGCGTGATGGCCGAGCATGCGGCCGGCGAGCGCCGCTGGACCACCCCGGAGCTGCTCAAGGTCGAGCAGCGGCTCATCGCCGCGGCGGTCGACCGCGCCGGCGAGCAGACCGCCGTGGCCTCGCATGAGGCCGTGCGGGCGGCGCTGGGGGCGCATCCGACCATCGCTGGCGAGCAGGCCGCGATGGTCCGCGACATCACCCAGGGCGGCGCGGGGGTGGTACTGGTAGTCGGCAAGGCCGGCACCGGCAAGACCTTCACGCTTGGGGTGGCCCGGCACGCCTGGCAGCTCGACGGCTACAAGGTCGTCGGCACGGCGCCCACCGGGATCGCCACCGTCTGTCTTGGCGCCGAAGGGTTCGAGGAGGTCGCCACCGTCGACCGGCTACTCGGCGAGCTGGACGCCGCCGGCCGGGGCGGTCGCCGCGGACCTGGCCGTGGCCGGGACAACAGCGGGCCGGTGCTGGACGCCCGGACGGTGCTGGTGGTGGATGAGGCCGGCATGCTCGGCTCCCGCAAGCTCGCCCGCCTCCTCGACCACGCGGAACGAGCCGGGGCGAAGGTCGTCCTTGTGGGGGACGACCGGCAGCTCGCCGCCATCGAGGCCGGCGGCGGCTTCCGCGGCCTCCGCCTCCGCTTGGGGGCGAGCGTGCTGAGCGAGAACCGCCGCCAGCAGGAGACCTGGGAGCGGGAGGCGGTCGAGCACATCCGCAACGGCGACCTGGACGCCGCGCTCGCCGCCTACAGGGAGCACGGCCGGCTGGTCGCCGCCGAGACCCCCACCCAGCTCAAGCAGACCCTGCTGGGCGAGTGGTGGCGGTGGTTCCAGCAGGGCGAGCGGGTGGCGATCCTGGCCTACCGCCGCGACGAAGTCGACCAGTTCAACACCGCCTGCCAGCAGCTCCGCCAGCAGGCAGGGCAGCTCGCCACCGAGCGCCTCCAGGTCGGTGACCGCAGCTTCGCGGCCGGGGACCTGGTGGTGTGCGGCAAGAACGCGCTGCGCACCCTGGGGGTCGCCAACGCCACCCGCGGCCGGATCACCGCCCTCGACGTCGAGCAGCGGACGATCACCCTCCAGCTCGAGGGCGGCAAGCACGTGACTCTCACCAGGGCGTACCTGGATGAGCGGACGTGCTGGTGGACCAGAGGCAACCCCGACCGGCGCACCGTGGACCTCGGGTATGCGACCACCGGGCACCGATCCCAGGGCGTCACCCTTGACCGGGCGCTGGTGCGGGTTGCCGGCGCCGAGGACCACCAGTGGCTCTACGTGGCCGCCACGCGTGGTGCCCACCAGACCACCTTCTTTGACGTGGTCTCACCCGAGCCGCGCCCGGTGGAGCTGGAGCTGGACGTCCCCAAGGTCGAGCCGCGCAGCCTCGATGAGCGGCTTGCTGCCATCGGGCGCCGCGACGGCAGCAAGCGGCTGGCGGTGGACATGGGCGCCGCGGCGCCGCTGCACCTGCGCGGTATGAGCAAGCGGGAGCTGCGCGCCGAACGCGGCCGGGCCGCCAAGCTCCTCCGCGATGCTCCGCCCGACCGCAGCCGGCTGGTCGCCCACACCACCGACCAGCGCCAGCACGCGGAGCAGGGGCTGGCCGACGCCAGCGCCCGGGAGGAGGCGGCCCGTCGGCGGCTGGCCGAGCTGGGCCAGGGCCCGGGGCGGCTGCTGCGCCGCCGCGAGCTGGCCGAGGCCCGCGACCGCCTCGCCCTCGCCGAGACTGCGGCTAAGCTGGCGCGGCAGCGGGCCGACCGTGCCGCCGACCGGGAACGCCAGGCCCGCCGCGCCCAGCAGGAGCACCAGACCTGGCGGGAGCGGCACGCCGACCTGCTCGCCGGCGACCGGGCGCGCGCGCGCGAGCAAGCATGGCGCGGCCGGGTAGACGTGCGAGCGGTCGAGCTGGAGCGGCCCGGCTGGCTGCGCGAGCTTGGGGAGCCGTCCGCCACCGTCAAGGGGCAGCGGGCGTGGCGGCAGACCGTCGCCCGCATCGAGCAGTACCGTGAGCGCTACGGCATCATCGACCCCGAGCGCCCGCTCGGGCCCGAACCCCGCCACGCGGACTTGGAGCAGCGCCGCCACCACCGGGCCGCCCGCCAGGCGGTCGAGCGGTTCCAGGCCCGCCAGCGCGCTGAGCGGGAGCGCATCGGCCAGCGTGAGCGCGACCACGCCGACCAGCCGCTCACCAGACCCACCCGAGGCGACCGCACGCGCTCGGTTCGGGTCGATGAGCGTGAGCGCGAAGCCGGCTGAGCGACCACCTCTTGTGAGAATCCGCTCCACGATCCTCAGGGCGTCCCCACTGTCGCATCGGATTCGAGGAGGCGTAGCGCACAGGTTCCGAGGTGCCCTCGATGGACAGGCTCGAAGCGACATCCATCATGACCCCGGGTGGGAGGTGCGCCGATGCAGCCACATGTGCGGCTGGCGGAGGTCGTCGGTTCTCTGTCCCTGGCAACCGGCCTTTGCACGGGACAGCCGATCGAGCACGGACTCCGGCGCAGCCTGCTGGCCGTGTGGTTGGGCGAGGAGCTGGGCCTCGGCGCGGCCGAGCTGAGCGATGCGTATTACGTCGCGCTTCTCGGCTCGGTGGGCTGCACGATCGAGCAAACGCTCTTCGCCAAGTACGCCAAGGACGACATCGCCCTCAATGCGAAGACGCTGAGCCTTGATCCCACCAGTCCGCTCCAGGTCTACGCGTTCGGGCTGCGGAACTTCGGCGCGGGTGAGCCGCCGCTGCGCCGTGTCGGAAGGGTCGTGTCGGCGGTGTTTTCGGGGGGGCCCGCTGAGTTCCAGGCCGTCTGTCGCGATGTTGCCCTGCGGATCGGCGACATGCTGGACATCGGACCGACGATCCAGCAGGCCCTCGCGCAGTGTCACGAGCTGTGGAACGGTCAGGGAGGGCCGAAGGGGCTCAAGGCCGAGGAGATAGCCCTTGCGGCTCGGATTTCCATGTGGCAGCCAGTGCCGAGGTCTTCAGCCGCATGGGGGGCGTTGAGACCGCCGTCGCCCAGGCGCGTCGACAAGCGGGCGCGTACTACGACCCGGGGGTGGTAGACCGCTTCTGCGACGTGGCGGAGTCTCTGTACCAGAGGCTGGAGGCGGAGCAGCCTTGGGATGCGGTGCTCTCGGCGGAGCCTGCGCCGCTGCGGTGGCTGTCGCAGGATGAGGTCGATACCTTCGGACGGACGATCGCGAACTTCGTGGATCTCAGATCGCCCTATACCTTGGGCCACTCGACCGGGGTCGCGGCGTTGGCCGAGCAGACGGCACGGGGGCTGGGCCTCTCGGACAGTGAGGCGGTGGCGGTGCGGCGCGCCGGCTTCCTGCACGACCTTGGGCGCATTGGTGTGCCCGCCGGTTTCTGGAACACGTCGAGCCCCTGGACGACGCAGGAGTGGGAACGTGCCAAACAGCACCCGTCTCTGACCGAGCTGGTACTTGCTCGCTCGACCGCCCTGGGTCATCTGGGGACGCTGGCCGGTCTACACCATGAACGGTTGGACGGCTCGGGCTACCGGGGCGTGCCGGGCTCGTTCCTCCCTGTCGCGGCCCAGATCCTGGCAGCGGCGGATACCTACCACGCCAAGACCGAGCCACGGCCCCATCGCCGGGCGCTCGCGCCGGCTGCTGCCGCCGAGGAGATCCGTCGCTTAGCCCGGCGAGGCCAGCTTGACGGTGAGGTGGCGCAGGCGCTCCTGGTCGCCGCTGGACATCGGTCGCCGCCGGAGATGCCCGATAAGCTGCCTGCGGGGCTCAGCGACCGCGAGGTGGAGGTGCTGCGTCTCATCGTCCGCGGCCTGTCGAACCGGCAGATGGCCCAGATCCTCTTCATCTCGCCGAAGACGGTCGGCCACCACGTCCAGCACATCTACGACAAGGTCGGCGTCTCCACACGTGTCGGAGCGACGCTGTTCGCCCTCCAGCACGGTCTCGTGCAGGAAACCCCCTAGCCACCCGCGGCAGCTACGCGTGGCGGGGGAACCGCGAAATAGGGCGGTCGCCCGATGCTGGCTGCAGGTCCTGGCGGGACAATCGTCGGCGACCGGCCGGGCGTCGGCGTCGATGAGCTCGGCTCATGGAAGGAGAACGACCATGGCAGATCGCAACGCGACTCGGTCGCCCGGCCACGAGCAGCCGCAAGAAGGAGTGATGGACACAACTACGAGTCGGTACGGGAGCTTCTACAACGACAAGTTCGCGGTGTCTGATCTGCGCAGGTACCGGACCAAAGGCCCGAGGCCGTGGACCCGCACGTTGATCGAGGCGCTGAAGGCCGAGGGCGTGGAGGGCGCGACGCTGCTGGACATCGGCGGCGGGATCGGCGTCATTCAGCACGAGCTGCTCGCCGCCGGCGCGGCCCGCGCGATGAATGTCGAGGCCTCCGCGGCCTATCTCGATGCGGCGCGGGAGGAGAGCGACCGCCGCGGCCACGGCGGCCGCAGCACCTACCGGCTCGGCGACTTCGTCGAGCTGGCCGAGTCAGTCCCTCCCGCTGACATCGTCACGCTGGAGCGGGTCCTCAACGTGTATCCGGAGTGGGAACGGCTCGCCGGGCTCTCGGCGGAGCGTGCTCGCCGCCTTTACGGCGTCGTCGTCCCGCGTGACACGCGCTTCGCGCGGCTCGGCATCTTCGCGATCAACCTCGTCCTGCGCCTGCAACGACACCGTCTCCGCGCCGCGGTCATTCCGATCGACGCAATCGAGCGGGTGGTTCGCGAGAACGGCCTCAGCCCCCACTTCTCTGCAACAGTCGGACCGGTATGGCAGGTAGCGGTCTACCGCCGCCTCTGACCCGGCCGTCCGCGCCGCGGCGCGCCACCGGGTCTGTTGGGCAGCCGTGACCCAGCCGACCTGCTCGACCAGCCGAGCTCCTCCGCGCCGCGTTAGCGCATCCTGCGCGCCCGCCGCGCTACCAGGTAGGCATGCAGGTCGAAACCGAAGCTCGCCACGACAACGGCGAGCACAAGCACCATGACGCACGCCTCGGCCGTCATCGTCGCTCACCCCTGGTGCCGGCCAGCCGCCGGGGCGGCGGCTCCTTCGTGGCTCAGCCGACGACCGACCGGCACGCCAATCTTCGCATCTGATCGCCGTTGATCGCCACTAATCGCATCAGACCGCCATATGTGCTGGTCAGCGGATCGCACCGGGTAGCATCCGACCGCCATGACCACCGACCCGGGCGCCCTGCTCACGGAGCGCGAAGCCGCGAGCTACCTCCGGGTAGCGCCAAGGACCATGCAACGCTGGCGCCAGCTCGGCCGTGGGCCGGCGTACACCCGAGCTGGGCGGCGCATCCTGTATCGCATGGCCGACCTCCAGGAATACCTGAGAGACCAGGAACGGCGCCCGTAGGCGGAGCCGGCGAGGGGGTAATGGCGGATGCGATGATCGACGCCTTGGCGGCGCTGGCCGGCCGTTGGCGCACAGAGGGCTGCGGCCCGAAGGTGATCGCAGCCTCACCCTCCTGCGTGGGCCGAGCGTGCTTGACGCCGAGGAGAGCCGACTGTTCCACACCGTCCAGAGGCCACCCGCTGGGCGACGCTTCTCCGTCACCTTCCGGAAGAGCCAGCAACGTCGCTGAGCGCAGAAGGCGGGTTCGGGTGACAGCAAGGTCAAGGGCCTGCCACACTGGTACGACCGAAGGCCGGAGGTAGGGAGCCATGAGCGTTGCGGAGCGGGTGAGCGGGCCGGACCTGCCCGAACGGGCGGAGTTGGTCCGGGCCGCCCTGGCTGCCGCCGACCGCGCCCGCTTCGACGCCGAGCTTGACCAGGCGCTCGACACCGCCCGCCAGACCCACGACCTGAAGCCGCTCGGGCACGTCGTCGAGGCGTGGTACCGGCTGGTGCTGCTCCGCCGCCACGGCGGCCCCAAGTGGGCCGCCACCGAAGCGCAGCTTCGCCGTGGTGACCGGCCGCCGGCGGAGGGCGAGCCGCTTGAGGTGGAGGAGTTCATCGCGCGGCATCTTGCCTGACCGTGGCCCGCTGGCGGATCACGCAGGCACCCTCGTTCGGCGCGCTGGTCGCGGCGCTGCCCGACGACACCCGTAAGGCGCTTGCCGACGTCTACCGGGTGCTGTCGCAGGGGCCGCTGCCTGGCGAGTCCCTGCTGCAAGTCGAGCCGCTCCCCGGCGCACCAGACACCTACACCGTCCCGTTCGCCGGCGCCGGCTTCCTCGTCTATGTGGTCGACCAGCAACGCCGCACCGTCGAGCTGGTCGGCATGATCTGGCTGGGCTTGTGATCGGCCGGTCCGCGAGACCGGGTCCTACAGCCAGTCCCCGGGCGAGAGGCGCCGATGGGCCTCGCGAGCACGCTCGTCCGCAACCGAGGCGCCGTAGCGTTGCAGCATCACCCGGGACTTCCAGCCCGCCAACCGCATGAGGTCGGTCTCGCCGCCGCCTTTGCGGAGCCAGAGGTGGGCGAAGGTGTGCCGGAACAGGTGGGCGTGCAAGTTCTCGATGCCGGCCTCTCGGCCCCGCCGGCGGAGGAGCTGCGCGATGCCGGAGGCGGTCACCCGCCCTTTGCGGCCGATCCAGAACCACTCCAGCTCGGCGTGCGGGTGGCGGGCGCGGGCCCGGAGGTACTGGTCGATCGCCTTGCCGGTCTTGTTGCCGAACGGCAGCGCGCGCTCGCTGCCGCCCTTGCCAACGACGATCACCACGTCGTACTCGAAGTTCACATCGCCCAGCCGCATGCCGCCGATCTCGGCGCGGCGGCCGCCGCTGTCGAGCAGGAGCAGGATGAGCGCGCGGTCGCGGCGAGCCTCGAAGTCCCGGCCGGCGCAGGTCGCCAGCAGCCGGCGCAGCATGTCCTCGGTGAGCACCGGGGCGGGCTGCTCGGGCACCCGTGGCGGCTTCATCTTGAGCATCGGGTCGGCGGTGATCTCGCCCTCGTCCTCCAGCCAGGCGTAGAAGACCCGCAGGGCCCGGTAGCGATTGGCAGCGGTGGCGGGCTTCCAGCGAGCCAGCAGCCCCGCCAGGTACGCCTCGATGTCCTCGCGGCGGGCGCCGGCCAGGTCGACGCCGCGGGCGGGGAGGAAGGCGTCGAGCTGCAGGACGGCCTCCAGGTAGGTCTCGACCGTGCGGGCGGACTTGTTCTCGGCGCGCAGGTGGCGCTCGAAGGAGGCCGGGAGGTCTACGCTAGAGGCTGCCATACCAGCCAAACGTACCACACACTTATGTGCTGTTGGACCGCTGTGCTAGACTTCCCGGGAGGTGGTCAGGAAGCGTAACCGCAGGTCAGTGGCGGTTTCCCGCGGGGATGTAGCTCAGTTGGAAGAGCACCTGCTTTGCAAGCAGGGGGTCGTGGGTTCGAGTCCCATCATCTCCACTCCCACACTCGTTTCCCCAGCTCAGAGCCCATGTGAACCGCCCCGCTGAGGGCGGTTCACGAGCGTTCAAGGGTTGCATAGCGCTCGGCGACACCCTAACTTACCTACATGGCTGCGGCGTCGGCGACCGGGCCGGACCTGGCGGCGCTCAACGCGAGCTTCCGCCGGACCCTCCGGGCGCAGAACAAGAGCGACCGCACCGTCGAGGCCTACACCGACGCAGTGCGGCTGCTGGCGGAGTTCTGTGCCGCCAACGGCCATCCCCTGACGGTCAGCGCGCTCACCCGCGAGCACATCGAGCTGTTCATCGCCGACCAGCTCGCCCGCTGGAAGCCCGCCACCGCCAACAACCGCTACCGCGGCCTCCAGTCCTTCTTCGGTTGGGCGGTCGCCGAGGGCGAGCTGGAGGCCAGCCCGATGGCGGGCATGCGCCCCCCGCAGATCCCCGAGACACCCATACCCGTGCTCACCGAGGACCAGCTCCGCCGGCTGCTCAAGGCCTGCGACGGCCGCGACTTCACCGCCCGCCGCGACACCGCCATCATCCGCCTGCTGATCGACACCGGCCTGCGCCGCGGCGAGTGCGCCGGAATCATGCTCGATGACCTTGACCTGGACGACCAGGTGGTGATCGTGCTCGGCAAGGGGCGCCGCCCCCGTGCGCTCGCCTACGGCCGCAAGACCGCGCTGGCGCTGGACCGCTACCTGCGGGTGCGAGCCGGCCACCCGCACGCGGGGTTGCCGAACCTGTGGATCGGCCGCAACGGCGCCATGACCCCCTCAGGCGTGTTCCAGGTCGTCTCCGAGCGGGGCGCCTCGGTCGGCCTAGCTGGCCTGCATCCCCACCAGCTTCGCCACTCGTTCGCCGCCTCGTGGCTGGCCGCAGGCGGCACCGAGGGCGACCTCATGCGGCTGGCCGGCTGGAAGTCCCGCTCCATGGTCGACCGCTACGCCAAGGCCACCGCCGAGCAGCGTGCCCGGGCCGCCCACGCCCGGCTCGGCCTCGGCGACCGGATCTGAGCACTCGGCCGTCCTTGTTGCGCGAACTCGGGCGCTATCATCAGGCTAGATGAACGCTAGATGAACGGTTGATGAGAGCCTGCGGGGCGCCGGGCGGTTGGCAGGAGCCGGCGAGGGGGAGGCATGGGTCGCCGCGTCAGTCCGATGGCGGCCCTGTACCTACGGTTGGGGCCCAGCGCCGAGAGGAGGCTCAATGCGGCACAGTAAGCGATGGATCGCGGTTCTGGGACTGCTCATCGCCCTTCCACAACTCTCGGCGTGCACCCAGACAACGGTCGAGACGACCAGCAGGGCTGAACCCGCCAAGGTCGAGCACGTGGAGGGCTCAGCGGACGTCAGCCGCCTGACCTTGACCGCCAAGGCGGTCGAGCGGATCGGGATCCAGACGACCCCCATCCGCGAGGAGCGGGTCGCCGGCACGTGGCGGAAGGTCGTCCCCTACGGGGCGGTGCTCTACGACGCCGAGGGCAAGACCTCGGTGTACGTGAGCTCCGCGCCCAACACCTACGTCCGCGAGCCGATCACCGTCGACTTCATCGAGGGCGACCGCGCGGTCCTCACGGCCGGTCCGGCCGCCGGCACCGCGATCGTGACCGTCGGGGCCGCTGAGCTGTACGGCACCGAGACCGGGGTTGGCCACTAATTCTTTGAGCGCTGGCCGGCGGAAGCTGAGCTAGTGCCGTAGTAGGCAACGTTTGCCCGGTTGGAGGGCTGGCGTATCGAATCGCTTTGTAGCATCGTCGCCTCGGCTTCTGGCCCCAGAAGAACCAGGAGAGACCACGATGAGCGATCGTCCGCCCCAGTGGGGAGAGCCCGGGTACGTGCCGCCGCCCAGGCCCAAGGTGCCGCTGCCGCCGCCCAGGCCCAAGGTGCCGCTGCGGCCCGG
>WNFV01008606.1_pt1 | contig 11461 bp, 9 predicted proteins | sample 5400101 | NCBI WGS metagenome assembly WNFV01 (sample SAMN13153361, study PRJNA577476) | soil metagenome | isolation source: 115 cm soil or saprolite under grassland replicate 1 | place: USA:California | collected 2016-06-15
AAGGCGGGCGACCTGGTCGCCGGTCAGTACGAGGTGGCGGGCTGCCTGGCGCACGGCGGCCTGGGCTGGATCTACGTGGCCCGGGACAAGAACGTGTCCGACCGTTGGGTGGTGCTCAAGGGCCTGCTGAACTCCGAGGACCCGGACGCGGTCGAGGCCGCGATCGCGGAGCGGCAGTTCCTGGCCCGGGTCGAGCACCCGCTGGTCGTCGAGATCTACAACTTCGTCCAGCACGAGGGCGCCGGCTACATCGTGATGGAGTACGTCGGCGGCACCTCGCTGAAGTCGTTGCTCAAGACAAGGATGAGGGCGAACAACGGGGTCTACGACCCGCTGCCGGTGGACCAGGCGATCGCCTACATGCTGGAGATCCTGCCCGCGTTCCAGTACCTGCACGACCTCGGGCTGGTGTACTGCGACTTCAAGCCGGACAACATCATCCAGGTCGGCGACGCGGTCACGCTGATCGACCTCGGCGGCGTGCGCCGGGTCGACGACCTGGACAGCGCCATCTACGGCACCACCGGCTACCAGGCGCCTGAGGTGCCGGACGTCGGGCCGTCGGTGGCGTCCGACATCTACACGATCGGGCGCACCCTCGCGGTGCTGTGCATGGAGTTCCGCGGCTACCAGTCGACGTACGTCGCGTCGCTGCCGCCGGTGGCGGACACCCCGCTGTTCCAGCAGTACGACGCGCTGTACCGGCTGCTGGCGAAGGCCTGCGCGCCGGACCCGGCGGACCGGTTCGTGTCCGCCGACGAGCTGCGCGTCCAGCTGCTCGGCGTGCTGCGCGAGGTCGTGGCGATGAAGCCGGAGTCGAAGGCGTACACGAACTCGGTGTCGTCGCTGCTGTTCAAGGCGCCGACGGTGACCGACGCGGACCTGGACTGGCGCGACCTGCCGGTGCTGCGCCCGGACGAGCACGACCCGATGGACGGCTGGCTGCACGCGCTCGGCGCCGAGGACCCGAACGACCGGCTGCGGCTGCTGCAGAACGCGCCGCAACGCACCCCCGAGGTGACGCTGGCGTCCGCCCGCGCGGCGCTGGAGGCCGGGCTGCCGCAGGTGCTGGACGACGCGGTGAGCCAGCTGCTCGCCGACGACCCGTGGGAGTGGCGGGCGGTCTGGATCTCCGGGCTGTCCGCGCTCGCCGCGGGTGACGCGAAGGGCGCGCAGGCGTCGTTCAACGCCGTCTACGGGCAGGTGCCGGGTGAGCTGGCGCCGAAGCTGGCGCTGGCCCTGGCCTGTGAGGCCAGCGGTGAGCTCGACGTCGCCGAGGGGCTGTACGTGACCTGCTCGCGCACCGACGCGAACTTCGTCGCGCCGGCCGCGTTCGGCCTGGCCCGGATCCGCACCTCGCGCGGTGACGTGCCCGGCTCGGTCTCCGCGCTCGACCTGGTGCCGCGCACCAGCGGCGCCTACGTGACCGCGCGGCGGCACCGGGCCTCCGTGCTCGCCGCGTCGGGCGGCGGGCTGCCGGCGCTCGCGGACGCGATGCGCAGCGTGGACGCGCTCACCATCGACCCGGTGGACCGCGCGAACCTGTCGGTCGAGGTGTACGGCGCGGCGCTGCGCGAGGTGCTCGCGAACGGACCGCGGACCGACGTGGTGATCGGCGGCCACCCGGCCGCGGAGCAGCCGCTGCGGGACGGCCTGGAGGCGGCGTACCGCGACCTGGCCGGACACACCCCTGACCGCGCGGAACGGATCCGGCTGGTCGACCTGGCGAACGGAGTGCGGGCATGGACCATCCGGTGACAGAGGCGAGTACGACGGCCGGCGGCGACGCGGCGCAGGCCGTGACCTGCCCGTCGTGCGGTGCGGCGATCGGGCCGGACTGGCAGTTCTGCGAGGCCTGTGGAAGCGACCTGCCGCAGACCGCCACGACAGCCGGTGAGGCCACGGTCGAGATGGCGGTGGCGCAGCCCGTCGTACCGGATGCCACGCCGTCCACCTGCCCGGCGTGCGGCGGGACGTTCGCCGCCGACGGGTACTGCCAGACCTGTGGCGCGAAGGCGCCGAACCCGCGCGACCACTTCACCGAGCAGCCCGCGCCCTGGGTCGCCGGGGCGTGCGACCGCGGCATCCGGCACACCCGCAACGAGGACGCGATGGCGCTCGCCGCCGGTGACGGCCGGGCCGTGCTCGTGGTGTGCGACGGCGTCACCACCGCGACCGACTCCGACATCGCCAGCCTGGCCGCCGCCCGCGCGGCCCGCGACGTGCTGGACACGTCGAACGCCCAGGGCCTTGGCACCGCGTCGTCCCGGGTCAGCGCGGTCCTCGCCCGGCTGGCCGCCGCCACGGACGCGGCCAACGACGCGGTGCTGGACAGCACCCGGCCGGACGCGGCCGGCAACCCGCCGTCCTGCACGTTCGTCGCCGCCGTGGTCGAGCCCGACCTGATCGTGGCGGGCAACGTCGGCGACAGCCGCGCGTACTGGCTGCCGGACGCCGGCGAGCCGGTGATGCTCGGCCGGGACGACTCGTTCGCCGCCGACCAGATCGAGGCCGGGGTGCCGCGCGAGGAGGCCGAGCACGGCCCGCAGGCGCACGCGATCACCCGCTGGCTCGGCGCCGACGCACCCCCGCACACCCCGCGGACCACCACCGTCACCCCCGGCGGGCCAGGCTGGCTGCTGGTGTGCTCCGACGGCCTGTGGAACTACTGCTCCGAGGCGGTGGACGTCGCCGCGCTCGTCCGTCGCACCGCCTCCGAGAGCGGCGGGGACCCACTGGCCACGGCCGAGGCCCTGGTCGCCTTCGCCAACGACCGGGGCGGCATGGACAACGTCACCGCCGCACTGGCTCGCATCGCCGAAACCACCACCCAGGAAGGTGCCGTCTGATGGCCGACTTCACCGCTGCCGTGTTCCAGAACGAGTTCCTGCCCGACGGCGGCACCGACGTGCACGCGATCGTCACGGTCACCTGCAGCGGAGCCGGCCAGGCGGGACAGTCCGGTGACGCCGGCGAGATCGTCATCGTCGACACCTCCGGCTCGATGCGCGCCGAGGGCGTCGCCGCCGCCGGCCATGCCGCGGCCGCCGCGCTCGACCAGATCCTGGACGGCACCTGGTTCGCGGTGATCTCCGGCAACCACGAGGCGCGGCTGGCGTTCCCGCCGGGCCGGGAGCCGGGGATGGTGCGGATGGACACGAACGCTCGGCTGGCGGCCAAGGACGCGGTCGCGCGGTTCTACGCCGACGGCGGTACGGCGATGGGCACCTGGCTGCGGCTGGCCGACCAGGTCTTCTCCACGGTGCCGTCGCTGACCCAGAAGCACGCGATCCTGCTCACCGACGGCGAGAACCAGCACGAAACCCCGGCGCAGCTGACCGCGAACATCGAGGCGGTCCGCGGCCGGTTCCAGGCCGACTGCCGCGGCGTCGGCGTGAACTGGGTGGTCGACGAGGTACGACGGATCGCCACGGCGCTGCTCGGCACCGTCGACATCATCCCGAGCCCGGACCAGCTGGAGTCGGAGTTCGCGGCGATCATGCAGCGCGCGATGGGCCGCGGTATCGCCGACGCGCAGCTTCGGGTGTGGGCGCCGCAGGGCGCGCAGGTGCTGTTCGTCCGCCAGGTGGCGCCGACCGTCGAGGACCTGACCGCGCGGCGGCAGGAGCTGAACCCGCTGACCGGCGCGTACCCGACCGGCGCCTGGGGTGACGAGTCGCGCGACTACCACGTCGCGGTCCGGCTCGGCGCGAAGGCGGTCGGCCAGGAGCAGCTCGCCGCCCGGGTCCAGCTCGCCGTCGCCGACCAGACCGTGGCGCAGGGCCTCGTGAAGGCGATGTGGTCCAACGACGACACGCTGACCACCCGGATCAGCCCGGAGGTCGCGCACTACACCGGCCAGACCGAGCTGGCCGAGGCGATCCAGGAGGGCCTGGCGGCCAAGGCCGCGGACGACACCGCGACCGCGACGACGCGGCTCGGCCGGGCCGTCCAGCTCGCGGCCGAGACCGGCAACGAGGAGGCCACCACCCGGCTTCGCAAGGTGGTCGAGATCGACGACCCGGCCACCGGTACGGTCCGGTTGCGCAAGACTGTGGACAAGCTCGCCGAGATGGAGCTCGACACGGCCTCCACCAAGACCACCAGGGTGAAGAAGTGACCTCGACCTGCCCGAACGGCCACACCTCGACCGCGGACGACTACTGCGACACCTGCGGCGCTCCCATCGCGGCGGGCGGCGGCACCCCGGCCGCCGGGACCGCGGGCTCCGATACGACGGCGGGCCCGGCCGGCGGCGAGGGCGCCGCTGCGGCTGAGGTCCAGCCGCCGGCCACGGCCAAGAGCTGCCCGAACTGCGGTGAGGACGCGACCCCGGACGCGCTGTTCTGCGAGTCGTGCGGCTACGACTTCACCACCGGCACCATGCCGCGCCCGGCCGAGGCCTCCGCGGCGCCCGTCACGCCGCTCGCGCCGCTCGCACCCGCGGCGCCGGTCGAGTGGGTCGTCGAGCGCTGGGTGGACCCGGACTGGTACGCGGCGCAGCAGGCCGACGACCCGTGCCCGTCACCGGGCCTGCCGGTCGTCGTACCCCTGACCGGCAAGAGCGTGCTGGTCGGCCGCCCGTCGAAGAGCCGCAACATCCACCCTGACGTGGACTGCGGCGACGACAGCGGCGTCAGCCGCCGCCAGGCGCAGCTGACCACCGACGGCCAGCGCTGGTGGGTCGAAGACCTGCAGTCGTCCAACGGCACGTACGTCGGCCCGGCCAGCGGCCCGCTCCCGACCACCCCGGTCCCGCCCGGCCAGCGCCAGGAGCTCGCCGAGGACGACCGCGTCTACGTCGGCGCCTGGACCCGCCTCGTCGTCCGCCGCGCCACCGACGCCGAGAAAGCCGGTCAGGCCTGAGCCACGGGTGAGCGCGGCCGCAGGCAGAGCCACTCGATGAGCGGGGTGCCGACGGCCAGCGGTACGAACCACAGCACTGGCCACCGGGTAGCGCTCACCACCAGGATCGCGGTCCACAGTGCGATCCACGCGCCGCCGTACCCGCGCAGCACGCCCCGCCACCACCGTTCACCGGCAGACCGCGCCGACCGGTCGCCGTACCAGACGAACAGGTAGGTCACCGCCGCGATCGGCACGAAGAACCACAAGCGCCCGAAGTCGAACACCGTCAACCCGACGGCGCCGATGCACAGGACCGCCACCGCGACGTGGTAGCCCACCCCGAACGCCGTCGGCCGGTGCCGCCGCAGCGCCAGCCACAGCGCCGGCGGACCGAGCAGCACCGCCAGGACACCGGCCGTAACGTGAACGGAGAGCACGACGCTACGCATCGGGGGCCCTCATGCAGGCAACGATATCCGGCTCTTCTTCGTACCTGCGGTGGGTGTGATGGACTCGCGCTGGTGAGCCGCCGGGAACGGGTCGAGGCCTTCCAGGATCGGTAGCGACCAAGCCGGTCAGCCGGTCGTGATGTCGCGCCGGGTGGTGCCCAGGACGCCGAGCAGGCAGGTACCGGTTGCGATGGCGAGGAGGAGCAAGAGTGCCCGGACATCTGGACTCGGTGAGGCGACGTCGGGCACGTGCCGGTAGACGCCGAGGTCGCGGACGCGTGGCGGAACGCCGAGCAGTTGACCGAGCAGCGCGAGCGCCCCGCCCGCGACGAGCGGCGCCCAGGCCAGCCCCGTCAACCGAGGCCGAAGGCCAGCCAGAAGTGCGGTCCATCCGGTCACTGCCAGCGCCGCCGGCCACTGGCCGACGACGTAGGTGAAGGCGCGCACGGCGACGTCGGATCCATCGATGACTGTCGGTGCGATGAGAGCGCTGAGGGTACCGGTTGCGCCGAGGATGATGAGGCTGCCGATGGCTGTCGCGGCCACCTGCCAGGCCAGAGGTGCCCAGCGGCGTACTCCCGTGGCGAGCACGTGATCGGTCAGGCCACCGGTCTCGTCGTGTTTGGCTTTGAGGACGGACAGTACGGCGAAGGCGGAGACAACCATCCCGACGACCGTCCCTGAGTAGGCGAAGTAACCCGCAACCGGATCGCCGGTGCCGAGCTGCGACCCCAGAAAGCCGCCGAGATCCCCGCCCTGACTTTGCTGCACGACTCCGGAGCCCATGGCCGAGAACAGCGTCCCGATGCAGGCCACCGCGACCGTCCAGGTGAGGACCGACCGGCGGACGAGCCGTGTGGCCAGACCGAAACCGGAGTGGATGTTGAGGCGCGCGTCGGCGACGTCGCGCCGGGGGACCAGGCCGGCGCCGTACTCGCGCCGATCGGACAGCAACATGGCCAACCAGGCCAGCGCCAGCACCGCGACGGCGTAGGCCGCGACGACCCACCACCGGTTCGCCACGAACGGCCGGACGGTGGCCCGCAGCCCGAGCGGGGACAACCAGTTCAGCCGGGCGACGTTCTGCGTGTCGGCGAGTGCGCGGATCGCGAACGCGGCGCCCAGGGCGGCGAACGCCAGGACGCGCGCGGCCCCGGCCTGGGGGGCGACCTGCGCGAGCACGACCCCGAGCACGCCGACCAATAGGAAGGTCAGCCCCACGACCGCGCCGAAGGCGACGGCACCCGACCAGGTGAAACCGTCGACATGGCCGACCGCGAAGCCGACAGCGACTGCGCAGCCCAGCGTCAACGTCGCCGCCACGATGACCAGGACGGTGAGTGCGCTGCGAAGCGGAGCCCGGGGGTTGATCCCGCAGGATCGAAGGAGTTCGAGCATTCCGTCGTCCTCCGCCGCACGGGTCAGAGAAATCGCGACGAGGACGGCCATGATGGCGGCCAGGATCGTGACGATCGCCCCGATTTCCCACGTGAACATCAAGGCCGGGGTTCCCGGATCGGCCAGCTTGCCGTACAGCAGGGTGGTCGCGGCATCGTGCTGCGCCAGTTCGGTGGCTGACCGACGCTGCTCCTGCGTCGGGTACGTCGATTGATACGCCGACACGGTCCCACCGCCCAGCGCGACCAGGAGCACCAACCACGAGGAGATCAGCAACCGGTGCCGACGGACCATCAGCCGCTCGAGCCTCATCGGGGTGCGACCTGGTAATGGCGCAGGAACAGGTCCTCCAGACTCGCCGGTGCACAGGTGATGTCTTGTGCGTCCACCCCGGCCAGCACGCCGAGCACGGCCGGGACCCGCTGGCGCGGCACGCTCAGGTGCAGGTCGCGACCCGCGGGAGCCCGGTCGGCCAGGCCGATCGAGCGCAGCGCCTCGGCGACCGAGGCGACCTGGTCTGCCGAGAGCCTCGCGGTGACCTCCGACGCGGCGAGGTGTCGCATGTCGGCGAGGCGTCCGGACTCCACGAGCCGGCCGTCCTTGATGATCGTCACGGACTCGCACACATCCTCGACCTCGGCGAGGATGTGGCTCGACAACAAGACAGTTCGTCCCGCAGCGGCTGCGTCACGCACGCAGCGCTGGAACAGCTCTTCCATCAGCGGGTCCAGACCGGACGTCGGCTCGTCCAGCACGAGCAGTTCGGTGCGTGCCGCGAAGGCCGCGATCAGGATCACCTTCTGGCGGTTGCCCTTGGAGTAGGTGCGCACCAGCCGGCGCGGGTCCAGCGCGAACTCGTCGACGAGTCGTCGTTCGGCTGCGCGGTCACGGGTGCCACGCAGCCCGGCCAGGGCGTCGAGCACCTCCTGCCCGGTCAGGTTCGGCCACAGGTTCACTTCCCCCGGCACGTACGAGATCCGCCGGGTGAGCGCGGCGGCGTGCCCGGCCGGTTCGAGCCCGAGAACGCGAACCCGCCCCGCAGTGGCCCGGTAGAGCCCGAGCAGAACCCGGATCGTTGTCGACTTGCCGGCGCCGTTGGGGCCTAGGAAGCCATGCACCTCGCCGCTGCGGACGACCAGGTCCAGACCGTCGACGGCGGCGAACCCGCCGAACCGCTTCACCAGTCCCTCGACGTCAACGGCGTTGTCCTCAATCATCTAGGCGCGCCTTCTCGAGGGCCGTCAGCACGGCATCGGCAGCTGCGCGACCAAGACGGCGCTCGCGGTCGCCGGCCAGTCGCACGTACAGATCGGCGGCCCGCCGCGCCACATCGAGGTCGATCGACCGGGCCACCCGCGGCAGATCGGGTCCCATATGCCGCCTGAGGCGCGCGACCACGGCGGAGGCGACCTGCTCGACCTCCTCGTCGGTCAGGACGAAGGAGGGGTCCGACCGGGCGGCGATCTGACCGAACAGGGCAAGGCTTTCGCTAAGCCTCGCGTCGTTGAAGCCACCGTAGAGCACCTCCACCTCGGGCGGCATGTCACCGCGATAGAACGCCAGCTCCATGAAGTCGCGCTCACGCCGGATCACCCGGCGGACCCCTTCGTCACCGGCACCCCGCTCCATGTCCTCGTAGAAGCGCACGACCGCGGGAGGCATCGGTGACAGCTGATCGTCGTGCTCGACGGCAGCCAAGATCCTGCGAATCCGATCGCGCTGCGCCTGCAGCTGCTCCAGCTGCTCGTCGAGCGCGACGACCGTCGCCTTCAGGTCGGTCAGGATCGAGTCCCGGTCCGCATCGACCGAGCCGGGCGCGGCAGCGGCCGGATCGTGCAGCATGCCCACGATCCTCGACAAAGGTACCCCGGCCTGGGCCAGCCAGCGGATCCGAGCCAGCCGCGCGACGTGCACCAGGTCGTAATCGCGCCGGCCGTCACGAACACCCGGGACCGGCAGGAGACCGATCTGGTGGTAGTAGCGGATCGTCCGCACCGTGGTGCCGGCGAGATCGGCCAACTCCTTGACGCGCACACGGCCAGTGTGGACTGTGACGTAACGTCACAGTCAAATGCACCGTAGCCGCCGTCTCGGGGAAACTCGTCGCCGGCCCGCGACCAGGAATCTCCCCGACATGCGACGCGAAAGGCCGATACAGCCGGTGGGAAAGGTCCCGCTCAGCGCGGCAGCGCCCGGATGCCTTCGGAGGCCAGCCAGGCCCTTGCACGCCCTACCTGCCGCTCCGCCGAGAAGCAGAACCAGCGGTCGCGGAGGCCGGCGGTACAGATCTCGTCCCGGAAGCGCCGGAACGCCCCGCGTCCGGAGATCGCTTCGCTCAGCCGCTCGCCCAGGCGTCGGTCCTCGACGTGGCCCGCGAACGCCGCCATGTCCTCCCAAGCGTCGCGCCCGCCGAAGTACGGAACTAGTAGCCAGCGGTCCGGCTCACTCTCGACGTCGACCACGGCATCCTCGCCGACCATCGGATCGGTGCCGGCCGCCGGCACCACATCCCCGGTCGCCAGGTCGAGATAGCCGCCCTCCACGTCGAACTCACCACCCTCGAGCAGCATCTCGAGCTCCTCGAGATCAACCCTGACAATCCGTCCGAGCGGCGGCTCACCCCGAAGAGCCGAGCAGCGGGGCATCGCCCTCCGCCTCGTCATCGACCACGGTGCCGTTCGCGAGCGTGAACTGTGACCCGTATCGCCAGCCACCGTTCGGCCATGTCAGCAACCTTTCCATGCGCGGCACACGCGAAAGGGCGGTCCCGGCATGATGCCGGGACCGCCCTCTCGTCGTACAGCGGGTGGTGCGGTGGATCAGAAGTCCATGCCGCCCATGTCCGGAGCGCCGCCGGCCGGGGCCGCCTTCTCCGGCTTGTCCGCGATGACGGCCTCGGTGGTGAGGAACAGCGCGGCGATCGACGCGGCGTTCTGCAGCGCCGAGCGGGTCACCTTGGCGGGGTCGATGATGCCTTCCTTCAGCATGTCGACGTACTCGCCGGTGGCCGCGTTGAGGCCCCAACCCGCCTCGAGGTTGCGCACCTTCTCGACCACGACGCCGCCCTCGAGGCCGGCGTTGATCGCGATCTGCTTCAGCGGGGCCTCGATCGCAACCTTCACGATGTTGGCACCGGTGGCCTCGTCACCCTCGAGCTCGAGCTTGGCGAACGCCTCGGTACCGGCCTGGACGAGCGCCACGCCGCCACCGGCGACGATGCCCTCTTCGACGGCAGCCTTCGCGTTGCGTACGGCGTCCTCGATGCGGTGCTTGCGCTCCTTGAGCTCGACCTCGGTGGCCGCGCCGACCTTGATGACCGCAACTCCGCCGGCCAGCTTGGCCAGGCGCTCCTGCAGCTTCTCGCGGTCGTAGTCGGAGTCCGACTTCTCGATCTCGGCCCGGATCTGGTTGACCCGGCCCTCGATCTGCGCGCCGTCGCCCGAACCCTCGACGATGGTGGTCTCGTCCTTGGTGATGACGACCTTGCGGGCCTGGCCGAGCAGCTCGATGCCGGTCGACTCGAGCTTCAGGCCGACCTCCTCCGAGATGACCTGGCCGCCGGTCAGGATCGCGATGTCCTGCAGCATGGCCTTGCGGCGGTCACCGAAGCCCGGGGCCTTGACGGCGACGGACTTGAAGGTGCCACGGATCTTGTTGACGACCAGGGTCGACAGGGCCTCGCCGTCGGTGTCCTCGGCGAGGATCAGCAGCGGCTTGCCGGACTGCATGACCTTCTCGAGCAGCGGCAGCAGGTCCTTGACGCTGGAGATCTTCTGGTTGGCGATCAGGATGTACGGGTCCTCGAGGACCGTCTCCATGCGCTCCGGGTCGGTCACGAAGTACGCCGAGATGTAGCCCTTGTCGAAGCGCATACCCTCGGTGAGCTCGAGGTCGAGCCCGAAGGTGTTCGACTCCTCGACGGTGATGACGCCTTCCTTGCCGACCTTGTCCATCGCCTCGGCGATGATCTCGCCGACGGTGGAGTCAGCCGCGGAGATGCTCGCGGTGGACGCGATCTGCTCCTTGGTCTCGACGTCCTTGGCCATGCCGAGCAGCTGCTCGGAAACGGCGGACACGGCGGCCTCGATGCCACGCTTGAGCGCCATCGGGTTCGCACCCGCGGCGACGTTGCGCAGACCCTCGCGGACCATCGCCTGGGCGAGGACCGTCGCAGTCGTCGTACCGTCACCGGCGACGTCGTCGGTCTTCTTGGCAACTTCCTTGACGAGCTCGGCGCCGATCTTCTCGTACGGGTCCTCGAGCTCGATCTCCTTGGCGATCGACACACCATCGTTGGTGATGGTGGGCGCGCCCCACTTCTTCTCGAGGACGACGTTGCGACCCTTGGGGCCGAGCGTGACCTTGACCGCGTCGGCGAGCGTGTTCATGCCACGCTCGAGACCGCGGCGGGCCTCCTCGTTGAAAGCAATCAGCTTCGGCATAACTCTTGCGATTCCTCACGCTTCAGAGTTCAGGAAGACCGGACAGCTGCCCGCGACGGACGATCCGGGCTGACCCGGCGAACCCTTCTCGCCGGCGCTGGTGGACCTCAACTGGCCGATCCGATTGTTGGCACTGCGTTGTCACTCTCATGACGAGAGTGCCAGCGTCATGTTTAGCACTCGACCACCGCGAGTGCAAACGCCGGACGCCGACCCGGACGCCGTCTCCGGCTGATTTGGCACGCCCGGCCGGGTGCAGGTGCGACCGTAGAGCCATGCTGAGGTTACTGGAACTGCTCGGTGGCCTGTCGGTCGCCACCGACC
>WNFV01011908.1_pt1 | contig 11460 bp, 9 predicted proteins | sample 5400101 | NCBI WGS metagenome assembly WNFV01 (sample SAMN13153361, study PRJNA577476) | soil metagenome | isolation source: 115 cm soil or saprolite under grassland replicate 1 | place: USA:California | collected 2016-06-15
GCGAAAAGTACGTGCGCATCAGCCCGGGGGGCTCCGACAAGATCATCCCTCCCAACGGACGCATCCGCGAGGTGGAGGCGCCTGTAGATTTCGAGGAGCTCCTGTCCAAGTACATCTTCGGGAAGGTCTAGGAGGTGTCGATGCGGTCGCTTCGTCGCCACGTCGCGCAGGCCCTCCTGCTGCCGCTCGTCCTGAGCGCGGGCACCGCCTCACTTGCTGCCGCCGGGGCCCCGAGCGATCAGCTGAAGACCCAGATCGACCGCGTCCTCAAGACGCTGGACGACCCCGATCTGAAGAAGGAGGGCAAGGCCCGGGACCGCCGGGCCGCCGTCCGCAAGATCGCCAACGACATCTTCGACTTCGGCGAGACGGCCCGCCGCTCGCTGGGCCGTCACTGGCAGCCGCGCTCCCCGGCCGAGCGCGATGAGTTCGTGCAGCTCTTCAGCGATCTGCTCGAGCGCTCGTACATCTCCAAGGTCGAGCTGTACGGCGGCGAGAAGATCCAGTACTTGAGTGACACCATCGAGGGGGACCAGGGCAAGGTGCAGACGAAGCTACTCACCAAGGGTGGCAGCGAGATCCCCATCGAGTACCGCATGCACAAGAAGGGCGATCGCTGGCTCGTCTACGACGTCATCATCGAGGGCGTGAGCCTGATCGCCAACTACCGGACCCAGTTCAACAAGATCATCCAGACCGCCTCCTACCAGGAACTGGTCAAGAAGATGAAGGCGAAACAGGAAGAGGTACAGCAGTGAACGCGGTCATCCTCATCGCCGGGGTCGCGCGCCGTCTGGCGCCGCTGACCGATACGACCCACAAGGCCTTGTTGCCCGTGGGCGGCCGGCCGCTCCTCGCGCGCATGCTGGAGGCGCTGGAGGCGGCCGGCATCCGCCAGACCACGCTGGTCGTCGGCCACTGCGCCGACCAGGTCCGCGGGCTGGCCGGCGAGCGGGTCGGCCGCATGGCGCTGCGCTACATCCACAATCCCGAGTACACGCGGGGGTCGGCCATCTCGGCGCACGCTGCCCGCCAGTGCCTGCGGGAGCCCACGCTGCTCATGGACGCCGACGTCCTCTTCCCGCGCGAGTGCCTCACCCGCCTGCTGGCGCTGCCGGCGCCGAGCGCCCTGCTCGTCGATCGCGGCTTCAACGACACCGGCGAGGAGGTCAAGATCTACACCCGCGGTGACCGGGTCATCGCGCTCGGCAAGAAAGTCGTGCCGGAGGCGTGGGATGCGGTCGGCGAAGGCGTGGGGTTCTTCAAGTGCGGGGTCGAGGCCGCCCCCGAGATGGTGCGCTGCCTGGGCAAGGTCATCGAAGAGAGCCACGGCCTCGGCGAGTGGGAGGACGCGCTGCACATGCTGCTGCCGCAGCGCCACGTCGGCTGGGCCGACGTCACCGGCCTGCCCTGGACCGAGGTCGACTTCGTCGAGGACTTGCGCCGCGCCGAGACCGACGTGCTGCCGCACGTCGTCCGGCTCGACGGCGCGTGATCCGGCAGGCCGCTCTCTACCTCTCCACCCCCGACGACCTCCAGGCCGCCCGCCTCCCCGTGGCGGGCCATCCGGTCGTGTTCCGCGCGATCGTGGCCGCCATCCGGGCCGGCGCCAGCCGGGTCGGGGTGCCGGCGGTCCTCCGCTCCCCCAGTCTCGACGCCGCCCTGGCCAGCTCGCCGAGTGCGCGCGCCGCGCTGGCCTGGCTCGACACCGCCGGCGCTCTCGCCGCCGAGCCGACGCTGCTCCTGCCCGCCGCCGCGCTGGCGCCGGCGCCTGCGCTCGGCCGGCTGTTGCAGGCGCCGCCCGGGCGGGTGCTCGCCGAGTCGCACTCGAGCGCGGCGCCGGCGCTCACCGTCGACGCCGCGCTGCTGGCGGTCCTGCACCCCACGCTGATCACGGGCGCGCCGCTGGGCGACGTCCTCGCGCGCGAGCTGAAGTCACGCGACCTCGCGTCGATCCCCGGCGGGCGCTGGTTCGTCCGCGTCACCGGCCCGCGCGCAGCCGCCGAGGCCGAAGCGCGGCTGTGGGGTGACCTCGGCTCGCCGATCGACACGCGGCTGGACACGGCCGTGCACCGGCGTCTCTCGAAGCCCCTCACGCGCGTCGCGGTGGCGCTGGGTGTCGCGCCGAACCCGATCACCGTGACCAGTGGCGTGGTGGGGTTGGCGGCGGCCGCCGTCGTGGCACACGGCGACCCGGCGGCGCTCGTCCTCGGGCTCCTGCTCTATCTCACGGCCGTCGTGCTCGACCACGCCGACGGCGAGGTGGCGCGCCTCACGTTGACCGAGTCGGCGATCGGCGAGTGGCTGGACATCGTGATCGACACCGTCGTGCACACCGCGCTCGTGCTGGCCCTCGGCGTGGCGGCCGGCCGCGTCACCGGCGCCGGCCTGGCGGCCGGCGTGGTGGCCGCGGTGGGCGTGGTCGGCGAAAGACGGCCCTGAAGCCGAAGTAGGCGAAGGCGTCCTTCAGGTTGGAGAAGAGCCGCTTGACCGGGTGCATCGAGGGGTCCGTCACGTACTCGAGCGTGAGACTCACCCGCTCCTCGTCCTCCCCCAACGGCGTCACCGAGTGCCAGAGCTTGTCGCCGTTGAAGAGGATCAGCGTGCCCGGATGGGTGGCCAGCTGCACCTCGACGGGCGCGCGCTCCGGGTCGTTCTTGAAGAGCTGGCACACGAGCCGGCTCGACGAGCGCTCGACAAGGCTGAGCAGGACCGTGTAGCGGGCGCCGCGGTAGTACGAGGTGTCGAAGTGAAAGCCGATGTGATCGCCCGGCTCCGTGTAGAAGTAGAGCGCGCACGAGTGCGGGTCGCCGGGCGGGCACGCCTGCAGCCGGCGCCCGGTGAGCCCGGCCAGGAACTCGATGAAGGCGGGCGCGCGGTAGAGCGCCACGATCGTCGGCGCCTGCTCGGCCAGCGTGTAGAAGCTGACGCTGCCGCCCTTCTTGTGCCGGGGGATGTAGCTGCGGTTGATGGCGGGCCGGACCCGATCCACCTCGGCCAGCATGCGGTCGACGAGGGCCGTCGGCAACCAGCGCTCGAGGTAGACGAACTCGTTCTGCTCCCAGTACCGGCGGCGCACGTCCTCGAGGTCGACGCCCTCCAGCGCGCGCGCCACCGTCTCCGTGACCGACGTCAGCGTCTCACTCACCCACGACCTCCCGTTGCGGGGTGCCTGCGCCTGAATCATACACGCTCCGTGTTACACTGACGCCATCATCGCGCTCATCGCCGTGGCCGTTCATGCGGCGGACGTGTCGTCGCGCGCGCCAGGAGGCCGCCCGTGGGATCCGTTCGAGTCGCCATCATCGGCGTCGGCAACTGCGCCTCGTCGCTCGTGCAGGGAGTGCACCACTACCGCCAGGCGCCGGCCGACGCGTTCATCCCCGGCCTCATGCACGCCCGCGTGGGTGACTATCACGTCGGCGACATCGAGTTCTCGGCCGCCTTCGACATCGACGCTCGGAAAGTCGGGCGGGACCTTGGCGAGGCGATCTTCGAGAAGCCCAACAACACGGTGAAGTTTGCCCAGGTCGAGCGCCTTGGTGTACCGGTCCATCGCGGGATGACCCACGACGGCCTCGGCACCTACCTGGCCCAGATGATCCAGAAGGCGCCCGGCTCGACGGCGGACATCGCCAACATCCTGCGCGAGACCGACACCCACGTCGTCGTGAACTTCCTGCCGGTCGGCAGCGAGATGGCCACCAAGTGGTACGTCGAGCAGGTGCTCGACGCCGGCTGCGCGTTCGTGAACTGCATTCCGGTGTTCATGGCGCGAGAGGCGTACTGGCGGCGCCGGTTCGAGGATCGCGGCCTGCCCATCGTGGGCGACGACGTGAAGTCGCAGCTGGGCGCCACCATCGTGCACCGCGTGCTGACCCGGCTCTTCATGGATCGCGGCATCCGCCTGGAGCGGACGAGCCAGCTCAACTTCGGCGGCAACACCGACTTCTACAACATGCTGGAGCGCGACCGGCTCGTCTCCAAGAAGACGTCCAAGACCGACGCCGTGCGCTCCCAGCTCGCCCACGACCTGCCGGCCGACGCCGTGCACATCGGGCCCAGCGACTACGTGCCGTGGCTCGAGGATCGCAAGTGGGCCCACATCCGCCTGGAGGGCCGCGGCTTCGGCGAGCAGCCCATCAACGTGGAGCTCAAGCTCGAGGTGTGGGACTCGCCCAACTCGGCCGGCGTCGTGATCGACGCCATCCGCTGCTGCAAGATCGCGCTGGACCGGGGGCTCAAGGGCGGTCTGCTGGCCCCCTCGGCCTACCTCATGAAATCCCCGCCCGAGCAGTGGCCGGACGATCTCGCCCACCACCGCCTGGAGCGGTTCATCGCCGGCGAAGAGTAAATTTGGCGTCGACGTCGCGGACCGGGCGCCTCCTGCGCCGGCTGGTTCGGCTGTCTTGCCGGCGTCCCTGGTGGACCGTGCTGGCTGCGGTGCTGCTGGCGGCGGTCTCTGTCGTCTACGCGCTCACCACGCTCACCTTCGCGACGTCCACCCGCGCGCTCCTGCCCCGCAACCAGCCGTACATCGAGCGCTACGTCCAGTACGATCGCGAGTTCGGCGAGCTGGATGACCTCGCCATCGTGGTCGAGGCGCCGTCGCCGCAAGAGGCCACGGTGTACGCCGGCCGGCTCGTGGGCGAGCTGCGCGCGGCCCGGGTGCCGCTGGCCCGCATCGCCTATCGCATCGACCCCAAGCAGTTCGAGGGCCGGGCGCTGCTCTACATGGGACTGGACCGGCTCAGCGAGATCCGCGAGCGCATCTTCGACTACCAGGACTTCGTGGAGTCCTTCGCGGCGCGCCCCACGCTCGATAAGCTCGTGGACGGCGTCGCCACCCAGATCGCCCAGGCGTTCCTCGGCGGCTTCCTGGATCTCGGCCTGTCGGAAGGCAAGGGCGCCCTCGACCTGAAGTTCGTGCACGACTTGGTCGCGCAGATCTCCACGCGGCTGGACCGTCCCACCCCCTACCGCTCGCCGTGGGGGGCGCTGTTCGCGGTCGGCGGCGACAGCGCCGGCGCCGGGTACTTCCTCTCCGACGACCAGCGGCTGCTGTTCATCCTGGCCGAGGCCGAGAGCAAGGCCGGCAGCTTCACCGGCGACCAGGCGGCCATCGAGGGCGTGCGCGCCGCGGTGGTGCGCCTCAAGCGGGACTTCCCCGACGTCAACGTCGGGGTCACCGGCAAGCCGGCGCTGTCCAACGACGAGATGACGGCGGCCTTCGACGACAGCCAGCGGGCGACCTACCTGGCCTTCGCGCTGACGCTGGGGCTGCTGCTCGGCGCGTTCCTGCGCGTGGGCAAGCCGCTCATGATGCTCGCGGTGCTGGCGCTGAGCCTCTGCTGGTCCATCGGGGCCGCCACGCTCGTCGTCGGCCACCTCTCGCTGTTCTCGGTGATGTTCATCTCGATCGTCGTGGGCATCGGCATCGACTACGGCATCTACTTCCTGTTCCGGTACGAAGAGGAGCTGTTCCTGGGCCGCAACCTCCGGGAGGCGATCGAGATCACGGCCGCCCGCACCGGCCCCGGGGTGCTGCTGGGCGCGGTGACGGCGGCGGCCACGTTCTACGTGCTCTGCCTCACCGACTTCGTCGGCGTCCAGGAGCTGGGCTTCATTTCCGGCACCGCCATCTTGCTCGCGTGGCTGTCGATGATGACCGTGTTCCCCGCCACGCTGGTGCTGGTCGACCGCCGCCACGCCGCCCGTCCGCGCGGCACGATGCCGCGCGCGATCGCGCTGGAGTCGATCCACGTGCCCTTCGTCGACCGCATCACCGGTCATCCGCGTACGGTGCTAGCCGTCGCCGCCGTGGTGACCGCGGCGGCGGCGCTCGGAGCGGGCTGGGTGCGGTTCGACTACAACCTGCTCAATCTCCAGGCCGAGGGCACCGAGTCGGTGACGTGGGAGAAGAAGATCCTCGTCACCTCCGGGCGTTCGGGCTTCGCGGCCCTGTCGAGCGCCGACACGCTCGACGAGCTGCGCCGCAAGCAGCAGGCGTTCCGCAAGCTCAAGACGGTGTCGGAAGTCGATTCCGCGCTGCTGCTGATCCCCGAGCAGCAGGCTGAGAAGCGCAAGGTGATCGCCGACTTCGCGCCAATCGTGGAGCCGGTGCGGATCAGCCGCCCGATGCCGCTGGAGCCCGAGCGGCTCGTCGTCGCCCTGGAAACGCTCAAGCGCCGCTTCGACATCGCCGCGACCGAGGCGCCGCCCGGCGACACCCAGCGCGACCTCGTGCGCGTCGCCGAGGACATCGGCCGCCTGGTGATCAAGCTGCGGCAGAGCGACGCCGAGGCGGCGACCGCAGCCCTCGGGCTGCTCCAGCGCCAGGTGCACAACGACTTCGTCACCAGCTTCCAGCGGCTGCAGGCCAACCTGTACCCCCGCACGGTGGGGCTGGCCGACGTGCCGCCGGAGATCAAGAGCAAGTTCGTCAGCCCGGGCGGCCGGTTCCTGCTCCAGATCCATCCCGCCGTCGACATCTGGGACCGCGACGGCGCCACCCGCTTCGTGGCCGAGCTGCGCACGGTGGACCCCGACGTCACCGGCACGCCGATCATCACCTACGAGGCGATCCGGCTGATGGAGCGCGCCTACAAGCAGGGTACGATCTACGCGATCATCCTCGTGAGCGGGCTCACGGCGCTGATGCTGCGCCGCCTGCGCGAGACGCTGCTCGCCCTGCTGCCGCTGGCGCTCGGCCTGGTGTGGACGTTTGGGCTGATGTACGTCTTCGACCTGAAGTTCAACCTCGGCAACGTCTTCGGCCTGCCGCTGCTCCTCGGGGCCGCCGCCGAGTACGGGCTCAACATCGTCATCCGCTACATCGAGGGGCGCGAGCACGGCGGCCCGCTGGTCGCTCGCTCCACCGTCATGGGCGTGCTGGTGGCCGGCCTGACCACGATGGTGGGCTTCGGCAGCCTGCTGCTGGCCCACCACCGCGGGATCTACGGGCTGGGCTTGCTCCTCACGCTGGGGACGGCGGCGAGCCTCATCGCCTCCCTGATCGTCCTGCCGGTGCTGTTGCGCTTCTGGCAGCCGGCGACCCCGCCTCCAGCGCCGCCGGAGCAGCGCGTCGACATGGTGTCGGCGCGCTAAGGGCCACTCGGTGCCCGTCCGCGCGCGGAGAAACGCGCGCGATCCCGCCCAGATTTGTTTACGTCAGAGGGGGCGAGACTCACGCCGACGGGCACTCGTGGAGACACACCGAGTGCATGCCCGCGATAGTAGACTAGCGCGCGCATGCTCGATGCCTTCCGCCGGCTGAACCCCTTCACGACCCCGGACGCCCAGCGATACGCCATCCTCTTCGCCATCGTCTACTTCGCCCAGGGCATGTGGTACCTCCCCAACCAGACGATCACGATCGTCATGAAGGACGCCGGCTACAGCGCCGGGCTGGTCGCGAACTTCTTCGTCATCAGCGCCGCGCCTTGGCTGATCAAGCCGGTGTACGGGATGATCTCGGACTTCTTCCCGCTCCTGGGGCGCCGCCGCTTCAGCTACCTCGTGCTGACCTCGTCCCTGGCGGCGGCGGCCGGGTTCGCGCTGGGGATCACCGACTCCGCGGATTACTGGCCGATGCTGGTCCTGTTCACGGCGATGGGGCTGGGACTCGCCTTCACCGACGTCCTCATCGACGCCCTCATGGTCGAGCATGGGCGCCGCCTCAACTTGACTGGCGCCTTCCAGTCAGTGCAGTGGGCCGCGATCTACGCGTCGGCGATCCTGGTCGGCATCGGAGGCGGCTGGCTGGCCGAGCGGCGACGCCTGGGGCTCGCCTTCCTGGTGGCCGCGGCCTTCCCACTGTTCTCGCTGGCCCTGGCCACCGCGGTCGTGCGCGAGCCGCGGGCCCGGGCAGACCGCGCGGCCATGCTCGAGCGGGTCCGCGCGGTGCGGGCCGCGCTGGGCGCGCGCGAGGTCTGGGTGGTCGCCGGGTTCATCCTCTTCTTCATGTTCAGCCCGTCGTTCGGGCCGGGCTTCCTCTTCTACCAGACCGATCGGCTCGGCTTCAGCCAGCAGTTCATCGGCACGCTGGGCGCGCTGCAGTCGCTCGGCTCCGTCCTCGGGGCCCTCACCTACGCTCCGCTGTCGCGGCGGTGGCCGCTGCGGCGAACGATCAACGTCACCATCGCGCTCAGCGCGGCCGGCACCCTCCTCTACCTGCTCTATCGCGGCCCGGCGTCGGGGGTCGTGATCGACTTCACCTACGGCTGGGTGTACATGGTGACGACGCTGGCCTTCCTCGAGCTCGCCGCCAAGTCCTGCCCGCGCCACATCGAGGGCACGTTCTTCGCGTTGCTGATGTCGGTCTACAACGCCGGGATGCAGCTCTCGCAGTGGGCCGGCAGCCACCTCTACGACGCGATCGGCTTCGAGTGGCTCGTCCTGATCTCCACCGTGACGACCGCGCTCACCTGGCTCCTCGTCCCGCTGGTGCGGATCGAGGCGATCGAGGGCAGGGCCCGCGGCGTCGCGTCAGAAACAACCGCCGCATGAGCCTGGCCTTGGCCAGCATGCGAAACGGCAGGCCGCGGCGCGGGCCGAACTCGAGCGACCAGGCGAGCCGGGGATGGCGGCGAGGTTGGGCCCGGTCACGCTCATGTTGGCGAAGGGTGTGGAGGAAGATCATGCCGTGCGCCAGTTCCTCCGCGCGGCCGGTCGGCTTCCAAGAACTGGCGGCACCGCGCCCGACCAGCACGCCTGCCGCGAAGTCGCGGATCGGGCCGCTCACGGCGCCACCGTCCCGGGGCCGTCGCCCCGCGGGCCGGCGGCGCGGGCCCGGCGCAGCCAGCCTAGCGCGCGCGCCACATCGCCCTCGCCCTCGAGCTGAAGCTCGATCCAGCCGCGACGAGCGAACCGGCGATGCGGGCGCACGCCGGGCTCGCGGAGCGCGCGCGCCTGATCCTCGAGGCTCAGGCGCACCCACAGGTCGCGGTCCTTGTCGCGCAGCGGGAAGCAGGCGAAGAGATGGTCGCCGACGAAGTAGCCCCAGCGCCCGAACATTGGCGTGATGCGCACGCCGTCCCAGCCGCTGAGGGCAACGTTGAGCGCGCGCGCCGCCCCGGTGCCGCCGTGGGCGAGCGCGCGGCGCGTCGTGCGCCCCGAGCCCACGCCTCGCACGCGCCCACGGCCGCCAGCGCCCACGCGTCTCACGAAAGCTCATTCTGCCATTGACAGCCGCGCGCCGGCCATGCGAAAAGGGGCGGCGCAACCCCCGGCCCAGGAGATCCTCATGGCTCAGCATCCCCGATTCCGCTACGACCCCGTCGAGGGCGCCGACGCGCTCTTCACGCCGTCGTTCGTCGACTACCTGCTCGCGCTGCACGACGCCCTCACCCCGCGCATCCATGCGCTGATGGCCCGGCGGGCCGAGGCGCTGGAGCGCGCGCTCCGGCAGGGAGTGCTGCCGTCTCATCCGTCGCCCGGCGCCGCCACCGGCGGCGACTGGAAAGTCCCGCCAGTACCGGCCGATCTCCAGAAGCCGGGCATCGAGATCTCGGGCCCCTGTTCGATCACCTCGATGTTCATCAACGCGCTGAACCCGGGGCCGGAGGGCGAGCGCGCCGAGGGCGACCTCGACGACGACGAGGATTCCGGCGGGCACCGGCTGATCGACACGGTGCGGGCCGCCCACAACCGGGTGGCGGCGGTGCAGCGCGAGCTGTATTTCCGCGACGCCGACCGCAACCGCGAGTACAAGATCGCCGAGGGCGAGCTGCCGTTCTTCATGCACCGCGAGCGCGGCCTGCATCTCGTCGAGCCCGACGTCACCGTCGACGGCCAGCCGGTGAACGCGGCCGTGCTCGGCACCGCGCTGACGCTGTTCCACACAGGGCGCGCCCAGGCCGAGCGCGGCCAGGGCATCTACTTCTACCTGCCGAAGCTGGAGGTCGCCGCCGAGGCGCGGCTCTACCGCGATCTGTTCGACGCCAGCCGCGAGCGGCTGCCGTGGCTGCGGCCGGCGACGATCCGCGCCATCGTGCTGGTCGAGTCGCTGCCGTGCGTCTACGAGATGGAGGGGATGCTGTACGAGCTGGGGCCCTACGCGGCCGGGCTGAACGCGGCCCGCTGGGACCTCAAGGCCTCGGTGTTCGAGTACGTGATGGCGGATCCCAAGTCGGTCTGGCCCGACCGCTTCGGCGTGGACGTCAAGACGACACCGTTCATCGCCGACATCTTCCGGCGCCTGGTCGCCGTGTGCCTCAAGCGCGGCGCCGTCCCCGTGGGCGGCATGGCCACCGCTCTGCCCAATCCCGATCCCGAGGTCAACCGCGCGGCCGGCGAGGCCATCCGCAAGGACAAGGAGTGGGAGGCGGCGCAGGGCTTCGTCCGCGCCTGGGTCGCCCACATCTTCCACATGAAGACGGCCGCCGACCCGTTCCGGACGCTGATCGGCTCCGGCTGGAAGCCGACCGCGCAGATGGCCGACCCCGACAGCTATCCGGTCAGGATCCAGGTGCCGGCGGGGCCCATCACGCTCGAGGGCACCCGTCGCAACGCGCGCATGCTCATCGAGTACATCGAGGGCTGGCTCAACGGCCGCGGAGCCAAGGGCATCGACAGCCTGGAGGGCAAGCCGGGCGTGCACCCGGCCCTGATGGAGGATCTCGCCACCGGCCGCATGTCGGTGGCCCAGATCGCCCAGCGCATCCGCCACGCCGCCCGCACGACCGAGGGCCCGGCGGCGACGCACGACGTGGCGCTGATCAAGCGGCTGCTGCAGGAGGAGCTGGCTGACATCCTGAGCAAGCGCCCGGCCGACCCCGCCCTGCAGGAGCGCTACCGCAAGGCGGTGAAGATCGCCCTGCGCTGGACCCGCAATTACGTCGACCTCGACTTCCGCAGCCTCGGCTCCTACACCCGCCGCGAGCTCGACGCGATCGCCGCCGCCCCCGACGCGCTGTGAGGGTGGCCCGCCTACGGGAGGGGGTCCTGCGCGGCGCCGACCCCGCTAGCGCCGCCGCCCCTCCATCCGCGCGACCGCGCGGGCGGCGTCCGCCTGCTCGGGCTCGAGAACCAGTACCTCGCGGAACTCGCGATAGGCGTCCGTCGGCTGGCCGACCTTCTCGTAGGCGCGGCCCAGGGCCAGCCGCGCCTCGACGTCGCGGGGCTGCTGCTCCTTGAGCGCGCGCCATTCGTTGATCGCCTGGAAGTACTGCTCGCTCTGCCACAGGCGCTGGGCCAGGCGGCGGCGGTAGCGCGCCGAGCGCGGGTCGAGCTCGACGGCGGCGCGAAAGGCCTCCAGCGCCTCGTCGGCGGCGCCGGCGCCCTCGCGCGTCAACCCGAGCCCGAACCGCGACTCGGCGTCGCGCGGCTCGGCGGCGACCAGGCTGCGCCACTCGGGCAACGCCTGGTCCCACAGTCGGCGCTCGGTGAGATAGCCGGCCAGCGCCCGGCGATAACGGACCGGGCGATCCAGGTCGCCGGCCAAGGCGCTCACGATCCGGC
>WNFV01009761.1_pt1 | contig 11459 bp, 12 predicted proteins | sample 5400101 | NCBI WGS metagenome assembly WNFV01 (sample SAMN13153361, study PRJNA577476) | soil metagenome | isolation source: 115 cm soil or saprolite under grassland replicate 1 | place: USA:California | collected 2016-06-15
AGACGCTGGCTGAACGAGCGCCCAAGAGCGAAATCACCACGTACACGACGATGAGCACGATCGTCAGCCGGAACAGAGTCCGCTCGAGGCCACGACGACTGCGATACGCGGTCGACTCACCGCCGAAGGTCGAGGACAGCCCGGTGCCGCGCGCCTGCAGAAGGATGGAAGCGCCGACGGCGAGCGCAATGACGATCTGGGCGACCTGCAGAAGATCCATGGGGTCGCTCCATTCTAATGGCTAACGGCGGGTGTAAACGTACAGACGCTGGCAGTACACGAACACCGAGCGGCACAGACCTTCGTATCGAGTGGGCATGTGATAGCGGTCCAGCACCGCGGCGACAAGATCGGGGTGCCAGCGCTGACGCTCATAACCCGGACTGAGATCGAATCGCTCGAGGTCGACCTCCGTCACGACGGCGTCGAACTTGCCCGCGCGCACAGCGTCCAGCAGGGCCACGCCCTCGATGCGTCCGGAGCCGTAAAGTCGCGACCACAGGAAGAGGTCATCGACCTGCGGTTCGCGCCCGTTCGCGACCACGAGACCGCTGTCCTCGACCAGCACCGTGCCGGCGGCATAGTCCCGAACGTATGAGATCCGTTCGGAATATCCCCACTTGCCCGTGGGCTCCAGGAGGCTCGGAAAACTGGGAAATGGGTTGAGCAGCGCGGCCGCGAATGCGAGCTGCGCCAGTGAGGTCAGTGGGTAGGCGATTCCCAGTGCCAACCGAGGCGCGATGCCCGCCGCAGTCAAGGCGAGCGCCGCCGAGAGGTCGAGGAAGTAGTTGATCGTCGCCCCCTCGCGCCCGCCCAGCAGCACCACGCCGACAGCCCCAGCCAGATAGGCACCGACGACGCCTCCGTGGGAGCGCGTCCGTGCGACCGTTCCGATCGGCACCGCCAGCACGAGAAGCGCGACAACGGCGAGACCGATCAGCAGCTCGGGGCGCCAAGGAAGCGCGTTCCACTCAATCACGTGCAGGCGCATGGCCTCATCCGGGCGATATGTCACGAGGAACACCAGAGCGTGATTCGGCCGGTCCCGCGCGAGCGCGATCACAGCCCCAACGGTGAACGCGAGGGCGACGGGGTCGGGCTTCACCGCGGCGCCCCACTGCATCACGGGAGTGGACGCGATCCACGCGAGCGCCAGCGTCGCCGCGACGACGGTTCCGGCTGGTCGCGCGCGCCAGGCGATCACGACAGCCACGAACAACGTCGCGACCACGCTCAACACGCGTCCCGTGACGAATGGGTCCTCGCCGATCGCAACCAGATGGAAATAGAGGGGCGGGTAGTTGGCCGCGGTGAAGATCGGGTCGGCATCGAGCGAGAACAACGGGTTGGCGTACTCCGCGCCAGTGCGAGCGAGGATCGCCGCGTGTGCCACGGCGCCCTCTCCGTACAGGATCGGACCCCGTATCGCGACGGCCCAGATCCAGTTCCAGAGGACGACGAGCGCAAGTGCGGCGGCGGCAGCCGCGTACGTCCACCATGCGCGGCTGATGCCCATCACTCCGACCGCGGCTGCAGCAGCGACCGGCCGGTCATGCGCTCCGGAACCGGCAGTCCGAGGAGCGTGAGCATGGTCGGCGCCACGTCGCGCAGGCCACCGTCGCGCACCGAGAAGCGCGCGGCGTCCCGCGCGGCGAACACGACCGGGACCGGATTCGTCGAGTGTTGGGTGTTCCGCCCGCCGTCCGGGAACAGGAGCTCTTCCGCGTTCCCGTGGTCCGCGGTGACCAGCACGCATCCGCCCGCGGCGAGCGCCGCGTCCACGACACGGCCGACCGCGTCGTCGGTCGCAGCCATCGCGGTACGTGTGGCCTCGAAGTCGCCGGTGTGTCCGACCATGTCGGGGTTCGCGAAGTTCACGATCGCGAAGTCGTACGTGCCGCCCTGAATCGCCTCCACGAGCGCGTCCGCGACGCCCGCTGCGCTCATCTCGGGCCGGAGGTCGTAGGTCGCGACCTTCGGTGACGGCACCAGGACCCGATCCTCCCGGGCGAACGGCGCCTCGTGACCGCCATTGAAGAAGTACGTCACATGCGCATACTTCTCGGTCTCGGCAGTGTGGAATTGCGCGAGGCCTGCTTCCGAAAGGACCTGGGCCATCGGCACGACCTCCGCGGGCGCGAAGGCCACCCTCACGCCCGGGATCCCGACCTTGTACTCGGTCAGCGTCACGAACGCGAGGTGCTGCGGAACGCGCTTCCGTGCGAAGCCGTCGAAATCCTTCTGCTCGAGCGCCCACGTCAGCTGCCGGGCGCGGTCAGGCCGGAAGTTGAAGAAGATCACCGCGTCCTTGTCCCGCATCGGCGCGCCATCACGGACGACGTGCGGCGGCATGAGCTCGTCGCTGCACGCCGCGTCCTCGTAGCAACGCTCGACGGCATCCGTCGCGCTGTCGCCGCGCGGACCCACGGCGTCGACGATCGCATCGTATGAGCGCTCGGTGCGTTCCCAGCGCTTGTCGCGGTCCATCGCGTAGTAGCGGCCATGTACCGTCGCGATCGGCGCGCTGATCCGGGGCAGAAGCTCGAGCGCGCTGCGCGGTGGCATGTCGCGGCCGTCGAGGAACGCGTGCACGACGACGCGGGCGACCCGCTCACGGTTCGCGATGTCGATGAGCGCCGCAAGATGTTTCATGTCCGCGTGCACGCCGCCGGTGGAGATGAGGCCCATGAGATGAAGCGTCCCCCGATCGCGCACGGCGGCACAGGCCTCTCGCAGCGCGGCGTTCGCGAAGAAGCTGCCGTCGTCGATCGCGTCGTTGATGCGGACGAGCTCCTGGTACTCGATATACCCGGCGCCCATCGTGAGATGGCCGACCTCGCTGTTGCCCATCACTCCGTCAGGGAGGCCCACGGCGCGGCCGCTCGCGTCGAGCGTCGCGTGCGGGTGACGCGCCAACAGCGCGTCGAGGCGCGGCGTACGCGCGCGGGTCACGGCGTTGCCCGGACCATCCGGCGCGATGCCCCACCCGTCGAGCACGCAGAGCACGACGGGGCGGTACGAGACCGTCACGCGAAGGCTCGTACGATCGCGCCGAACTCCTCTGCCTTGAGCGACGCTCCGCCCACGAGCGCGCCGTCGATGCCATCCGCGGTCGCGAACTCGCGGACGCCCGCCGCGGTCACGCTGCCCCCGTAGAGCACCGGCGTGCGGTCGGCCGGAAGTCCCGCGGCCTCGAGCGTGCGGCGGATCACGCGCGCGGCGGCCGCCGCGTGCGCGCCGGTCGCGGGCCGTCCCGTCCCGATCGCCCAGATCGGCTCATAGGCGATGACAAGCTGCGCGGCTCGCTCGCGATCGGCCCGGAGCGGGGCGACATCGGCCGTGACCTGCCGCGCGACGACAGCTTCCGCGTCGCCGGCAAGGTGTTGCGCTTCGCTCTCGCCAACGCACAGGACCACACGCAGCCCGGTGGCGATCGCCCGGGCGAGCTTTCGCGCGACGCGCGCGTCGTCATCACCGAGATCGCGGCGCACCTCGGAGTGCCCGACGATCGTGCCCGTTGCGACACCGGCGAGCATCGGGGCCGCGATCTGGCCGGTGTGCGCGCCCTTGTCCTCCCAGTGCACGTCCTGGGCGTAGACGTGAACATGCGTGCCGCGCACGGCCTCGGCGACAGCGGCGAGCGCGACCGCCGGCGGTGCGACGGCGACGGCGACGTCGCGTTCCGGCGCCGCGGCGACGACCGCCCGAGCCAGCGCGACGGCGTCGGCGATCGTCGCCGGATTCATCTTCCAGTTGCCGATAACGAGACGCGATCGCCTCACTGCGCGGCCTCGTCCATCACGCGACGCAGCCGCTGCCGCACGACCCACTTCGTGGTCTCGAGCCGCGCGGCGAGCTCTGCCAGCGTCGCCTCGGGGGCACGAAGGCGCGCGGCCGCTGCGGCCCGCACCTCCGTGGGCAGCCGCGCGAGTCGACCCGACGCCGCGAGCGCGCGCACGGCTTCGATCTGGTCGCGCGCCGCCGCGACCGCGCGCGCGAGATTCGCCGCGTCCGCGTTCACGCTCGAATTCGTGCGACCGCGCATCTCTCGCGAGACGCGCCGCGTCTCGAAACGCAGCAGCGTCTCGCCCGCGCCCGCGTGCCGCAGGAACGAGGCGATCTCGTCGGCGTCGCGCAGCATCAGGACCAGCCGAGCGCGCCGCACGCGCGAACGCGGCACGAACCCCTCGCGCGTCAGCACCGTGCGCGCCCGCGTCGCCTCGCCGCGGGGCGGCCGGAGCTCCAGGAGATAACCGGACGGACCCGCGGACAGCGAGCCGCCGGCCAGGAACAGGCCACGCAAATAGGTGCGGCGGCAGCATTCGCGTCGCAGCGACGGTCGGCCGGCAGCGATCTCGGCCGCGTGCGCCAGACGTCGCGCCGGCGCGCCGAGATGCTGGGCTCGGGGCAGCAGCGCGGCGAGCACGCGGCGGTCGCAGTCCCCGGGACGGACGCGCGCCAGCTCGGCCTTGACCTCCTCCGACAGCGGCGATCGCTGCGCACGGGTGACGCCGCGTCTCAGGTCGTCACCTCGCGCCGTCCGACGTCACGGTGCTCTACCGTTATCTCCCCCGGCCAGAATTCCTTGAGTCGTTTCGCGACCTCGTCCGCGATCACGACCGAGCGGTGCCACCCTCCCGTGCAGCCGAAGGCCATGCCGAGTCGCGCCTTCTTCTCTTCCTCGTATCGCGGCAGCGCGAACCGGAGGAACGGCTCGAGGTGCGAGAGGAACTCCTGCGTCGCCGGGTGCCCGAGCACGAAATCGATGACCTCCGGGTCACGGCCCGTCTTCGGCTGGAGCTCCGGGATGTAGAAGGGGTTCTCCATGAAGCGAACGTCGAACACGAGGTCGGCCCCCGGCGGCACACCGTTCTTGTACCCGAAGCTCGTCACGTGGACGAGCATGCCGCTTGACCCACCGCCATAGAGCGAATGGAGCGTGTCGCGCAGGTCCTTCACCGTAAGGTGTGTCGTGTCGATGACCTTGTCGGCGCGCGCGCGCAGCGCGACGAGCACGCGCCGCTCCTCGTCGATCGAGGGCTGCACGCCGCCCGCGCCCTCCAGCGGATGGCGATGCCGCGTCTCGCTGTACCGCCGCAGCAGAACGTCGTCGGATGCATCGAAGAAGAGGATGTGCGGACGATCACCCTCCGCCGCGAGCGCGTCGAGCGCGGCGGTGGCCTCGGCGAACAGCGCGCCGCTGCGGGCGTCGACGACGAACGCGACGCGCGGGTGCCCGCCGCGCCGGCAGACGTCGAGCGTCGTCTTCATCAGCGCGGGCGGGAGGTTGTCGAGCGTGTAGTAGTCGAGGTCCTCGAAGACCTTCACCGCCTGCGACTTGCCCGAGCCGGAGAGGCCGGTCACGACGACGAAATCGGGCGGACCCTTCGTCGCCATCACGCGCCGAGCGTCAGTCGGGTAGGACCATCGACAGGGCCCAGCTGACGATCGAGATGAGGATCGATCCTGCCAACGCGACGACGAACCCGGTCACCGTGAAGCCGAGGAACGGGATCGCCGACACCAGCAGGAGCATCAACGCGTTGATCACGAAGATGAACAGCCCGAGCGTGAGGCATGTGATCGGCATCGAGATCATCACCAGGATCGGCTTGACGATCGCGTTGATCACGCCAAGCGTGAGGCCGGTGAGCGCGAGCGACAGGTAGCGGCCGAGGTCGCCCATGCCGTAATCGACCTGGCCCCACTTGATGGCGTCCGGCTGATAGAGGTTCACGATGTACGCCGCCACCGCGATCGCGACGGCGTTGATGAGCGTCCGCCAGACGATGCCCACGGACGCTAGCCTAGCGGGGACGCGCTAGTACTGTCCGAGCGTGCCGCGCACGCGCATGACATGGACCGCGCGCGCAAAGGCCCAACGGCCGACGACGAGGGCAACCGCCGTCGTCGCGAGCAGAGCCGCCCATTCGAGCAGAGGATCGAAGAGCGGCCGCTGCGCGATCGCATGGACGCGCAGGAGGTCGACGGCGTAGGTGGTCGGCAAGAGCAGGGCGACCGGAAGGAAGATCGCGGGCAGGAGCGTCACCGGGAACGCGGTGCCCGATGCGATCGAGAACAGGAAGTTCGTCGTGTCGATGAAGAAGTTCGCCTCGCGGATCAGGAGGACACCCGCAGCGAGAAGGTAGGCGACGCCGACCATGGCCACGACGGCAATGAGCACGGCGGGCAGGGCGTACAGGATCTCAGCGCGCAACCGCAGGCCGAAGAATGCGATGCCGATCGCGAAGAGCGCCGTCTGGCCCAACACCTGCCACACCACGCCACTGAGCGCCCGGCCGATGAGCAGCGTCTCGTGGTGCGTCGGAGTCAGCCAGCTCGGCTCCAGCGTTCCGGCATCCATCTCGTTGCGGATCCCCATCGCCATGCTCCAGAAGCCCGCCGAGATCAGACCGCTCATGACGCCACCCATGAAGATGAAGCCCGCGAGGTCATCCGTGCCGACCGTCTCTTGGAGGCCGACCACCTTGCCTCCCACCGCGAACGAGAGGCCGAAGAGCAGTCCAGGGATCACGCCCTGATAGAGCGGTACGAAGATGTTCGAGACGACCGCGATCCGATAACGGAAGAACGTCCTCAGGTCCTTCTTCATGATCGCGACCGCGGCGCGCAGCTCGTCCATCAATACCGTCCGAGCATTCCGGTACGTCGCGCACTTCGCTCGAGCCACCGGAATACGAGCGCAGCGAACGCGGCGACGATCAGCGTCATCGCGACGACGAGGGTGAGATCGCCGGCAATGGCGCCGAGCCCTGCGCCCTGCAGGAGGACCGCGCGGGTGTCGGCGACGGTATACGTCGGCGGCAACAACGCGGCACCGACCTGCGCCCACGCGGGAAGCATCACGACCGGGAAGGTGATCCCGCAGGCCAGGACGAAGATCCCGCGCGTCAGGTGCACGACCGGACCGATCTCGCCGTAGCGCAGGACGAGTGAGGCGAACAGCGCGCCGATCGCGTACAGCGCGGGGATGCCGACCGCGGCCACGACCAGGGCGCGGAGCAGCGCGTCCAGGGGGAGAACGACCCCGAACAGCAGCCACATCGCGGGGAAGATCACGGCGAAGTCGAGCACGATCGCAGGAAGGGCCGCGACGGGAGGTGCGAACAACGGAACGAGCCGCGAGGCCGGCGTCAGGAAGACCGCCTCCAGCGACCCGCGGATCTGCTCGGTGCGTAACGCCGATCCCGGGCCCCACAGCATCGCAGAAAGCCACATGTACATCGCAAAACCGATGAAGACGAACCCCGTGACCTCCGACGTGCCCGCGCGTTCGGCGAAGGCTTGGAGCGCCTTAGGGTCGTTCGAGCCGGAGTACGCACGGCCCATGAGCACCGTCGCGGCGGGCAGGACGATCGGCCAGAACAGCACGCTCAGGAGGAGCGTGGGGTAGCGCCGCATGATCCGCAGCTCCTTACGCGCCGACGCGGTGAAGGCCCGTATGTCGCCGCCGACGGTCACTCGCGCAACTCGCGGCCCGTCAGCGCGAGGAAGACGTCCTCCAGCGTCACGGGCACGACCTCGACGTGATGCACCGTCGCTCCCGAGGCGCGCGCAGCGTCGAACGCCGCCGGCACCAGGTCGCGAGCGGAGGTGCAATGGACCGTGACCGCGAGCGTGCCATTCGTCTGCTGCTGGCGCGCGACGGTCCCGGCACGCGCGAGCTGCTCGAGAAAGCCGGCGCCATCGCCGGGAAGACCGATCTCGAGCCGCACGATCTCCTCGGCGCGGATCGTCCGTTTCAGGGCCGCCGGCGAGTCGAGGGCGACGATCTTCCCGTGATCGATGATCGCCACGCGGTCGCAGAGCTGATCTGCCTCCTCCATGTAATGGGTCGTCAGCAGGACCGTGCGGCCCTGTGCGCGTAGCTCGCGGACGCGGTCGCGCAGATCGCGCGCCGACTGCGGATCGAGACCGACAGTGGGCTCGTCAAGGATCACGAGCGGTGGGTCCGGCAGCAGCGCTCGGGCGAGCGCGAGACGCTGGCGCATGCCGGTCGAGTAGCGCTCGACGTAGTCGTCCTCGCGATCGCTCAGCTTCACGGCCGCGAGCGATCTATCGATGCGCGCCCTCGTTTCCCTCGGCGGCACGTGATAGAGCGCGGCGAAGTATTCGAGGTTCTCGCGACCGGTGAGCTTCCAGTACAGGCTGCGCTCGCCCGACAGCATCGCGCCGAGCCTTGCGCGGACTTCGCGCGGACGGCGCGCGACGTCGATGCCCAGGACCTCGATGCTCCCGCTGGTGGGCTCGAGCAGCGTCGACAGCATCTTCATCGTGGTCGTCTTTCCGGCGCCGTTCGGACCGAGGAGGCCGAAGATCTCGCCGGTCTCCACCCTGAGATCGATGCCATCGACGGCGCGGAAACGCGTGCGCCGATCCGGTTCGCGGCGCAGCCGCTGCCAGAGCGTGTGACGACCTTTCTCGAATTCCTTGACCAGCCCCGTCGCCACGACGGCGGACGTCACTCTAGGTCGGCTCTCGTTTCATTCGACGAAGATCTCCACTCGGTCCTCGTCGTCGGCGATGTCGACGAACTTGCCGGGGTAGTCAATCGAGCGGAGCAGCTCGTCGAGATCGATGCCGAACTTCGACAGATGGCCACGGACGAGGCCGCTCGATGCGAGCTTCATCTTCCCCACCCGCGCGATCGCGAGCGGGATGGCGACATTGACCTTCTGCTGGCCGCTCTCGGTCACGCGGATCCGGAGGATGCGTCCGCGCGCGCCCGGCGTCTGTGGCTCCGCCACCACGGGCGGCACGGCCGGCATCGGAGGCGTCGGGCCGCGTGGCCGCTCGTTGATGTCGCCGAGCGCGCGCAACAGGCGGTACGCCTGCTCCACGTCGATCTTGCCCTCACCGAGAAGCTTCAGGACCTGCTTCCCTTCGTCGCTCGGCATCTCAGCGCCCTCGACGGGCGGCATCCAGCGCGGCCGCGGCGTCTTCGACGCCGAGCTCGCCGCGCGCGAGGCGCTCGAGAACGGAACGCACCTCTTCGCGCGAGGACAAGTCCATCGGCTCGGTCCGCTCGACGTCGGGCGACGGCGCCTCCTCGGAGCTGGATTCTTCCAGCCCGGTATCGTCTGGCGCGACAGCGGTCGTGCCGTGGATGGTGAGATCCCCGCTGACGGTCTTCACGTCGATACGGCCGTGCCCTGTGCCCACCACGACGCTGTACTCCTTGCGGCCGCGACGCACGATGCGAGCGGGAAGCTCGCACTCGACATCGCCGCTCGCGGTGCGGTAGTCGATCGTCGCGTCGGGCTCTAATAGCGCGAGCTCGACGTCGCCGCTGATCGTCTTGAACCGGTGTTCCTTACGGGGATCGAGCCGACCTTCGATGAGGACATCCCCGCTGACGGTGTGGAGCTGGCTCGAGCGGAGCCGGGCCGCGCCGATCGTGACGTCGCCGCTCACGGTGTTCCCTTCGAGGTGGCCGACGTAGCGCCGGCAGTCGATGTCGCCGCTCACGGACTTCAGGCGCATCGGTCCCTTCACGTCCTCCAGGCGAACATCGCCGGAGACGGTCTGCACCTCGAGCGGACCGCGGACTCCTTCGATCACCATCTCGCCGCTCACGGTCTGCGCATCGATGGCGCATTCGGTCGGGACGGTGATCTCGAAATCGACGCGGAACCGCTTGCCGCGGAAGAGATCCAGCCAGCCACGCTCCTGCTCGTATAGGTGCGGCTCGACGAGAAGCTCGTCACCGCGCTTCTCCATGCGCACCTCGAGATTCTGCAAGAGGCGCTTCGCGCGGTCCTCGCTAGCGGCGCTCACGCGCTTGCGCGCGACGACCCTGATCTCACCGGACGCGCCCGCCGCGATGATCGAGGTCTCGCCGGAAACGTTCCGCACGCGCAGTCTCGGTGGGCCCTTGAACGCGAAGCGCTCCTCCACGGTGTCGGAGTAGCTCTCGCCCGCGACGTCGCCAACGAAGTCGCCGACGAAGGCGCGCGCGAAATGCCCCGGATCGAATTCCTTGCCGTCGAGCGTGAACCCGCCGCCGCTCGATCGGAACTCGAACTTGTGCGACTGGTGCTCCGCCCGCCGCGATGCGTGCTCGGCGTGGCGCGCCTCCCGCTCGGCGTCGCGCCCGGCGCGTCGCGCCTCTCGCTCAGCTCGGCGCTGTTCGTGCCGCGGGTCCTGGCTCGCGCTCGCCTCGTCCTTCTCGGCGCCCCGTTCGTCGTGCTCGGCATCACGCTCATCGCGGCCGGCGTCGCCTTCGTCGCGGGCGTTGCGCTCGTCGCTCATGCGCTCGGCTCGCTCTCGAGAAGATTCGCGGCATCGTCGGCCGCGATGCGGCCCTCGGCGAGCTCGCGGAGGATCTCCTTGCGCCGCTCGCTTTCCCGGTCAGGCGCCGCCTGCGATGGAAAGCCCAGCGCGCGGATGACCGCGTCGAGCCGCGAACGCACCGTCGGATACGAGATGCCGAGCTCGCGCTCGACATCTTTGAAGTTGCCGCGGGCCCGGATGAACGTCTCGAGGAACTCGAGCTGCTCTGCTGCGAGGGCGTGGAAGCGTCCCAGTGAGAACGAACCCTCGAGGCGGGTCCCGCAGCTATCGCACTCGAGGCGCACGACCTTCAGCTGCTCCGAACAGATCGGGCATTTCGCGACCACCGGATTTGGCATGGTTCGAAGATGCGACGCGACCTAAATGAAAGTCAAGCCTTCCTAAGGGTTCTGTAGCCGAGATATCGAAACGATGAGGTGACGGACCGCGTCGGGGATCACACTGCGGTCGTGAGCGCCTGTTTGATGCGCTCGGCGAGCGCGGCGCCCACGCCGCCCACGGCGGCGAGCTCCTCGACGGGCGCTTCCTGCATCGCTCGCACCGAGCCGAACTTGCGCAGCAGCGCCCGCTTACGCGCCGGACCTACGCCCGCGATCTCGTCCAGGATCGAGCGAACGGCACGTCGCGACCGCACCTTCTGGTGATAGGTCACGGCGAAACGGTGTGCCTCGTCGCGGATGCGCTGCACCAGGTAGAGGCCCTGTGCGGTGCGCGGCAGGACGATCGGATCGGGTCGGTTCGGCACGAATAGCTCCTCGCGCTCCTTCGCGAGCGCGGCGATCGGGATCTGAAGACGGCCCGCATCGGCGAGTGCCTCCAGACCTGCTGAGAGCTGGCCCTTCCCGCCGTCGAGGATGACGAGATCCGGAAGCGGCCACGACGCCTGCGAATCGGGCGCTGCGGAGCGGGCGAAGCGGCGCCTCAGCGTGTCGCGCATGTTCGTGAAGTCATCGTTGCGGTCGCCGATGCGCGCGCGGAACCGGCGGTACTGCGACTTCGCGGGCCGACCGTCCTCGAAGACGACCATCGAGCTGACCACGCTCGTGCCCTGGACGTGGCTCACGTCATAGCACTCGATGCGTTTCGGCGGCCCCTCGAGACCGATCGCGTCCTGAAGCTCGTGCAGCGCCGTCTCCGTCTTCCCA
>WNFV01008611.1_pt1 | contig 11458 bp, 17 predicted proteins | sample 5400101 | NCBI WGS metagenome assembly WNFV01 (sample SAMN13153361, study PRJNA577476) | soil metagenome | isolation source: 115 cm soil or saprolite under grassland replicate 1 | place: USA:California | collected 2016-06-15
AGGAGGCACTCACGAGTACCGAGCGCACCGAGCTGGGTCGCCACTTCGAGCCGCCGCGCGTCGTCGGCACGCGCAGCCGGTTCAGCTCGTCGGCGATGGCCTGCAGATTCAGGCCCTGCGCGCGCAGCTTGGTGATCTTGGCGACGGCGGGCGCAGGCGTCGTGCGTGGCGTGCCGAGCTTCACTCCCTGCGCGCGCGTGCGCGCGAGCGCGTCGCGCGTGCGCTCGGAGAGCAGGCGCCGCTTCCACTGCGCGACGAACACGAACTGGTTCGCGACGCGCTTCCCGGCTGCCGTCGAGAGGTCAAGGCCGAGGTCGAGCGCGACGAGGTTCCAGCCCTCGCGCTTGGCGCGCTCGAGGAGCTGCGCCGCGTCGCTGACGCTCCGCGCGAGGCGGTCCAGCCTGGCGACGACGACGGCCTGCGCCTCGCCCGCGCTCAAGGCCGACAGCACTCGGGTCAGCCCTGGACGGTCGCCCTGCCCTCCGCCGGGCATGTCCTCTTCCACGCGCACGAGCTGCCAGCCGCGCCGCTCGCACTCGGCCACGATTGCCGCCCGCTGCGCCTCGAGGCTCCCGCCGGCGCCCGCACCCCTCGAGACGCGGGCGTAGCCGACGACTGCCTCTGCCCTGCTCATCCGCTTTCACCTTACAACAAACACCTATATTCTGTATGACGAAACGAGGCACCGTCGGAGGCGGCGGACTGGCCCGGGCTCGAAGCGGATCTTAGGTGTTACCTTGAAAAGGCCGTTCAAGGGCCGAAACCCGGATGGTTGAGCGAAAGCAATGCTCCCGAGGGCCCGAAAAACGTTACATTCTGTAACCGCGACGTCTCCGCTAGGTGGGGAGCCGAGCCGGGAAGTTTGCGGAAGGGCGGCGGCGGGCTAGATGCTTGCCGGGGGCTACTCCTCCCCAAGCGCGATTTCACAGCCACTCTGCTGCGCCTCGACGCCCGCGCGGAGCAGCGCGTCGTCGTCGGGCCGTATCACAGAGACCCAACTGCCGTCTTCAAGAGTCAGGCGCGTCTCTCCGCTGTGGAGCGTGAGGTACTCAGTGACACCACAGGAGCGAATAAGTCGAAGGGCTTCTTCGTTGGTGATGCTCTCCGGAACGGAAGGGGCTTGCTCCTTTCCGCCAAGCGGCGGCGTTTCCGCCTTCCCGCCACAGCCACCGAGCGCGAATATCGTGACCGAGGCGGCGATGACAGCAGGTCGTCTCACGTTCCTTGCTGGAATGTACGCGCCCCTGGTTTGTTCGCGCAGGCACCGCTTGAGCGGGCCGGGAAGGGTCGCGGGAAGGCGGCGTCGGGTTAAACTTTTAGCCAAAGGTGCGACTGTCACCCTCCAGGATGCTTGCGGTCGGTGGGCTCGCCCTCGGTCTTACCCCCGCGGCTTTCGGGGGTGGGCCTGAATCCGTTGAAGTCTGTGGCGTATCGCGTTGCGAGAGCGTCCGCCTCCCGGAGGGGCTGACCGCGCTCGTTGATTCCAGCACTGAGATTCCACCGCCGCCGGTTGGGCCGTACTACGAAGTTCGCGCCGGTTCAGAACGCGATCGCTGGTTCTTCGTGCCGTCCAGTCGCGCCCTCAAATGGCCGATCCACGGCGAGGCTTTCAACTGGCTCAAGGTTGAATCAAGTGCGGTAGCGCCCATACAAGCAGGTCTGCGCGGCCTCAAGCCTTTGGCGGCGCCCACTCTGTCCGAGGTTCTCGTCGGCGGTCGAAAGGCCCCCGACCCCGTTCCTTATCTGCGGCTGTTTGACAGATTCCCCGCCGTTGCGCCTCCGGAGAAGGCGGGACGACGAGTTTGGATTGTGCTTCGTTCCGAGCGGGCGAGTCCGTGGAGCGTCTCGATCCCGCTTCCTTTTCCGAAGCGATCAGGCCCGTGGGTGAACGGCTTCAACCTGCTTGAGTACTTTCCGGCGAGCAACACGCTTTATCGCAGCGGTCAGTTCGTCCGTCTTCCACCGGACCTGGCCGAAGAAGTTGAGCGTGACGCGGGGTTCGCCGTCGACTCGGCGGAGGGAATGTCTGTGCCGTGGCTTCTTATCGGCGGCGTCGCGGTCGCCCTGAGTGCTGGTGCTGTCGCCGTTCGGTATGTCCCGCGCTTATGGCGGACGCCGCGATAGGAACGCCGGAACCCTTGCGGAAGGGCGGCGGCGGGCTAGGCGTTGAGGGCGGCGATGAGAACGGCATTCGCCGCAATGCCTGCGAAGAACCCCGAGGCCTCGCGTGGATGGGGCGAGCGGAGCGTTGTCCAAATCAGCAGCGTCGCAGCGAACGGAAGGATGAGAAGGCCAATCGAGAGTCCTGTGATCAGGCTGAAGCTCATCAAGAAGCCCGCGACACTCCAGGCGAGGAACCAATACCAGCCTCGACCGCCCGGCTGGCCACGCCGACTCCAGCCTAGAACGGTCACAGTGTGACGCAGCGCAAACTTCCTGCGACCGCGGGTAATCCATCGCTCACCATTGCCGTGTGATCTCTGAGCCCCTTGTTCGGGCCCCAGATCCCCCGGCGAAGAGCGCAATGTTATCCCATATGAGTTGAAGCGAATGTATAGCACCGAGTTGGGGACGGAAAGCGACAAATGGTGGGTTCGAGAGGCAAATGAGTTGATCGACCAACCTATGATTCCCACGTCAACGTTGATTGGCGAACCCCACATCGCAGTGAAGAAGGCGGAAGCCTCAGGTATCGAGGTTGTGACCCCCGCTCGCATCCGGAACGAGCTTTACCACGAGTTACCGTTGACGGCCAACCGTCTCGTGGGTGAAAAACAAGAACTGTTCTTGGAAGTTAGCCGAATGAAAGGCGAGGTGGAATTCCGAACCGTCGTCGCAATTCCAATCGCAGCGGTCATTGGTGTCGTCACTTTTGGCCTCGGCCTTCCATGGTGGTTGTGGTCCATATGCATGATCGTGGGCTTGGGCTTCTGTGCCGCCCTCATCGTTGATAGTTGGCGTCGAGATCGTGAGCGTAATGACTTCCTCATAGCCCTGCTTGCGACCAAGCAAGCAAGGTCTCCGACGTTCGACCGGCTTCTTGAGCGAGCCGAAGCAACCTCAATAGAGGAGGAGGCAGTCGAGGAAGCGCAAACAGAAGCTACTCCAAAGCCGCCCGAGCCTCCCCCGCCCGCTCGGAGGACTCATCGGAGGGAGACGCAACCCGCCCCAAAGGATCAGTAGCGCAGAGCGCGGCGCTCGTGGTTGACTCTCCATATGGTTGTCTGGGCCGTCGTGAGCGCGGAGATTGAGCGGGCGATTCGAGCTCTACCCGACCAAGGACGAGGCGGAGGAGATGCTCGCTCTCGTGCTGGGAGGACGAGCCAAACTGGCGGGACGCGCTTCGGATCGAGCCGTTAGAGCTCAGTAGCGAGTCGCTGAACTAGCTGCTTTCGGCTTCCGCCCTCTTCGGGCGATCTCTATGGAACTAGGTTAACGGTGTAGTCGTCATTACCATGCGTGTCAAAGAGCCGGAACCCAGCCATCCACGAATAGTATCCGGTATAGCTGTGACAGTCATCCCTATCAAACTTTTCGTTAGTAACGTCACGCTTGTAAGGACCGGACCATTTCGCCCCGTCTTGTGCCTGCGCGTAGAAGCAGAGGTATTGCACTAGATCGCTTAGGTCAACGCCAGTGTCAGGCGCCCTTGCGTTAGGTAATACGGTCTTGCAGGATCCAGGGTAGATTGAAAACCATCCTACGCGCCTCCAGTACCAGCCAATTTTTTCCGGGGGTTCGCAAATTGGTTCAAACCACATTACAGCAACCCAAATCTTCGCCGGATATTTGTTGCAGAAATAGAGCGACATGATCAGGACGCGCTGTTCGTCTCGGAAGTCTTTTCGGAGGTCGTTCTGTCGTCCTTAAGCTCTCGCGGTGGAGCCAACGCGGGAGAATCCTCCTGCCACGGCTGCTCGATGTCTTTGACATCGAAGTACGCATACTCAAGTTGCTCAAGGTGCCCAGCTGATTGAAAGATGACTCCGTGCGGCCTCGACTTGTCCACGCCCTCTTCTTCAATCTCGAAGAGCGCGGTCGGCTCATCAAGTTGCGGTTTTTCACTCTGAACTGAATCTTCACGGACCGATGCGTTCTGTTCTTCATCCATGTAGTTCCCTCCCCTCTTGTGAGTGGTGCTGTTTTCAGACGGACAGGTAGGGATCACGGGGCACCGACCGAGGGGAGGACTCAAGTGAGGACTGCGAGCCACCGCTGAGCTTGTCATCGCGTGTCCCCGAGACTGAATGCAGCCCATCCCGGCTCCTAACTCCCCGTGCCGCGTCCGAGGCCGGTTTCGTACCTTAAGTCACGTTATCACCCGGCCTACGGCGATTCTAGGTTGAGCGGCCGTACGCCTGCGAGGCCCAGCGACCACAGAGAGCGCCGCTAGGACGGCTTGCCCCTCCTCGATGCTCATGTCTCGGACCTCGCGGCAGTAGCGCCCGTGCCAGCGCAGGGCCGCACGCCCGTATTTCTCAGGAGCCCTGTCGCGCAGAAGCAGGCAGAGCTCTAGCGCCTCGACAAGTCCAACGTGTTCAAGTTCGGAGGCGCCAAGACGGCCGCTATGACGTTGCCTTGGTCGAGCGCCTTGCGGAAGCGGGCATAGGGCGAGCCTTGCGATGTCACGAACGATGTTCGCAGAACGAGGAGCCGTCCAGGGACGGCCGGGTGCCTACGATCCCACCCGTGTGCGTCCTCGCCGTCGTGCTCATGCTCGCCGGAGCTGTCGCCGAACTTGGCGGCCTCGGTCTGGTAGTGCTCGATATTCAAAGCGCCCGCCGACACGCCCGCGCCCTCGCGTCCCAGGGCTTCGAGCAAGCGTTGCCGGTCACGGCCGTCGTTGGCCGCGCCGAGCCTTCGGGGGCCGAGACGGGTACACCGACACAGGAGCAGAGAATTGAGGCGCTTGAGCGCGACCTCCACACCCTCGGTGAGTGGACGGAGAACAGGCTGAAGGAGCTTCGGGAACGCGTTTCCTCCGTGGCGATGGGTGTTGCGGATCGGCAGATGGAAGCCCATCTCCTAGAGGAAAGAATCCGGGGCTTCCTCCGTGAGATCCTGACCGCCGACTTGGGAAGGCGGAAGGTAGGCGCAGTTCTCATCGCCGTTGGCATCGTCCTCGCGCTGGCGGGGAATCTCGTCAGTCTTTTGGCCCTCTAGCCTCCTAAATCCACGGAGCGTAGAGTCAGCCCGCCAAGAGATGAAGTGGCTTTTTCTGACGGTGCTCGTCCTCGTGGCCGGAGCCGTGGCCGCCTTCGCCATCTACACCTGGGGGTGGCGGGAGACGACAGATGATCGCGAGGCTGAACGCGCTCGCGCCGGGCTGATCGCGCGCCGCATCGCCTCGGAGGCGTGCGAAACTTGCGAGCCGGGCCAGCTTACGCACGTCGCTGGGACGGTCTGGAGCGTCCGGGTACACGGCGACGGATACCAAGCCTGCTGGACGTTCGACACGGCGAGGTTCTCGACGGGAACCCCCCGCTGGTCTGGCGTCGCCAGGGGTTGCTAGGTGTTCCTGGCCAAGCGCGCCCGGTAGGCGTGCTTCTTGTGCGCGCGTGCTCAGGCGCCTCGATGGCGAGGGACGGCCGTCTGGATGGGTACGATTTGTTCATCGCGTCGGAAGCGAACGTTTCGCCTGAACCTGACTTCATCTCGGTAACACGACCTCCGGTCGTGGAGGTTGCGCTTGCCGTTCAGTTCGAGCCGAACACGGTCAACGCACTCCAGGCTGCGCAGCTGCGTTCCAAGATCACGGACAAGTTCCCGGAGTACGAACAGCAGGTGGCACGGCCTCCGCTCATGGAGGACTTCAGTCCCGCGGCATCCCGGCCGCCGGTCAGCTTTGAGTTCATTACGACGCAACCCATGCAACGCTTCTGGTTCTTGAGCCGTGACGGATCCCAGCTCGTGCAACTCCAGCACGATCTGCTAGCAGCTAACTGGCGGCGCTTGCCGGGCGGGACGGACTACCCGAAGTACCGGGGCCTCCGTGCGATCCTCAGCGAGACCCTCGAACTCTTGGACGGGATCCTCGCAGGAGAGGGAGAGCAACCAATAAAGCCGAACTGGTGTGAGGTCACGTACATCAATCACATCGAGCCCCTCACGCCCGAGGGCCCTCGACCGCCGCTTCACCAAGTGTTGCGCTGGTTCGCGTCGCCAGACGAAGGAGGATTTCTGCCGCCGCCAGAAGACGCCCAACTTGCAGAGCGCTTCATCATCGGCGAGGACAGCGATCCACCCCGAGGACGTTTCAACGTCTCACTCGCTTCGGCGTTTCGAGCCGAGGATCGGGTGCCGATATGGGTCTTGACTTTGACCGCACGGATCCGCAGTAATGAGAAGACCCTGTCCGGCGCTCTAGCGTCGCTGGACGAGGGCAGGGACTGGGCAGATCGAGCGTTTGAACAGATGACGACGTCTGACATGCACAACGCATGGGGCCTTCGACGAATGGAGCAAAATGAGTTCACTCGTTGATGCACCTCACCTCTCTGATCGGATGGTGATCGGCACCTTCGACGCTCGCGAACGGTCGCCTCAATCTTTTGAGTACGCCACCCCTAAGCCCTGGGCCGCACCCGGATACGAGCTTTTCACAACGCGCTGGGCTCGTCCGGTAGTCGAGCGGCTCGAAGAATTGACGCGACTACCGCGCAATTGGGACAGCTACGGCGGTGTCGCAGTCACATCAGCAAGCGCCTCGGAAGCTCTTTGGTTCCTCGCGCGACTTCTGGAGCCAGGTTCAATCGCCCCTTGGGTTGTTCCCCTGTCCGATGGCGGCGTTCAGCTCGAGTGGCACACAGGCAACCTCGATGTCGAGGTTGTCTTCTCACCCGAGCAAGGGGACGAAGTCTCAATCGTCGATAGTGCTAACGGGATGGAGTGGGCGGGAGAGCCAGAGGCGGCTCTCCGGGAAAACACGTTCCAGCCTCTGCTAGGCAACCTACGGATCGAGTAGTTCCCTCCCTTGCCGGACGGGGACGATCTCACGATTTCCGACGAGACTCTGCTCTACCGGCGAATCGCTCCGCAATGGCTTCATCCAGATGAGCGGCTCCGCTGCGTTAGGGCCTCTTCTGGCGCTGTCCAAACCGAACGACTGTCGGTTCTTATCGGGGATACGCTCGCCGAGCTAGGTCTAGCAGCTGCTGACATTGTGGAGGACTGGCCGACTCACGCTCTCCTAGAGTTCGCCGCAGGGGACGCCCGCGCCGCGGGGCTTCCGGTTGTTCGGGATCGCAAGGGCGAAGCTCCTCTCGAGCAAGCTCATGGGCTCGTGCTCGGCAAGAAGAGCAAGCCGGAGAAACGCGCGCTCCTCTTAGCTTCGGTTTGGGTCATCGCGCCACCGGGTGCGTGCCCGACTCCAGCCGGTTGAGTCATACACGCCGCGTGCCGTTTTCGTGCTGGGGGACGCTCGGGTGGACATGGCGGGTGGACACACGGCCCTCGACGGGCCTGAAACCCTCATAGCTCCAGGGGTTGCGCGCGAGCGATCCCTTCACTCGTAATGAAGGGGTCCCCGGTTCGAGTCCGGGCGTCGGCTTTAGACTGATTTGCAGGAGAAAAACGCTCGGCTTGGCCTCCTTGCGGGCCCGCGTTTTCTGGAACACATCCCTGCAAATGCGTGTTCCAACGCTTTCGGTGGCAAAAGGCCCATTTGCAGGGCTTTTTAGAGCCTCAGCACGGGAGAGACTTCTTGGGGTACAGGAAGGCTCTCCCGGCAGCCGAAGCAAGGGATCCCCGTCAGTGGTCGCATCCCCGGCAGGCGAGGGAGCGACAAAGCCGCCAGCGAAACAGCACGAGCACGGCTGAGCGCCTGCGACAGACGAGTCAGCATCACGAGGTCATGTTTTTGTTGCAGTTCGCCAGTGAATTCGCCAGTGCGGACGCAACGAGTTGTGAGCGACCGGTCGACGGGCGAAACGGGGGCTAGCTGATCGCGGCGGCGAGCTCACCGAGAGTCGCCATCACCGCCGTTCCGCATCGCCCCGGCGCACCGGAGACCTCGAGCGCATGGCGCGCATGACGTTCGGTCACCACGACGTCGCAGTACGGCACGGCGACGCTGAGCGCGTCGATGTCGAACATGTCGTTGCCGCTCCATCTCGTTTGCGGGTTTCGGTGAGCGGCTGTGATCAACGACACGCATACGTCGGCGCTCGGCATCGAGTCGACAAATCGCCGAGCAAACTTTGGATCGGGGAACACTTCTTCAAGCTCCAGGTTCCGTGCGGCCAGCGCTTCGGCGAGCATCTCGTTGATCTCCACGGCGATGTAGCGGGCCGAGACGACGTCGCGGAGCAGCCCCGTCGCCAGCGCGGTTCGGCCGCGAGGCGATCCGCTTGTTCGTGTTCCTGTGCGGCGCGTTGGTTGGCGCCCCGACGCGCCGTGGTCGGATCCCAACCAAGCGCCCGCAGCTTCGGCGCCTCAGCATCCGTGGGACCGCGTAGAGCCGAGCAGTCGAGTTGACGCTCTGCGTCGGCTTGCCACACGTCGAACTGCTCGGGCCCGCCCCGCCACACTCGCGTCGCACTGCCTCGGTGACATCCTTCCCCGACTCGTCCCGGATGCGCAGCCCGCCTCGCCTCCCGAACGCCTGCAGGACGCCCTGACACAGCACGGGAACGGCCGCGTACGGCTCTGGCCTCGGATGCGCGATCGTGTCGACGGCCGCTTCAACCTCCACACGCATGACGATCGTCCGCGAAACCAGGCTTGCGAATCCGGAGAGCTCTTCCATGACCGCGGCCACGTCGAACCGTTGCCGCGGGTCGGCGATCCCCGACATCTCCATGTAGTGCTCCGCGGAGAGAGGGAACACATACGACCCCGATCGCTTTCGCCTTCCTGAGCGCCTCGAGCGGGTCACGGTGGCGAGCGCCGTCGCGATGGCCGACGGCTGCCTTGGCGAGCCCGATCCAATGGTTGAGATCGAGATAGACGAGGCGAACACCCTCGGGAGGATCGACGAGCGCGGTGGGCCACACGTACTCGGTGTCGGATCGTCGGAGGCCGGCGCGCACCTGCCAAAGTGTAGGAAGCAAGCAAGCGCTCGCCCCGTCTCCACGGGCACGGCCTCTGAGCGAGCTAGCCTCAGGGGCCGGCATGTCGAACGACCCGCCGGCCCCTTTCGACTTGGAACGCTCTCGTGGCTGCGGCAAAGAACGCTGCGATGATCGCCACCGCCGAAGGCGCCGGCACGCCGAGCGACCGTGACGTCATCGCCTCCTCATTGGAGCGGCCCGAATGCTTCGAGGCCGTCTTCGAACGCCACGCGACGGCGATCTATCGCTACCTCCGGCGGCGCGTGGGCGCTGCGCTCGCGGAGGAGCTCACCGCCGAGACGTTCGCGCGCGCCTTTCGCGCTCGACGTCGGTTCGATCGTCGCGGCGAAGCCGCGCTGCCCTGGCTATACGGAATCGCTGCCAACCTCCTGCGCATGCACCGGCGCGGGGAGGAGCGCCGTCTGCGCGCCTACGCCCGCGCAACGGAGCGTGGCTCCGAGCCTTCGCTGAGCGCGGACTCGGAGTATCGCCTCGATGCCGCGGCATTGAGACCGGTGCTGGCCGAGGCCCTCGCCGGCCTCCCGCACGCTCAGCGCGAGGTGCTGCTCCTCCACGCCTGGGCCGACCTCTCCCACGAGGAGATCGCGGCAGCGCTCGACATCTCGGCGGGGACGGTGCGAAGCCGTCTTCACCGCGCGCGCGCGCACGTCGCGGAACGGCTCGCGCGGTCCGGCAACAAAGCGGGTGACGACTCGATGCGCACGACGCCATGAACCAGATCGACGAACTGATCCGTTCCGTCGGAGCCGACACCCCCGCCGCCGACCGTGCAGAGCACGACGCCATTGACGCCGCACGCAGATCCTTGCGCGCGGCGATCGCGGCCGAGCAGAGCGGCCGAGGCACACGCAACCGTCGCCGTCGGCTGATCGCGCTTGCCGCCGCTCTCGTCTTGGCCGTTGTTCTCTCGACCGCGGCGTTTGGCGTCGGTCAGGACATTGTGAGCTGGCTGGCAGGTGCCAAAGACGTGGATGCGCCGGTGCCAACGGCGTCAGACGTCGTCGTCGCCTCCGGCGAGGCCGGCGTGCCGTGGCGGATCGTCGCCACGGCGAGTGACCAAGGACTCTGTCTCTTTCTCGTCATCGAGGTGAGCGGCGAAAGGGGCGGCTCGGGCGGCTGCGGTTACCGCGACATCCGCGGCGATCTTCCCCCCGATCTCCGCGGGAACCCGTCAGCGAAATGTCTTGCAACGCCGACGACAGTCGTGCCCTGCGGATCACTCCCCCGCCATTGGATGTCAGCGCCCGGGAGCGGGTGGGATACGCAGGGCGGGCTTGAGCGGACGTTCGCACGTGGGCTGCTGGCGGAAGGGGTGGCGAGCGTGGAACTCGTCCTCACCGACGGGAAGACGGTGCGCGCACACGTCGTCGAGCGGCCGGACGGCCTTCCGCTCAACTTCTACTGGGCGGCGTTTCCGTGTCCTCTTCGGCCCTACCGTGGAGATCTGCAGGAGTGTGCAGAGGACGATGGGCCAGACATAGAGATGGCCATCGCGCGGGATGTAAATGGTGAAGTCCTCGAGCGCAGGGTGCCGGTTTGGAACGGGAACCCGACCGGAGGCCCGAATGGACCCGCTCCCCCGACGCCGCTATCAGAAACCCCCTGATTCCGCCTGCGATCGGCGTCGGCCGCCGCGGCGCTGGTGTGGCGCCGTCGAGGCCTCCGCCGGCGAAGCCCTGGAGGTTCGCAACGGCCGCTCGCCCTCCTCCGGTGGTTCCGTGGATCGATCGACCGACGCCGCCCACCCTGCGTCGGCGGCGGAGACGACCAACGCAGCCACCAGCGAGTAGCCGTTCGCGCGCAGGAAGAACTCGACGAGACCGCCGCATCCCGGATGGTCACCATTGGAACACCGTTGGAACACATCGCTGGAGCGCTGTGGACTTCTGTGGACTTCTACGGACGAGCCATTCCGGCGCATCCTCGGCTTTTGTAGGGAAATAGCGGAATCCGCCTGTCAGACGCGCTTAACTCAATGAAGGGGTCCCCGGTTCGAGTCCGGGCGTCGGCTTCGACCGATTTGCAGGGAAAAGCGCTTGCCTCGATGTCTCTGCGGGGTCGCGCTTTCTCGAACACATCGCTGCAAATGCGTGTTCCAACGTTTCCGGTGGAGAAATCTCATTTGCAGGGCTTTTTATTGCCTCAGGCACGGGAGAGACTTCTTGCGGTGAATGAAGGGCTCTCCCGGCAGTCGAAGGAAGGATCTCCCGTGAGCGGCTTGATCCTGTAAGGGGGTGCGACGACGGGCGCCGGTGTGTCCGCTCGGGCGATCGGTGCGCCGCTGGCGCCGGCCGTATTCTCTCGCCCGTGATAACGAAGGTCGGGCAAGCCTTTCCGGAGGCGACGCTCTCCCTGCCCCGGCGCGAGGCGCTCGCAAAGGCGATCGA
>WNFV01009999.1_pt1 | contig 11458 bp, 10 predicted proteins | sample 5400101 | NCBI WGS metagenome assembly WNFV01 (sample SAMN13153361, study PRJNA577476) | soil metagenome | isolation source: 115 cm soil or saprolite under grassland replicate 1 | place: USA:California | collected 2016-06-15
ACGAGATGCAAATCAGGAACCAGACCGTTCTGCTCGACGCGAAAAAGAAAGAGATCAACACCATCAACGCCAAGTACGACGAAGACAAGCGCCGGTATGTCGAGCTGACCAGCGGGAAAGCCGGGGCCCCCGCACAGAAAAAGTAGGCGCTGCGGCTAGCGGGCGAGCTTGCGTTTCAGGATCTCGTTGACCTGGGAAGGATTCGCCTTGCCCTGGGTCGCCTTCATCACCTGACCGACGAGGGAGTTGAACGCTTTTTCTTTCCCGGCGCGGTAGTCCTCGGCTTGCTTTGCGTTCGCGGCGAGCACTTCGTCCACGATTTTCTCGATCGCGCCTGTGTCGCTGATCTGTTTCAGGCCGCGCTTCTGGATGATCTCGTCCGCACTGCCTTCTCCGTTCCACATGGCGTCGAATACTTCCTTCGCCATTTTTCCGGAAATCGTTCCATCTACGATGCGATCTATCAATCCACGCATTTGTCTAGCCGTGATTGGAGCCTGCTTGATTCCGATGCCCCTCTCGTTCAATTTAGCGCTCGTGTTTACGGCATTCCAGTTAGCGCTTTGCTGAATGATTTCCGGTGTCGCGTCTTCGGTTGTTTCCTCGAAAAACACCGCCAGATCTCGGTCGCTGGTCAGAACTGCTGCAATGGAGGGCGTCAAGGCAAACTGATCCGTGAACCTCCTAAATTTCACCCCAGGAAGCTCCTGCATCGAAGCCTTGACTTGTTCAATCCATTCTTCCGACACCTCTAGCGGGAGTAAGTCCGGATCCGGAAAGTAACGGTAATCGTGCGCCTCCTCCTTGGTGCGCATCGCGCGCGTCTCGTCGCGGTCGGGATCGTAGAGCCTCGTCTCCTGCACGATTTTGCCGCCGTCATCCAGAATTTCGATCTGGCGCTTCACCTCGAACTCGATCGCGCGCTCGAGGAACCGGAATGAGTTGAGGTTCTTGGTCTCGGTGCGCGTGCCGAGCGGCGCCCCGGGGCGGCGCACCGAGACGTTGGCATCGCAGCGGAACGAGCCTTCCTGCATGTTCCCGTCGCAGATGTCGATCCAGCGCACCAGCGCGTGGAGCGCCTTGGCATACGCGACCGCCTCCTCCGCCGAGCGCATGTCGGGCTCGGAGACGATTTCCAGCAGCGGGACTCCGGCCCGGTTCAGATCGATCCCGCTTGCGATCCCGCTTGAGTCCCGGAAGGCTTCGTGCAGCGACTTGCCGGCGTCCTCTTCGAGGTGGGCCCGCGTCAGGCGGATCGCCTTCTCCCCGCTCTTCGTGAGGATCCTGATTTCCCCCCCTTTGACGATGGGAAGCTCGTACTGGCTGATCTGGTAGCCCTTGGGCAGATCCGGGTAGAAATAGTTTTTCCGCGCGAAAACCGAACGCCGATTGATCAGCTTTTCTCCGCCGACCGCGAGCCCGAACCGGATCGCGCGCTCCACCGCCCCGCGGTTTGCGACCGGCAGCACCCCGGGCAGCGCGATGTCCACCGCGCTCGCCTGGGTGTTGGGCGCCGCGCCGAAGGCCGTCGATGCGCCGGAGAACATCTTCGACACAGTGGAGAGCTGCGCGTGCGTCTCCAGGCCGATGACGATTTCCCAGTTCATGGACGGATCCCGGCGGGCTCGCGCTTGTGCCAGTCCGTCGCCTTCTGATACTGATGGGCAACGTTGAGCATCCTCGCTTCGCTGAAGTAGTTCCCGACGATGTGCAGACCCACCGGAAGATCGTCTCTCCCAAACCCGCACGGGATCGACATGCCCGGAAGCCCCGCGAGGTTGGCGGGAATCGTGTAGATGTCGTTCAGGTACATCTGCACCGGGTCGGCCGCTTTGGCGCCGATCTTGAAGGCCACCGTTGGCGAGGTCGGTCCGACCACAAGGTCACAGCGTTTGAAAGCCTCGACGAAATCGTTTGCGATCAGCCGCCGGATCTTCTGCGCCTTGAGGTAGTAGGCGTCGTAGTAGCCGTGAGAGAGGACATAGGTGCCGATGAGGATGCGGCGCCTGACTTCGGCGCCGAAGCCTTCGGCGCGGGTGCGGCGATACATGTCGGCGAGGTCGCGGTACTCCTTGGCGCGGTGGCCGTAGCGCACCCCGTCGAAGCGCGACAGGTTCGACGAGGCCTCGGCGGGCGCGATGACGTAATACGCCGGCACGGAAAGACCGCTGGTCGGCAGACTGACCGGGACGCGCCTTGCGCCGAGCTTTTCAAGCTGCGCGAGCGCCGCCTCCACCGCCTTGCCCACGTCGGCGGCAAGCCCCTTGCCGAAATGTTCCTTCGGCACACCGATGCGCAGGCCCGCGAGCGGTTTCTCAAGATCCCGGGTGTAGTTTTCTGCGGGGTGATCGACCGAGGTCGAATCGCGCGCATCGAACCCGGCCATCACGTTCAGAAGCAGCGCGAGGTCTTCGGCGCTTTTGGCCAATGGGCCGCCCTGATCGAGGCTGGAGGCGAACGCGATCATGCCGTAGCGCGAAACAAGCCCGTAAGTCGGCTTCAGCCCCGATACTCCTGAGAGCGCGGCGGGCTGACGGATCGAGCCGCCGGTGTCGGTGCCGGTCGCCGCCGGCGCCATGCGTGCAGCCACCGCCGCGGCCGAGCCGCCCGAGGAGCCGCCGGGCACGTACGCCTGACTCCAGGGATTTTTCACCGGACCGTAGAACGAAGTTTCGCTCGAGGATCCCATGGCGAACTCGTCCATGTTGGTCTTGCCGAGGATCACCGCGCCGGCGTTGTTGAAACGCTCGATCACGTGCGCGTCGTAGGGGCCGATGAAGTTCGAGAGGATCCGGGAACCGCACGTCGTGAGCCAGCCGCGCGTCACGAAAATGTCCTTGTGCGCGAAGGGGATGCCGGTGAGGGGCTGCGCTCCACCCTTCGCGATGCGCTCGTCGGCCGCGCGCGCTTGCGCGAGACTTTTTTGCGCGTCGACGGTGATGAAGGCGTTGAGCGAGCCGTTCAGCTTTTCAACGCGCCCGAGAAAGAGTCGGGTCAGCTCGACGCTGGAGATTTTTCCTTGCGCGAGCGCGGCGGCAAGTTCCTTGAGCGAGGCGTTCAGCACCCGTCACCCCTCACGCCTTCACCCATCCAGACTTTACTCAATGACTTTTGGAACGAGATACAGACCCGCTTCGACCTGCGGCGCCACCGACTGGAACTGCTCCCTTTGATCCTTCTCGGCGACCCTGTCCTCGCGCAGGCGCAGCGCCAGCCCTTGAGCGTGTGTCATCGGTGCGATGCCCTCGGTATCGACCTTCTGCATTCTCCCGATCAGCTCGAAGATGTCGGTCAACTGGGCCTGGACGGTCCGGGCTTCCGCGTCGCTGATGCCGATTCGGGCCAGCTCGGCGATGCGTTGGACTTCCTGCAGGGACAGCGGCATGAAAAATCGCTTAAAGCGAAAATTTATTTGCTGTATTATAGCGCAATCGAGAACCCTCTTTCCTAAAGGAAATCAGCAGGATGTTCGGCTTTTTGCGTGGCTATTTCTCGGACGACATGGCGATTGACCTGGGCACGGCCAATACGCTGATTTACGTGCGCGGCAAAGGTATCGTGCTCAACGAGCCTTCGGTCGTGGCGATCCGCCAGGAAGGCGGGCCCAATTCCAAGAAGACGATTCAGGCGGTCGGCAAGGAAGCGAAAATGATGCTCGGCAAGACGCCGGGCAACATCACCGCGATCCGGCCGATGAAAGACGGCGTGATCGCCGACTTCACCGTCACCGAGCAGATGCTGAAGCAGTTCATCAAGAAAGTACACCATTCGCGCCTGTTCGCGCCCTCACCGCGCATCATCATCTGCGTGCCCTGCGGCTCGACGCAGGTCGAGCGGCGCGCGATCCGCGAGGCCGCCATCGAGGCCGGCGCGAGCCAGGTGTTCCTGATCGAGGAGCCGATGGCCGCGGCGATCGGCGCGGACCTGCCGGTCGCGGAAGCCACGGGCTCGATGGTGGTGGACGTCGGCGGCGGGACGACGGAAGTCGGAGTCATCTCGCTCGGCGGCATGGTCTATTCGGGCTCAGTGCGCGTCGGCGGGGACAAGTTCGACGAAGCCATCATCAACTACATCCGCCGCAACTACGGCATGCTGATCGGGGAGACCACGGCAGAAACGGTCAAGAAGGAAATCGGCTCGGCCTTCCCCGGCTCCGAAGTGCGCGAGATGGAGGTGAAGGGCCGCAACCTCGCGGAGGGCATCCCCCGAAGCTTCACGATTTCCTCGAACGAGATCCTGGAGGCGCTCACCGAACCGCTCAACCAGATCGTCGGCGCGATAAAGGGCGCGCTGGAGCAGACCCCGCCCGAGCTGGGCGCCGACATCGCCGAAAAAGGCATGGTGCTCACCGGCGGCGGAGCGCTCTTGCGCGACCTCGATCGCCTCCTCATGGAAGAAACCGGGCTGCCCGTGATCGTCGCAGACGATCCGCTCACCTGCGTGGTGCGCGGCTCGGGCAAGGCGCTGGAAAGAATGGACAAGCTGGCGAGCATCTTCGCGAGCGAGTAGGGTGGTGGGCAATCCGGGGCTCGAGACTGGGGAAAAGCAAGTGCTGCACCTGTGTTCGTAACGGGTTGCATTGCCCAGGCCGCTCAAGCCCCAGCTCCCAGACCGATGGATTACCAGCCGCCGCCGTTTTTCAGCCGCGGTCCCGCGCCGCTCGTGCGCCTGGGGTTTTTCGCGTGTCTCGCGGTTCTCCTGATGGTGCTCGACGCGCGTTTCCGTTACGCCGAGTCCTTGCGCCAGGTCGTCGCCCTGCTTGTCTATCCGCTGCAGCGCGCGGCAGTCGCTCCGGTGGAACTGTTCAGCGCTTCCGCCGGATTCTTCACGACACAGGTGTCGCTCAAGCAGGAGAACGAGCAACTCAAGGCAAAGCAGCTGCTGGCGGCGAACGACCTGTTGACGATCGAAGCGCTGCGTGCCGAAAACGCGCAGCTGAGGCGATTGCTCGAGGCGCGCGAGCGCCTGCCGCGTCACTCCACGCTGGCGGAGATCCTCTATCAGGGGCGCGATCCTTTCTCGCGCAAGGTGATCATCGACAAGGGGAGCTATCAGGGCATCCAGCTGGGACAGGCGGTGATCGACGATGTCGGCGTCGTCGGACAGGTGACGCGCGTGTATCCGCTGCTCTCCGAAGTGACCCTGATCACGGACAAGGAGCAGAGAACACCGGTGCAGGTCCTGAGGAACGGCTTGCGTGCCGTCATCTACGGCGGCGGGGAAAGGGGCACGCTCGACTTGAGCTGGACGGCCTCGAACGCCGACGTACTGGCCGATGACGTGCTCGTGACCTCGGGCATCGACGGCACTTATCCGGCCGGCCTTCCGGTCGCGAAGGTCTCGCGCATCGAGCGCGACGCCGCCTACTCGTTCGCAAAGATCACCTGCATCCCCACCGCCGGCACGGACCAGAACCGGCAAGTGCTCGTGCTGTCCCGGGAAGCGAACCTCCCGGCAGCCTCCGTCGAAACGGAATCCGTGGCGGGCAAGCTCCCCAAACAAAATCGCGCCAGAAAACGCGAATGAGCGCGAGGGGAACCTAGTGCCTTTCTACGAGCAGCCGCAGCGCACCCTGCTGTCCGCCAAGGCGGCCTATATGGCGCTCACTCTGGTGCTCGCCTTGCTGTTCAACCTGCTGCCTTGGCGCGACCTCATCGGGCTGCCCGACATGGTTGCACTCGTGCTCACCTTCTGGTGCGTGCACCAGCCCCGCAAAATGGGCATCGGCATCGCCTGGTTCGTAGGGCTCGTGATGGACGCGGGCAACGGCGCGCTCCTCGGCCAGCATGCCTTCGCTTACGCCTTTCTCGCCTTCGCTGCGATCAGCCTGCACCGGCGCATTCTGTGGTTCTCGCTGTGGCGGCAAGCCGCACACGTGCTGGTGTTGCTGCTCACAAGCCAATTGCTGATGCTCGCCGTGCGCCTTGTCGCGGGCGGGGCGTTCCCGGGATTGAGCTATTTCGCGGGAAGCTTCATCGCCGCGGCGCTGTGGCCCACCGCGACCTTTCTGCTTCTCCTGCCGCAGCGCAGGCCCGGGAGCATGGACGAGAACCGGCCGATCTGAAGACTCATGCGTCTCCCGGAGATCCGAAACACCAAGCGGGAGCTGCATTACTTCCAGCTGCGCCTGGGCGTCGCCGGGGTCGTCGTGCTCGCCGCGTTCACGCTTCTGTTCGCGCGCTTTTTCTATCTGCAGGTCATCCAGCACCAGTACTACGACACCAAGGCCGAGGACAACCGCATTTCGATCGTGCCGAATCCGCCCAACCGCGGTCTCATTCTCGACCGCAACGGCGTGGTGCTCGCCCGCAACTACTCCGCCTACACGCTGGAGCTCACCTTGAGCAAGATCGCCGACCTCGAAGGCACGATCGACGAACTCGCGGCCATCGTCGACATCCAGCCCAAGGACCGGCGGCGCTTCCAGCGTCTGAGGGACGAAAGCAAGGGACGCGACACCCTGGCGATCCGCACCCGCCTCACCGACGAAGAGGTGGCCAAGCTCGCGGTCAACCGCTACCGTTTTCCCGGCGTGGACATCAAGGGGAGGCTGTTCCGGCAGTATCCACTCGGAGAGGTCGCCTCGCACGTCGTGGGTTACATCAGCCGCATCGACGACCGCGACCTCGAGCGCATAGAGGAGACGGCGGAGTCGGGCAACTACAAGGGCACCGACCACATCGGGAAAACCGGCCTCGAGCAAAGCTATGAGCGCACGCTGCACGGCACGACCGGCTTCGAACAGGTCGAAACGGACGCCGGGGGACGCATCATGCGCGGGGCGAGCGTGCGCACGCTCGCCCCGCGCACGGCGCCCGTCCCCGGAAATACCCTGGCGCTCACCCTCGACATTCGCCTGCAGGAAGCCGCCGAGCGCGCCTTCGGCGAAAACCGCGGGGCGCTCGTCGCGATCGAGCCTTCCACCGGAGGAATACTCGCCTTCGTATCCAAGCCCGGCTACGACCCGAACCTCTTCATCGACGGCATCGACCCGGCAAACTGGGACGCGCTCAACAACTCCCCCGACAAGCCGCTCAACAACCGCGCGCTCACCGGCCTTTACCCGCCGGGGTCGACCTTCAAGCCCTACATGGCGCTCGCCGCGCTCGAGCTCGGCAAGCGAACGCCCTCCCAGCTGATTTTCGATCCCGGCTACTTCCTCTTGGGAAGCAACCGTTTCCGCGATTTCAAGGCGAGCGGCCACGGCTACGTCGACATGTACAAGTCGATCGTCCAGTCCTGCGACACCTATTACTATTTGCTCGCGAACGACCTCGGCATCGACAACATCGCGCGCTTCATCGGCCAGTTCGGTTTTGGGAGCCGTACCGGAATCGATGTCGAAGGCGAGTTCGTGGGCGTGCTGCCCTCTCCGGAGTGGAAGATGAAGCGGTTCAAGAAGCCGGAGCAGCAAAGGTGGTTCCCGGGCGAGACCATCAGCGTGGGCATCGGCCAGGGCTACAACTCCTACACTCCGGTGCAGCTGGCGCAGGCCGTCGCGACGCTCGCCAACGACGGCGTGATGTTCCGTCCGCATTTCGTCGACTATATCGAGAACCCGAAGACGGGCGAGCGCTCCTACGTGGAGTCTCAGCCGATCAGGACGATCCCGCTGAAAGCCCGGAACCTGGAAGTGATCAAGCACGCCATGGTCGGGGTCAACAAGGAAGGCACCGGCGCGGGCGCCTTTGCCGGCGCCGACTACACGAGCGCGGGCAAGACCGGCACCGCCCAGGTCGTGGCGCTGAAGCAGACCGAAAAATACGTCGAGTCGCGCGTCGCCGAGCACTTGCGCGACCACGCGCTTTTCATCGCCTTCGCGCCGGCGGACGGTCCGCGGATCGCGCTCGCCGTGCTGGTGGAGAACGCCGGGTTCGGGGCGCGCGCGGCGGCGCCTGTCGCGCGCAAGGTGCTCGACTACTACCTGCTCGGAAAGCGCGTCGACAAGCCGACGGAACCGGTGCACCTGCCCGGCAAGCGCAGCGACAAGCCGGCGGAACCCGCGCCTCTCCTCGGCAAGCCTAGCGACGAGCCGGCGGAACCCGCGCCCGAGGAGGACGAAGGCAATGATTAGGCGCCTCATCGAGCGGCTCACGGCCAAGATCGACGCGCCGCTGCTCGGCATCGTGGCTTGCCTGCTCGTGCTCGGCTTCGCTACGCTCTACAGCGCCGCCTATCAGGCGCCCGCGCGGGTCAGCGCTCAGGTGCTCAACGTGCTCCTGGCGCTCGCGCTGATGTGGGTCGCGGCCCAGGTTCCGCCGCAGGTTTTCATGCGTTACGCTCTTCCCGCCTTCGTGCTGGTCCTGCTGATGCTCGCCGGCGTCGCCTTGTTCGGCGACGTGAGGAACGGCGCCCGCCGATGGTTGCCGCTCGGTTTCGCGAGCGTCCAGCCCTCGGAGCTCATGAAGATCGCGATGCCGCTCATGCTCGCCCGGTACTTTCACCGGCACGAGGCGGCGCTCCGGCTTCGCGAATACGCCGTCGCCATCGTGCTGCTCGCGGTGCCGACCGCGATGATCGCGCGCCAGCCCGATCTGGGCACGGCGCTGCTCGTCGCCGCGGCCGGCTTCTACGTGATCTTTCTCGCGGGCCTGTCCTGGAAATTCATCGCGGGCGGCTCCGCCCTGGTGATCGCCAGCCTCTATCCCCTGTGGGGCATGCTGCACGACTACCAGCGCAGGCGTTTTCTCACCCTGCTCGACCCTTCGTCCGATCCGCTCGGCGCGGGCTATCACATCATCCAGTCCACCATTGCCGTGGGCTCCGGCGGCATCACCGGCAAGGGCTGGCTGGGAGGCACCCAGACGCATCTCGAGTTCATCCCGGAACGCGCCACCGATTTCATTTTCGCGGTATATGCCGAGGAATTCGGGCTGATCGGGGTGAGCCTCCTGCTCGTGCTCTACCTCGCGCTCGTCATGCGCGGGCTGATGATCGCGGCCAACGCGCCGACTTTCTTCACGCGGCTGCTCGCGGGCTCGATCACCCTCACCTTCTTCACCTACGCGGCGGTCAATATGGGCATGGTGAGCGGGCTGCTGCCCGTCGTCGGGGTGCCGCTGCCGCTCATCAGCTACGGCGGAACCTCGCTCGTGACGCTGTTTCTCGGTATCGGCATACTGATGAGCATCCAGCATCACCGCACGCTCGTGCAGTCGTGAAAAGGCCTGACCGATCTTACGCCGCCGCGTGCGCGGCGCGGGCGTTCCTGCTCGTGGCGTTCGTGGTTACTGCACTCGCCGGCTGCAATCTCGAGCCGAGGCACATCGGGGACACCCGCGACGACGGCCCCGGCGGACCGCTCCCGAGCAACCCCGACAGAATCGCCGATGCAAGACCCAGATCCGAGCCGCTCAACCCGGGCGCCAACAGCCCCTACACCATCTTGGGCAGGAAATACGTTCCCTACCAGTCGCTCACGCCGTACCGAGCGCGCGGCATCGCGAGCTGGTACGGGCGCAAGTTTCACGGAAAGCCCACCTCCAGCGGCGAGCGCTACGACATGTACGCGATGACCGCGGCGCACACGATCCTGCCGATCCCCAGCTACGCGCGCGTGACCAATCTTTCGAACGGCCGCAGCGTCGTCGTGCGCGTCAACGACCGCGGGCCGTTCCACTCCGAGCGCATCATCGACCTGTCCTATGCGGCCGCGTACAAGCTCGGTTACGTCAACGCCGGCAGCGCGAGCGTGGAAGTCGAGGCCATCTTGCCGCGAGGATCGGCGGCGGCGCGCGAGCTGCGGGCGCTGCGGCCGGTATAATTCGCTCAGCGGTCCCCATGTCACGCAATCTCGCCGCCTGTCTTGTCCTGCTGCTTTCCGGCGCCGCGCTCGCCGCCGCGCCGCAGCCGCCCGTCGTGGATGCGCGCGCGTGGCTGCTCCTGGACGCAACCAGCGGCCAGTTGATCGCAAGCCGCAATCCGAAGGAGCGCATCGAGCCGGCATCGCTCACCAAGCTCATGACCGCGTACCTCGCGTTTGCGGCGCTGAAGGGCAGGTCGCTTGCCCTCGGTCAAACGATCCGGGTGTCGGAGCGCGCGTGGCGCGCGGGCGGCTCGCGCATGTTCATCGAGCCGCGCAAGCCCGTCACGATCGAAGAGCTGTTGCACGGAATGATCATCCAGTCGGGCAACGATGCCTGCATCGCGCTTGCCGAAGCCGTCGCGGGCTCGGAACCTGCGTTCGTGGAACGGATGAACCGCGAGGCCAGGCGCCTCGGCATGACAGACACGAATTTCACGAATTCGAGCGGGCTGCCCGGCCCCGGGCACTATTCGACGGCGAGCGATCTCGCGCTGCTCGCCTCCGCCTTGATCCGTGACTATCCCGAGTACTACAAGCTGTATTCGGAACGTGAATACCGCTACAACGACATCACGCAGCGCAACCGCAACGAGCTCCTGTGGCTCGACCCGAACGTGGACGGGGTGAAAACCGGCCATACGGAAAGCGCCGGTTACTGCCTCATCGCCTCGGCACGGCGCGGCGCGCGACGGCTGGTGTCGGTGGTCATAGGCACGGCGTCGGAGCGTCTGCGCGCCCGCGAGAGTCAAAAGCTGCTCAACTTCGGGTTCCAGTCCTATGACGCCCTGCGTCTGTACCAGAAGGGCGATGCGATCGGTAAGCTCCAGGTATGGAAAGGCAGCAAGCGCGAGCTGAAGGCGGGTGCCGGCGCGGACCTGTACGTGACGGTGCCCAAGGGCACCGCCGACCAGCTGCAGGCGGAGCTCGTGAGCCAGCAGCCGCTCATCGCGCCCCTGGAAGCGGGCCAGCGCGTCGCGACGCTGCGCGTGTCGCACGGCGGCAAGCCGCTGGCAGAGTATCCGGTGATCGCGCTCGAGCACGTCGCGGCGGCGGGATTTTTCGCGAGAACCTGGGATTCGGTGCGGCTGTGGTTTCAGGTGAGGAAACGCGAATGATTCATCTCAACGGCGAGTTCATGCCGATCGAGCAGGCAAAAATCTCAGTCCTGGATCGCGGCTTCATCTTCGGCGACGGGGTCTACGAGGTGATCCCGGTGTATTCGCGGCGGCCGTTCCGCCTCGAGGAGCATCTTGCCCGGCTCCAGGCGAGCCTCGACGGGATACGCCTTGCCAATCCGCATCCACTCCCGAAGTGGGCCGAGCTCGTCGTAAAAATCATCGCCGGAAACCCCTGGGAAGACCAGACCGTCTATCTCCAGGTCACCCGGGGCGCGGCCAAGCGGGATCACGCCTTTCCGAAGGGCCTCAAGCCCACGGTTTTCCTCATGGCGAGCGAGCTCGTGACCCCCTCCGCGGAGCTCCTCGAGAACGGCGCCAAAGCGATCGTGCTGCCCGATTTCCGGTGGCTGCGCTGCGACATCAAGTCGACTTCGCTGCTCGGCAATTGCATGCTGCGCACGCTCGCCGCAGACCAAGGCTGCGTCGAGGCGATCCTGGTGCGCGACGGCCAGCTCACCGAAGCGTCGGCGAGCAA
>WNFV01008615.1_pt1 | contig 11456 bp, 12 predicted proteins | sample 5400101 | NCBI WGS metagenome assembly WNFV01 (sample SAMN13153361, study PRJNA577476) | soil metagenome | isolation source: 115 cm soil or saprolite under grassland replicate 1 | place: USA:California | collected 2016-06-15
GGTGGTACGGTAGAGCCGAGACGCCACCGGAGACACCTCCGTGGGACCTGCAGGTTGGCAACCGCAATGTTCCCGTTGTGGCGTCTCTTCTATTCAGCCCTACTGTCCGACCGGGTCCTCACCGCGTAAGTCCTGTCAATAAGTCGGCGGGTCGTCGTTGAACCGGCCGGCCTTGGTGCCGTTGGCCTTGGTCCGCTCGGGCTTGGCGGTGGCCCACTTCAGCGAGGGGCCGACCTCCTCTGCGGTGACCTCGACCACCGTGCGGCGCTCCCCCTCGGGCGTCTCCCAGCTCCGGGTCTTGAGCTGGCCGAGGACGATCACGCGGTCGCCCTTGGACAGGGAGTCGCCACTGGTACCTGGTACGGATCGAGAAGGGTGTGAATGGCTAGGGTTTGACCACTGATCGTGGTGCTCGAGTTCGACGTGGGCGCTGATGTTGATCATCGGTGGGACTGCTGCGGGTGGCTGGTGGGGTCGTGGTCGTCGTGGTCGTCGAGCAGGTCGCTGAGGTAGCAGGACCAGGAGCCGCTGGAGGCCTCGGCCCAGGCGTTGGCCATGCCGAGGTGCATGTCGAGCAGGTAGGCCAGGGTGATGGGGGCGACGGCGGCGGCGACCTCGGTGAGGGCGTCGTTGCGGGCGGCGCGGGCGGTGATGCCGTAGCGGCGCAGCCGCTGGCCGAGGCTGGCCTGGCGCAGGGGCCGTCCCGGGATGCCGCCGGGGAACAGCCAGCCGCCTGACTGCTCGGCGGCGGGTTGCACGCTGGTTGGCGCGGCGTGGTCGCGCAGGCTCCAGGCCCAAGTGCCGAGCGGCTCGGGCAGCTCGAGCCAGTGGGCACCGCGGGAGAGGCAGACGAGGTCGCCGCGGCGGTCCAGGTCGCTGGTGCGCAAGGCGACCAGGCGGCTGAGGTGCTGGCCGTAGACGGTGACGAGCAGCCCAGCGACTCGGTCGGCGACCGGGATGCCGGGTTGGTGGAGCAGGGTGCGCACGATCGTGGTGCGGCGTTGGGCGTCGGCGGCCTGGGTGGGGTCGAGGGTGGCGCGCTTGGGGAAGACCAGGGCTGGGCACAGGCCGCCGGGTTGGGCCCAGCGGAGGAAGCGACGCACCGCGAACGCGGTCGCCGGGCCGCACAGCCAGGTGTCGAGGTCGTCTTGGGTGCAGGTCGCCAAGGTGTGATGGCGTTGGTCTCGGAGCCAGCCGAGCCAGGCTGCGGCGGCGCGCACGCCTGCCTGGGCGGCGGCGATCGAGCCGGCCAGCCCGCGGCGGGGTCGGCCTTGCTGGCGGGCCAGGTGGACCAGCAGTCGGGTGCGGGCGAAGCAGGCCAGCAGCCAGCGGTCCTCGGCGATGGTGATGGTGACGAGCAGCCCCTCCAGCCAGGTGTGGAAGCCGACCAGCAGCTCGTCGCGGGTGGGTAGCGCGCCGGCGACGACCAGGATCGCTCGCAGGTGGGTGACCCACCTGGCAGCGGGCAGGGCGTCCAGCGCCTGGTGCGACAGCTGGACGCGTGCGTCGGCCAGGTCGGCCAGCAGGGCGGCGCCGGGGCTGCGTTGCAGCCAGCCGAGCATGCTGCGGGGACGGCTGACGGCCCCCAGCAGCTTGTGGACGGCCAGCATCTGGTCGGTGACCTGGGAGGCGCGCCCAAGCAGCAGGGCGTCCAGCCGCCCCCGGAGCACGCAGCGGGCGCATCGGCCGGTGGCATACAGACGGTCCTCGACGCCGCAGCAGCGACAGCGCAGGTCCCAGCGGAAGCCGATACAGCTGCCGCACCGGCCGGGGTCGGCGCCGAACAGGCGTCGGGTCTGCCCACACTGGGCGCAGGGGCCGCTGCGGGAGCGGGCCCGGTCCCAGCAGCGCGGGCAGCGTGGCCCGTCGGGCAGGTGACCGGCGACCGGGCCGACCTGGCCGCAGCCGGCGCAGGGCTTGGTAGGGCGGGGCGCGTGCGTGGAGCAATAGGGGGTGCCCGCAGCGACCCTGACGCAGTGGCGCAGCTGGCCGCAGACCAGGCAGCGGGCCAGCGGCAGCCGGTAGCAGCGGCGGCAGACGTCCGGGCCGCCGTCGCGGCCCTTGCCGACGATCAGCTCGGTGGTTCCGCAGACCCCGCACGGGCGCGCTGGCCGCTGGTAGCAGTCGGCGCAGCGCGGCCCGCTCGTGGTGGTGGCCGCCACCGGCCGCACCCGGCCGCAGCCGGCGCACGCCCGCGCGGGCGTGCTGTAGTGGCAGCGGCCAAGCGGCCGGCCGTGCTCGTCCCGGGAGACGACCGGGGCAAGTCGGCCGCACACCCGGCAGGGCTGGAAGGTTGCCGGGTCGCGTCGCCGGCAGCGAGGGCAGATCGCACGCCCGGTGCTGTCGCGGGCGCCCACCACCGCGGTCTGGCCGCAGCGCACGCACGGCTCCGGGTGGCGGCGCTGCAGACACCGGATGCACAGCCGCCCGCCCAGGGCGAGCGTGGTGAGCTGCCGGCGGGGCCTGTCACACCCCACGCAGCGGGCCCGCGCCACACCGGCGATCCCCGCAGCGTGCAGCTTCCACAGCAGCCGGACAAGCGCCAGCGGCCCGGTCGACGCCCCCGAGACCAGCGCCTGGGGGTAGGCGGCCAACCAGGCGGCGAGCTGTTCGCGTTCACGCACCCGTGGCGCCGCTCGCCTGAGCGGTCCGGCCAGCACGGCGGGGTCCGCCGGGCCGAGCGCGGCCCCAAGGACCTCCAGCGCACGCTGGTCGGCCCTGGCGCCGCGGCAGGGCGGGCAAGAGCCGACGGTGCCCGGCCGGCCGTGGACTTGCTCGGGGCAGCGCCGCTGGAGGGTCGGGGTCTGGCAGCGGACGCACACCATCCCGGCTGGGCCCGCGTAGCGCAGCCGCCGCTGCTGGCCGCACGCGGCGCAGGTCGGGATGGCAACGCCGGTCGCGCCGGCGGCCACCAGCGCGGTGGCCAGGTCGAACAGCAGCCGACCGCCCACCTGCCCGGCCGCAAGCAGTGACCCGGTCGCCTGCAGGCGGCGTTCCAGCTGGACCAGCGACCGGGTCGTCGGCGCGACCGCGGTCACCACCCGCACCAGCGAGTCGCTGCCGACACCGAGCTGGAGGCGACGCAGGACGGTGACGATGCGGACCAGCCGCTGACGGTCGCGGTCCTGCTGGCGGGCGCGGTGGCGGGCACGCGCCTTGCGGGCCTGGAGCCGCAGGCGGGGTGGTCGGAAACGATCGGGGTCGGGTGCCGGAGGCGGCGGCGGTCGAGTCAGGAAGGCCGCCCCTGCTCCAGCCGGGCCGCCACCGGCTTCAGGTGCGCCAGCCGCTGGCGGGCACCACCAGCGACCCTGCCCTCGGCAGACCCGGCGGGCGCCTGGCCAACCGCCCACAGGTCGGCCAGCGTGCAGTCCAAGATCTCGCACAGCCCAAACAGCACCTGCATGCGGGGTTGGCGTGGCGCGCGGGTCATCAGCTCGTGCGCCTGCGACGGCCCGAGCTTGATGCCGTTCTCGTCCAGCGCCTGCTCCAGCTGGGTGGCGCTGAACAAACCCTTGGCCGCCATCAGCTCCCGCAGCCGCCACTCGGCCACGCGGCCAAACGGCAGCTCCAGCTGTGGGGGTCGCCTGGCCTGCCGGTCCGCCATCTAGCCGCCCTCCCGCTCCCACGCGCGGCCGAGCACCTCGGCCAGCGCGCGCTGCAGCTCCCGGTTCATCTGGTCTGAAGTCACGTGATCGTAGATCTGCTGGGAGGACAGCAGCTTGTGACCGGCCTGGGTCTGCCGCCAGCGCACATCCCGACCCGCCGCGGCCATGTCGGTGAAATAGGTATGCCGCAGCACGTGCGGCACCACCAGCTCGTCCAGCCCCGCGGCGTCGCAGAGCTCCCGGAACACCCGGCGGAAGGCCACGTCGCTGACCGGGTGCTGGCGGCCGCCTCGGTCCAGCCGCTCCGAGGGAAACAAGAACGGGCCGGCGGGCAGCTCCGGCCGCACCCACTCCACGTACTGGCGCAACGCCTCCACCACCCACGGCAGCACCAGCTGCACCGCCCGCCGCCTGGGTCCTCCACCCGGGGAGGCCTTCCCAAAGCGGATGTGCACCACCGCGTAGCGGCCGAACTGTGGCGTCACCGGGTGCCGGTGCAGGTCCGCCAGCTCCAAGTGCACCAGCTCCGAGATCCGGCAGCCCGACCCGTACAGCAGCTTGAGCATCGCCGAGTCCCGCCAGCAGGTCACCAGCCCCTTGTCGCTGGCGACCCTGGCGGCCTCCACCCGCGCGTCGGCGGCGGCGAACAGCCGCTGCTTCTCGGCGTCGTCCAACGGGCGACGCTCCGGGGTGCCCTCGTAGGCCTCCAGATGCCGCGTGGTGTTCCAGTCGTGGCAGACCTGGGTCGGCGCCACCCCAAACAGCTCCCGGCAGCGGGCCACCCACGCATAGGCCGGGTTGGTCAGATAGGCCATGAACAGCCGCACCGTGCCCTGCCGGGCCCGCAGCGTGCTGCGCGCCAACCCCCGCTCGTCCTTCAGATACACCGACCAGCCGTCGATCAGCTCAGCGGTCCACTGCCACGGCCACACGCTGGCGTACCCCGCCAGGCCACCAAGCACCGACAGTTGCTTGGCGATGCTCGCCTGATCCCGTCCCCGCGCCACTTGGAAGCTGGTGAACCCCTCCAGCATCTCGGTGAACAACCCGGCCGCCTGATCCGGTCCCGGGCCGCTGGAGACCAGCCGAAGACCCCGCCCGCCGCTCACCGTCCGTGGCCCCCCGACCCCGCGACAAATCCGGATACCCCGGAGAATCTCCGGGCAGGCCGGAACCCTAGAGGTCAGCGCGACACCAACGCAAGTCGAGCCACCCACTCCAGCGATACCAGGCCAGCCGTCGCCTCCCGGAGCTGCACCTTCGCTCCTCATACCGCAGAAACGAACTCCGGACTGCCCGGAACAAGTCCGGGAACCAGATGCTCGGCCTGGCTGCGCCAGACGTTGACGCGGAAAAACGAGGTGTCGCCGTCCTTCCAGCCCTCGCCGTCCCTGACGCGGGGCGTGACCGCCAGCCGGAAGTTGCAGACGGCCGCGCCGTTGGGGGTGAAGGTGACCTCGGGGTCGTCGGTGAGGTTGCCGGTGATGGCAACGTGGGTGTCGGGCATGGTGTCCCCTCCTTGGGCTCGATGTGGGCTGCTCGGGGAGCGGACGAGGGCGGTCGCTCCCCTGGTGGTGCGGGCTAGCCGCCAGTCCTGTCGGCCTCCTCCCGGTCAGCACGCTCCCGCTGGTTGAAGCCGTCGGGGTCGCGGTCGTAGGCGTCTGCCATGTCGGCGGCCTCCACCAGCGCGTCGGCGAGCGCCCGCATGGCCGTGGCGCTGCCCCTGATGGCGGTCGCGCCGATCCGGACCTCGGCGTCGGTGCCGAACAGCAGGGTGGCCTTGGAGATGGCCGGTTGCAGCCGCTCTCGTGCGCCGATTTGCAGTTCGACCTTGGGCATGACGTGTCGCCTCCTTCGGGGCGTTGGGTGGTGGCGGGGGCCGACCCGACCACGTCCGGCCGGGCTGCCGGCCCCCGGGCTCACTGGCTGGTGATGATCTGGACGGGGACGCCGGCCGCGCGGGCGCGGCGCACCATGTCGGCGGTCCCCCGGCTCTGCTGGAGTGGGCCGACGGTGAAGGCCACCACCAGGTCGGGGCGGCCCTGCTGGAGCATCCGCGCGTTGCGGCGGAACCCGGCCGCCCTGCCGTGGCGGGTCCAGTCGGCGGGGTAGCGCTCCAGCCGCCAGCCACGCTGGTGGGCGAGCTGCCCGGCTAGCCGGTCGGCGCCGCGGGCATCCCCCTCGATGACCGTGACCTGGCCATCGCTGTGCTCGCTGACGAGCCGGTCGAGGACCTGCCAGAGTCGTGGGTGGTCGGTCCAGGTGCGGGAACCGCAGACAAGCAGCCGCATCGGCATGCACCTCCTTCGGGTGTGCTCGTAGACGGGTGTGGGTGACGGGTCCTGCCAGGGCTGTGCGTGTCAGGCCGAACCTCGCCATCGCCCCTGTGGGCTGGTGGTCCTGGCCCTGGTGCCCCCCGTCCGCTCTGAAGTTGTCAATGCGCTCGTGGCCGTGCTGGCCGGGCGTTGCCCGAAGGGCTCAGCCCCACCCGGGGCTGCCGCTGGCGCCGCGCCACCCCGGGCCGGTCGGGGTCAAGGGGCGCCGCAGGCGCTCCCGCAGGGACGCGAGGAACGCAGCGAAGCGAGTACCGCAGCGCCCTTGACGCCGGACGGTCCGGGGTGGCACCCGCCCGGCCTGCACGATCGGCGGGCAGGTCGCGGGGTGCAGGGGCCCCCGCGAGCCCGCGCGCAGCGCGGCCGCCGATCCCCGACCCTGGGTTGCTCCAGCCCTGATGGCGCAGGACACTCGCCAGGCCACGCCGCCCGGTGGCGGTGGTGGCTGGAGGTGCGGGGATGCTGGGTGATCCGGTGCTGGCGTTGGCGGTCCGGCTGCTGGTGCTGCTGGTGGTGCTGGCGCTGCTGGCGTCGATCGTCCGCACCACCCGCCGCCGCTGACCGGGTGGAGGGGAGGACCCGGGCCGTCGCCGGCCGGGCTGGTGGCCGGGCCGGCCGATGGTCGGGTGTGGACAACCGCGCAGTAACACTCAAGGACGACGTGGCGTTCTTCTGTGTGGCGCCGCTGCGTCCGTTGCCCCCCGACGGCGTGGTGGCGCCACCGGACCCGCGCGGGTAGGCCAGTCGCCAGCAGGACCGGGGGGATGGGAGGACGGAGCGGTGGGGGTCCGTCCTCCCGGGGGGGGCCGGCCGGCTCACCGCCGGTGGCGCTTGGCTTGGCGGCAGATGGGGCAGTAGCGCGGCGCGCACTTGCGGTTCTTGAGCCGCCGCTCCAGCAACCGGTCGCCGGGCCAGGTGGCCGCCACCACAAAGCCGATACCCTTGGCCTGGACGGCCCGGACGATCGCGGCGCCGCCGCCGGCGGTCTGGACCGAGATCCGGTCGGCGGCCACCAGCGCCCAGCGTTGTGCTGGGCCATGGCGTGCGGATTGGCGGGGTTGCCGATCGGCTCCAGGAAGTGCAGCAGGTACACGGTCCCCTGGACGTGCTGGCGCATGACGGCTCCTTCTGGTCGGCCCTGCCGGTCCCCTCCCCGGACGTGCCGGGGTCCCCGGGGCCGGAGGGGCCGCCCGAAGGGCGTCGCGCAGCGACGGGAGTACCGGACCGCAGGGAGGAACGGACCGGCCTTGCAGGCGCCGGGGTGGCACGACGCTCGGGGGAACAGGCAGGCCCACCCCCGGTGCCCACTGGCAGGTGCAGCGGCGAGGCCGGGATCACGGCTGGCCCTCCCGCTCCGCCGCCACCACCGTTGCCTGGCGGTGTGGTCGGCGTGCCCAGGCCCAGCGGGCGCAGCCGACCGCCCAGCGCTGGCTGGCCTGGCGGGCGCGGGTGCGAAGCCGCGGCTGGGGCCAGTGGCGGGCGGCGACCGCCAGCAGCACGGTCGCGTCCAGCCCGCAGCGGCGCCCCTCACGAATCAGCGCGACGGTGGCGGCCTGGTCGCCGTCGCGGGCAGCGGCGGCCACCGCCAGCCGTAGCCGGAAGCCGACCGAAAGCAGCGGCGCCTCGGCCGCCTCGGGCTCGGGCAGCGCGCTGTCGCTTCGGCCGCCCGGCGGCGGCGGGGCGCCGTCCGGGGTGACCGGCCGGCTGTCGGGGGGCGGCTGGATCGCCAGATGCCCCGCAAGACCGCTCAGCGCCGCCACGCCGCCGGCTTGGGCCTCGGCCCAGGTGCGGGCACCCGGCAGCACCTCAGCCGGTCGGAGGGAGCGAGCCAGCGCGACGATCGCGTGGGCGCGGGCGCGGTAGCCGTCCGAGATCCGGGTGCGGGCCACCATCAGGTGCTCATAGCGGCCGCGGGCGATCAGCCACGCCTCGCCCTCGCGAGCCTGCTGCACCGCCCCGGCCTCGATCCGGGGTCGCTCCCCGATCCGTGCGGAGCTGTTGCCGGTCGGCCCGTCCGGGTCCAGCCGCCAGGTCTGCTCGACCACCTTGACGACGCCAGCCGCGGCCAGCAGCCCGGCCGGGTCCGGCATCGCATGGAGGAGCAGGCCGCCGGAGCAGGCGCCGATCAGGCGGGCCTGCTGCCGCTCATCCCCAAGGCCGTCAGCCGACTGGGCGGACAGGTAGACCGCGCAGCCGGCATCCCGGACCCGTTCGGTGAGCTGGATGGCGGTCTCCCGCCCACCAGTGATCGCCGAGAACTCGTCGAACACCAGGGTGGTGTCCTCGCCCTTCCGGGGTTTGCGGAGGGTGGCGTAGTGGGCGAAGTCCTCCAGCAGCAGCCGCATGCACGCGTCAGCGTCCTCGCGGCCGGCCAGGTAGGGGGCGCGCAGGTAGGCGAAGTCGACGTCCTCGAACGACCAGCCGGCCTCGCCGGCGTCGAAGCCGCCCGCCACGGCGGCGAAGAAGTTGGCGAACCGGCCGATGGCGCCCTTGACGGCTCGGGCCTGGTCGCGGCCCACGAGGGATTCGGCTTCGCGGCGGCGGTCGGGGTCGTGCTCGTAGAGGCGGACCAGCAGCTCGGGGTCCATCCGCGCCATGAGCTGGGCCGAGCTGCGGACGGGGCCGTCCTCCCCGGGGGCGTTCAGCGCGAGGCGGAGCAGGAGGGAGGCGACGTCTTTGTAGTAGGGCTCGGTCCAGCCCAGCATCGCCACCAGCCGGTTGTGGATGGCGGCGGTGCTGCCGCGCCAGCCGTCCATGGGCAGCTCTGGCCAGAGGGCGACGCGGGCGTGGGGGTTGCCCACAGGTAGCCGGCCAGGGCTCGTTCGACGAAGCCGGGGTCGGTGCCTTTGCCGTCGATGACGAAGAACTTGCGCCCCTGCCGGGCAGTGATGAACGCCTCGCGTTCCACGTCGACGGTCTTGCCGGTCCCGCTGGTGCCGACGATCAACCTGGATCGGCCCTGCATGTGGCGGGGGACGGTGACCAGGCCGCGCTTGTCGGCCCAGCCGAGATCCCCGTCGACCTGCACGCCCAGGGGCGGGGCGTTCCAGTGGTCGTCGCGCACCACGGCGGCGCGGTGGACCGCGACGGCCATGCGCCGGGCCGCCTGGCGCTGGGTGCGGCGAACCTTGGCAGGGTCGATCGCCTGCCGCCGGCCGGCCAGGTTCAACGCGGCCGCCAGTAGGCCGGTGGGGACCGCGAGGGGGAGCTGGGGCCACAGGAACGCCCCCGGCATCGGCAGATGGAGCTCTGCCGCGCCGTACTGACGCGCCCACTCGACATACCCCGAGAAGTGATGCGCCAGCGCCGGCCCGGGGCCGCCCTGCACCACGACCACGCCGGCGAGGGCGGTGAGGGCGGCCAGGGCGAGCTTCCACCAGCGCAGGCCGGTCACCCGCAGCAACCCCTGGCCGGCCGCCCACGCGAACAGGGTGATGGGGCTCAGCAGGAACAGGCCGAGCGCCAGCTCGCCTCGCGCGGGTGGGCCGCCGGTGGGCATCCGGTGGCCGAGCTGGTTGTCGAACAGCGGCCGAGCGGGGTGGCCCCAGCCCCAGGTGGGCTGGTAGCGGCCCCAGCGGGGATCGTGGGGTGCCCAGCCGCCCCAGCTCCGCGGGTCCTGCGGGTGCCAGCTCATGCGGCACCTCCCGCGGCGAGGTGCGCCAGGTCGGGTAGCAGCTCGACCCGGATCTCGGGTCGGCCGCCCAGCTCTCGGACCACGCTGGCGAGCTGGGCGCTCAGGGCGCTGTGCAGTGCGGCGGGGACGTAGTAGGTGATGCGGGCGGTGTGCGGCGGGCGGGTCTTGAGCGCGGCCAGCACGCGGGGGCGGGCCTTCTGGTGCAGCTCGACCTCGATCTGCTCCCACGCCTCGCTGATCCCCTGCCAGCCGGCGGGCACGGGCGCGGGCAGGGCGCCGTCGGCCAGATGCCAGCGCGCCCTGCCGCGGCGTCGCCACAGCTCCCGCTCGCAGACCCAGCCGCCTTGTCCGGGGATTGGCTCGCGGGCCAGCCGCACCACCGCGACGGCGTGGTGGTGCGCAAGCCGAGGAGGCGAGGGGTCCCAGCAGTCGAAGGCCAGGCCGGCAAGCCGCAGGCCGACCCGGGCGGGTAGCACCCAGGTGTGGCCGAGCATGCGGCGGCGCTCCACCCACCCGGCCTGCTCCCAGCGGCCGAGACGGCGCCGCAGTGTCCGTTCCCCAAGCACGGCACCGTTGCGCGGCTCGCCCGGCGACAGCCGCCCGAGTAGGACCGCGAGCACATCCACGCGGACGGCGTACTGCTCACCGACGAATCGCAGGGCGGCGACGTCGCGGGCTGTGACGGCCGGAGCGGCGTCCCATCGCCGGGTGCGACCAAGCTGGCGGCTCCGGCGCTGGACCCTTGGACGCTGAAGAGTCGCAAGAGAATCGACGCTGATACGCTCGTCGCGCATCAAAGGGGGGCTCCTTCCCTTGGTGCCTGGCCCCGGGGTGCTGGCACGCCGCCGGGGCCGCTTCGCGTACAGGCAGGCTGGCGGGCCTTGGGCGGCCCGCCAGGCGTGGATGGGCGGTGGGCTAGGGCTGTTCGTCCAGCAAACGCAGCAGGGCCGCGCGGGGGACGAGCATTCGCGGGCCGATGCGGCAGACCGGCAGCTCGCCGCGATGGGCTGCCTCGTAGGCCAGCCATCGAGAGATGCCGAGTCGCTGTGCCGCCTCGGTGAGCGTGTAGGTCAGGCGGCCGTCGTCGTGGAGGTGAGTGTCCGCGCTGGCGCGGTGAGGCCGCCGTGTCCCTTGTCCGGCCATGCGGGGGCTCCTTCCGTTGCTGTCTGGCCCCGGAAGGCGCTGGCACGCCCTGTCCGGTTGCCTCGGATGACGCCTTGTAGGGTGCCGTCCGGGCAGCACGGGCGGAACTTGACGACCCTTAACGGCACTTGACCCCCGCGAGGCAGAGGCTGCTATGTCCTGTCAAGCCGCTTGGAGGATTTCGACGCCGGGTCGGTCGTGGCGTTCGAGCAGCCGGAACAGCTGGCGGGCGATGACGCGTCGCAGGCATCGTTTGGCGTCGCGGCGGCTGTTGCCCTGGGCGGTGCGGCGGGCCATGTAGGCGCGGGTGTCGGGGTCGGTGCGCAGACGCACCAACAGGATGGTGTGCAGGGCGCGGTTGAGCTGCCGGTCGCCGCTGCGGTTGATTCCCTAGGGAGGCGGGGTGTCAAGTGGGTCTGGTGGTCTGGTTGACGATCCTGCTTGGGGTGGTCAGGCTGGCGCGGGGAAGGTCGCCTCGTGTCCAGCTTCGCGCTGTGACTTGCCTTGCGCCTCGAGCGCCATGTGAGGGCCTTCCCCGCCTTCTTGCTTGAGCGCCGCCGCCGGCGGACTTCGGCGGTGACGGTGAAGCGCTCGGCGATCATCCGCTTGGCCTGCTCGGTGGTGACCGGCCGCCCCTCGAGGTCGCAGACGACATACGGCTCGCCGCGGGCCATGGTGAGCCAGCCCCGCTCGGCCAGCCGGGCGGCGACCACGCACAGCGCCTTGCGGTGGGTCGCGCCA
>WNFV01011593.1_pt1 | contig 11456 bp, 12 predicted proteins | sample 5400101 | NCBI WGS metagenome assembly WNFV01 (sample SAMN13153361, study PRJNA577476) | soil metagenome | isolation source: 115 cm soil or saprolite under grassland replicate 1 | place: USA:California | collected 2016-06-15
GAGTGTCACGGTGAAAAGTGTGAAGCTGACTTTGATGGCGACGGCATCGCCGGCTACGTTGAGCAGACGATGGACGATTCGGCTGCGCCGTCCAATCGATTGCTCGTGGTGTTTGACAACAATCAAGAATTGCTCCGCCAGCGCTCTCTGTCGATTTTGACGAGTAAATGGACGATTTCGGACAAAAAAGAAAAGAAAGGGAATGGCTCCGACGGTTTCCCAGCGCAGGTCCAAGGGTGACATAGGTTTTCATGGTGTCCGCACAGTTGGCCTTTGAATTTCCCTGGCGGCGCGCGATGGGGAACTCAAAGACCTCAACGCACTCCTTTTTTCTTTTATCCAAAACGTCCATTTATTCATGGAAATCGACAGAGATCGCTAACCTTCCATGCTCAACGGCGATGCTCATCTCTCGACTGGACGGGATGGTGAGCTACGCATTTGGCCGTTGCCTAATAGTTAAAGACCAGAACGCCGAGAGCATAGCAGAAATGCCTCTAGTTTGAGCACCCGGTTTTGAAGTCTTATGCTCATGCTGCCTCACGATTGCCTGAAAATCGTTGACTCCGAGCAGGCGCGCTTCCGACTTCTGTACGTCGGTGGAGTTCCTTCGCGCTTTGCGAAAGGTTTTGATCGAGCCTGAGTATCACATCGTGTCCTGTCCACACGTCGGTTCGGCTATGGACTTCCTGAAGGGCAATCCCAGATATGACTTGCTGATGTTCGAACTTGAGTTGCGCGGCCTGGAATTGACGAAGCTAGCGCGATCATTATCCCATCGCGAGCGTGTGCCGATCGTCATGGTTACGGCAAATGAATTTGTAGGTGGCTTTGGGAAACAACCTCGGAACTCGCGGGTAGACGAATGGGTGAGTAAGCAGGACTTAGCGGCAGTGCCTGAGGTTCTCATAAGCCTGCTGGAAGTAGCAGTACACGACGACGAATTGTGTTGGTCTTAATGTCTGGCACGGCCTCCTGCTCAGACACAAGGAGCAAACCAGTGCCGACGGGCCGCCGTGGGGTGAGGACGCGGCGGCCTCAACTTTTCAAGGGAAGATTTTGACAGGCGACCAGGCAGGATTACTTTCTCACGGGTCAGCTCGGCCATGTAGCCGATGTTGGATGGGGCGAGGCAAAGATCCTTGTGGACTATCTTTTTGATACAAGACTTCTTGCATCCTCACGGTGCCAGGTGTATATAAGCCTTCCGTTTACTCTCCTTTCCTTTGGAGGCTCACACAATGAAACGCTTCCTAAAAATACTCCTTCTTGTTAGCTTGTCATTTAGCTTACTAGGCGTTGTAGACGCCAAGTCGAAGAAGAAACAAGGCTGTGACAAGGGAAAACAAAACATAACGTGCCCCACTCCGGCCGCGCTTAAGAAGGGCATACGTAAGTGCCCTGAGACCGGATGTGGACTAGTCGATCCAGCTCTTAATCGACAAAAGAACATCGCGACGAGCAGCAAGACTGCAAAGAACATGGATTTTCAGGATTTGGCAGCCCTACCTAAAAAGGTGCCTGGCTATAACAAAATCGGCGACCCTCGCCAGCCATTAGTCGATCAAGGCGAAGGAAAGATGATCCGCGTTGTCGCCTGGGCACTAGCGGCTAGAAAAGGCTCTAAAGAGTCCTGTAATTGCCGACTAGGAAAGGCGAAGGACACTGACAATCATATCGTCCTGGTTGATGACCCAACTCTGAAGCTGCGAGCGAAGGCTACTCCGGCAAAGCCAGCCACCGATGGCCACAAGGCCGTGCCTGCTAGATCCGCTGCGTACAACACTCTGAAGAAGCGCGAGGCACAATCCCAAACCGCAGAATTTACCCCGCGAGTGCGAATAACTCACGCCAAGTTAATAGGCGCAGACCTACAGAAATTGATCGATGCTAACGGCGGCAAACTGCACGTACGCGTCACCGGCTTACAGATGTATGACTCGGAGCACGCTGTTGGGTGTCACAAGTTGTTAAGACATACCGATTGGGAGATTCATCCGGTTTTCGGGTTGGAGTATTGCCCGAAGGACAAGACCTGTACAAAAGACAGCGATGCTAATTGGGTAGACTTGGAAAAGTAGACTTGATAAAAATCATTACTTGATCCGTCTGTTAGGATCGTTCTATGGAAAAGAATGACGACCTAACGGGCCAGTTTGCCCGCTTACCTGACGGCCAAAAAGTAAGAATCGAATCCTGCGAAAAGCGATTGCGCCGTAGTTCTGCGAGTTGATGGGCCCCGCGCTGGGACTCGCGCAGTCTGCTACGTTTCAAAACTTGAACCCGAAGCTTGTGAGGTTCTAGTGGGGAAAGCTCGCTGAATGTTCTGTCCTTCTGGAAGGTTGAGCCATCTCGACGGCACGACACCACCGATAAGTAGCGCGCGGGAATCCCCGTTTTGCTCTAAAGATTCAAATGAGCCCACTACCAGCGATTGCCGTAGTTGTGTGGTAAGAAAGCTCTACGGTATCGTCTTGAGATTATGTGTGGCCGTTTTACGCTGCGATCTCGTGACAGAATAAAGGTCAAAGGGTTGCGGACCCTCGATCTTCCATTCGAGGCGCGGTACAACATTGCTCCGGGTCAGAGTATTCTGGCGATCGCAGATTTCGGACACGGGCCGGAGCTGACCTCATTAGTCTGGGGTCTTATTCCCTCGTGGAGTAATGATGGCAAAGGCTTCATCAACGCGCGGTGTGAGACGCTCGAAGCGAAACCCAGTTTTAGCGAGTCGTTTCAACGACGGCGATGTTTGATTCCATCGGATGGCTTCTTCGAGTTTATGTAGACACTTCCCGTCGCTCCTAGCAGGACCATGTGAGGAGGCCGTCAAGGAAGCAATGAGTTTAACGCTTTGTCGAGTACCGAAGTGAAGATCAGGGCAGAGCCAGCGGTTCCGCCCCGCTTCGTACACTCACCGACTACGGCGCTCGGGTCGCTCTCCAGCGTTGCCCTATCCTCCGCGCCGGCGGCGAAGACTCTATCACACGAGTCAACCTTGCGATGGTGGATCTTTACTCGCGCGTCGGTGTTGGGATATTAGTTTGTTGCTAAGTTGAGAAACACGCTCGCCGCGCTCCGGTCCAACGATTTTTAGGCATCCTTTGCTTCAGTCGTCCTCCGATAGACGCCAACGCCGAATGTGGAATGTGGATGTGCAGGTCTGGTCACGGGGTTCTGCCCGGGGCCCGGACCTTCAAAGTAAACCGCGTTGGGGCATCTGACCGGGCCACGGCTATGTCCAGAAAGCCATCTCGATCGAGATCCGGGATGGCGAAGCCGTAGACGGTGCCCTTGTTGTCGCCAAAGTGGACGGGGGTATAGTGGCAACCGGAGCCGTCGTTGAAGTAGACCGTTGACGGAGCTTCGACATTGCCGACGACTATATCGATGCCTTTGACTGTCTAACGGCAGAGACGGGTATATTGAGTGTCAGGTCGAGTCTCCTTCTATTCCAATCTGAAATAGAAGTCAACAGACGTGGCGGGCAAGACAGGGCGGGCTTGACTCCGACTTTCATACCCGATTTGGTCGGCGGCGCATGGGGAATAGTCAACTCATTGTGAGTGCGGGCTGTCTCCGAAAGTTCCTATCAAAATACGTGTCAAACACCGCCGTTAGTGGCTTGAACACAAGCCCGGTGTTAGGCCCAAGGCAGACGAAAAGTTCTATAGCTTCAGACGGTTCCGGTGAAGTTCGACTGACGCTGGCACACTATCGGAATACTTATTTTGAGCGATGATTGAAATCTGATTAGCCGCGCCTTCTACGAAAACCTTCATCTCAACGATATTGCTGCCGCGGCCGGTCGCAACTCTAGCCGTCTCCCTTGTTTGGGCGAGTCGTCCGTCAACCAAGGCTTGGACTGAGGTTACCGGCTCACCCGTAGGCGTTCGGGTCCTGAAGCGCACGAAAACCTCTCCTGCAACACGTTCTACTCCATCGCTAGGGGATAGGATGTCTACAACTGGCGGAAGCACTTTGCCAACCTCTACTCGTTGGTCCTTTCGCCCCGATGCTCCATTTGCCACTTTGATGGCCTGTGTTTCGTCCTGTACCTTCAACGTTTCCGCCACGACATCAGGCCGATAAAAGAAAGACTTCACCTGCTTAATAGGGAAAAAATCAGCGGCCATATCTCTGCCATTGTTCAGATGCCACCCAATAAGTTCTTCCCCGCCTGGACTCGCGTCGTAGTAACCCCCAACTGTCCAAGTAACCCACCGCTTACGATCTGCGCAAGGGTAAAATGCAAGCAGTTCCTGCCCATCTTCCATCCGGTACCAGCGGATGGTGCCGTCACCGAACGCTGCGACAGCGGTCTTGCCGTCTCCGGTGACGTTGACCGCCCAGGTTGTATCGGGAACTGGCACGCGCCACAGACGGTTGCCCATCCGATCGAAGAGGTAAAGCGACCAACTTGCTCCTATCAGAAAGCTTTGATCGTCGGGTGCCATCGCGAGGGCGCGGGAAATCTCATTCGGAAGGAGAGTTAGTGCCTTCCCATTGAGCTTCGGAAATGCTGTTTCTCTCCAATCGGTAATGAACAGCCCTTTTGCCTTAGTCGCGGGTGCGCGCCAGTCGCTATTCGCTGCGGTCCCCATGTCTAATTGCCGGGAAGTGACCGAGAAGTGCGCGGGAGCCTGACCTAATGGTTCATAGCCGAATTGGATGCCTGTACCGTCTGATGAAGTGAGGAAGCTTGACTGACCGGCTCTGTAGTCGGCTTTTTGTGCTACGACAAATAGGGTTCGTCGGACTCTTCCGTCAATGATGCCGAAAGCTGGGTCGGCCGAACTGTAAATTATTCCGCCATCACTGAGCGGAAGGATGTGCGTTATCGTGTCAAGCGCAGCCTCGACGTCGCGGTATTCGCCCCGCCCACCGTCCGTCCAGGCACGTATGACTCTGCTGCTCGCACTTAGCGACGCGTCAACGTACAAGCCGCCAGCATAAAGCGTTCTGCCATCCGCCGACCAGGCGACACTTGCTAAGTTACCATTCGAGACCCCGGATGTGTCCGGCGTGTAGAGGGGAGTGAGATCTTGTGCTGAAAGCACCGCCACCTTAACCGAGTCCCCCACGCCCACTGCCACTCTGGATCCGTCGGGCGAGAATTTAACAGAGACGGGTCGCCCGCTTGGTACTTTCCGTTTGAAGAGCATCTGTGGTGGACCAGAACCAACGGGCGCATAAAGGCGAATGAAGCCGTCATAACACGCTGTAACCAACCGCCCTACTCGATCGAAATCTGCGCTCAGGCCTGAATCGCCGCACGCTTGGTCTTCTCCTGCGAGCGCGTAACTTTCGCTTGAGTAAATGCGAAAACCGTTGTCCCCTAGCGTCGCCGCGAGGTACTGCCCGTTATGGCTGTAGGTAAGATAGGTGACGGCGTTCGGAAGCCCACTAATTCTCTTGATCAAAGTACCGGTCGCCCGGTCGAAGAGGTAAATGTTTGAGCCCCCCTCTTTAGCACTGGCGGTAAACCCGCCGACTGCGATAGTTCCGCCATCAGGCGATATGGCCACTGCGTACAACTTGCCGTCACTACCTTCACCAATCGGTACTCGGAAGACGCGCAGCAAGCGGCCGGAGGGTAATTCCCAAAGTCGCACGGTTTTATCGAATGAAGCCGTCACCAGGAAGCGGTTCGCTGCATCTATACTGATTTCCGTGATGGCAGCTGTGTGCATCCCCGTCTCGATGCGAAGTACCGGCTCCCGTAACAGTCCATCGCTCTGCGTCGGAGTTTGCGATCTCGTGGTCGCGCTGATACCACATAGCCATACTAAGAGCATCAATCTGATTATCCATCGGCGCTGATTTCGAGTTGATCTCTTCATCTTCATTTGTGACATGAGTAATGAACTGCTAGAACAAATGATCGGCGACACTATACTTCTGACCTTAAATGTAGTCCATCATAACCCTTTCCTGTTTAGGTTCGCTCATAATTAGCGAGGCTGTGCCTCATGAATTTAGCTCATGCGTACCGAAAGGCCTCAATGAGATTGGCCACTGACTTGATTGTTTCGGGTTGATAGCGGAGTAGCGTTACAGGGCACGTGAGTCAAATGCTGTGCTTCGTCAGATGTATATCCCTTAAAGGTGGCGCAACCGAGCACCTACTTCAAACGACACCTGACTCTGCTTGTCCCTAAAGATTCACTTCATCGATCATCTCAAGCGGTTCGCCTAACTCTTCGAGCAGTTGCTCGATGCGCTTGGTGGCGCAGCGGTGTCGTTCCACTTCACGATCCCATCCCTGTGAGATCGCGTCTTCGATCAACTCCAGTTCCCGCAGCCTGCGCGACCGTAGCCGCGGCGCATACTCTCTGGTCGTGACGAACTTCGCACAAGTCAGATACAGATCGCACTCACACGGTCCTTCTTGCGGCAAGCGCAGGCAGTGGCCCAGTTCCAGTTCGGTCTTGAAGAAGTTCTTCTTGAGCCACTCGACTGATTCTTCAGGTAAGACACCCGTCCGCAATTGTTCGGCGAGCGGTCCTGCTAGTTCAGCACCTGGCCCAAGCACTTTCTGATAGTCCTCCGCCATTGCCTTGTCACTGATATGGGCGTACACGAGTGTCATCTCCGTGCTGGTGTGGCCCAGCATCTTCATGATCGTATGCAACCGCGCACCTCCTTCAGCCAGTTCTGTGCCGACCGTGTGGCGAAACCGGTGAGCGGTGATCATCGGCTTCCCGTCTTGATCGATAAGGCCGGCTTGTGCGCACGCTCGTTCCAATGCCGTCTCGAATAGATGCGAGGCGGATAAGAGAAGGCCACGATGCACGAACAGCCGGCGCGTCTCTGCACCCGTCTGGTCGTCCCGGAACCCGCGCACGGCAACGGCAATTTGTTGTAAGTCCCGGATGGCGGCAGCCGCTTCCTTATGCAATGGCACGAGCCGCTCACTCTTGCCCTTCCCAACTGGTATGCGAAGACGTGCGGTCCCGTCCGGGTATGCATCGAGGCAATCAAGGTCCAAGTTCCTGATCTCACTCCGACGGGCACCGCTCCAGCGGGCGATGATTAACGCCGCCCGTTGAAAGGGGCACGCAAGCCGTCGCACCGCCGGCAAGAGCTTTCCTAGTTGATCTGCGGGTATATAGCGCGGGATGCGCTTGGGCCGCTTCGGTAGATCGCGAGCACCCAGCAATGGGCGCAGGGGCGCTTCCTCCCAGCCCCATGCGGTCGTGTCTTGGAAGAAAACTGACAGGCTAGAGAGACGCGTGATCTTCGACTCGACCGTTAATGGTCTGGCAGTTCGCGGCGACAGAGCTGTTTCCAACGAAGCCGAGTACGAAAGCACATCGTCACGTGTTACTTCGGAGAACGATTCGAGGTCTGGGTGTTCGCATGACAGCCAATGGATGAAGCGTCGAACGTCACAACCGATTTTCGTGATCGTCGCTGGTCGCGCGTATTGTACGCGCCGCGCCCAGAGGTAGCGTTTGAGTAAGGCATTCATGCGTGGTTGCGGGAGCACACGCTCGGGGCGTGAAGGCGTCCGGTCCGGCGGAGCAGCGATCCTTCCGCGGTGGTACAGCACCAGGCGCAAGCTGTAGATGGCCTGCCGATATTGCTTCGCCACTCGACGGTAAGTCTCGGCAGAATCGAAAAAGGTCTCGAGGTCTGGCCGCTGACCGAAAGCTACAATAGCGTCTTCAAATGCAGCAACGTCTCCATCATTGATCTCAATTACTGCTGGCGCGAGATGATGCAGGTAGAGAGCTTTCAGAATGCGCGAGAGTTTGGCAGTCGTACTTCGCCGCTTATACCCGATCCGCACCCCCTCATCTACTAGCTGTCGAATGAACAGCGTGACTTCTGGAGGGAGCAGTTCGTCGGGGAGGACATGGCAGTGCACTCCAATGATCCACTGCCAATCGAAAGACAACTCCCCTGTCATCGCGAGGTAGTACAAGTAAGGTCGAGCAATGGCGGAGACGTAGGCTTTACCTGACCGTGGTTTCGTCTGCCCGATTCGCTCGGCAAGTGGCGCCCGGAACCATTGGTCTAAGTCAGGATAATGATAGATGAACCTGCGATAGGCTTTGAGCAGGTTATTGCCGGAGCGTATCGTCGGTCGCTGCCTCGTGAACGCGCGGTACTCTTCGCTTATCACATGCTGAAAGCGCGGTTGCAGGTTCAGGAGGGCGCTCATTGTTCGCCATCCTTTTCAGCGCGTTTGACGGCGCGGTGGTAATCTTCAAGCATGGCAGCATCAGAGACGCGGGTATACATCCGGATCGACTCTGGCGACGCATGGCCGAGCCGCTTCTGTAAGGTGAGCTCGCGCATACCGCTCTCCCACATCTTGGTGGCATGTGTGTGCCGTAGGGCATGCGGCGTGATCCACGGCTCATGAAAGCCCAGCCGCTCACACTGCCGCCGAAACAGCTTCACGAGGGCCGCATAGCCCAAGGGCTCGTGATGCTTCTTGCCACTGCCCCCGACAAGGAACAAATGCGTCTCGCTGGTGTCCCAAGGGCGTTCGTGCAACATATATGCGCTAACGGTGGCCAGGGTCTCCGGCTCGTGAAGATCGACGACCCGCTCGACGGAGGACTTCGTGCGCGCACCTTTCGGATGGTCAGTGCGATACCTCACGGTGACGCGCCGCCGACTATACTGAACATCTTCGAGATGCAAGTTGAGCACTTCACCGGGACGTAACCCACCTTGGAGCATCAGCAAGAATATGGCCTGGTCACGACGCCGGGTGAGCGCACCGAAAAGCTTCGTCACCTGATCGTCCGTGAGAGGCCGCGGCGCTGGGCTGTCCGCACACGAACGACGCGCCTCACCGGACGTTGTTTCGTCGTGAGACCCAGAAAGGATGTGTATCTGGGCACGACGCGCGCTGTGGCGATGTCCGGAATCTTCCGCAGCGGGTTTTCACCCTCAGAAACGTTGGTGAGAATGATGTACTCATAGAAGGTCGAGACCGCAGCGAGGATGCGATTCACGGTAGTTGCAGCAAGTGCAGGGATTGACTGCGGCGCCGCGCCGCAGTCAATCCCTGCTGCTGGAGCCGTGCGCGCTTTGCCGCGACTGGGGACTGCGCGGAGGTACTGAAGCAAATCCAAAGTCCGCCGAGGAGTGAAATCCTGGATTTGGATACTCTCACCTTTAAGGAACCGATAGAAGTGCTGCAGGTCGAGGGCGTAGGCACAGAGTGTGTTCGGCGAACAACCTCTGGCGCGCAAGTAGCCGAGGAAGTTGCTGACGACCAGAATCGGCAACCCTTCGTCATCGAGCAAGGTAAATTCATATCCGGCATTGTGGCGAACTTTCTGAACACGCATGGACCATCCCTCCCAGCAAATGAATTCTCGACGCAGTGCGCTGCGGGATGTATCCGCAGCGACTCATCTTCATTTTGACGGGTAGAAAATGTCCACATAACCCTGTGGCGGAGATTGGGGAGATTGCAATCATCACCACAGCAGCAAACGAACTCGTGGCACAGCTTCATGATCTTATATGCACTAACTCTGTCAAGCCGTGTCGACTATAGAAATGTCCTCTGCTTAACCGAGTAGAAATATCCGCTAAGAGGCGCAAACAGCATTCATCAAGTGCTGCGCGCAAAATCCGAATCAGAGTCTAGGAGCTTTCACGACTCTGACCTCATGAAGCCAATCATGAGCGGTCGGTTAGAGTTCTCTCAAAGGAACTCTGAATCTATCCCACAAGATGTGGTAGGACGGACGCAATGAGAGAAACTATAGACCAATCGCAAAATGTTGCACCTCGAGAATTTTCGGCTTGTGAGTCGAAGCAGCAGCTGCCCCTACCAGTTGGAGCAGGCGGAAGACCCCCAGAGAAAGATGCGCCACCGTTTGTCTGCGGCTGGCTGCGCTGCGCCGGCAAAAAGGTTTATCACAACGTGAGCTGGCAGAGCGGATGCTAACGACGCAGAAGATGGTGGATTACTACGAACGACGCACCGCGAACCCGGCCTTAGAAGTCGTCCAGAAGGCTGCTGCCGCGCTGGAAGTCTCTCCAGCAGAACTTATTAGTGATGGAGTCGCTCCGCTCAAGACCAGCCGCAAAGCCGGACCAACGGGGAAGGTGCAACGGATCTTTGAAGATGTCTCACGGCTCCCGCGCCCTCAGCAAGAAAAGATCGTGGAGTTTGTCACCGCCATCGTCCGGCAGTACGAACAAACCAGACAATGAGGCCCGACCATTGTCGCCGGGCTTCTTCATCGTCGTCGTGGATTTCTATCAAGGCAGGGAAACAGCTTCTTTTCGCGCTCGTACGTGCATGGATCTTCGCCCTCGAATGAGCACGCACCAACCGCCAAGTCATCATTCGAATTAGTCATCAAAACATGGAATAGCTTCCCGCCGACATATAGCTCGACGCGGCCATATCCATCAACACGCTCGCCTTCTGCCGTGATTATCGTCTGAGGAACACGCTGCCCGAACTCTATAAGAAAAGTTCGAGCGTTGTGTAACCGGCGGTGATTGAGTTCTCGTCTTCTTTCTCCGTTGCCGAGTCTAGCGATCATTATCACCAAGCCAGCGTCACCTGCGACTCGATGCGCCCCGGTAAGAATAGAGATGTTAAATTCGCAGTTAGTAGGCTTCCTCTCGATTTGAGAAGACGGAATCGTACCTGACTCAACCTTCTCTTGTCCGGCAGCAATGCCAGAGCCGACGAGCAGCAGACTAGCGATGATCACACAATCCAAAAACTTCATGATGCTTTTGTCCTTATGACTTCTAATGCTGTTGGTTAGAACCCGAACTCTTTACAGAAAAGTTTTCTAGGGTCAACTCTAGTCCTCGTAGCAAAGTTAGAATAGAAGTTGATGTGAGTGTGGTTATAACCAGCACCCTCTCCTCCGGGTCCAGCAATACTGCCGACTAGAGTCGATCCTGCCGTATTTCTCGCCGGTCCCGTTGGTGAACCAATGTGAACAAAGCTTATGGTCACCCCAGCGCCGTTCCTATATTGAGCATAGTTGTAATTCACCTGGCCTGGATTCACTCCACCCGGCGGATTGAATACTGTACCTCTTCCGCCCGGAACAGCACTGAAGCCCGCAGGAACATACAAGCCAACAGAATTAGGTGGCGCTGTGCCTTGGGCATTAGTGTATAGATGCATTACTCCACCCTCAGCGGAGTGGTCAGGAAAACGTTGCATCCCAGCAGTGGAATGTTGAAGAGTGCTCGGTGTTCTTCCTGTGTCAGCCACCGCTCCATCGCCACCGAATAGCCCAGCGAGCTTCTTGTCGCAAGCTGCACCATCTACCTGCTGAGTCGTTGCAAGGTTCTGAGTCGGTGCGGGGTTCTGCGGAATAATCCCGGCAATATTGTCGTAGGTGCATGTCTCAATTCATCGAACTGCGAATGGGTCGGATCGTACGATTCTTTGCTGACCATCGACTTCCTTTTTCTCCGAATCTGTCAAATTCGAACCTTTCTCTGTG